>ENA-OZFZ01001334-OZFZ01001334.1-human-gut-metagenome-genome-assembly--contig:-NODE-1334-length-10288-cov-5.081012_pt1 | contig 10288 bp, 6 predicted proteins | sample MGYA00244621_ERZ653640 | MGnify/ENA primary metagenome ERZ653640 (study PRJEB26926, sample SAMN06165019) | human gut metagenome | biome: ENVO:00009003; feature: ENVO:2100002; material: ENVO:00002003... | reverse complement strand
GTGTTGCGGTCGATGCGGTTGCACAGCGCGGGGGTGAAGGCGTTTTCGGCCTTCGGGTCCCACTCGCCGGTCTGGCGCAGGTAGGCCTGGATGTTCGAGATGAGCGTGTCCCAGCTCCACTCGCCCGCACTGTGGCACAGCACGCCGGGCTTTTTGTCCGCCAGCAGGATGTTTTCGTCCTCGTAGACGATGTCGAGCCGCGGCGTTGCGATCTTCAGCCAGGCGTTGTGCTCCGTGGGCTTTTCAAAAAACTCGTCGTTGATGTATAATTGCAGCACGTCCCCCTCGACCAGGCGCACGTCGCGCTTGGCGGCCTTGCCGTTGCGCTTGATGCGCTTGAGGCGGATATATTTCTGCAGCAGCGATTCCGGCAGCAGGGGAACGGCCTTGCCGACGAAGCGGTCGAGCCGCTGGCCGGCGTCATTTTTGCGTATCTGGATCTCTTTCATGTCACACACCATCTCCACGCAACGATTATCGCGGATTTTCAGCGTATTGTCAACACAAATTCCTGTTGACAATTGGGGTGGATATCATCTATAATACTAAAGCGATTGTGCGAGGTGCGCTATGAAGCTGAATCTGAGAGAAATCATAGAAATTCCCGGCGGCAGTGTTCCGTTTGCGCAGGAGTTGGACACGGCCCTGCTCGACTTTCCCTCCGTCCGGGCCTACACCGCGCCGATCACGGCCGAGGGCAAGGTGGTCAATACGGCCGGCATCCTCACGCTGCAGGGAAAACTGCACGCGCAGATGCTGTGTGTGTGCGACCGCTGCGGCGCGGAGTTTCCGCGCACGGTCGACCTCGACCTGCACGCCGACATCACGGCGGATGCGCAGGACGACGATCCTGAGGTGTTTACGCTCGACGGAGACTGGCTCGATGTGGACGAGGTGCTCTCCACCAGCTTCATCCTCAGCATGGATACCAAGTGCCTGTGCAAGCCCGACTGTGCCGGACTGTGCGACCGCTGCGGCGCGAACCTGAACCTCGGGCCGTGCCGGTGTCAAAAACCCCGCGATCCAAGAATGGCTGTATTAGAGCAGCTTTTGGATAATAAAACTGACGAAGAAGAGGAAGCTGCTCATAACAGCGACTGACGAGGAGGTGTCATCATGGCAGTCCCGAAAGGAAAAGTGTCTCGACAGAGACGTGACAAGCGTCGTTCGTCCCACTGGAAGCTCACCGCTCCCGCGATTGTGAAGTGCCCGAACTGCGGCGCATTCGTCATGCCCCATCACGCCTGCAAGACCTGCGGCAAGTACAACGGACGCGACGTCATCAAGGTTGACGACTAAAAGAAGCTGAGAAGAGGAGCGCTTGCCCCTCTTCTTTTGCTATGTGCCGGAGTTTTCCGGCGCATAGCAAAGGAATCCCGAGCAAAGGAGGCGCGGCGTATGCATCGCTGCACGATCAGCCACATCGACCCCGACAGCCCGCTGCGCCACGCGGCCCATCCCGGCGACCGGCTGGTGTCCATCAACGGCAACCCGATCACCGATGTGCTGGACTATAAATATTACGCCTATGACCCGGAGCTGGCGGTGTGCCTGCGCCGCCCGGACGGGACGGAGCACACCGTGCACGTGTCGAAGCCCCTCGGCGGCGAGCTGGGGCTGGACTTTGAGACCTACCTCATGGATAACGCCCACTCGTGCGCCAACCACTGCGTGTTCTGCTTCATCGACCAGATGCCGCCGGGTATGCGCTCCACGCTGTACTTCAAGGATGACGATGCCCGGCTGAGCTTTCTGCTGGGCAACTACATCACCCTCACCAACCTGACGGAGCGGGAGGCACAGCGGATCATTGACCTGCACATCAGCCCCATCAACGTCTCCGTCCACGCCACCGACCCACAGCTGCACTGCACCATGCTTGGCAACAAGAACGCCGCCCGGTCGCTGGACTATATCCAGGCCTTCTGCAAGGCCGGTATCGTCATGAACGGGCAGATCGTGGTTTGCCCCGGCTGGAACGACGGTGACCAACTGCGCCGCACCCTGCGGGACTTGACCGAGTGGCAGTTCTCCAGCTGCTCTCTTGTGCCGGTGGGTATCACCAAGTACCGCCAGGGTCTGGCCAAGCTAAGGCCCGTGGACAGGGACTGTGCCCGGGACATCATTGCCATCGCCGAGGAATTCGGGCTGGAAAATCTGCGCCGCTTCGGCACCCGTAGGTTCTTCTGTGCTGACGAACTGTTCCTGCGGGCCGGACTGGAGCTGCCCCAAGAGGACTACTACGAGGGCTATCGGCAGCTGGAAAACGGCGTGGGCATGCTGCGTTCACTGGAGCAGGACTTTCTCAGCGCCATGCGGCTGGAGGACCACGACGAGGCCCCTGCACCCTTTACCATCGCCACCGGCACTGCCGCCGCCCCTTTTATGCGCTATCTGCTGGAGCAGGCCAGCGCCTGGTTCCCGGCGCTGCGGGGGCAGGTCATCGCCGTGGAAAACGACTTTTTCGGTCACACCATCGACGTGGCCGGTCTGCTGACAGGTCAGGATCTGTCGGCACAGCTGCAAAAGGTCCCGGATCTGGGCCGGGTGCTGCTGCCGCTGCATATGCTGCGGCACGGCGAAAACGTATTTTTGGACGACTACACCGTGGAGCGTCTCAGCGCCGAGCTGGGCTGCCCGGTGCAGATCGTGGGGATAGACGGCGGCGACCTCTTGGACGCCATGCTGGATAGGGAGGAATAAACTATGGCACTGCCTTTGATCGCTATCGTGGGGCGGCCCAATGTGGGCAAATCCATGCTGTTCAATAAGATCATCGGCCGGCGGCTGTCCATCGTAGAGGACACCCCCGGCGTCACCCGTGACCGTATCTACGGTGAGAGCGAGTGGGTGGGCCGCAGGTTCCGCCTGGTGGACACCGGCGGCATCGAGCCCAATACAGACAGCCAGATTCTGTCCTTCATGCGGGAGCAGGCCCAGATCGCCATCGACAACGCCGACGTCATTATCTTCGTCACGGATATCAAGACCGGCCTGACTGCCTCCGACCAGGAGGTGGCCAGTATGCTTCAGCGCAGCCGTAAGCCCATCGTGCTGGCGGTGAACAAGATGGACTCTGTGGGCGCGGTCGACCCGGATTTCTATGAGTTCTACAACCTGGGTCTGGGCGACCCCGTGGCTGTCTCCGCCGTTCACGGCCACGGCACCGGCGATCTGCTGGACGAATGCATCAAGTATTTTCCGCCGGAAACGGACGAGGCGGATAACTCCGACGTGGTACAGGTGGCCATTATCGGCAAGCCCAATGTGGGCAAATCCAGCTTGACGAACCGTATTCTGGGCGAGGAACGCGTTATCGTCAGCAATGTAGCCGGCACCACCCGTGACGCCATCGACAGCTACTTTGAGAACCAGTACGGCAAATATAATTTCATCGACACCGCCGGTATGCGGAAAAAGTCCAAGGTAGATGACAACATCGAAAAATACAGCGTTCTGCGGGCCACCATGGCTATTGAGCGCAGCGATGTCTGCCTCATTCTCATCGACGCTCAGGAGGGTGTCACCGAGCAGGACACCAAGGTCGCCGGTCTGGCGCATGACGCGGGCAAGGCATGCATTATCGTGGTGAACAAATGGGACCTGATCGAAAAGGACGACAAGACCATGGACCGTATGCGTGAGGACATCCGCCGGGACCTGAGCTATATGCCCTATGCCCCCATTCTGTTCATCTCCGCCCTGACCGGCCAGCGGGTGGGCCGTCTCTTTGAGCTTATCAACTACGTCAACGATCAGGCGGCCATGCGAATCACCACCGGCACGCTGAACAGTGTGCTGGCAGACGCGCAGACCCGCGTTCAGCCACCCACGGACAAGGGGCGCCGCCTGAAGATCTACTACATGACGCAGGTGGGCGTCAAGCCGCCCCACTTCGTCATCTTCTGCAACGACAAAAAGCTCTTCCACTTCTCCTACCAGCGGTATCTGGAAAACCAGCTCCGCAGCGTGTTCGGCCTGGAGGGCACCCCCATCGTGCTGACTATCCGCCAGAAGGGAGAGGACGACGGTTGAACCATCTCATCGGTGCTACACTGCTGGCCTCACTGGTCATATTGCTGCTGGGCTATTTCTTAGGTTGTCTCAACGGCTCGGTAATGGTCAGCCACTTCATCATCAAGGACGATGTGCGGCAGCACGGCAGCGGCAATGCGGGCCTGACCAACTTCTACCGCACCTACGGTGCCAAATACGCACTGGGCGTCATCCTCTTCGACATGGGTAAAACAGTGATCGCCTGCCTGATTGGCGGTGCAGCCTTCGACTATCTGGCCGGCGACTGGATGTTGGGCGTCCTGCTGGGCGGCCTTGGCTGTGAGTTGGGTCATATGTTCCCGGTGTTCTTCGGCTTCAAAGGCGGCAAGGGCATCCTGTCCGGCGGTACGCTGGTGTGGCTGCTGGATTGGCGCGTAGGTCTGATCGCGTGGGGTCTGTTCGCCGCCCTGTGGCTGCTGACGAGATACGTCTCTCTCGGCTCCGTCTGCGCCGCCGCCTCCATGCCCGTCACCACATTTTTCTTCTGCGGCCGCAGCCTCCTCTACACGGCGCTGGCCGTGCTGATCGCCGCGCTGGTGATCTGGTGCCACCGGGAGAATATCACGCGCCTGCTGCATCATCAGGAACGCAAATTCCAATGGCACACCGGCACACCGGAAGAGAAAGAGTAAACAGAGAAAGGACATCACTGACATGAAACACAATCAGATGCGGCAGGTGGTCTTCCCCATTCTGGCCGCCTTCATCTGGGGCACCGCCTTCGTTGCGCAGGATATGTGCGCCGACTCCATCGGCGCGTTCGCCTTCAATGCCAGCCGCTACTTTATCGCGGTGCTGGCGCTGCTGGTGGTCATCCTGATCAGCGACGGTCTGAAGAAGGATAAGCCCACCCTCTCCCCCATCCAGAAAAAGGCTGCCAACAAGCAGCTGTGGATCGGTGGCCTGTGCTGCGGCGTGGCCCTGGCCTGTGCCTCCAACTTCCAGCAGGCGGGTATGGTTGCCGGCACTGACTCCGGCAAGGCCGGCTTCATCACCGCCCTGTATGTGGTGCTGGTGCCCGTGTTCGGCCTGTTCTTCAAGCGCAAGGTCAGCCTTCCCGTGTGGATCGCCGTGGCCCTGTCTGTCCTGGCGCTGTATCTGCTATGCATCAAGGGCAGCTTCTCCCTTTCCCCCGGCGATCTGCTGATCTTGATCTGCGCCGTGTGCTTCGCGGTACATATTCTGGTCATCGACCATTTCACCGCCTACTGTGACGGCGTAAAGCTCAGCTGTCTGCAGTTCCTGTTTGCCGGCGTTATCTCCGCCGTGTGTATGTTTCTCTTCGAGGAAGTGGATTTCGCCGCCATCTGGGGCTGCATCCTGCCCCTGCTGTATGTGGGCATCTTCTCCTGCGGCGTGGGCTACACCCTGCAAATTCTGGCACAGAAGGGCTCCAATCCCACGGTGGTCACCATCCTGCTGAGTCTGGAGAGTGTGTTCGCCGTCATCGCCGGCGCCATCATCCTCAAGCAGCAGATGTCTGCCCGGGAATACATCGGCTGCGCGGTAATGTTCGCCGCCGTCCTCCTGGCCCAGATCGACTTCCCCGTGAAACAGAAAGCCGAATAAAGTGCAAAAAAGAAGCACCCGCTCGGGTGCTTCTTTTTTGCGCTTTTGGCTGTCTCAGAACAGCGTCACCTGACTGGTATCCGCCATACCGGCAAAGGCGCCCAGCGCCTTCAGCTGCTCGATATGGGTCTTACTAAGCTTGTTGCAGATGGTGGCGAACTCCTCTACAGAGATGAAGGTTTTTCCCTTTCGCTTCTCCACCGTGTCCAGCGCCGCCGTCTCACCCAGACCGCGCACCGTTACAAAGGGAGGCAGCAGGCCGTTTTCCGTGATCTTGAAGTGTGTGGCATCGGAGTCGTAAATACTAATGGTGTCAAAATGGAAGCCCCGCAGATAGAACTCGTAGCACACCTCCAGCGTCACCAGCAGGTTCTGTTCCACGTCGGTGGCGTCCTTATTGTTCTCGATCTCCCTGATTTTTTGCTTCACCGCATCCATGCCGGCGCAGCAGTACTCCGCGTCGAAGGCCTTGGCCCGGATGGAGAAGAACGTAGCGTAGAAGGCCAGCGGCTCATGCACCTTGAACCACGCAATACGGAACGCCATCATCACATAGGCCACAGCGTGGGCCTTAGGGAACAGATAGCCGATCTTGGCCAGAGAGCCGATATACCAATCCGGCACCTGATGCTCCCGCATAGCCTCCTCCCAGCCGTCCTCGAAGCCCTTTTTCTTTACTTTGCCCTTACGCACCGCCTCCATGATCTTAAAGCTCATCTTCGGCTCCAGCCCCATGGAGATCAGGTACAACATGATATCATCGCGGCAGCCCACCGTCTCCAAAACGCTGGCCGTGCCGCCCACGATCAAGTCCCGGGCATTGCCCAGCCACACGTCGGTACCGTGGGAGAAGCCGGACAACCGTACCAGGGTATTGAAATCCTGGGGCATGGTATCCATCAGCATACCGCGGGTGAACCGGGTGTTGAACTCCGGGATAGCCACGGCGCCGGTGGGCCCCAGTATCTCGTCATTTTCAAAGCCCAGCACCTTGGACGAGGTGAAAATACTCATGGTATCCGGGTCATCCAAGGGGATGGCCCGCGCGTTCACGCCGGTCAGGTCCTCCAGCATTTTGATCATGGTGGGGTCATCGTGTCCCAGCATATCCAGCTTCAGGAGGTTGTCCTCCATGCAGTGATACTCGAAATGAGTGGTCACAGTGTCGCTGTTGGCATCGTCTGCCGGGTGCTGCACCGCGGTAAAATCCTCCACATCCATATCATCCGGCACCACCACCAGCCCACCGGGGTGCTGCCCCGTAGTACGCCGCACACCCACGCAGCCCAGCGTCAGGCGATCCAGCTCCGCGTTGGAGGCCGTCTCGCCCCGTTCCTCCAGGTATTTCTTCACCATGCCGAAGGCGGTCTTCTCCGCTAGGGTACCGATGGTCCCCGCGCGGAACACCTGGGTCTTGCCGAACATCTCGATGGCGTGCTGGTGTGCCCGGGCCTGGTACTCACCGGAGAAATTCAGGTCGATATCCGGCACCTTACCGCCGCCGTAGCCCAAAAACGTCTCAAAGGGGATGTCAAATCCGTCCTTAGCGTACTTTGCCCCGCACATCGGGCAATTCTTATCGGGCATATCCGCGCCGCAGCCGTAGCTGCCATCGGTGATGAACTCAGTATGGCGGCATTTGGGGCAGCGATAATGGGGCGGCAGGGAGTTCACCTCCGTAATGCCGGACATATACGCCACCAGTGAGGACCCCACACTGCCCCGGCTGCCCACCAGATAACCGTTTTCCAGGCTGCGCTGCACCAGCTTCTGGGCGGACATATACACCACGTCGTACTTGCCCAGAATGCTTTTCAGTTCCACGTTCAGCCGGTCCACGATCAGCTGAGGCGGCTCGTCGCCGTACAGCTCGTGACACTTATCCCACACTCTGTCATGAAGTTCCTGCTCCGAATTCTCCAGCCGCGGCGGAAACAGCCGCCCCGGCGGCAGCAGCTCAATATTCTCGATACGGTCGGCGATGCCGCGCGGATCATCGATGACCACCCGATGCGCTTCCTCTTCGCCCAGATAGGCAAACTCCGCCAGCATCTCCTCCGTGGTCTTGAAGTAAATGGGCAGGGGTGCGTCGGCGTCGGCAAACTTCTTGCTGGCCAGCAGGATATGGCGGTATACCTCGTCCTCCGGCTCCTGGAAGTGCACATCACCCGTGGCACACACGGGCTTGCCCAGCTCCCGGCCCAACCGGACGATAGTACGGTTGAACTCCCGCAGCTCATCCTCTGACTGCACCGCGCCGTTGCGAAGCATGAACATATTATTGCAGATGGGCTGTATCTCCAGGTAATCGTAGAACGATGCGATGCGCTTCAGCTCCGCCCAGTCCTTGCGGTCCGCCACCGCCCGGAACAGCTCGCCTGCTTCGCAGGCTGAGCCGATAATGAGGCCTTCCCGATGGGCGATCAGCTCCGTCTTGGGGATAATGGGCACACGCTTGAAATACTTGAGATTGGAAGCCGAGATCAACTGATACAGGTGCTTCAGACCCAGCTTGTTCTTCGCCAGGATGATAATGTGCTTGGGGTGCCGGCTGCCGCCGCCCCGGGGCCGCAGCTTCTCCATCTGTCCGTTGATCTCCTGCAGACGGGAAATTCCCATCTCCCGCCGCATTCTCTCAAAAAAGGGTATCAGCATGTACCCCACCATCCCCGCGTCGTCCGACGCCCGGTGGTGGTTGAAGGCGGGCAGATCCAAATGCTCCGCCACGATGTCCAGCTTATGTTTGTGCAGCTCCGGCAGCAGGTTCTGCGCCAGGATGAGGCTGTCGATGTACGTGGGGTCGAATTCCAGCCCCGCCCTGCGGCACCCTGCTCGGATGAACCCGATGTCGAACTCCGCATTGTGGGCCGCCAGCGGTCGCCCGTCCACGAATTTCAAAAACGCCGCCAGTGCTTCCTCCGGCGGCGGCGCGTCCGCCAGCATGGCATCCGTAATGCCCGTCAGGCCGATGATCTCCGGCGTCAGCCGACGGCCGGGGTTCACGAAGGTCTGAAACGTATCCGTGATCTTCCCGTTTTTCAGCACCACTGCGCCGATCTCCGTGATGGCCTCCCGCTGTACCTTCAATCCGGTAGTTTCGATGTCGAAGCACACGATCTCGTCGTCAAAGTCCTGATCCTGCGCACCGTGTACGGCAATGCGGTCGTCCAGGTTGTTGACGTAGTACCCCTCCACGCCGTACAGGATCTTGATCTTCCCCTTGCCCGCGTCCCGCGCCTTTGGGAATGCCTGCACCGTGCCGTGGTCGGTAATGGCAATAGCCGGGTGGCCCCAGGCTGCCGCCTGCTTTACCACCTTGCCCACATCCGTCAGAGCATCCATGCTGCTCATCTGCGTATGCAGGTGCAGCTCCACCCGCTTCTCCGGTGCATTGTCCTGCCGGGCCGTATGGCTGATCTTCATAATATTCACCGGCCGCAGCAGGATATCCTTCCCGTCGTAGGTCAGTTCCACCTTGCCCTGCAGGCGCAGCCACATCCCGTCGTTGATCGCGCCGCCCAGCACCTTGGCCTCTTTTTCATCCATGGCCTTCCGCACGGCCACGGAGCCATGCTCATCGGTGATGTTGAAGTTCAGCGTCCACATTCCCTTGCGCCGCGTCTCATAGCACTCTGCCTTGAATACCCGGCCCTCCACAATGGCGCTGCCCTGTTTGATATTCAGTTCGCCGATAGGCGTCAGCTTTCCGGTGATCGTCTTGCCCCAGATCACCCCGTTGTCGCCCTTTTGCTCGCCGGTGCCGCAGAAATGCAGCAGCACCTGCCGCAGATCATACTGCTGCGCCAGCATCTGCTGCAGGGCGTCCTGCGCCGCCTGGGGCAGTGTCTCACTGCTTTCCACCTGCACCTCCAGCGTCCGGCCCGCCACATCCAGCGCGCCGCTGATGATGCAGGCATCGTGCAGCAGCAGGCGCAGCTGCCGCGGCGCCTGAAAGCTCTCAAACAGCGTAAAAAACGGTACTCTCTCCGCCATGTTTCTCCCCTATCGTATCTCTTGTCACAGCTTGTCGATCTCCTCGAACAGCGCGTCCACCAGCTGGTCCTCCGGCACCTTCCGCAGAACCTTTCCCTTGGCGAACAGCAATCCCTCGCCCTTGCCTCCGGCGATGCCCACGTCCGCGGCCGAGGCCTCCCCCGGTCCGTTGACCACACACCCCATCACCGCCACGGTGATGGGCTTGTCACAGCTCTTCAGCCGCCGTTCCACCTCCCGGGCGATGGGCAGCATATCATACTTCGTCCGCCCGCAGGTGGGGCAGGCGATCAGGTCCGGCCCCGTCTGCCGCAGACCGCAGGCCTGCAAAATACGCTTGGCGGCCACTACTTCCTCCACCGGGTCGGCAGTCAGGCTCACCCGCAGCGTATCGCCGATACCCCGACACAGCAGTCCGCCGATGCCGATGGCAGACTTCAGCACCCCCATCTCCGGTGTGCCGGCCTCGGTGACGCCCAGATGCAGCGGATAGTCCACCTTTTCGTGCAGCAGCTCGTAGGCCGCCATATTTACCGGCACCCGGGAGCACTTCACGGAGATGCAGATATCCCCGAAGCCGCATTCCTCCAACAGGTGCACATGGCCCAGTGCACTCTCGGCCAGCGCCTCGGCGGTCACGCCGCCGTATTTTTGCACCAGGTCCTTCTCC
>ENA-OZFZ01001315-OZFZ01001315.1-human-gut-metagenome-genome-assembly--contig:-NODE-1315-length-10390-cov-3.439381_pt1 | contig 10390 bp, 8 predicted proteins | sample MGYA00244621_ERZ653640 | MGnify/ENA primary metagenome ERZ653640 (study PRJEB26926, sample SAMN06165019) | human gut metagenome | biome: ENVO:00009003; feature: ENVO:2100002; material: ENVO:00002003... | reverse complement strand
ACAAGGCTATTCGTCGGCAGCGTCAGATGTGTATAAGAGACAGGTATTCGGCATCGGGCACTGACGGGGCATCAAAAACGTAGTACTCGGTGTTCCAGCGATGAAGGGCTTGTTGGTATTCCAAGGCCTGTTTGCGCTCTTGCGGTGTCGGTTCACTGACGCTGGTTTGAGGTCCTACGTTTTTACCCTGTGCCATGATTATTGTTGCCTAAAGAGTCGGTTACACCGACGCGTACCCGGGGCGATACCCTGTGCATCCATTTCTTGAAATAACTTTGTGAATTCCCCGTCGATATAAGATGCAGCAGCCGAAGCAATCGGATTGTCGGCTCCGTCCACGAGTGTAGCGTCAAGGACGGCGCACACGTCGTTTGCCACCTCAAACAAAAACGCCAGAGGACGCAATGCCGGATCGCACATCGGGATATCGAGTTCAAAGGCAATACACGTGGCATTATCGATTTGCGGCACAATCAAAAGAAAGGGCTCGGTTGCACCCGGGGCGCATTTGACATATCGCACGTCGCGTCGCTCAAAGCCGTTACGCCGCATCGCTGCTTGCAGTTTTTCCGAATCGTACGCGCCTTGCGTTTTCACAAAGAGCGTGAGCGAATTATCAAAGCGTGCAATGAGGTTGGAAAGCTTTTGCGCCTTTTCCAAAATCTCCTCGATATCGCTTTGCTCGACCTCGGCATCAAGTTCAATGGCAATTTGGTTCGCAAGCTGCAAAAAGCGCGACACCAAGAGCTCGTCAGCCGTCACACCGCGATGCGCTAGTTGCATGCGAATAATTAAGGCTGAACACGTCTCGTTACCGCGAAACGATTCGGACCAGGTTTGCTTGGCGCTATCGAAAAAATCAGCCGTCACGATGTTCGTTAACTGCGACTTATCGATAAAGGCCGGAACCTGAACCAAGCGGTCGGTGGTAAAAAAGCCCTCGCGCGGCGTAAAGCGTACGAAGGTATCGAGCATGGGGTCATACTCGGGGACTTTGCGCCCGGTATCGACTGCAAGAGGCCGAGTGCTTAAAGCGGGCTCAGGGCGCGTTAACGAGACGACAGGAAGCTCATCGATTGGCGGTTCTTCTTCAATCGGGGCGGCCTCTTTCGGAAGCGGGGCCAATGTGACGCGCGCCTTGTTCGGAGCATCTGCCTGCAGCACCGGTTCTTCCGGGATTTCTTTATTGTCGGGAAAATCAACGTCTTTGGCCTCTTTTCCCGTTAATGCATCGCCGACACCTTGACGCATCTGATCGGTGACTTCTTTCACGGAATCTTCTTCACGACGACGGCGAACAAAGAGAAAATAGAAAATAACAACGACCGCAACGGCCGCAGCAAAGAGTAAATACGAAGGCTCAAAAGACATAACTATGTTCTGTGTGAAAATCAAAACGTATGCGAAACATTATCACGGTTGGGCAAGTTGTGCGGCTTGTTCGACGTCAACGGCCACAACGCGCGAGACTCCGGGTTCTTTCATTGTCACACCGACTAATTGCTTTAACTGCTCCATCGAAACACGGTGGTGAGTAATCATCACAAACTGCGTGGCCTCACTCATGTCGGCAATCTTTTTCACAAGACGATCTTGATTGGCTTCATCAAGCGGGGCGTCTACTTCATCAAGTAGGCAAAACGGCGCAGGATTGAGTTTAAAAATCGCGAAGACCAGAGCCGTGGCCGTTAAGGCCTGCTCGCCCCCTGAAAGAATCTTGACACTCGTGTTTTTCTTGCCCGGCGGCTGCGCGATGACATCGATTCCGGTATCGAGGATTTCTTCTCCCGTAAGGCGTAGCGAAGCGCTCCCACCTCCGAAAAGGCCCGTAAACATCTGACCGAAATTGCGATTGACGGTCTCAAAGGTTGTCCGTAAGAGTTCGCGCGTTTCGGCATCGATTTTGCGGATGGTGGCCTCAAGATTGGCAATCGCTTCGTTTAAGTCCGCTACCTGACGCTCGGTTTCTTGCATGGCCGCTTGGCTTGCCTCAAGGTTTTCAAGCGCCGCGTGGTTAACCGGCCCCAACCCGGCGATTTCCTGCGCAAGACGCGTCAGTTTCGCTTTTGTAGACGAGAGTTTGACGTGTTCGTCGATGACGCGAGCTCTTAAGACTTCGCGATCGGCATTGAGTTCCTCTAAGCGTGCCGTAAAGGCTTCGCCCTGCGTCACATAGGTCTGGCGCTTGACTTTCAAGTCCGAAATTTCCTGCATCAAGGGCGCCTGCGCCGCGACAAGATCGCTTAGACGACTTCGGGCCTCCTCGACGGCGTTTTCCGCCGCATCGGCCGCCTTTTCCGCTTCCATTAAGTTCGCGCGTGCCGCATCGAGCTCTTGTGTGACGCGGAGTAACCCCTCCTGCTCGGCTTGTAAATTCAGGCCCTCAAGTTCGGATTGAAGGGAGGTGATTTCTTCCGTCAGTCGCGCAATTTCCCCTCGAGCACTTTCGCCTTCTCGGGATGCATCGCGTGAGCGCTCTTCGCAGGCATCGGCCTCAAGAAGCGCCATTTTTTCTTCGGCGTTTTTATCGGTTAAGGCCCGGTCGGCCTCGCCGGCGCGCTGCTCGGCTTCTTCCAAAAGAATCTGGGCATCGGTAACCGCCTGCTCTTTTAGCCCGAGTTTGCGGTCAAGCTCTTCGAACTCCTCTTCTGCCGCATCCCGCTTTGCCGTGAGGCCCTCAATCCGAGCCGCAAGCTCTTCGCGCTCGGCAGCGGCCTTTTGCGTGCGGGCTTTGTAGGCCTCGATTTGCTCGGTTAGTCGCGTCAATTGCACCTCAAGTTCGTGGTGCGTTTCGCGTGAGGCGGCTAGCTTTTCGGCATTTTCGCGAATGCGCCCGTTAAGGGTCGTAAGTGTCCCTTTCGTCAAAGCCTCTTGGCTTGTAAGCGTAGAAAGAACGCCTTTGATTTCGGTTTCTTTTTCCGTCAGTGTCCGAATTTGAGCCGCACGACTTAGGGCCCCCGAGGCCTCGTTTTCTTCTGCCCAAAACGACACAGAAAACGCATCGACCGTGTGACCGTCGCGTGTGACAAAGCGCTCCCCGTCGCCAAGCGTACTTTTCCTTTCAAGCGCTTGCGAAAGATTCTCTGCAACATAGACCCCGGAAAGCCAAACCTTTAACGCACCCTCCGTCACAGCATCCTCGGTGCGCACGTAGTTTAGAAGCGGTGTTAAGTCGCTTTCTTTCTTGTGAGGCGCCTTTTTAACGGGTTCATAAAAAAGAAGGCGCGCCGGAGGGGCACTTGACTCTAGCCCGGCAGCAAAGGTCACGTCTTTCATCTGCAAGGCACCGGCTTTTGCTGCAAGAACGGCCTCTAGTGCCCGAGCCCACGCGGGGTCTACATCGATTCTCTCAAAAAGGCGCTTGGCGCCGTCAAAACCCATCTTGGTAAGCCACTTAGGCAAGGAGCCTTCTTGCCCGATTTTTTCTTGGATACCGACAAGCGTTTGGATGCGCGCACTGACGCGAGCTAAGGCTGCCGTCTCTTCGGAAATTTGCTGCGTGATGGTAGAAAGCGCTTTTTCGTGTGTTTCTTTTTCGTGCGCAAGGTCCGCCTCTTCACTTAAAAGGCTTTTGACGGACTCTTGAGCCTCACTTAAAAGCGCGGGTAACGCCTCAAAGTGTGCGGTATCGGGCGCATCGGTGTGTTCGATTTCGTCCGTTAAGGCATCAAAGCGCCCCTCGGCATCGGTCATTTCCCGCTCAAGGGACTCGAGCTTGACGTTGACGACGGCAATGCCGTTACGCGCCTGATCGGCACACGAACGCGCCGTTTCATAACTTTGACGGGCGTCTTCGTAGGCGTGCTCGGCCGCTTCGGCTTGATCGGCAAGCCCTTGAGCCTCTTCACGTGCAATTGCGGCTTTTTCACAGAGTTCTCGAGCCTCATCGATGAGCGTTGCTTCGCGTTCACGCGCAGAATCGAGGGCCTGCGTGCGACTTTTCAGAAGCATTTGGTCGGTGGCAATCTGGCGATTGGCCGAATCCTTGCGCTCGACGATATGGCGGATATTGCCCTCGACGTTACTGACGGCCTTTTCGGCCTCAAAGCGCGCCTGACGGGCAGCGTCCGTTTTCTCTCGCGCCGCACGCGAGGCCTCTTTTAAGGTCTCGATTTTAAGGGTGATTTGCTGTGTGTCGCCTTGGGCCGCCACGAGTTCGGCTTCCTTTTTCGCCACACGCGCATTGATGGCATCGACCTGCTCGTGCGCGTCGGTTTCTTGCATCAGGAGGCTTAACAGCTCAGCATCGTTGCGCTCTTTTTCAAGCGCTTCCCAACGACGCGCCGTCTCGGCCTCGATTGTCAGGCGTTCGATTTCAACGCGCTTAGTTTCCTGTAGGTAGGCGACTTTTTCTAGGTTCGAGCGCGTTGAGGCAAGCGCCGCCTCGGTTTCCTTGCGACGCTCTTTGTATTTACTCACACCGGCCGCTTCTTCAAGGTAAACCCTCAGTTCCTCGGGCTTAGCCTTAATAAAGTTGCTGATCATGCCCTGGCTGATGATCGCATACGAGCGAGGGCCGAGCCCGGTGCCCATAAAGACGTCCTGAACGTCACGCCGCCGAACCTGTTGGTTGTTAATAAGATACGCATTCGAGCCGTCACGGGTGACAACGCGTTTGATCGAAAGCTCCGAGTACGCACCCCAGGGCCCGGTGATCGAGCCGTCCGAGTTATCCAGGACCATCTCGACACTCGCGCGAGAAGACGCCGGGCGATTGGCCGAGCCCGAGAAGATAAGTTCGCTCATCGAGGTCGACCCGCGCAATTCGGAAATGCGCCCTTCCCCGAGGACCCACCGAATGGCATCGATGACATTGGACTTACCGCAACCGTTCGGTCCGACAATCCCGGCTAGATTTCCGGGAAACTCAATTAACGTCGTGTCCGCAAAACTTTTAAATCCGCTGATTTTGAGTTGACGCAGTCGCATGCCGATTTCGCTCAAGGGGTAACGTAAGGGGCTCCCGCTCGGGGGAGTTCAAGTAAAGACTCTTATAATACTAGGTTTTTCGGCATTCCCTGACGTTTTACCTCCCGTTTCAAGCGATGGCTTTTCGGGAGACTTTTCCGGAAAGAACGCTCTATGACGCAAAATCTTCGAACCATCCGTGACTTTACGCGTTATGCCATGACACGCCTGAGTCAAACCGATGCCTCGCTCGGACATGGGTCCGAAGACCTGTGGCAGGAGGCGACATTCCTTGTTTTACGAAGCTTGGCCCTGCCGTTTGAGCGCCTCGAAAGCTTTTGGGATGCGGCGTTAACGCAAAAGGAAGCCGCTCGGGTGCTCGATTTAATTGATAAGCGCACCGAACAAAAGATTCCGGCCTCGTACCTATTAAACGAAGCGTGGCTTACCGGGCATAAGTTTTATGTCAACGAAAACGTCCTTATCCCCCGAAGTTTTATCGCCGAACTTTTAGAAGATGCCTTAAGTCCCTGGGTGCAAGACGCCGAATCGGTGACAAGCGTTTTGGATTTATGCACAGGAAGCGGGTGCCTTGCAATTCTCGCGCAAGAGGCCTTTCCCAATGCCCATGTCGTCGGTGCCGATATTTCCGAGGCAGCCCTCACTGTAGCCAAGAAGAATGTCGAAGACTACGGTCTTACGGACTCCGTAGAGCTCATTCGCTCCGATGTGTTTTCCAATTTAAAGCATCGCTGCTTTGATGTCATTTTATGTAACCCACCCTATGTGACCGATCAAGCCATGGCAAATCTTCCCGCCGAGTACCGCAAAGAACCGGCGCTTGCCCTTGAAGCGGGATCCGACGGCATGGACTTTATGCGCCGCTTTATGCCGGACCTAAGAAGCCATTTAACCGAAGACGGCATGGCGTTTGTAGAAATCGGCGACGGTCGCGAAGCCTTTGAGACCATCTGGCCGAATTTGGTCGTCACGTGGCTTGAGACAAGTGCGGGCGACGATATGGTTTTTTGTGTCTGCGCAGCCGATTTAAAAGACGCCGGTCTATAACAACGTGAGCGAAATACCCTCATGCTGCGACTCACACATCTTGCGATTGCCTTCGGAACCCGGGTTTTGTATTCGGGCGTTAACCTCACGGCGGCCGGAAACGAACGCATCGGCCTTGTGGGAGAGAACGGCGCGGGGAAAACCACCCTCTTTCGCGCTATCTTAGGAGAGCTTCCCTTAGAAGACGGGGCGATTGAAGCGCCCGAGCGCGACAAAATTGCCTACGTCTCGCAAATCGTTGAAGCAACCGAAGAGAAAGCGCTTTCCTATGTTATGGGCGGGCACATTCCCCTGGTGCGTGCGAAGGAGGCCCTTGCCGAGGCGGAGGCGACAAGCGATGCCATGGCGCTTGCCTCGGCACACGCGCAGCTTGCCGATATCAACGAAGGGGCCGTTAAGGCTCAAGCCTCCTGCGTGATGGCAGGACTCGGGTTTTCTCAGGAAGACGCTCTTCGGCCCGTACGGGAATTCTCGGGCGGCTGGCGCAATCGCCTCGCACTTGCACGCGCCCTGATGCAGCCCTCCGAACTCCTGCTCCTAGACGAGCCGACAAACCACTTAGATATCGATAGCCTCATTTGGCTTGAAGCGTGCCTTAAAAAAGTACAAGCCACGATTCTCATTATCAGCCACGACCGCGAGTTTTTAGATCGCGCGACCAATGTGACCTGGGCGATTGAAAACGAAACGATTCTTCGCTACGCGGGGTCGTATTCGGACTACGAGCGTCAGCGCATCGAAAAAGAGCGCCTTATGGATGCCAATGCCAAAGCCTACGAGCGAAAGGCCGCGCACCTCACGGCCTTTATCGAGCGCTTTCGCTATAAAGCCACTAAAGCACGTCAAGCGCAAAGTCGCATCAAGATGCTCGAAAAGCTCGAGGCGGTCGAGCCAGTGCGTGCCAAGCGCGCCTGGCGCTTTGAGTTCTTGGAACCCCGTCACTGTCCCGAGCACCTTGTGGATTTAGAAAAAGCTACACTCGGGTACGACCAAACGCCGATTCTTTCGAACGTGACGCTTTCGATTCGCGCCGGTGAGCGCATCGGTGTGTTGGGTGTGAACGGTGCCGGTAAATCCACACTCATAAAAACCATCGACGGGTGCTTGCCGCTACTTTCCGGGCAACGGCGCCTCGGTCAGGGGACTGTCATCGGCTACTTTGCGCAGCACCAGCTCGAGCAGCTCGATGAGACGCTCACCCCCTTAGAGACCCTCAAACACAAAAGCCCCGAGACGCGCGAGCAGGAACTGCGCGACTACCTCGGGCGCTTTCACTTCTCGGGCGAGCGCGTCGATGAATTAATCGCCCCGATGTCGGGCGGCGAAAAAGCCCGCTTGGCCTTGGCGCTCCTTGCGTGGGATAAACCCAACCTTCTTGTTCTCGATGAGCCGACGAACCACTTAGATATGGCAACGCGCGAAGCGCTGACGATGGCGTTATCGACCTTTGAGGGGGCACTTCTTCTAGTAAGCCACGACAGGCATCTCCTTCGCACCTGCGCCGAGCGCCTCATTCTCGTGCACGAAGGCGCTGTCACCGAATACGAAGGGGACCTTGATGACTACGCTGAGTTAGTTCTCGAGCATCGGCGTCTTACGGAGAAAAAGGACGCTTCCGAAAAGACCTCGGACACCCCGGTTATCAATCGCCGCGAAGAGCGGCGCGCCCAAGCGCAGGAGCGCGCTCGAATTGCCGAGCTTAAAAAACCGCTCCTAACGAAACTCAAAAAAGTCGAGACTGCCCTCGCCGAGGCCTCGGCCTCCCTTAAAGCCCTCGATACTCAGATTGCCGACACCGCGTGGTATGAAACCGCCTCACCCGATGCCGTGGCCGACGCCTTAAAAGAGCGCGGCACGCTCGCCTCGCGCGTCGAAGCGCTCGAAGGCACGTGGCTTGAAGTTTCCGAAGCGCTGGAGAAAATCGCCTAGACCGCCTTACCTCGGCGCGTAGCCGCCCAGCATACGAGAGACCCGGCAACGACTAAACCACGCCTTTAAAGAACGAGAGCGTTAAGGGTTGACTCAAATACATCGAGGCAAATAGGCAGGAAAGAACCGGCGTAAAGTAGCTTGCAATCGCAAGAATCGTCATACGACCGGAAATAATGCCGACATTCCAGACCGCATAGCCGCTTGCCATCACGCATCCGGCGATCAGACACGCCTTCACGGCATCAAACGAAAACACAAAGCGCTCGCCGAATCCGCATAAATAAAGCGTTCCGTACACGAGGGTGTTGCCGAGAAAAATCAGTACGACGGGGTTTTTCTTAATGCCGATCCCGCGCGTAATCGAGCAGTAGGTCGCCCACGCCACAGCGCCCGTAAAGGCAAGAATGTACGGGGCCGGATTTTTGCCGACGTTGGCGGCAATTTCCCCAGGGTTAAGACCTCCGTCGCCCGAAAGCACCATCGCCATGCCGGTGAAGGCAACAACTAGACCAATCACCACCCACCAGCGACTTGTCTGCCCGTTAAAAAGAATGGCAAATAGGACCGTCAGACACGGCCACGCATAGTTGACCATCCCGACTTCGATCGTTTCGCGCGATGTCTGGCATAGACCCATCGAAATCGGAAAACAGAGCTCACACAAAAGAGCCGCCGTAAGTCCGAATGCGAGGTACTTTTTCGGGTAGTCCGAAAACTTCGGAAATCCGAAAACAAACATGAGAAGCGTGGCAGCAATAAGATTCATCAGGCACACGCCGCCTGCGATCCCGGCTTCGACCGTCACGGTCCGCACGAGACCCACACTCATACCCCAAAGGACCGGAGCCATGAGGCCCACAGCCGTTGCTTTCGTTGTTGTTAACACCATAAAACTTTCAACGAACCGATGCCGTTAGCACCGAAAAAGAAAACGTCCCCCGAATTGAGTTTTTCCGTGACGGGGGCAGCCACGGCAAGGCAATCGCCCGGAATGATTCCCGAGTCGCTTTGACGTGCACACTCGATGGCCTTGTGTAAATCCGTCAAAATGATGTCAGCCCTGCCCTTGATTAGCTCTTCGTTCTTCACATAGGCCCACACGAGCGTATCGACGGGGTCGATTGTTTTATCCGACACCCGAGCCTCGCTCACATAAAGCCGCTCTTCATGCCACGGGGAAGAACTTCGAAGAAGAATGCCGGCCGTGTAGGCCGAAGGTTTCGTTCCCCGCCCGTCAAAAAGCGCTGCAAGGAGCACATAAACCGACTCCTCTGAAGCTCGCGTCACAGGAAGCGTTTCTTTTTCCATAAGGGTCGTCATCGTCAGGGGCGATGCGACAAAAGCTTCGCTTGCCGTCTTCACGCGAAGACGGCAAACCGGAAAAAAGTCGTACTTGGTGTGCGCAAGACGAATCGAGGGAAGAACCCCGGGCGCAAACAAAAACATAGACTGAAATCAGCCCTTAAAGACCAAAAGAGCGCGAAGTCTACGCCTTTACATCCTCCTGATGGGGCGCTTCGTCTCGCACGGGCAACACGGGGTTGGGCTTATCGGTGTAAAAAAGCCAGGCCTGATAGACGTAGCCGCTAAGAGCATAAAGGCAAAAGAGAATAAAGACTGCAAACGCCGGGCTTTCGGAAACAACGATAAAAATCACGCTTAAGACAAGAGCAAACCAGAAGGGTTTGGTTTTAAGGCATGCCGCGGATTTTCCCGAGAAAAACGGAGCATTACAGACCATCGTAAGACCCGCATACAGCGTAATCACAAAGGCGTATGGGACAGGGTTTTCGAGGATAAAGGTCGGCATTCTCCCCTGAGCCGTAAGCCACACGAATCCTGCAACAAGGGCAGCAGCTGCCGGGCTCGGAAGGCCCTGGAAAAAGCGCTTATCAACGACGCCCACATTGCAGTTAAAGCGGGCTAAGCGGACTCCGGCACACAGGCAAAAGACAAAGGCCCCCATGCAACCGATTCCACCCATATCGTGCAAAAGAAACTGGTAAACCGTCACAGCAGGTGCCACACCGAAGGCCGTCATATCGGCAATCGAGTCAAACTGCACCCCGAATTCGCTTTGCGTGTGCGTGAGTCGCGCCACGCGTCCGTCCATGCCGTCAAAGACCATCGAAAGGACAATTAAAAGCGCTGCCGTATCGAAAACGCCGTTCATCGCCCGAATAATCGCCAAAAAGGCACACACAAGGGACGCCGTGGTAAAAAGATTCGGGAGCACATAAATGCCGTGTGTGCGCACGATATGAATCTTTTTGCGGCTTGCTTCGACCATACGAGTGCGAGCCGGGCGACGACGTGTACGTTGAACCATAGTCAAACTCCGAATGCGTTGTGTTTATACCGCCGGTTTCTTAAGACGTGCAATGACGCTTGCAACGCCCGTGACCTTATCGCCGATGACAACCGAAACCTCCGAGGTAAGGGGCAGATACACATCCACCCGGCTGCCGAAGCGGATAAAGCC
>ENA-OZFZ01001309-OZFZ01001309.1-human-gut-metagenome-genome-assembly--contig:-NODE-1309-length-10412-cov-5.360143_pt1 | contig 10412 bp, 8 predicted proteins | sample MGYA00244621_ERZ653640 | MGnify/ENA primary metagenome ERZ653640 (study PRJEB26926, sample SAMN06165019) | human gut metagenome | biome: ENVO:00009003; feature: ENVO:2100002; material: ENVO:00002003... | reverse complement strand
GGTTTATGGGGAAAGAAAATCCAATTTGAATTTTTCTCCCTGCTGTTTATGGTTGAATAAAAACTTCTGAATTACTTTATTTGCCGGTTACGGTTTTAGTATTTTAAACCGGCATGGTTCTTTGAAATTTTGAAAATGGTAGACCCTTAAATTTCCCTTAATGGGGAAGTTGTTAAATCTTTTATAGTTTTAATTCCGCCAACAAGTTGGTTCGGGTTTCTTTAGGGTTGGCTGTATATCGGCATTGTGGATACGCTTAGAGGCTACAAGACGGTGTGTCAAAATTAATGCCACCATCCCTCCGGATAAGTCCCGACAAAACGGAAAGCCCACGAAGCGATACTCCGGCAGGCTTCACGCTGTTTCAAGCGGGCGACAATATGGTCGTGCACCTTGGATAGATGTATCAAAACTGATAAGAAAGATAAATCCCTGCCCCGTCCTGCCTTACAACTGGCGACACCAATAATTTCTTATCCGAACGAAGGTTTATCTTCTTGGCTATCGCATTGCGGATGGGGAAGTAAATCAAATAGGAAAGCTCGGCTGACAAGATGCCGAATCCTGCACCAGCCACCACATCAGCCACCCAATGCCGGTTGTTATACAATCGGGATGCGCCTACCAAAACGCCAACGGCATAACCGGAATAGGCAAGCCACGGATTGGAGTCCTTGAACTCTTTATAGGCGATATGCGCCCCTAAAAAGACATTGGAGGTATGTCCGGAAGGGAAAGAATAGGGTGTTCCATCCGGACGGCGCTCATTCACGATGTTTTTCACTCCATGAACCAATCCGGCATTGATAACCTCTCCCAAACCAACCAAGAAGAGCTGGTCCACCCAGTCATGTTTCTCTTTGCCTATCAAATCGCAAACGAAAACCCAGCCTAACATTCCCCATTCAAGGTAATTATCGACCTTGATTTGCTTGACAGAATCTTTACGGGAAAACAGATGGAAGTCATTCATCCCGTCTATTGCCGTACCGACTGCTCCAACGGCAATCAATGAGGCTGGCAATATCAGCGAAACGGGCTTGAATGTATAATCCACAACAGACATTCTCTTCTTGAGACTGTCCTGTGTCTGCGCAACTACATCTAACGCTACACTCCCATATTCCAAGCTGTCAACATCCAGATATCGCTCCTCTGCCCGACCATTAAGACAAGGGACGCCGGCACAATCCCCGCCAGAGTAATCCCGACCTGACGGAGACACATCACCCGAGGGTTGCAGAATCCGGGCATTGCCTGTCAAGGCACAAGCAAACAGCAACACTAACAACAGTACTCTTTTCATAAAACCTTTAACTTTCTATTTATAATCAAGAATAGAGAGCCGCAATACTCTCTGCACAGCGTTCGCCGTCTATGGCTGCGGAAACAATGCCCCCGGCATAACCAGCTCCTTCGCCACAAGGGAATAACCCTTTCACCGTGACATGTTGCAAGCTGTCTTTGTCTCGAAGGATACGGACGGGAGAAGAGGTTCTCGTCTCAACACCTATCATCAACGCATTATTCGTCAGGAAGCCCTTTGAGACTTTGCCAAAATGGGTAAAGCCCTCCTGCAAACGGGAAGAGATAAACTGGGGCATCCAGAAATGCAAAGGAGAGGAAATCACACCCGCCGCATAGGAAGTCTTGGGCAAATCCCTTGACAAACGATTATGCACAAAGTCGTCCATGCGTTGCGCCGGAGCCGTCTGCCTGCAATTCCCATTCAACCAACAGAGTTCTTCCAATTGCTCTTGGAATTGCATCATCCGCAGTTCCGGGACAACCGGCTCGTCCACCTCCTTCGACAAGCGCAATGTCTTATCTTCCAAATCTTCCGGATGGATTTCCACAACCATTCCTGAGTTTGACCAATAAGAGCCACGATTGGAAGGAGACATGCCGTTCACGACAATTTGGCGGGGTCCACTTGCCGCGGGGACAATAAAGCCTCCCGGGCACATACAAAAAGAATAAACGCCACGCCCTTTCACTTGCGTCACAAAGCTATATTCGGCAGCAGGCAAATAGTCGCCCCTTCCCTCTTTCCTGTGGTATTGAATCCGGTCTATCAGTTGCTGTGGATGTTCCAAACGAACTCCCACAGCCAATCCTTTCGCCTCTATTTGGATGTGGGCAGCCGAAAGATAACGATAGACATCACGGGCAGAGTGTCCTGTTGCCAAAATCACCGGACCCATGAATGCCTCGCCTGTGTTCGTTTCAATGCCTATCACTTCGTTCTCCCTCACAACCAGCCGGTCCATGCGCGTTTCAAAATGGACTTCCCCACCGCTGCGCTTTATCTGTTCTCGCATATTCTCTATCACGCGGGGCAGTTTGTCCGTGCCAATATGGGGATGGGCATCCGAAAGGATGGAGATACTCGCTCCATGTTGGCAAAACACATTCAATATTTTATCCACCGATCCCCTTTTCTTGCTCCTTGTATAGAGTTTCCCGTCTGAATAAGCACCGGCTCCTCCCTCTCCAAAGCTATAGTTGGATTCGGGATTCACAAGATGCTCCCGGCTTATCAATGCCAAATCTTTCTTCCTGTCGCGCACGTTCTTCCCCCGCTCCACAACAATCGGGCGGAACCCTAACTCTATCAACCGCAAAGCGGCAAACAGCCCACCGGGACCTGCGCCCACCACGACAACCGGCTTCCCACCCGACACATCTTTATATTCTACCGCTTGGTATTCTGCTTCCGTCGTAAGTTCATCTATGAAGGCACGGACTTTCAGATTGACATAAATCGTTCGCTGGCGGGCATCAATGGACCGTTTCAATATCCTGACAGCCCAAACAGAGGCACTCTTGGCTCCTGTTTCCTGAGCCACAATCTGTTTCAACGACTGTTCATTCGCTGCCTGTTCGGGCAATATGCGTAATTGTAATTCTTGTATCATCTCTCTTCTATGGTTTTAGAAAGGAACATCATCATTGCCTTTCGTCAAAAAATCAGGAGTGACTGATGGTGATTGAGACAAACCCGGAGAAGGCATTCCTCCGGACGGGAACTCCTGTATTTGGATATCCTCTTCAATATTCATAAACTTGGCATAATCGCTCTTGAAGCGGAGGCGCACATCACCCGTAGCACCGTTACGATGCTTGGCAATGATGATTTCCGCAAGTCCCAGCAAAGAATTACCCCGTTCATCTTCCAATATCTTATAATATTCCGGACGGTGAATAAAACATACCATATCGGCATCCTGCTCGATGGCTCCGGACTCACGCAAGTCAGCCAACTGCGGACGCTTTCCTTCTGCCCCTTGGCGGCTCTCCACGCCACGGTTCAACTGAGACAAAGCGATTATCGGGATATTCAACTCCTTTGCCAATCCCTTCAAAGAGCGGGATATCATGCTGACCTCCTGCTCACGGCTTCCAAAGTTCATGCCGCTGGCGTTCATCAACTGGAGGTAGTCGATGATAATACATTTGATGCCATGTTCACGCACCAACCTTCTTGCCTTGGTTCGCAGTTCGAAAACAGACAAACTCGGTGTGTCATCAATGAAAATCGGAGCATCATACAACTCCTTTATCTTAAAGTCCAGCTGCTCCCATTCATAATTCTCCAACCGTCCACTCTTTATCTTTTCACCAGGAATCTCGCAGACATTCACAATCAGACGGTTTACCAACTGGACATTGCTCATTTCAAGGGAGAACAAGGCAACTGGTATGTTGAAGTTGACAGCCATGTTCTTTGCCATAGAAAGGACAAAAGCAGTCTTTCCCATGGCTGGGCGGGCAGCGATAATCACCAAATCCGAATTTTGCCAGCCCGATGTTATCTTATCCAACTTCTCAAAGCCGCTCCTTAATCCGCTTAAGCCCTCTTCTTGGCTGGCAGCTTTCTTCAACATCTCAAGCGCATCATGGATGACCGGGTTAATCTGGGTAACATCTTTCTTGACATTGCGCTGGGAAATTTCAAACAACTTACCTTCCGCTTCTTGCATCAAATCATCCACATCGGAAGTCTCATCAAAAGCTTTGTTCTGTATCTGTGAAGAGAAAGATATCAGCTCCCTTGCCAAATACTTCTGGGCGATAATCCTCGCATGGTATTCAATATGGGCACTGCTCGCTACCTTGCCCGTCAATTGGGAAATATAGTAAGCGCCCCCGACTTGATCCAAATCCCCGCGTTTGCGCAACTGTTCCGTCACCGTCATCATATCGATAGGCAGCTGTCGAACCGCCAAATCCACGATTGCAGCATAGATAAGCTCATGTGACTTCTCGTAAAAACACTCCGGCTTCAATATCTCGCTGACTATCGAATAGGCATCTTTTTCCAACATCAACGCTCCTAATACCGCTTCTTCCAATTCCCTTGCTTGTGGCTGCATGCGTCCCATTTCCGGCACGATAACCGTCTTCTTTTGGGTGCGTGGTCCTGAACCTGATTTACTTCCTGGCATATCTTTATTCTTTGAATGTGTAATACTTATTAAATACAAAATTAATCACCGTATAGAACGCCATTGCTATCAGCTGGTTGTAATAGCCATCAATGGGCAATGTCGCATTCAATATAAACAAAAATCCCAACTGAAGCAGATAGCATGCGGCAAACACAGCGCAAAAACGGATTCCGCTGCTTCTCCATCCCGCATTACTTTGGAATGTCCACTGCTTATTCCACACGAAGCTGTTCAATACACCAGCTACATATCCTATGACATTCGATGCGACATCCGACAATCCCACACACTTCATCATTATCCAAATCACGATTGCGGTAATCAATGTGTTGCTCGCACCGACAATCCCATATTTAATCGCTTGTTCCAATGTCTTCATTTTTCCGATAAACCTCTATAGCTTCTTTTATTTCGTCTTCATTCAACTCTTTAACGTTGGTGATAGTATAATGTTCCGAAAGGAAATCACCATATTCATTACAACTGCCTATTGCTTTTGCCATCAAATGGCGAATAGATGCCCGGAAGGGTATGTAAATCATCAGCTTCACAGAAACTTCACCCACTTCAATCCTGTCCACATCACAATTTTCCCGCGGGAGGACATAATTAAATTCGCGTTCAACAATATCCTTTTGATAAGCCTCGAACGGCTTTAGCGTCCGTGAGTAGAGCAATATGCAGAAAAGCAGCTTCTCCCCTTTTCCACCCAAGCCTGTCGCAACATACACCTGCTTCTCCCCGGACATTTCCGACTCAAGAGCCATTTGTATGTCTATTATCGCCATATAAATCCAATTCTTCAGCTCCGGATTCTCACAAATATCCGTCAATTGCTTTAAATAGGTGAAGGCTTTAGGTTGGCGGGAATTGGCCAAACGGATAATATAGGTTTTCTGCTGTTCCATATCGCCTTCTCCCAAACAGACCTTGTCAAACCACTCCTCGCATTTTGACTCATCAAAGAACTTCTCTTTTTTGGTCAACTCTTTCCAATCCTTCGATTCACGGAAATAATCCATCTGTTCCTCCAAAGGAATTTGATGTTCCAGGACATGGATCTTGCTCTCCATATTCTGAAACGACTGCTGGTATTTATCTAACTCATCACGCATAAATATCCTTACTCCTTTCTTTCATCGTCAAGCTCTTTCAAATAGGCAGTTTCCACCTTTGCCAATCTATTCTTCAAACGTTCCGCTTCACCTTTTCGGATGCGCAACGTCATCTCACAATCCATATCGAACTTTTGGGCAATAACCGTCGGGGCGTCCTCTTTCACAATCCTCATTATGCTGTTCAAGTAAGGATATTCAAAGACGACCGTTATATCTTCATCCACCGTTCTTTCTTCTATTGTGGCGGCAGCGATGGCTTCAGCAGCAGCCGTGCGGTAAGCGACAATCAGTCCGCTTGTGCCCAACTCGATACCACCAAAATAACGGATTACGAGAATCAAGATATCCGTCAATTCGTTTGAATTGATCTGTCCTAAAATCGGTTTGCCGGCAGTGGAAGAAGGCTCGCCGTCATCATTTGCCCGGAATGTTTTCCTGTCCGGACCTAACATATAAGCCCAGCAGACATGGCGCGCATCATAATACTCCTTCCTGTATTTTGCCAGTTCCTCTTTGACCTCCTCGACACTCCTGACAGGAACCGCATACGAGATGAACTTGCTCCGCTTCTCGGTATAATAACCTTCCGCCCTATCAGTTATCGTTTTGAATGTATCTTCTGCCATATATTTGTCCTCTTTCCTTTTCTTTTCATTAAGTTATTACTCCGCTGGTTGTTGATGCCCGGAGGATGTTTTATTCCGCCCTGCCGATTCCAGCTCCTCTTTCAAGAATGGAGCTGTATATCCCACTCCCTTCTTCACCAAATCTTCCGGTTTCCCGCAAAAAAGCAGATTTCCTCCGCCTTTTCCGCCTTCCGGTCCCATGTCTATCAGGTAATCCGCACTCTTGATCACGTCCAGATTGTGTTCAATGACAACAACTGTGTTCCCTTTATCCACCAGTTTATTCAACACTTTCAGCAACACACGGATATCTTCAAAGTGCAACCCGGTCGTCGGTTCATCCAAAACAAACAATGTGTTTCCTGTATCCCGCTTCGACAACTCCGTCGCCAATTTTACCCGCTGGCTTTCTCCTCCCGACAAAGTCGTGGATGGCTGCCCTAACTTTATATATCCTAATCCCACATCCTGCAATGTCTTAATCTTGGCAAGGATGGAAGGCACATTCTCAAAGAATTCCACCGCCATGTTGATAGTCATATCCAACACATCCGCAATGGACTTCCCCTTATACCGGATTTCCAAGGTCTCTTTGTTATAACGTTTCCCGTGACACTCTTCACAAGGGACAAGCACATCCGGAAGGAAGTTCATTTCGATGGTTTTATAACCATTGCCTTTACAGGTGGCACATCGTCCTCCTGCCACATTAAAGGAGAATCGTCCCGATTTATACCCTCTGACTTTCGACTCCGGAAGTTCCACGAATAGATTCCTTATATCGGAGAACACATTCACATACGTGGCTGGGTTGCTCCGTGGAGTGCGGCCGATCGGAGACTGGTCCACACAGACAATCTTATCAATATACTCTGCCCCTTCTATCGCATCGAATGGCAAAGGATCTTCCAACGAGCGATAGAACTTCTGGCTTAAAAAGGGCTTCAATGTTCGATTTATCAATGTAGACTTACCACTTCCCGAAACGCCAGTGACGCATATAAAAGTTCCCAAGGGGAAATCGACATCTACATGTTTCAAGTTGTTCCCGGAAGCTCCCCGGATTGACAACATCTTCCCATTCCCTTCCCGGCGCACCATCGGGACAGCTATTTCCATCTCGCCATTCAGATAAGCCGAAGTAAGCGTATGCGCACGGAGCATCTCCTCCGGAGTCCCGGCAAACACGACATTCCCGCCCAATCTGCCAGCCTTCGGTCCCATGTCCACGACATAATCCGCATTCAGCATCATGTCCTTATCGTGCTCCACGACAATCACCGAATTGCCCATGTCCCGGAGCTCTTTCAAGGAATGAATCAGCCGCATATTATCCCGCTGATGAAGCCCGATGCTCGGTTCGTCTAAAATATACAAGACATTGACCAGCTGGCTGCCTATCTGTGTCGCCAACCGTATTCGCTGGCTTTCTCCTCCGGACAATGTAGCCGAAGCTCGGTTCAACGACAGATAATCCAATCCCACTTCCATCAGGAAGTTGATTCTCGAGCGGATTTCCTTCAATATTTCCGCTGCAATCTGCCGTTGCTTATCATTCAATTTATCATCCAAATGATCTACCCAATCTTTCAGTTCCGCAATATCCATGGATGCCAACTCCGCAATATTCTTTCCTGCGATGCGGTAAGAAAGCGACTCTTTGCTCAACCGCTGGCCATGGCACTCCGGGCAAACTGCCGTGCGGATAAATTGCCCCGACCATTTTTGTGCAGTTGCCGAAGCCTCCTCCTGTTGCTGCATCAAGATATATTTAGCCACCCCTTCATAAAGGAGAAAGCTGGAAGGAACATCATAAACATAGTCAAGCTGCAAACGCTCGTCCGTCCCGTTCATAATCTCGTCCATCGCCTCCTCCGGAATATCTTTTATCGGAGTCTTCAATGTCACACCGTGCTTTTTGCACAATGCGTCGATTTGGGAAAAGATGAGCGACTGCTTGTATTTGCCCAAAGCCACAATGCCTCCTCCATAAATACTCAGAGAAGGATCCGGGACAATCTTAGACATATCCAACAGGTTGACTTGCCCCAAGCCTTTACATTTCGGACAAGCTCCATGCGGGGAGTTGAATGAGAAATTATGGGGAGCCGGCTCACTATAAGAGAGCCCGGTGGCTGGATCCATCAACCGTTTGCTATAATGACGAATCTCACCCGTATCAGCATCCAAAATCATCACCAGTCCATCGCCTTGCTTCATGGCAATTTTCAAGCTCTGCTTAAGCCGCTCTTCATCCCTGTTGGAAACTTTCAGCTTATCAATCACCACCTCGACACTGTGTTGTTTATACCGATCCAACTTCATGTTATAGGAAATCTCACACATTTCCCCGTCTACCCGGACATTCAAATAGCCCCGCTTGCGGAGTTGTTCAAAGAGCTCTTTATAGTGTCCTTTTCGGTTACGCACAACAGGAGCCAACACATAGGTGCGCTTCCCGATATATCTTTCCAATATCAGCTCCAACACCTGCTCTTCTGTGTATTTCACCATTTTTTCCCCGCTCAAATAAGACCATGCTTCACCTGCCCGTGCATACAACAGACGGAAGAAATCATAAATCTCCGTGGTTGTGCCGACCGTTGAACGAGGATTCTTGTTCGTCGTTTTCTGTTCAATGGAAATCACAGGGCTGAGTCCCGTAATCTTATCCACATCCGGACGCTCCATGTTACCTAAAAAGCCCCTGGCGTATGCAGAAAATGTCTCCACATATCGGCGTTGCCCTTCCGCAAATATTGTATCAAAAGCCAATGAAGATTTACCGCTGCCACTCATTCCAGTAATGACAGTCAATGTATTTCGGGGAATATTTATATCTATATTCTTCAGGTTGTGAACTCTGGCTCCTTCTATCGAGATGCAACCAGTTTCTAACGCTTGTTTATCAGTCGCCATAAGTAACAAAACAGATTACTGTATTCTTCTTTTTCAACCCGTAAAGATAGTACTTTTCATCCATTCTAAACCCACCCGTTAGGACTTTTTGTGTTTTCACTTCGGCTCGGATGCGATAATCAAAGCTATCACTTCCGCATAATTTGCTATCCCAGAAGATATTCCATTTCCCTTCAAATAAGCATTGTATATCCAGTCTTGGACTGTCCCGATGAATGGATTGTAAAGGGAAAGCCAATAGGCTATTTTCTGATTGTACAACTCCCGGATTTCGGGACGAAGCCGATTCTTCCAACTCTCAAAAGCTTCCTCGTCCAGCACGGAATAAGCATTGGAAAGCACATAACCAAGCAATGAGAAGTATCCGGAAAAGCGTATTTCCCGGACGGAAGAAGAGATGCAAATCCGGTATCCGTAATAGTTGGCTTCCGCCTCATTGGAAACACCTAACACATGAGCCATTTCATGGGCGTAAGTAGCCGGATATTGCACGGGCAGCAACTGCGGGTTCAAATTATATTCCACAAAGAAAGGACCGATATATCCCATCACGCTGACTCCACTCATCAACGATGGGACCAACATCTCCTTCACCCGCATATAACAGGTTGGTTTACATAAGCCGGATTTGTCGGGCAACATTTGATATGCCCTCTTTATCTCCTGGAGCAAGACGGAGTCCGGTAGCTTGTCCTCAAAGGGGCAATAACTATTGTTCAAGGAGTCTGTATAAGAATCAAGGAAGCGGCAGAACTCCTCTTCGGAAAAAGGTTTGGGTTCAAGTTGGTTCCTAATGAAAAAGCTATTCCGGTAATAGGTCAATCCCCACGCCATATAAAACCATGCATATATCCATAACAGGCTCTCTGCCACTTGCACTCCTTTCCTTCTCCATTTCTTTTCCCGCCTAAGCATACTGATCCTTATCATATCGACCACGAACCACAGCAGCGTCCCGTAAATAAACAGGTCTCCGAGCGAAAAGGGGAAAAGAGAGGAAATGGCAGACAGCCCCTTTGAAAGGGATGGATAGATTGTCACGCATACCATTCTCCGGCACCGGGCAAGAGCATGACACTCCACACAAAAAGGAGAAAAAGGAGCAATAGTATCCTTCGTATATGCGCATACCGAATCATTGCCATGGGTGTCTTATGAATTATGGGGATTTAACCTTTTCCTCAAATAGCCTCACTCTTTATGATGAAGAGCTTCGTTCAATACTTTGTTCTTGGCGATGGTCGCTTGGAATTCTTTCTGTCTCTTATACACATCTGACGCTGCCGACGAATAGCCTT
>ENA-OZFZ01001308-OZFZ01001308.1-human-gut-metagenome-genome-assembly--contig:-NODE-1308-length-10425-cov-4.689778_pt1 | contig 10425 bp, 10 predicted proteins | sample MGYA00244621_ERZ653640 | MGnify/ENA primary metagenome ERZ653640 (study PRJEB26926, sample SAMN06165019) | human gut metagenome | biome: ENVO:00009003; feature: ENVO:2100002; material: ENVO:00002003... | reverse complement strand
TCTACACAAGGCTATTCGTCGGCAGCGTCAGATGTGTATAAGAGACAGGTTTAAATGATTTCAAAAATCCGACCCTTTTCGGGTCAGTATCAAAAGGAGAGAAAGTATGCCTAAATTCATTACTGTGGAAGAAGCCGTAAAGCTTATCCCCGACGGCGCAACCGTTATGTTCGGCGGCTTTATGGGCTGCGGCAACGCCCACAAATTCATCGATGCTCTCTCAAAGAGCGGCGTTAAGGATCTGACCATGATCAGCAACGATGCATCAATGCCCGGCGGCCCCATGGGTGAGGATTACTACGGCGTTGCAAAGCTCGTTCACAACAAGCAGATTAAAAAGCTCATCGCAACCCATGTCGGCCTCAATCCCGAGGTTGCGACCCAGTCCATGGTTGACGGCACTCTCGAAGTGCAGCTCATTCCGCAGGGTTCCCTTGCCGAAATGATTCGTGCGGGCGGCGGCGGTCTCGGCGGTGTTCTCACCCCCGCAGGCGTCGGCACCATCGTTGAAGACAGCCCCTATTGCCTCGGCAAACAGACGATTGACGGCCGTGATTATTTGCTCATGAAACCCATCCATGCCGATTTTGCCGTTATTTGCGGTGCAAAAATCGACAAGGCGGGCAACGTTTGGTACAAGGGCAACACCAGCAACTTTAACCTTGTTATGGCAACCGCGGCAGACACGGTTATTGCCGAAGCCGAAGAGATCGTTGAAATCGGCGAAATCGAACCCGAAAACGTCCGCACTTACGGCGTATTTGTTGACTATGTTGTTGAAGGAGGCAAACTTTAATGGATAAGGCTCAGATAAAGGCGTTCATCGCAGCGCGTGTTGCAAAAGAACTTAAAGACGGCGATGTTGTCAACCTCGGCATCGGTCTTCCCACCCTCGTTCCCGCATATCTTCCCGAAAACGTTCATGTTATCCTTCAGAGCGAGAACGGCACCATCGGCACCGGCCCCGTAACGGACGAAAACCGCGATCCGTTCCACGTTGTTGATGCAGGCGGCAGCCCCTCCGCAGCAGCACCCGGCGCATGCTTCATCGACAGTGCCTCCTCTTTCGCACTCATTCGCGGCGGTCATGTTGATGCAACCATCCTCGGCGGCCTCGAAGTTGACGAAGAGGGTTCCCTTGCAAACTGGATCATCCCCGGCAAAAAAATGCCCGGCATGGGCGGCGCAATGGATTTGCTCGTCGGCGCAAAGAACGTTATCGTTGCAATGGAACACACCGCAAAGGGCAAGCCCAAAATCCTTAAAAAATGCAAACTGCCCTACACCGCAGTTAAGTGCATCACAAAGATCATCACCGAGATGGGCGTTATGCTCGTAACTCCCGAAGGTTTGCTGCTTACCGAATACAACCCCGAATTCACCGTTGAGCAGATTCAGGAAGCAACCGAAGCAACCCTTATCATTTCCCCCGAACTGAAGCCCATGGCATAAGTCGGTGCCGAATGCACCCCGTGTTTCGGAATGCATTCGTTATTGTGTTCAAATTGTGTTAAACAAGAACATCGACCGTTCCAAAAATCGGAACGGTCGATGTTTAAATTATATCCGTATCAGTTTTCAGCGGTTTATTGTCTTTCCGACCCGACTCACTCCGCATCCTCGCCCGCAAGCTGCTTTGTGCGTTCGGCAAGAATCAGTCCTTCGATAATTTCATCCATATCGCCGTCGATGAACTGCGGCAGTTTATAAATTGTCATGCCGATTCTGTGATCCGTAACGCGTCCCTGCGGGAAGTTGTAGGTTCGGATTCTTTCGCTTCTGTCGCCGGAACCGACTTGGCTTTTGCGCGCCGATGCTTCTTTTGCTGCGGCTTCCGCGCGATACATTTCATAAAGGCGGCTTTTAAGCACCTTCATTGCCTGTTCTTTATTGCGGCCCTGGCTGCGCTCATCCTGGCTTTGAACAACAAGCCCCGTCGGAAGATGCGTTATTCTTATCGCGCTCTCCGTTTTGTTGACGTGCTGCCCGCCTGCGCCGCTTGAACGATAAGTGTCTATGCGCAAATCCCCGGGATTGATTTCAACGTCAATATCCTCCGCCTCCGGAAGCACCGCAACCGTTGCCGCGCTTGTGTGGATCCGCCCCTGAGTCTCCGTTTCGGGCACTCGCTGAACCCTGTGCACTCCGCTCTCGTATTTCATTCGGGAATATGCGCCGCGGCCGTTAAGGCTGAACGTGGCTTCCTTAATCCCGCCCATTTCCGTTTCGGCAATATCGATAAGCTCGTATTTGAAATTATGCCGCTCGGCATAGCGTTGATACATGCGCATCAGCACGGCGCCGAACAGTGCCGCCTCATCCCCGCCCGTGCCCGCGCGTATTTCCATTATAACGTTTCGTTCATCGTTTTTATCCTTCGGAAGTAAAAGAATCTTCAGATTCTCCTGTTGCTGCGCCGCTTTATGGGAAAGCTCCTCAAGCTCCTCTTCCGCAAGGGTCCGCATCTCCTGCTCGGTTTCTTCCGAATCGAGCATCGCCCTGCAATCCGCAATGCCGCGCTCCGTTTCAAGGTATTCATCGTAAGCGGTAATTATCGGTTCAAGCGTTGAATGCTCTTTGACCAGCTCACGCCATGCGTTCATATCCGCCATGACCTCCGGGGAGGCGATTTTTTCCGCAAGCTGCTCATAATGCAGCTTCATCTGTTTAAGTCTGTTCAGCATATCCTGTTATCTTTCATATGTTTGGGCAATTGTTCAACCCCGATTCAATCTTTTTTCAACAACCACCACGCGATCGTTTCCGCAAATGTCCGAAAGCACGGAAACCGCTCCGTCATTCACAAAAAGCTCTGAAACCGCCGCACCTTGGTCAAAGCCTGTTTCAAGCAGCAGCACGCCGCCCGGGTTCAAAAGACATGAATAACCCTTCCGAATGCGCCTGTAAAACTCCAATCCGTCCGCGCCGCCGTCAAGTGCAATCATCGGTTCGCGCAAAACCTCCGGCTGAAGCGAGTGTATAACATCGGTGCATATATAAGGCGGATTTATTGTTATAATGTCGAACCCGCTTGCCCGCTCTTTTGCAAAGGGCAGCGCGGCCTCGAAAAGGTCGCCCTGTCTGCACATGCAAAGCTCCCCGACGCCGTTTAATTGAATGTTTTTTTCCGCAACGGAAACAGCCTCGGGGCTTATGTCGCAAAGCAGCGCAGGAACGCCCGTCCGCTTAGCAACTGAAATTCCTATGCAGCCGCTGCCCGTGCAGACATCTAAAAGAAATTTTACGGGTGCAGTTGTGTTCCTTCGTTCCGCAATGATTTTTTCCGCTGCTTCGGCAAGCGTTTCCGTATCCGCACGCGGAATCAGCACGTTTTCGTTCACCGTGAACGGCAGTCCCATGAACTCCCACTCGCCGATTATGTATTGCAGCGGCTCATGATTTTTTCTGCGCATTATGCAGCTTTGAAGCTTTTTCAGCGCATCGCCCGGCATTTCATCCGCAAACTCAAACGTGTACAATCTGCGTTTTCCGAGACAAAATGCCGCAAGCTGGCGCGCTTCAAACTCCGCATCTTCAAGGCTCGTTTCAACGAGCTCCTTTCGGGCAAGTGCAACGGCATCGCGAATTGTCATTGCGCCTCGGCCGCCGTTTCCGCTTTTGCTTCAGGTTCCGCATTTCCGGTGCATTCAGCTTTTTCGGCCGCTGCCGCTTCTGCGTTTTCGTGCGGCTCCGCAGCATCGGCGGGTTGCGGGTTTTCGGGTTCATCCGCAAGTTTATTATAGTAATCGCAGCTTCTTTCACCCATTGCAATATAAAATGCCGCAATTGCAACCTCAAGCATATCCTCGGTGGGTTCTTTTGTTGTGATAAGCTGCAAGCCCATGCCGGGAGCGCGAACAACTTTTGCAAACCAGCCGTCACTCTTTGCCGCTGCACGCAGCACCTCGTAGCTTATGCCCGCAATGAGCGGAATGCAGATTATGCGGACGCCGAAGCGGAAAAGGAATTCAAGAATGCTGTTCTGAATTTCAAATTTGAATCCGTAGATGAACACGGCATCGATAACGGTAAGAAACAGAATCGATATCGCCATCACAAGGAAAAGATAATTCGTTCCGCAGCGCGGATGCAGCCGGCTGTATTTTTTCGCGCGGGCGGGAACAAGTTCATCCTCCGCTTCATAGCAGGCAATTGTTTTATGCTCCGCACCGTGATACATAAAAAGCCTCTTCATGTCTTTTATGCAGGAACAGCCGAAAAGATAACCGATATAAATTCCCACGCGCAAAACACCCTCGACGAGCGAACGCCAAAGGCTCTTTGTCTGCCCGAAAATCATCGACGAAATCAACTGCGGAAGAAGCACAAAAAGCCCGACAGCAAGCGCAACGCCAAGCACAAGCGCAACTGTTATTGCGATTTTTTCAACGGATTTTCCGAAAGTTTTCGCAAGCCATTTTTCGAATTTTGTCGGTTCCTCATCCGCAAACGCATCTTCGCCGTACATTTTTGCGGAATCCATCGTTGTGGACATGCCTGTTGTGAGCGGATTCAACAAGCGCAACAACTCCGCGAATTACAGGCAGGCCCCAAAAAGTGCCCTTCTGCGCTTTTGAAACCTGGTTTTTGTAACTTGCAACAATTTTTCCGTCCGCGCGGCGCACTGCCATTGCAATACCCTTGTCGGATTTCATCATAACGCCTTCCATAACGGCCTGACCGCCGACAGCGCATTTTCTCATAATATCACACCTTTCTTTGTTATATTTCGTTATGTTTCGTTAGCTTTTTGTTAAGTTCAATATTTAGGAGCAAAAACTCCGAATAAATTTCGGCGGGGGAGCAAAGATTATTGCCCCTCCGCTCTGCGGTTCTTCCCGGATTTATGCCTTTGTCCAGCTTGTGCCTTCCTTAGAATCCTTAAGCGTAACGCCTTTTTCTGCAAGCTCCGCACGAATTTCGTCCGCACGGGCATAGTTTTTGTTCTTTTTTGCCTCTGCGCGTTCGCGAATGAGTCCTTCAACATACCGAACAAACTCATCCGAATGCTCTTCCGCAGTGTTCGTGCCGCCCGAAAGCAGATTAAGTGAAAGCACCCTGTCAAAATCCGCAATAATTGCGCGTTTTGTCGCGCCGTTCACATCCGAATCCTTCAGAAGATCGTAAAGCACCGTCAGACCGAGTGAAGTGTTCAAATCGTTGCCCACTTTTTCGATAAAGCGGCGGCGGTAATCTTCAAACTGTGCCGCATTCGTTTCGCCCTCTTGAGGTATGCCCGCAATGCGGTTGAGCAGCCTTTCGTAAGCAGCTTTTGAATTATCCAGCGTATCGTAGCTGAATTCAAGCGGCTTTCTGTAGTGGCTTTGCAGGCAGAACATTCTGTATACAAGAGGGTCGTAACCCTTTTCCTGCAAAACGGAAACCGTCAGGATATTGCCCTTCGACTTGCTCATTTTGCCCTCACGGTCATTCAGGTGCTGAACATGGAACCAGTGGCTGCACCACGGATGCCCGACGGCCGCTTCACTCTGCGCAATTTCGTTTGTGTGATGCGGGAAAATATTGTCCACACCGCCGCAATGCAGGTCGAGATACTCGCCGAGATGCTTCATGCTGATTGCAGAGCACTCGATATGCCAGCCGGGATAGCCGACGCCCCACGGGCTGTCCCATTTCAATTCCTGAGAATCGAATTTGGATTTTGTGAACCAAAGCACAAAGTCTGACTTGTTGCGCTTGTTTCCGTCCTCTTCAACATCGCTGCGCACACCCACAAGCAAGTCATCCGACGAATGCCCCGTGAGCTGATAATAATCCTTGAGTTTGGAGGTGTCAAAATAGATATTTCCGCCCGCTTCGTATGCATAGCCGTTCTCAAACAGCTTTTCGATAAGTTTTATGTATTCGGCAATGCAGTTCGTCGCAGGTTCGACAACATCGGGAGTTTTGATGTTCAGTTTGCGGCAATCGTCAAAGAACGCATTCTCATAGAATTTTGCAAGCTCCATAACGGTTTTGCCCTCGCGCTTCGCACCGGAGACCATCTTGTCTTCGCCGGTGTCACCGTCGCTTGACAGATGCCCAACGTCCGTTATGTTCATCACACGCTTCACATCATAGCCGATATAGCGCAGGAATTTTTCGAGCACATCCTCCATGATATAGGAGCGGAGGTTGCCGATATGCGCAAAACGATAAACGGTCGGGCCGCAGGTATACATGCTGACCTTGCCCGCCTCGCGCGGCACAAACTCGTCCACGCGCTTTGTGAGAGTGTTATATAAATAGAATTTTTCCATGTTCTCATTTCCTTTCAAGAAAAACTTAAAAAAGTTTTGCTGCCGCACAGCTCAGTCAAGCAGCATATCGTTCTGTTTTATCCACCCGAGCCTGCGCATTATTTCGCTGAAAAGCAGAGAAAGCGCAGCGGGAGCAGCAATATGCAGCAGCAGCACGCGAAGCAGTATCGACCACCACTCGCTGCCGTTTTGAAGCATTGTCGTAAACGTTCCTATCTGACCCACAAATCCGCAGGTACCCATGCCGCCCGAAATGCCCTCGTTCAGCATTTGGAACACCGTTGTTCCGAACGGTCCGAGGATCGCGCTTGCAAGCGTCGGCGGAACAAGGATTGCGGGATGACGTAATATATTCGGCACCTGAAGCATTGATGTGCCGAGTCCCTGAGAAACAATGCCGCCCCAGCGGTTTTCGCGGAAGCTTGAAACCGCAAAACCGACCATCTGGCATGAGCAGCCGATCGTTGCGGCACCTGCTGCAAGCATAAGCCCGGTTTTAACATCCGGTGCGGCATTTGCCGTTACAAATATCATGGAGGCAATTGCGGCACTTGAAATCGGAGCCGTCAGAATGATACCCATAACAACGGAAACTATGATGCCCATCGGAATCGGGTTCAGATAGGTTGCTTTGCCGATTATGTAACCGAGCCACTTCATAAATGCACCGAGCGGTGCCCCGAGAAGCACGCCCACAACGCCGCCCGTCAGCAGCACCGCAATGGGAACAAGAAGAATATCAACCTTTGTTTTGCCTTCAACAAGCCTTCCGATTTCGATTCCGATAACGGCAGCAATATAAGCCCCGACAGGACCCGCGCCGCCTGCGCCGCTTGTATAACCTATCGCTCCGGCAACGACCGCAGCGCAGAGCGTCAGAGCTTTCGCACCAAGCCCGACAGCAATCGCCGCGCCGATCGCACCGCCGACAACAAAGCCGTTCTGTGCAACCTTCACAATCGGATCAAGAATGCCCGAAAGTGCGGGAATACGCGCAAATTGCGCAATTATCGTGCCGATGAGCAGAGAGGCGAAAAGACCCTTTGCCATTGCTCCGAGAGCCTTAATGAAGTACCTGTCCGCATAATGCTTCACGATGTTTCCGAAGCTGCGCTTCGTGTCTGCACCGCAGGGGGCTGCCGTTTCTTCCGAAAGAGTGATGTTCTCGTTGTTTTCCATTGCTTGCCTCACTTAATTCAAGTTTTTTGTATTTATATCCGCAGGACTTCCGCAAAAAGCTCCGCCGGATTCAGCCTTCATTCAAAGCTCAATCGATTGCGGAGCTGTTCCGCGAATTACTTTTTAACGTCGTCTATTGTGGGTTCATCATCGTCAAACTCGAACGCCGCCTTGGGTGCGCGGAGCGTGCCGCCTCCCGGCTGCTGCTGAGCTTCGCGCTTTGCGTTCTTGTCAACGTATTTTCCCGTCCAGATGATCGCCGCAACGAACACGGCGCAGAGCAAACCGAACAGAATCATGCTGACCGTTTGCAGCTTGCCGAAACCGTCCAAAGCGGAAACGACGCCCGCCGCAATCATGATGACAGCCGCTGCAAGGCAGCTTATGCGCATTGCCTTTTTGTGTTTTGCTTCCATGCCCTCTTTTACAAACTCGGCATCAAAAATTCTGCCGCGGCCGGAAATTGCGGAATAGAGCAGATACAGACCGATAACGAACATCACAATGTCGAAAAGGCTCACCGATTGGCGGTTGACATTGAGCTTTACAGTCTCTTTCAATTCGCTGCCGTTGGCGCAGGATGCATTAATGCGAATCTCGCCGAGAACGGAGGATTTCACAAACAGATAGCCGTTTTTTTCGTTGATTTCATAAGTGAATTTGTCTGAAGATGCCGGCGTTTCCGAAAGGTTTCCGTCCTTATCCTTTTCAAAAAGCTCAACGGTATATTTAACCGTGTTGTCTTCGGCAGTGTCAGCTTTCGGTGCGTCCGGAGCAGTTGTCGCGTCCGGTGCGGCTGTCGCATCCGGTGCGGCTGTCACATCCGGTGCGGCTGTCTCCAAAGCATCGGAACCGCCGCCGGTCTTATCGGTCAAAATTTTATACATATTGTCTTCATAGCAGAAGAATCCGACCGCTGTGTTGACGTTCACCTGAATCGACTGCACATTTTGCGCAAAGGTAAGCTGCCTGTCGGCATATGCAACGGTTGAATCGTCCTCTGCATTGATACTCGGCTGTTTGCCGCTGCCCATCATGCAGCCTGTCAGCGCAAGACAGAGCGCAAGCACTGCCGCGATAAGAGCCGCAATGCGCACATTGTGTTTTTTGTTTCCTGATTTCATATTGTAAATCCTCCTGTATTCTGCCTTTCAGACATTTTAATTTTTATGTTTAATACCGCATTCGTTCCGTCTCTTCGCGGCACGGGGTTCACTGTTTTGTTTCCTCCGCATTTACACAGCGCATGAACTCATCGGAAACACGCATTGCCTTGCAAATCGCCAGCGCATCACGCGGCGGATTCACATCGCTTGCAACGCGATACAATCCGTAGTCCATAAGCTTCGGAAGCACGGAAGCCCTCGAAGCATCGTTTCCCGCCAATGCTGCATCGAGCACGGCAGGTTCAACGTTTTTGAGCCCGATGACCTGATAATGCATGGGCGCACAGCACGCAACATCATCGAAATGCGTTGTTATCAGCGCAAAACAGCCGCGTCGATTGTTGAAATACTTCACTGCCGCCCGCACAAGCGCCGCACCTTCATGCGGGTTCGTGCCGCGCGCAAACTCATCAAGCAGAACGAGTGCAGTGCTTTCGGTTTTTATTTCGGAAAGAATGCCGTCAAAATGAATCATCTCCCCGCCGAAACTCGAAAGTCCGCCCAAGTTGTCCTCCATATCCTCACAGAGCAAGTGTATGCCGGCAAAATGCGGCAATTCGGCTTCCCCGCAAAAAACCGGGAAGCCGCACAGCGCAAGCAGCACGTTCAGCGCAAGCGTTTTGACCGCAACGGATTTTCCGCCCATGTTTGCGCCCGTGATAACGGTTGAACCGGATAAAAGCTCGATGCTGACCGGAGTAAACTTTCGCCCCGACGAATGCAGCGCATCGGCTGTCTGCGGGTTAATCATTTCGTTAAGAAGAACCCGCTGCCCGTTTGCATAAACTTTCGGAATGCTGCCGCCCCTGCTGCACATAAGCCTTGCTTTTGCAAGCGCAAAATCAAACCTTGCAATGCATTTAATCACCTGCTCCGCCTCGTGAGAATGTGCAGCAAAAGCTCTTGTCATCTCCGTGCGAATGCGCAGTTCTTCGCTCTCCTCCCTTGCGGCAAGCAGAGTTCTTTCCGCTTCAAGCGCATCCCGCCCCTCGACAGGATCTCGGCGCAGTTCGGCATCAACCCGTTTGCGCTCGCGCCGAATTTTCGCAAGCTCTGCGGATGCGCTGTCGCTCACGCGAAAAGTCATTGCACGCATTCCGTCCGGGTCAACTATTGAAAGCGCATGCGGCAGAGGGTGAATATCGATTTCGTTCAGCCTTTCGCCGCAGGGAATCTTCGAAAATGCCTCCGCAAGCGCATCAAGCTTTATCAAAAAACGTTTAATTTCGAAGAATTCAACGTCTGTAAGCGTCATTTCGCGGCTTCGCGCGACCGAACGGCGAACATCTTTAAGCTGCATGAGCGCACGCTCGGCGGCGGACAGTGCCTCCCTTGCGGCATCGCTGCGGACCGTTTCCGCAAGCAGGCGAACGTTTTCCAGTTCGCGGCAAAGCCGCGCATTCTCTTCACACGGATACGCATGGGTATGCCGCGCAAGCTCCTCTCCGAAGGGGGAACAAGTCTGCAAATTTTCAATTATGTAGGCAAATCCTATCGCTGCCTGCTGTTGTTTGTCAAGCATAGTCTTATAATGTCAATTTGTTTTTTATCATTTATTCGCGAAAGCGCAGGAATATCGATTTTACGCACGCGCGTTTACTCCGCTGCCTCGCAGCCGAATTCGCTCACAACATCAAGCACCGGCACGCGTCCGCCGAGACCGCTGCACATGGCATCGTAAAACTCCGTTTTGTTGTAATGACTGCCTTTTGCGGAAAACGGGTTGACCGTCACCGCAAGCAGCCGCGTTTTGTTCATAACGGTAAATCTTGCACCTGCACGAACAAGTTTTTCATAGCTGTCTCTTATACACATCTGAC
>ENA-OZFZ01001298-OZFZ01001298.1-human-gut-metagenome-genome-assembly--contig:-NODE-1298-length-10484-cov-6.683671_pt1 | contig 10484 bp, 4 predicted proteins | sample MGYA00244621_ERZ653640 | MGnify/ENA primary metagenome ERZ653640 (study PRJEB26926, sample SAMN06165019) | human gut metagenome | biome: ENVO:00009003; feature: ENVO:2100002; material: ENVO:00002003... | reverse complement strand
GAGATTCATGAGCGTCTCGTGGGCTCGGAGATGTGTATAAGAGACAGGTGTATTACGAGGACTATACAGAAGTTTTTGATGCGGCACTTGCCAACGGCATCAATGTTGTTGCTTCTGCGGGCAACTCCGCCTCTTCCACTTACCACAGCCTTTGGGAAGCGGATCTCGGCCTTACGGATAATCCCGATATCGGCATGGTCGGCATGCCCGGAAGCTTCAATTCCGTTTTGACGGTTGCAAGTCTTAACAACCCCGAATACTTCGTTGCGATTCAGACTAAGGATGCGCTGCTGTTCGATGATGCATATCCCGAATACGGCGGCTCATGGAAATCCCGCTACGACGACAAGGCGGTTTATGAGTACAAAGTTGCAACCCGCATCGGCGGACACAGCTACGAGTACAGCATTTTTCATACCACCATCGACAATGCGGATCTTTCCGATGTTTCCGGCAAGCTTCTGTTTGTTGATTATAACTCCGAACTGACGATCGATGAACATGCGGCGTTTGCACGCGAGGCGGGTGCGGCTGCACTGTTTATCTTTGACTCTTCAAGAGAAACCACCTTTGTTGACACAACGAGAGAGGATTGGACCTATCCCGTTGCGGCATACAAATACGATTCGCTGACCAAAGCTCTTGAACCGTCCCACCCGGCGACGATTCATATCAACCCCTATTGGGATATTGACGATCAGGGCGGTTACATGTCCTCATTCTCAAGCTGGGGCACAACCGGCGGACTGACAATCAAGCCCGAGATAACGGCCATCGGCGGCAATGTTTTCTCCGCATATAACGGCAGCGGCGCATACGCACTTTCAAGCGGCACGTCAATGTCCGCTCCGATGACGGCGGGCAGCGCACTGCTTGTTCGTCAGTATCTGATGAACAATTTCAATATTCCTGCGGCGGAACTTCCGGAAATTGTGAACAACCTGCTCATGAGTGCCGCAACTCCGGTGCTCAATCCCGACGGACTTACCTATTCCCCCCGTTATCAGGGCGCGGGATTTGAGAACATCCGTGCAGCAATGACCGCCGGTGCCTATATCACCACCGAATGCGGCAGGGCAAAGCTTGAACTCGGCGATGACCCGCAGAAAACAGGTGTTTACAACCTTAATTTCACCGTTGTGAACATGACCGATGCGGACAAAACCTATACTGTTGATGCTTCCGTTCAGACGGAAAGTGCGGAGACGGGCCGAATCAATGCGGACGGCACCCGCCGTTATCTCATGACCCAGACCCCGCACATGCTGAATTCCGAAATTGCGGGCAACGGCGCGATTACGGTTCCTGCGGGCGGTTCAACCGAAGTTTCCGTAACGATTACGCTCACCGAGGAAGATATCGCTTATATCGAAAAGTACTTCCCGAACGGCATATATGTCGAAGGTTTCGTGACTCTCACCGCAGGTGAGGAGAACGGCATTGATCTTTCCGCTCCGTTCCTTGCATTTTACGGTGACTGGCTTGCACTGCCCGCAATTGAGCAGAGCAGCTACTATGATTTCACCGAAATTGAAACCGGTGAATGCGATGCAACCCATGTTGTCAACGGCGTATATACCTATGATGCAAATTACGATGAGTATATCGGCCTCGGAACAAGCATGGCTTGGCCGAACAACAGCGTTTACCCCACGGAGGAACTCGGCACGATGCGCTATGTTGCAAACCGCAACGCGATCTCTCCCAACGGGGACAGCATCCGCGATGCGATCGATGCGATCGCAATCGGATTGAACCGCAATGTTGAGAATTTTTATTACAGCGTTGTGAATGCAGAAACGGGCGTTGAATACTACCGCAAGGATCTCGGTTTTGTGCCGAAGACGTATTATAATGACAATGCGGGTCAGGCACTTTACGTCGGAGCCTATGATAACGAGGAGTTTGACTGGGATTATACCGACCTTGAAGGCAACCCCCTGCCCAACAACACAAAACTTACTGTTGCATTTTGTGCGGAACTGGCTTATAATGGCAGGGAGCGCACCGAAAAGTGGGAGATGCCGCTCACGATTGATACCGAAAGCCCCATCAAGAATGTTTCCATGGTCAGCTATGAATGGGAATATGAAGAATGGAGCGATGAGGAAGACGACTATGTCGGCACGGGTGAATACTACCACGTTCCCACTATCGTCATTGACTACAGCGAGAATCAGTATATGGACTGGAACTGCGGCAGGGCTGCATATGTCAGCGGCGCCAGCTCAAGCAAAGTGTTCCACAATTCCGTTGAACCCGGCACCGTGAACGGAACGACAAGGCTCGGTCTCGGTCCGGACGATCTGAGCGACGTCAACAGTTTCCTCTTCCTTGAATGCATGATAAGCGACTATGCGGGCAACGGCTTGTTTATTCGCATCGAGCGCGATGATCGCCCCGGAATCTACAACTCCGGCGAGCTTTCCGACAGTGTTGTAAATCTCCGCCCCGGCGAGACTTACACCGTCAGCGCACATTCCGATATCTGGGATTTGTTCACGGATTTCGACTTTACATGGAGCGTTGAGGATGAGTCCGTCGCATCGGTTACCCCGAACGAGGGTGATGTTTTCTCCGCAACGATAACCGCAAACGAAATCGGCAGCACCACGCTGAAGCTTACAAACGGCTTCCTTAAGGAGATGACCTGCACGATTAACGTTGTTGCCGAAAACTACGACATCTCCGCTTCGGCAGGACTCGGCGGAACAATATCGCCCGACGGCACAACCACCGTTGATTCTCTCGGTTCTGCATCGTACACGATTACTCCGAATGAGGGCTGGCATGTTGCGGATATCATTGTTGACGGCGAATCAGTCGGTGCCGCAAATGAATACACCTTCGACTGCGTTATTGCAAACCACACGATTGAAGCTGTGTTCGCAAGCGATAACTACTTTAATGTTTATTTCGTTGACTGGGACGGCACAACGATCAGTGTTCAGACAGTCGGCTACGGCATGGATGCGGAAGCACCTGCCGACCCCGTGCGTGAAGGCTATGATTTCATCGGCTGGAGCGGAAGTTTCACCGGAATCACGGCAAACACCGTCCTTGTTGCACAATATGAACCCGCAAGCGGAATCCTTGTGGGTGATGTTGACGGCGACGGCATTGTGACCGCCGCAGATGCTCTGCTCGTTATGCGTTATTGCAGCGACCTTGCGGAGCTGACCCCCGAACAGCTTGAGGCTGCCGATTTTAACGGCAACGGCGTTGTTGAGCTTATCGACGCGCTGCTTATCCTCCGCGCTGTTATCTGATTTGCTGCTGACGGCCGTTATCATGGTACGAACGGTAACAGCCTTTCAGCAACCCTGCATCGATTTCCGAACAAAAGACTGTCATCATCCTTTCTGTCCTTTGCATCCTGACTCCATTTTTGCAAAGTCGTTCGGAAAATCGGTGCAGGGCATAGAGCCTGCATTGCCGCAATCGTTGACCGGTTGCGGCAATGTTTTTTTACCCCTGCATCAATTTAACGGACGCACAGCCGCCGCAGGAAAACAGTGAATCAAATTTTTAATATAATGTGATTCTCCCTCTTGAATCCGTTTAAAAAATGTGTTAAACTGATATATGTACAAAATTTGCACATATTCGCCGGTGTGATGGAATTGGCAGACGTGACGGACTCAAAATCCGTTGGTAGCAATACCGTGTGGGTTCGAGTCCCACCACCGGCACCAAACACAGAGGTACCCGTTGGGTGCCTCTGTGTTTGGTTAAGTCGAACGGGACTCGAAGCCGGGGGAACAAAACGGTCCTGTGGAGCGTTTTGCCCGGCCGGGGAGCGAAAGCAGTCCGGGCGCGCAGCACGGAGTGCAAGCAAAGGACGATTTGAGCGGAGAGTCCCACCACCGGCACCATGGCGAGTGTTCTTACAGCATTTGAGAAGCTGTGAGGACACTTGTTTTTTTGTTTATAGCAATTTTTTCGTTGCTCCAAGGTGGGGAAGTACACTGTGTTGAATGTTTCTCGCGGCTGCATTTATCTGTCGCGATCGCTATTGCTTTATCTTTTGGCATTGAATTTACATGATCATGAGCGGAAATTATGCTTTTGAACAAAAGCAAACAGAATTGTTGTGATGCTTATATCTGCGATTATGCATTTGTATATAAGCGGGAACACGGTTTCAAAGCATATAATACGCTCAAATAATACTTTACATAAACTTGCCTTTAAAAACACTTGACAAATGTTGACAAAATTCGGTATACTTGGAGTATGAACATCGGTTTGTTATTCGTCAGTCCGTGTTCGAGTAAAATCAGGAGAGATATATGAGAAAAACGTATAGGATTACTTCATTGTTCCTGGCAGTCGTCTGCCTGTTTGCCTTCTCACTGTTTCAGCCCGTTTACGGGCTCACCGAGCTTTCGCGTGAAAACCGCAGGTTTGCAGCAGCGGCAGAAGAATTGAATTCTGTATGGGATAACCCGAACGGCAATGCACTCGGTTACAGTCCTCTCACAGGCGAAATCGAATCCGAACGCGGCGAGTATTCAAAGGATTTTCGCCGTGAGGACGGTGCGGTCGAAAGGGTCATCTACTCCGACCCCGTTCACTTTGAACAGAACGGAGAATGGCAGACCATTGACAACACTCTTGTCGCCGAAACAGATGCGGACGGACTCCTGAGGTATAAAAACACTGCCGGTGATTTTATACCTCAGGAGTCCGTCCGCATCTGTTTCGGCGACAACCTTTCCGGTGAAATTGTCTCCGTTGAATACATGGGGGAAACGCTCTCTGTTGCATTGAACAGCCTGTCCTTTGCCAACCTTTCAAACGGACTCACCGCCGCAGACTTTCATGCGGAAATTCAAAACAACTCAACCGATACAACGGACCTGACGGATCAACAGCGCGATTCCCTGCTTCGCTTACCCGACTGCCTGTCAAGCATTGTTCGATATGTTCGCTCCGAAACCGACGACAGCGCAATCCTCTCGTACTCTCTTAACGGAAAAACAATATCTGAATTTATAACCCTCTCTTCTCGTCCGTCAATGGCGCAGAGTGAGGATTTTTGTTGGTCATTCAACATAAAGACATCACTCACGCCGAGAATGCAGGGCAATACCGTCCTGCTTGAAAACGGCAAGGGCGAAACCGTCTTCACCCTTCCTGCACCGTATATGTTCGATGCAGCAGGTGCGGAAAGCACCGATTTCGAGGTTTCGCTTGCTCCGAATTCAACTTCGGACGGATTCATCTATACCATGGTTCCGAGTTTTGCGTGGCTTTGCAGTGCGGAACGAGCGTATCCGGTAACGATTGATCCCGATATAAAGCTGAATTTCAAAAACAATGTTGAAAACACATACGTCGATAAGAATCTCCCCAACACAATTTGCAGCATAAACTCAACCGCACCCGGTGCACTGCGCCTGAGTTCAAAGCAAAACATACTTATTCGGCTGAATGAACTCCCCGAGCTGAATGCCGGTGACGTCATCGTCAGTGCTGCAATCAACCTGACGCGGTACGATGAACCCGGAACGAACCTCGGCAAAGAAATAGACCTTTACCCCGTGCTGTCAGATTGGTCGGAAGACACACTGACATGGACGCGCTACTCCGCATTGAACAACGGCAATCCTGCGGACAAATCCAGAGTTTTTTCACTCGCAATGTCCGAAGTGCAGAACGGTGTAAACTTCTTTGACATAACCGACCTGTTCAAAAAATGGCATTCCGGTGTGACTGAAAATTACGGCGTTGTTTTGGAGAGCAGCAGTTCCGCAATATACCACTCATCGCGAACCAATGTATCGTCCGGCGTACACCCCTACTTTTCGATCGTCTATGTAAACTCCACCGGCCTTGAAAGCCGTTTCTCGTATTCGGATCAGGATGCGGGCGCAGCCGGCGCGGGCAGCGTGAACCTGTTCAGCGGCAACCTCACTTTCTCGTTTGCGGATGCTTCTGTTGCAAACGGAGCCTTGCCAATCTCCGTTTCCCATGTATACAACACGAACGACAAGAATACAGATATCGGTTACGGCTACGGCTGGCGCTTGAATTATTCACAGTCGATAGAAGAAGTGTCATTCCAAAACGGAAACAAAGCACAGACATTCTTCAAGCTTACCGATGGCGACGGCACAAGGCATTACTACAAAAAACAGTCGAATTCGTCAGCAAAATACGTCAATGAGCTTGACAAGAATTCAACGCTCACCGTCAACACGGGTTCAAAACTTATCACCGTTTCCGATAAGGGCGGAAACAAACTCGTTTTTGAATACGGCACATACAACGGCAGGAAGCAAGGAAGGCTTACCTCCGTTGAAGATGCAAACGGCAATAAGATCCTTATTGAATACAGGGATTCAACTCAAAAAAAGGATCTGCGCATTTCTGCGGTAAGAGAAAAGCTTGCCTCCGTCTCAACCTCGGGGCAACGCATAGTTTTCGCATACAACAGCAGCAACAGGCTCTCGTCCGTAACTCCGCCCGACGGTTTGACGGTTGCTTACTCTTACTCCGAATACAATAATCTTCGTGCCGCACAATATGCAGACGGCACAAGCTCGCAATACACCTATTATTCAAAGCATCTGCTGCAAAAAGCAAAGAACCCCGCCGGATACGGCATAACCTATACCTACTCCGGCAGCGGCAAGGCTGCCTCCGTTGTTGAAAAAGCCGGCACGGCACAAACAGCGGGCAGGCAGATTCGATTCGAATACGGCTGGAACGTTACAAACGTTATCGATGCTCAGAATCGAATCGTAACATACCAGTTCAACAACGCAGGGCAAGCCGTAAGCATCCGCAATCCCGAGGGTGAAGCGGTGTTCATGGCATACAACTCCGCAGACAGAACAAAAACCCAGCTCGCTGCCGTCTCCAAAACGCAGACGACTGTATTCAACCTGCTCAAAAATCACGGGTTCGATAAAAAGAATCCGAACGATTATTGGACAAAATCCTCAACCTCCGCCGTGTTCACGCAAACCCATGCTCACACGGGTTATCGCAGCGTAAAGCTGCCTTCGGGTACTTATATCGAGCAAAGTGTTTCCGTAAACGCAGGTGCCGTTTACACTGCTTCCGCATACTTCACCGGTGCGGCAGGCGGCGTTGTGCAGGTGTTGAACGGTTCAGCCGTGATTGCACAGAGCGACCCCGCGCAAACTTTCGGAACAACAGGTTCGGACTGGACACGCGGCGTTGCAGTGTTCACCGTCCCGACGGGAGTTTCAAACATAAAGATCCGCATTGCTCAGCCGCAGTCCGCTTCGGGAACAGCCTACGCCGACTCCGTACAGCTTGAAACCGGCGAAACGCCGAATCGTTACAACATGCTCCAAAACAGCGATTTCACTGACGGAGCATCCTCGTCCGATGATTCGGATAACTCGACAGGCTATGCACAGAATGTTGTCGGCGACACCGCAATCCCCAACGAAATCGTCTCCGCAGCAGGCGATTCCTCGCACCCCGGCGCTTTCTCGGATCAGGTGCTTAAAATCACCGGCAGCACCGGTGCAATTAAGCATGTTTTCCAGTCGATTCAGGTAAACGGCAAAAAAGGCGACGTCTATTCATTCGGCGGTTGGTGCGCATCCGACTCCGTGCCGGAAACCGTACAGCTCAACACGTCCGACAGCCCGATAAGCTACCGTGTCTTCGGAAGAAAAGAAATAAAGCTTCAGTTCTACTCAAACGGCACCTTCCAAAATGAGGTCACCGCCGCTTTTGCTGCCGACACAACCGATTGGCAGTACACCTGTGCAAGTGCGGTCGCTTCGCTTGACTACACCGAAGTAAGAATCGTCGTCTGCTTCGACTACTCACGCAACACCGCTCGCTTTGACGGGCTTCAGCTGCACAGGGAACAGTTCTCTCAAAGTTATTCCTATGACGATAACGGCAACGTTACGGGTTACGCCTCCCTTATAGGACAGGAACCCAAACTGACCTATGACAACAGCGACAACGTAACTTCCTCCACCGACCCGCTCGGCAACAAAACCTTATACACCTACGACGGCAAGCACAACCTGCTTACCTCCACCACCCCCGGCGGTGTGAAAACAACCAATGTCTACGATGCAAACGGCAATGTTACCGAGACAAAACTCGGAGGAAGCACAACCTACATCCGAACTCAGACGGAATACGACTCCGCTTCCGCTCTTGCAGCGGCAGTTACCGATGCAAGAGGAAACTCCGTTACCTATACATACAACGACAATACCCGACAGCAAACATCGGTTACGGATGCAAAGGGCAATACAAGCACCTACACCTATGGTAATGCTGCTTCGATGCTCCGTCTCGCAAGCCTTACCGGCTCGGGCGTCGGCACTGTAAACTATGGTTACGATGCCTACGGCAGGCTGAATAAAATAAGCAGGGCAAGTACTGTTTACAACTTTACATACGATGACTGGGGACGAACGGTAAGCACTAAGGTCGGAAGCATTGCTCTGTCCACCAATTTCTATGATGCATACAGCAGGCTCAGCAGGGTTGATTTCGGCAATGGTTCGGCCGTTTACTACTTCTACGATTCTCTCGACCGCGTTTCCGCAATCAACAAAGGCAACGCTTCCATGAGCTGGCAGGCGTATGAATTCATCTACGACGGTGAAGGCAACCTATATGAGCTTCGCAATTACGAAACTCACCGCTCAACTTTCTTCGAATATGACCATGCAGGCAGGTGCATGGCAAGCACCGAAAAGAGCTTCACCGGATCCGGCAGCAGCATTGCATACGGAACGACAGTTGCGGCATACAACTACAAGTACGATGCAAACAACCGACTGGCCAAGCTGACACACACGCTCGCCGGTTACACTTGGAGCACGGAATATTCCTACGATGCAGACGGCAGACAGTCGCTTGTAAAGCTGAACAACGGCAAAACGATCGAATATGCCTACGGTACATCTACGGGGCGTCCCGACAAGATCACGTTGCATCTCGACACGGATTATGTTGTGGACTGGACGTACAAGTCCGGAGCAAACGGTTCCGCAACATCACTGCTCTCAACATACGCAAACGGCAGTGATGCAAAGTACAACTATGATTATGACGCCAACGGCAACATAACCAGGATCTGGCGCGGAAACACGTCATTCACCAATGCTTCGGAGAAGTATTCATATGTTTATGATTCGGCGAACCAGCTCGTAAGGGAGAACCTTTATTACGGCAGCGGCAACAGCAGCAATGCTACCATTACATATGAATACGATATTTGGGGCAATCTGCTCAACAAAAAGATCTATGCTTACACTGTCGGAACGCTCGGCACGGCTCGGGAGACCGTTCCCTATGCCTACACAAACTCGGCATGGAAGGATCAGCTCACTTCGTACGATGGCGAAAGCATAACATATGACGCTTCCGGCAACCCGACGAACTACCTCGGTGCAACTCTGGTTTGGGAAGGTCAGCGGCTGAAGTCGTATACCCCAAAAGACGCATCCTCCGGACGCGCGAACTCGTATGTCTACAGCTACGATGAAAACGGCATCCGTACAAGAAAAACCATCGGCAACACCGTTACGGACTATTACTATAACGGCACGCTGCTCATGGGCACCGTCAAAACCACAACGAACAGCGACGGAAGCACAACGACTTCAAAGCTCCGCTTCAGCTACGACGCTAACGGCAAAGTCGTTGCCGTGAACTATAACGGAAATTATTACTATTACCTCCGCAATGCCCAGAGCGATATCGTCAAACTCATTGACAAAACCGGAGCAACCGTTGTAGAATACCGCTATGACAGTTGGGGCAAACTGCTGTCAACCTCGGGCTCACTTGCGTCCACACTCGGAAAGAATAATCCCTTCCGTTACCGTGGGTATGGCTTGCGGGATTTGCGGCTTAGCTGTTTGCTGTCGGGAAGCAGCTTCACGGTGGGATGGAGCAGAACGCTGTTAATGCTGTCCTGAAAAACAAGGAGCCCTATCTGATGATTCAGGAAGTGTATGAGTTGCTTAAACAAATAAGGCTTCGAGCAAACAACCGACAGCTTGATCCTCTTTTATATGCCGTCAAGCGGCTAAAGGAAAAACTGTCTGTTGAAAGCGATTTTGGCTATGGAAACGATGCGGTAATTGCCTGCGAAAACAACATTGCAAAACAACTTCGCTCCCTTGTTGATATGGTAAGCAAGGTTGAAAACGATGATAGTGAAGAAAGCATAAATGCAATGAATAGGGCAGTTATGAACGTCAACTCCCTGCTGCAAAGGCGAATTGAACTTAAAAGACGGTAAACGGAGAAAAAGGCGGAAAAAATGTTGAGGCCTCCTGCAATGTGCTATGACGGCAACATATGATGCCGTCATAGATGCTTGGTTGTAAACGGATTTTAGAGAGAGGAAAAAATATAGGTGTTATGTGTTAAATCTTATGCGGATTTGAGAGAACAAGACATACGATGTCGAGAACAGCATTGGTGTTATGTTATACTGCTTAACTCTGTCTCTTATACAC
>ENA-OZFZ01001296-OZFZ01001296.1-human-gut-metagenome-genome-assembly--contig:-NODE-1296-length-10493-cov-4.360318_pt1 | contig 10493 bp, 6 predicted proteins | sample MGYA00244621_ERZ653640 | MGnify/ENA primary metagenome ERZ653640 (study PRJEB26926, sample SAMN06165019) | human gut metagenome | biome: ENVO:00009003; feature: ENVO:2100002; material: ENVO:00002003... | reverse complement strand
ACAAGGCTATTCGTCGGCAGCGTCAGATGTGTATAAGAGACAGGTATATGCATTTTCATGAGAGGAAAGAAAGGACGCTGTTTATGACCGGAAAGATCAAGAGCATCGCTGCGCAGTACGCCATGATCACGCTGGCCTGCGCGCTGTACGCCGTGGGCTTCAACTGGTGCTTCGACCCCAACCACCTCAGCGTGGGCGGCTTCACCGGCGTGGCGCAGATCATTAATTTCTTCATTCCTCAGATCCCCATCGGCGTGGCCATTATCGTGCTGAACCTGCCGCTGTTTCTCCTGAGCTGGACCAAGGTGGGGCGGCACTGGCTGTACGCCACGCTGTACGCCACGCTGGTGAGCTCCGGCATGATCGATCTGCTGGCCGGTGTGTATACATTTCGGCCCATGGAGCCCATGCTGGCGGCGGTCTACGGCGGCGTCATCGTGGGCCTGGGCTGCGGTCTGATGCTGCGGTACAGCGCTACCACCGGCGGCACGGAGCTGGCGGCGCGGCTTCTGAAGCTGAAGCTGCCGGGACTGTCCATCGGTACGCTGTGTCTGGCCATCGATACCATTGTGGTGGTGTCCTACGCCGCGGTGTTCCGCGACCTGACCCAGGCGTTGTACGCCATGGTGGCACTGTTCATCATCTCCAAGGTGATGGACCGCGTGGTCTACGGCGGCAACGGTGCCAAAATGGCCTACATCGTTTCCGAACGGTATGAGGAGATCACCGCCAAGCTGCTGGAGCTGGACCGCGGCGTGACGCTGCTGGAGGGGCGGGGCGGATACAGCGGCAAGGCAAAGAACGTGATCCTGTGCGCCTTCAGCCGCGCTCAGATCGTGGCCATCAAGTCCATCGTCAAGCAGGCGGACCCCGACGCCTTTATCATCGTGTGCGACGCCTACGAGATCCTGGGCGAGGGCTTCGGCGTCAACACTCCCAATGGGTTGTGAGAGAGCAAAGAGCCACCCGCAGTCTTACGACTGCGGGTGGCTCTTTCTATCGTATGTACGTCAATAGCCGATCTTGCGGTCGACGTAGCGGGCCAGAGGACGGCCGGCGGCGTAATTCTCCAGATCCTCGCAGAACAGGGCCACATTCTTATCCCGCGTATAGCCCAGGCTCAGCTGGCCGGAGACGTGAGGCGTCAGCAGGAGGTTCTTGGCGTCCCAGATGGGGTCGCCGTCGGGGATGGGCTCCTGCACGAACACGTCCAGTGCCGCGCCGGCCAACTGCCCGGCGTTCAGGGCGTCCACCAGCGCGGGCTGGTCGATGGCGCTGCCGCGGCCCACATTGATGACGAAGGCGGTCTTGGGCAGCAGGGCGATGCGCCGGCGGGACAGGAAGCCGATGGTGTCCGGTGTGGAGGGCAGGGCCAGCACAAGAAGATCGGTGTCCGGCAGGAGGGACTCCAGCTGGTCATGGGTATGGACGCTGTCAAAGGCGGGGTCGGCGGCCTTTTTGGTGCGGCGGACACCGCGGACAGCGGCGGCGCCCAGGACCTTGGCGCGGCGGGCGAACTCGGTGCCGATATCGCCGGTGCCGACGATGGTGATGGTGCTGCCCATAATGGAGCGCATGGGGAGCACCCGGCCCCAGCGGCCGGCGGCCTGGTCGGCGCAGTAGGCCGGGGCGTGGCGCAGGAGCATCAGCGTGACCATGACCATGTGCTCGGCGATGGTGACACCGTAGGCGCCGGAGGAGTTGGACAGCATGACCTCGGGAGAGGGATACAGGCTGTCGTCCAGATAAGCGTCCACGCCGGCAAAGCTGCCGCAGAACCACTTGAGGTTCACAAAATCCTTTAATTCACCGGGCTTGGGCATACCGTAGATGACCTCATAGTCACCCCGCTTGTCCGCGGGGACGGCGGCGGGGGCCGCGTAGTAGTCCACAGTGAAGCCGGCGCGGGCCGCTGTCTCGTCGATGAGCCGGCGGTGCTTGGGCTCGGTGAAGCTGTCGTAGATGGCGATCTTTCTCATGTTGTATATACCTCCAGGAGTTTTTCCGCGCAGCGCATTCCGTCGGCGGCAGCGGAGAGGATGCCGCCGGCATAGCCGGCCCCCTCGCCGCAGGGGAATATGCCGCGTATATTGGCTTCATAGTGCGCGTCACGCACCAGGCGCACCGGGGAGGACGAGCGCGTCTCCACGCCGGTGAGCAGGGCGTCCGGGTCATCGTAGCCCTTGAGGTAGCGGCCCAGGACCGGCAGGGCCAGGGCCAGCGTCTCGCTGATAAAATCCGGCAGACAGCGGCGCAGGTCGGTATAGACCACGCCGGGGCGGTAGCTGGGGCGCACGATCCCCGGTCCGGCGGAGGGACGGCCTGTCAGAAAGTCCGCCACCCGCTGGCAGGGGGCGGCAAAGCCGCCGGTGAGGGCGTAGGCCGCCGTCTCCAGCTGCCGCTGGAGGGCGATGCCCGCCAGGGGATGGTCCGAGGGGAAATCCGCCGGCGTGACATTCACCAGCAGCGCGCCGTTGATGTTCTCCCCATCACGGGCATAGACGCTCATGCCGTTGGTGACGGTGCGCCCCGGCTCGGAGGCGGCGGCCACCACCTGACCGCCGGGGCAGACGCAGAAGCTGAAGGCGCTGCGGCCGTTGGGCAGGTGGCAGGACAGCTTGTAGGTGCTGGGGGGCAGAGCCGGGTGGCCCGCCAGAGAACGGTACTGGGCGGCATCGATGGCCGACTGGCGGTGCTCGATGCGGACACCCATGGCAAAGGGCTTGGGCTCCATGGCAAGCCCCGCCTGATACAGCATTTCAAAGGTGTCACGGGCGCTGTGACCCAGGGCCAGGAGCACATGGCGGGCGGGCAGGTCATAGGTCTGCCCGTTCTGGCAGACGGTGACGGCGCTGACCGCGCCGTCCTGTATCCGTATATGCTCCAGCCGGGCGTTGAAGCGTATGTCCGCCCCGGCCGCCTCCAGCTCCTGCCGCAGGGCCTGCAGGGCGATGTGGAGCTTGTCGGTGCCCACGTGGGGCTTGGCATCGGTCAAAATGGTATCCGGTGCGCCGCAGCGGACCAGCGTCTCCAGAATGAAGCGGTGGCGCAGATCCTTCGTGCCGGTGTTCAGCTTGCCGTCAGAAAAGGCGCCGGCGCCGCCCTCGCCGAACTGGACATTGCTGTCCGGGTCCAGCGGGCCGCCGGACCAGAAGCGCTCAACGTCCACCTGACGGTGTTCTACCGGCCGGCCGCGCTCCAATAGAATAGGGCGTGCGCCACAGCGGGCCAGCACCAGGGCGGCGAACAGACCCGCCGGTCCCGCGCCCACCACGATGGGCCGGACCGCCGGGGCCGTCACCGGCGGCGGCAGGAAGTACACTTCCTGTTTGTAGACAGATACGCGCTTATCGCGGCAGCGGCGCAGGACCTGGGCCTCGTTTTTTACAGAGACGGACACCGTGTAGACAAGGGTCAGGTCTTCGCGGGCGTCAATGGCCTTTCGCAGAACGGTACAGGCGGTGATATCCGCCGGAGCCACGCGGAGCAGCTTGGCGCACCGGGCGCGCAGGAGCGTCTCCTGCTGGCCGGGGTGCAGGCGCAGTTGGTCGATACGGAGCATGGGTGGGTCTCCTTTTTATAGGATCTGGTGGGAGTTCGCCGCTGCGGCGGCGAGTCGGCTTTCCCCTGGCGGGGAGGCGGCCTCCGGCGGCCACATTTCTTTCTGCGAAGAAAGAAATGTGGGAAAGAAAGTCGCTTAGACCTACGGTCTAAGGGTCCCTTGGCGCGCTGTGGGTCATGCAGATTTGGCGGTATGCACTCGCGCATGAAGTGCGGTGGGTAACATTGTCGGTTCAGGGGACTGCTTGTACCGCTTGCGCCGCTGCCGCTGATGCAGTGAGAGGATAGGGGCTGGTGCGCTGATCGAATGGCGATTATCAAATCGCGCCTTTGCCGCCTTGCGGCGGCAAAGGTAGGTGTGCCCGTCGGGCACAGGATATAATTATTTCTTAGCCTGCGACACGGCAGAACGAATAATTTTTGCCGTAGTAGCAGGCAGCGGCAGCGGAAAGCTGTGCTGGCACAGTCGGGGGAACGACAACGATCAGGAAAACGCCGGTTACGTGAGGGAAAGCGCGGGCGGCAGTGAACAGGCATAGCGCGCTGAGGAAGTGCAGAAACGCAGTTTCTGCCGGCGTTCTTTCCCCCATTTCTTCCGCTGTTGGAAGAAATGGGGCCGTCGGAGACAAAGAAAGCGCTCGCGCCGGGGCGCGAAATAGCCCGCTGCGGCGGCTGCGGGCGGGGGACGAAAAAAGGACCGGCGGGGCCGGTCCTTTTGCCTTCTTTTCGGCTGCACAGCTTACTGGGACTTGTTTTGCAGCTTTTGAAGCATGGCGGTGAATTCGGGCGGCAGGGGGCAGTGGAGCTCTACCGGCTCGCCGGTGCGGGGATGGATGAAGCGCAGGCCGGTGGCGTGGAGGCACTGGCCGGTGAGGCCGGGGACCGGCTTTTTGGCACCGTAGACCGTGTCGCCCAGGATGGGGTGGCCGATATAGGCCATGTGGACGCGGATCTGGTGGGTGCGGCCGGTCTCCAGGCGGCAGCGCAGGTGGGTAACGCCGGGGTAACGGGCGACGACCTCCCAGTGGGTGACGGCACGGCGGCCGGTGGGGACCACGGCCATCTTTTTCCGGTCGGCGCTGCTGCGGCCGATGGGGGCGTCATGTTCGCGCTTGTAATTGAGGAATGCTTTATAAATGCTGTTAGATAACGCCGTAGTGCCTGCATCGGATAAAAGATATTGTTCTTCATCCGGTGTTGAGATATAGCCTAATTCAACCAAAACACTAGGCATGGAAGTGGCACGTAGAACTAGGAATCCGGCTTGATGTACTCCTTTGTCTATTCGTTTGGCTGTATTCTTGAATTGTTTTTGGATAAGAGTGGCTAATTTTACACTCTTCTCCATATTTTTGTCTTGTACAAATTCAAAAATAATATAGCTTTCAGAAGAATTTGGATTGAATCCGGCATAACGTTGTTCATAATTATCCTCTATCAAAATAACCGAGTTCTCTTTTTTAGCAACTTCTAAATTTTCTTCAGTACGGTGGAGTCCTAACGTATAAGTCTCTGCTCCCCGTACAGTTCTGCCACGGGCTATGGAATTAGTATGTATAGAGATGAATAAATCGGCCTTGGCATTATTGGCTATTTGTGCACGACGATCCAAAGGGATAAAGACATCTGTTTTCCGGGTATATATTACCTTTACGTCATTACAGTTATTTTGGATCAGTTGTCCTACTTTTAAAGCTACGTTCAGATTGATGTTTTTTTCTTTTCCACGTCTGCCGATAGCACCGGGATCATGTCCGCCATGACCGGGATCAATGACGACTACAAAGTCCTTTCCCTTTGCCGCCAGGCAGAAACAGGGAAAGACCAGCCACAGGCTACACAACAGGAATATTATTTTAAGTCTATCGGTTTTCATATCAATTAAGTTGCAAATGTAGCGATTTTTAGTGAAAACTCGGCTTTTGTCTTTAAGTTTTGCGTTTTTTATTCGAAACTTGCCACAAAACCCGAAAAAATAGACGAGTGTTTGGACTAAATTCTTTTATTTTGTATTCTGAAATAAATATTGAAAGATGGATTTGTTTAAGTTTATGAAGAATTGGACGTTACCTCTAGCGATGCTTGCAGGAGTTATCGGTTATTTTGTTTTTGCCAACTTCACTTTTCTGGAGCCGACAAAGCCATTTATGAATGGGTTGATTTCTTTTTTAACTCCTTCCTTGATTTTTGCCCAATTGTTGCTTACATTCTGTAAAATTGAACCAAAAGAGTTGGTTCCTAGAGTATGGCATGGCTGGTTGTTGGCTATTCAAGCCATTTCTTGTGGTATTATTGCGTTGTTGTTAATATTTTGTCCGATGGATGAATCTTATAAGGAGATATTCGAGGCGGCTATGGTTTGTCTTATTTGTCCTACTGCTACGGCAGCGGCAGTAATTACGGGAAAACTAGGTGGAAGTGCTTCCAGTTTGACTACTTATACATTGCTTTCAAATATTTTGGCTGCAATAGCAGTTCCTTTGATATTTCCATTGGTTGAACCACATACAGATGTTACTTTTGGTATTGCTTTTCTTAAGATTTTAAGTAAGGTTTTTCCATTGTTGCTTGCACCGTTTTTTATCGCTTTATTATTCCGTTATTATATTCCCCGGCTCCACAAGTTTTTACTGAAATATCATACTTCGGCTTTTTATTTATGGGCGGTAGCATTGACCATTGTAATGGGGCAGACTACTCGCTCTTTGGTTAACAGTACTGCTGATGTAACGGTAGAGATGTTGATTGCTTTTGCCGGTTTAGTAACTTGTTGTTTACAATTTTATTTTGGTAAAAGAATTGGTAGTGCATATAATGACCGTATAAGTGCAGGACAGGCATTGGGGCAAAAAAATACAGTACTAGCTATTTGGATGGCGGTTACGTATCTTAATCCTTTATCGTCTGTCGGTCCGGGTAGTTATGTGGTGTGGCAAAACATTATCAACTCATGGCAGCTATGGAAAAAGAGAAAGAATGAGATAAAATAATGAATATAAGATATTGATATTTAGTTATTTGCTGTTTATATTCATCTTTTCCTTTGTTTTTCCGATTTTCCTATTAATTCCAATAAATGCGTTTATTTTGTTACCAGTTTGTTACTCGAATAGCGTTGAGTAACAAAAAAAATATCTATATTTGCCATCGGTAACAAAATAAAAACATAAGTATGGCGAAGAAGAAACAAGAGGCAAAATTGAAGGAGCCTGTAAGAATCCGGTTTAAGCAACTTGCCAATGGTAATCAGTCTATCTATTTGGACTATTACACTGGTGATGTTATTCTTTGGAATGAAAACAAGATAATGAGTGTCAGTAGCGGTCACCTCACCATAAAATTGTCAAACTTCTTAATAGATATAATAAAAATTGCAGAATGTTTTGTTTATAAAATATAAATAACTAATTTTGCAGCTCAAAATCAGAACAAAGCATAGATATTAATGAAACATTTGTCCTACATATTAGCTTTATGGGTGCTGTTATTATCAACAGTTCCATGCTTTCTTGAAGACAAATGTCTGTTTCAATGTGCTAATGAACAAACAGAAGAACCATGTGCTGATAATGATGGTTCCTCATGTACAGACTGCAATTGTTCACCATTTCTACATTGCAACACATGCACAGGTTGTCCAATACCCAAATTGTTTCATTCACCAACCGCCGAATTAATTCTATTAAATAATAACCTTTCGTTTTACAAAGAGAAAATGATTCCTCATTTCTCTTCCTCAATTTGGCAGCCGCCTAAGTTGATGAATTTAGCAGATTTCTGTATGTCATAATTAATATGACCTCACCATTTATTTATTAAATTCATGATGATGAAACCGCTGTTTCATCACCAGTACGTCGTGCACTTATTATAATACAGATTAAGTGTGTGGCACTAAATTGACAAAACAAGAAAAATGAAAATTAAATTAATAGCACTGGCAATAATTACATTGCTGGCACAAAGCATTTGTGCGCAAAACATATTTAAAGCAATCGTTAAAGACGGAGATACTAAAGAGATACTGGTTGGCGTGAATGCCGTTCTTAATAAAACCGCCAATGGAGCAAGCTCAGATGAAAACGGAATAATCACCATTTCGAACATACCTGACGGAAAGCAACATATCACATTCAGCTACTTAGGCTATGAATCGGAAACCAAATCATACACATTCCCTTTATCTTCTTCAGCTCCGGTCGAAATCTTCTTGGAACAAGATGATGAAATGCTGGAAGAAGTTACCATTTCTTCAACCAGAGGTACACGCACTATTCAAAACATCCCGACCCGTGTTGAATTTATTTCAAGCGAAGAACTAGGAGAAAAAGGGAGCATGAAACCGGGCGACATTCGTATGTTACTAAACGAAAGCACAGGTATTATCACCCAGCAAACTTCTGCCACATCCGGAAATGCATCAATCCGCATACAAGGATTGGATGGCAGATATACACAAATATTAAAAGATGGATTCCCCGTTTTTGCTGGTGCAGCGAGCGGACTGGGATTATTGCAAACGCCACCTCTTGACTTAAAACAAGTGGAAATCATCAAAGGCTCAACTTCAACTTTATATGGCGGTGGAGCAATAGCAGGCTTGATTAATCTTATCTCAAAAACTCCCGAAGAGAAAAGAGATTTAGGTCTGCATCTTAACGGGACATCCGGAAAAGGTTTGGACGTCAGCGCTTTCTATGGGCAACGATTCAAAAAGGTCGGTACAACCATTTTTGCTTCCTACAACAGAAATTGGGCTTACGACCCCTCTAACACCGGATTCACAGCCATTCCGCAGTTTGACAGATATGTCTTCAACCCCAAATTATTTCTCTATTTTTCAGAGAACACGCAAATGAGTGTAGGGCTAAATGCTATGTTTGAAGACCGTTTGGGCGGGGATATTGAGTATATTAAAGGAAATGGAAATGACACACATTCCTATTTCGAGAAAAACAAGACTCAAAGACATTCCACACAACTGACATTCGAACACAAATTCGGCGAAAAAGACAGAATTGATTTCAAAAACAGTGTAACATACTTCAATAGAAATATCGGTGTACCCACTTATACTTTTGAAGGTACTCAGGTATCTACCTTTAGTGAATTGACTTACACACGCACGAATCAAAAAACAGAATGGGTGGCTGGTCTCAACTTATGGACAGACAAATTTGATGAAAAGAAACTTACTGATTTTCAGTTAAGAGACTACAACCAGACAACCATGGGAGCATTCGTACAAAACAATTGGGAGGCAACAAAATGGTTGAATCTGGAAACCGGATTAAGAGCAGACTATATTCCGGATTATGGCGCAGCAATTCTACCACGAGTTTCTGCACATTTCAAAATTACGGATAAGTTTTCATCTCGACTTGGAGGAGGATTTGGCTATAAATCACCTACCATATTTACAGAGGATAGCGAAAGGCTACAATATCAGAATGTATTGCCAATTGATAAAGACAATAACAAGCTCGAAAGAAGTTATGGTTTGAATTTAGACTTTAATTATGTCACATCAATCTTCGATGGAAATGTAACTTTCAGCATAAACCAATTATTCTTCTACACTTATCTCGATAATCCTTTATTATTGCAATCTACAAAAGATGGGCTATATCGACTTAACAACATATCCGGCAATACAGATAGCAAAGGAGGAGAAACGAATGTAAAAATCGGATACAAAGATTTCCACTTATACTTAGGCTATACATACACCGATACCCGAACCAAAGAAAATGGGGTGAAACAAGAGAATATATTAACTCCGAAACATAGGTTGAACAGTATTCTAATGTATGAAGTAGAAGATAAATGGAAAATAGGATTAGAGGCTTATTATTTCAGCCCCCAAAAACTAGGAGACGGACAAAAAGGAAAACAATATGTGGTGTGCGGCTTCATGATTGAAAAAATATGGGAGATGTTTTCATTGTATGCTAACTTTGAAAACTTCACCGACAGACGGCAAACCCGCTTTGATACTATATATACCGGAAGTATATCTAATCCTGTTTTCCGGGATATTTATGCTCCTTTGGATGGATTTGTAATGAATGCGGGTGTTAAACTCAGATTTTAAATTATAAAATAAACTCAAAATCAACAATAATATGAGAATTCTAGGAATAGCATTTACTTTAGTTTTATTGATGTCACTAGTCGGATGTACTTTAAGCCATAGAAACTGTAGACATCATCATCACTTAAATCACAGGTCTTGCCATACACATACTTGCTGTTGTCAACGGTAAACTAAGTGATGTACCTTGCAAATTTACACACCTCATTTTTATGTAATTTAATATATCCCACTTTTAGCAGGATATTACTTTACAGTTGTTAACTCTTTTAAAGTGTCCGTATCTTCACTCCGATTGCTAAAAATTGTTTTCCTGTTTTCCATCCGATAGCTGTTTCTTGACAGTTGTATAATCTCACAACAGTAGAGCAGTCTGTCAAGCAATGCCGCTGCGACAGCTTCCTCTCCCGGTATTGCCAGCCACTCTGTAAGGGAGTAGTTGGCTGTAACGATAAGCGATGTCTTTTCCTGAAACTCATTCACCAGTTTGAACAGCAACATGATATCTTCTCTTTTCAAGGGAAAGAGTGTGGCATTGTCAATGGCCAGCAGCTGTGCCTTCATGATCCGTTTGTAGGTTTTCATCGCATGCCTGGAAACATCCCTTGTCTTCAGACAGGTCAGAAGGTCCTCCAGCGTAACCATATATGCCCTGTATCCGGCTTTCACCGCCTCATGGACAAGTCCGGCGGCAATATAGGTCTTTCCTGTTCCGGAACCGCCTGCCAGAAGCAGGTTGTATGCCTGTCCCACCCATACCAGCTCGCGCAGTTCGCGCAGCTTTCTGGCGTCGATTCCTTCCGTCCGGGGAAAGTCGTAACGGTCAAGACTGTCTCTT
>ENA-OZFZ01001293-OZFZ01001293.1-human-gut-metagenome-genome-assembly--contig:-NODE-1293-length-10498-cov-11.728143_pt1 | contig 10498 bp, 10 predicted proteins | sample MGYA00244621_ERZ653640 | MGnify/ENA primary metagenome ERZ653640 (study PRJEB26926, sample SAMN06165019) | human gut metagenome | biome: ENVO:00009003; feature: ENVO:2100002; material: ENVO:00002003... | reverse complement strand
AAATACTGCGAAAAGCAGGGATGGGAGGTTGTGGCAGTCTATCAGGACGATGGCTTCACAGGTCTTAATATGGAGCGTCCTGATTTACAGAGAATGTTGAGAGCCATTGAGCGCAGGCAAATCAACCTTGTCATCACGAAAGACCTCAGCCGACTGGGGCGGAACTATCTGCAAACCGGGCATTTGATTGAGGACTTTTTCCCAAGAAACGGTGTCCGCTATATCGCCATGAATGACGGTATCGACACCCTGCGGGATAACAACGACATTGCCCCGTTCAAGAATATCCTGAACGAGATGTACAGCAAGGATATTTCCAAGAAAGTCCATTCCTCTTATCTTCTGAAAGCGCAGAAAGGACAGTTTACCGGGTGTCTTGCCCCGTTTGGGTATCGGAAAGACCCGGAGGACAAAAACCATCTGCTCATTGACGAGGAAACCGCCCCGATTGTGCGGCTGATTTTCGGATATGCCCTAAACGGTCATGGTCCGAACTATATCCGCAGACGGCTGGAGGAAGAAAAAATCCCCTGCCCCACATGGTGGAACCGGGAACGGGGGCTTCGCAATACCCGCACCAAATGGGAAAAGAAAGACCCGGAAAACGGGCGGTATATGTGGGACTTCTCCGTTATCAAAGACCTTTTGATGAATCCCGTCTACACCGGGGCGATTGCTTCCCAGAAAAAGGACTACCGTTTCAAAATCGGCACGATTGGGGAAAAGAAGCCGGAGGACTGGATTGTGGTGGAGGGACAGCATGAACCGCTGATTGACCGCATGAGCTTTGACATTGTGCAGAACAAGCTGAAATCCCGCCAGCGTCCGGGGCAGACCAATGAAATCAGCCTGTTTGCCGGACTGATAAAATGCGGCGAGTGTGGGAAGTCGCTGACGATACGCTACACAAACGCAAAACATCCCCAGCGGATTTACTCCTGCAAGACCTACAATGCCTTTGGAAAGAACCACTGCACCCAGCACCGGATTGACTATGACACCCTTTACAGCCATGTGCTGCGGAAAATCCGGGAATGTGCCAGAGCTGCCCTGATGGACGGGGAAGCGGTTGCCGACCGCCTGACCAATACCTGTGAAGCCGAGCAGCGGGAACAGCGGGAAGCAATGGAACGCTCCCTTACAAGGGACGAGGAACGGATTGAGGTTCTGGACAAAATGGTCATGCGGCTTTATGAGGATATGATTGCAGGGCGTATCAGTGAGCAGAATTTCAACACCATGCTGGAAAAGACACAGACCGAGCAGACGGAGCTTAAAACAAAAGTGTCCGAGGGCAGAAAGCGGCTGTCCGATGAAGTCCAGCTTGCCAATGACGCAAAACAATGGGTGGAAGCCATTCAGGAATACGCCAACATCACAGAGCTGGACGCAGCCACCCTCAACCGCTTAATCAAAGAAATCGTCGTGCATGAGCGCATTGACGAAGATAAAACAAGACACATTTCTATCGAAATTCATTTTAATCTCAAACCCATCCCGGAGGTGGAACAGGTCACTGCCTGACCTGTCCCGCCGGGACGGTTCTCTTAAAAACACCATATAGATTTTTTGTACGCCGCCGCCCGCCATCGAGCAGAGTTTTACACCTAATTGGGGATAAAACAGCTCATGGCTGGCGGCGGCATCATCCTTTTGGGAACCACGCTGATCCCCCTGCTGTCTGGCTTGTTCTAAGGAGGGCTTATGGATTTTCTCACCGACTGGCTCACGAACTGGCTCAAAGAGCTGCTGATTGGCGGGATCATGGGCAACCTGGAGGGGCTCACCGATTACGTCAACGCCCAGGTCGGGGAGATCGCGGTACAAGTGGGGACTACCCCGGCGGCGTGGAACGCCGGGGTTTTCTCCCTTATACGCCAGCTTTCCGAAACGGTGATCTTACCGATTGCCGGTCTGGTGCTGACCTTTGTTGCCACCTATGAGCTGATACAGATGCTTTTGGAAAAGAACAATATGCACGAGTTTGATGTGGCGAATATCTACAAATGGGTATTCAAAACCGCTTGTGCCATCCTCATTCTTTCCAACACCTTTAATATTGTCATGGCGGTGTTCGATGTGTCGCAGAGCGTGATTGCGGATGCGGCGGGGCTCATCCAAGGCTCCACCGACATTACGCCGGATATGCTGACGGAGCTGGAAACCACGCTGGAGGGCATGGACTTGGGGCCGCTCCTTGGCCTGTGGCTCCAGTCCTCTGTAATCGGGCTGACCATGCAGATCATGGGGATCATCATTTTCGTTCTGGTGTACGGAAGAATGATTGAAATATATTTAATGACCAGTTTAGCCCCCCTGCCCGTTGCCACGCTTTCCAACCGGGAGCTGGGCGGCACAGGGCAGAACTACCTAAAATCCCTGTTCGCCGTGGGCTTTCAAGGGATGCTCATACTGGTCTGTGTTGCGATCTATGCGGTGCTCATCCAAGGCATCGCCACAGGCGGCGATCCGATTGGAGCGATATGGGGAACCGTGGGCTATACGGTTCTTCTGTGCTTCATGCTGTTTAAGACAGGCGGCATCGCCCAGCGCATCTTCGGGGCGCATTAAACGGACGGACTTTGGGACAATTTGTCCCGAGGCCGGGAAAGGAGGAAACAATTTTGAGTAAGGATGTCATATTAACCCCGGAACAGATCGCCGCCGAGGAGCGGCGCTGGCTGTTCGATGCGCCGATTGCGGAGCTGGCCGAGGTAAAAGGCGTGACGGTGGACGAGGCGGTTAAGCTGCGGACGGACGCAATTTTGCAGGAGGCCGCTGTTCCCATCGAAGTCACGGTTCGCCCGATTGAGCCCCAGGGCAAGCTCATCGGCTTTGCCAGCGTCAACTATGGCGGTGTAGTGATTGACGATTTCAAGGTGGTGGATGGCAAGAACGGGATTTTCCTCGGGGCTCCCAGCAAACCCGATCCCACCAGCAGGACGGGCTACCGCTCCACAGTGCGGATCAATGACCGGGCCACCCAGGAGCGGCTCAATGCGGCGGGAGCCCAGGCGTACCATTCAGCGGTGGAAAAGCTCATCGCCCGGGCCGAGGCAGTCCGCCCCACCCCGATCAAGGAGCAGATTGCACAGGCCGCAAGGGAGGCCGGGAAGGAAAATGCCGCCCGAACCGCCCCGGCAAAGAAAAAGGAGGCCCGGGATGACAGGTGATGTGACCTCGAGACAAATTGTCCCGAAGTCTCCAGCCTGCCCGGAGGGGCTGTTTTTGATGGACGGGATTGAAGGGCTGCGCTCTTTGCCGAAGCACTCGGTTGATATGCTTCTAACCGATCCGCCCTATGGCACTACCCGGAACTTTTGGGATGTGCCGCTCCCGCTCCCGGAGCTGTGGGAGGCGGTCAAGTGGGCTGTCAAGCCGGAGGGCGCAGTGCTGTTTTTCGCACAATGCCCCTATGATAAGGTGCTGGGGGCATCCAACCTCGCTATGCTCCGCTATGAATGGGTGTGGTACAAAAGTAGGTGTACTGGCTTTCTCAACGCAAGGCGGGCTCCCCTAAAGCGGACGGAAAACATTCTGGTGTTTTATCAAAAATTGCCCTATTACGATCCGCAGTTTGAACAGGGCAAGCCCTATAAGAAAATTTCCCGGACAGGGGACAACAGCCCCAACTATGGAAAATTCCTGCGTTCCAGCAGTGGATCAGAGGATGGCCTGCGTTTCCCCGGAAACCTGCTGGCCTTTTCTTCCGTACAGCGCACCATCCACCCAACGCAGAAACCCGTGGAGTTGTGCGAGTATCTCATCAGAACCTATACCCGGCCCGGGGAGGTGGTGGCAGACATCTGCGCTGGCTCCGGCACGACTGCTGTGGCTGCTGTCAATACGGGCCGCCGCTTTGTATGCTTTGAAACCGCCCCGGCCTTTTACGCCCCGGCTACAGAACGCATCCGGCTGGCTACTGAGGCGGTCAAAGCCGGGCAGAAAGGAGTATGACTATCGGAAACTATTCTATCATTTACGCCGATCCCCCTTGGCAGTACCAGCGCAGTAAGGTACAGGGGGCGGCAGAAAACCATTATCCCACAATGGGGATTGACGAGCTGTGTGCGCTCCCGGTGGCTGATCTGGCCGCCCCGGACAGCGCACTTTTTTTGTGGGCGACTTTCCCCCAGCTCCCGGAGGCCCTGCGGCTCATAGAGGCGTGGGGCTTCCGCTATAAGTCGGTGGCCTTTGTCTGGCTGAAAAAGAATAAAAAGGCAGACAGTTGGTTTTATGGTCTTGGCTTCTGGACGAGGGGAAATGCGGAGATCTGCCTGCTGGCTACCAAGGGCCACCCTAAACGGCAGGCGGCAAATATCCATCAGTTTATCATTTCCCCGATTGAAGCCCACAGCAAAAAGCCAGACGAGGCCCGGGAAAAGATTGTGGCCCTTATGGGCGACCTGCCCCGGGTGGAGCTCTTTGCCAGACAGTCCCCGCCCGGCTGGGAGGTGTGGGGAAATGAAGTGAAAAGCACGATCCCGGACTTTGGGCTCATGGGGCCCCCGCAAAATCAGCGATTTTGTGGGGAGAGGAGGAACAACGGAGCGGACGGACTTCGGGACAAAGTGTCCCGAGGTAGTCAAGCGGAGTTTGTGACGACGAGGCCCGAGGTTAAAGGGGCCGGAAAGGAGGCTGATCCATGCCCTATGTGAATGTACCCAACGACCTGTCAAAAGTAAAAACCAAAATGGCCCTAAACCTTACCAAGCGCCAGCTCATCTGTTTTGGCTGTGCGGCGGCGGTAGGCATCCCGTCCTATCTGCTGGCCCGGGGCTCTATCGGCAATACCGGGGCCATGTTCCTTATGTTGGCCGTGATGCTCCCGGCGTTTCTTCTGGCCATGTATGAAAAAGACGGGCTCCCGGCGGAAAAGGTGCTGAAAAACATCATACGGGCCCGGTTTCTGCGGCCCGGAGTCAGGCCCTATCAGACACAAAACATTTACGCCCCCTTTGCCGGACGGGGCGCTGTGAGAAAGGAGGATGCGATTGCGAAAGGCAAATCAAACCAGCGGAAGAAAAACCGCAAAGGCTAAAAACAGGGCGGCCCTGTCCGCCCAGCAGACGATCCCCTATGTGGCGATGCACCCGGACGGGGTATGCAAGCTCCCCGGCGAGCTCTACACAAAGACCGTGGAATATGAGGACATCAATTATTCCGTGGCATCCACCGAGGATCAGACTGCAATCTTTGGCGGCTGGAGCTCATTTCTCAACTACTTTGACAGCTCCCTGCCGTTCCAGCTTTCCTTTATCAACCGCCGCTCCCACTCCCGGAGCCGCTATAAGGTAAACATTCCCCAGGTGGATGATGATTTTAACAGCGTCCGGGAGGAATTTACCGGGATGCTGAAAAACCAGATCGCCCGGTCTAACAACGGGATTGAACGCTCCAAGTACATTACTTTCGGCATCCCAGCCGGAGGGATCGTGGAGGCCCGGCCCCGTCTGGAGCGTGTGGAGGCCGATGTGATGGGCAACTTTAAGCGGCTGGGTGTTCCCTGTGAACCGATGGACGGGCGGGCAAGGCTGGCCCTGCTTCACAGCCAGATGCATCCGGGCAACCGGGAACCGTTCCGCTTTTCATGGAAGGACATCCCGCAGACGGGGCTCGGCACCAAGGACTATATCGCCCCGGACAGCTTTGACTTCAGGCAGTCCCGGACATTCCGGGTGGGCCAGTATTGGGGCGCGGCGTCCTATTTGCAGATTTTAGCGTCCGAGCTCTCGGATAAGCTGCTGTCGGAAATCCTGGAGCTGGATGCGGAGCTGACAGTCACTATGCACGTCCAGACGGTGGATCAGTTAAAGGCCATTAAGACCGTCAAGGGCAAGCTCTCCGACATCGGCAAAATGAAAGTGGAGGAACAAAGAAAGGCGGTGCGGGCCGGGTACGATCCCGACATCCTCCCGCCCGACCTCATTACATTCAGCAAGGACGCGGCGGAACTGCTGGCCGACCTGCAATCCCGCAACGAGCGGATGTTCCTGCTGACCTTTACGGTGGTGAATATCGCCCCCACCCGCCAGCGGCTGGAAAATGATATTTTCACTGTGGGCGGCATCGCACAGAAATACAACTGTGCCTTGAAGCGGCTGGACTGGCAACAGGAGCAGGGCTTTGTGTCCTCGCTGGCTCTCGGCTACAACGAAGTGGAGATCCAGCGTGGTATGACAACCAGCTCCACGGCAATTTTTATCCCCTTTATGACAAGGGAGCTGCGGATGGACGGGCAGGCCCTCTACTATGGCATGAACGCCCTTTCCCACAATGTCATTATGGCTGACCGCAAAAAGCTGAAGTCGGCCAACGGAATGTACCTCGGCTCTACGGGCTCGGGAAAATCCTTTGCGGCAAAGCGGGAACTGCTCAATGTCTTTCTGACCATCCCCCAGGATCGGATTATCATTGTTGATCCGATGGGCGAATATGCCCCGCTGGTTCGCAGGCTGGGCGGACAGGTGATCGAGATTGCCCCGGACAGCCCCCACCACCTAAACCCGATGGATGTGGAGCTTAACATGGCCGCCGGGGAGAGCCCTCTTTCCATGAAGGCGGACTTTCTTTTGTCCCTGTGCGAGCTGGTGGTAGGCGGAAAGGAAGGCTTACAGCCCATCGAAAAGACAGTTGTTGACCGCTGTGTGCGGCTGGTGTACCGGGAACAGGCCCTTGGGCTTGATACGGGAAAAACCCCGCTTTTGCAGGACTTGTACGAGGAGCTCTTGAAACAGCCGGAGCCCGAGGCCCGGCGTGTGGCAACCGCCCTTGAGCTCTACTGCACCGGCTCCCTCAACCTGTTTAACCATCCCACGAATGTGAAAACCGACAGCCGGGTGGTGTGTATCGTGCTGAAAAACATGGGAGAAAACCTCCGCAAGATCGCCATGCACATCACAAATGAATTTGTGTCCCAGGCGGTAGATACCAACTTCCGGGAGGGCGTGGCGACATGGTGCTATTTCGATGAGTTCCATGTCCTGCTCCGTGATCCGCTGACCGCCAGCTATTTTGTGGCGGTGTGGAAAATGCTGAGAAAGAAAGGCTGCGTTCCCAGCGCCCTCACGCAGAATGTGAAAGACCTTCTGGCCAGCCGGGAGATCGAGAACATTCTGGACAACACCGACTTTATGATTTTGCTCTCGCAGGCGCAGAGTGACCGGGCGATTTTGGCAAGACAGCTCGGTATTTCCGAGCACCAGCTTTCCTACATTACCCACTCTAATTCCGGCGAGGGCCTGCTGTTTTACGGGAATGTGACCATCCCGTTTGTGGATCGGTTCCCGAAGGGGGAAATCTATGACCTCTTAACCACCCGACCGGAGGATATGAAGAATGAAGCGAAAACCGAATAAACCACGCCCGGAGTTCCAAACGCATACGGAACCCGGAAACGGGGCTGCCGAGCCCGAGGGCTCTGCTTTTGGGGCTGGCTCTGAACAGGAGCCCGGGGCGGCTGGCACTTCGGGACAAAGTGTCCCAAAGTCAAAATTCCGGCAGAAAAGCCAGCAGGAACAAGCGGCGGCATCCAAGCTCCGCATGGAAAAGCGGGGCGAAAAACGGGAGGCCGCCCGGGAAAAGCTGGCAAAGCAGAAGCCGCCCAAACAAAAAGGCCCGATCCGTAAGGCGGCGGGGGCCGCCGGATGGAGCGTTCACGGCTTTGTGCATGGCAAGCTCTACGAGCTGGAACAGGAAAATGTAGGAACGGAAGGGGCCCACCGCTCGGAGCTTGCCGGGGAGGTTGTCCTGCGGCATGGCTCCCGGTTTGTAAAGCGCAAAGTCCGGGAGCATCCGGCAAGGGCGGCCAGCCGGGCCGAGGCCAGGTATCAGAAAGCGGCGGCGGATTATCATTTCCACACCGCCGCACAGGAGCACCCGGAGCTTTTCCAAAACTATTTTACCCGGTACTGGCAGAAACAGCGGCTTAGAAGGCAATACCAGAAGCGGGCGAAGGAGGCCGCAAAACAGAGCGCAAAAGCCGCCGGGAAAACAGCCGCCGCCACGGAAAAGCTGACAGCCCGGGTCGCCGAGTTTGTGAAGCGCCATCCAGTCGGCTGCCTGCTGGCGCTGGCCTGTGTCCTTGTGATCGTCCTGCTCCAGTCCTGTTCGTCCTCGCTGGTGTCCATCGGCAACGCCGGAGCCGGGGCGCTGGGAGCCACCACTTACCCCTCTGAGGATGGGGCGATTTTAGGGGCGGAGGCGGCTTATGCCGGGCTGGAGGCTGAACTGCAAACCTACCTTGATACCTACGAAAGCACCCACGATTATGACGAGTACCACTTCGATCTGGACGAGATCGAACACGATCCCTATGTGCTCATTTCCCTGCTGTCGGCGCTCCATGAGGGGGAATGGACGCTTTCACAGGTGGAGGGCTCCCTGCAAATGCTCTTTGACCGCCAGTATATTCTGACGGAGCGTGTGGAGGTGGAGACACGCTATGACAGCGACGATGAACCCTATTCGTGGTACATCTGCTATGTGACGCTGGAAAACAAAAACCTGTCCCACCTGCCTGTTTCCCTGTTGAGCGAGGAACAAATGTCCCGGTACTCCATCTATATGTCCACCCTCGGCAACCGTCCCGACCTGTTTCCCGACTCCCCCTATGTGGACAAATACATTACCAACCCGCCGGAGGGCTATGAGGTTCCGGGGGAATATCTGGACGATGAAACATTCGCCGCTATTTTCTCGGAGGCAGAGAAATACATCGGCTATCCCTATGTGTGGGGCGGCTCCAGCCCGTCTACATCTTTTGACTGCTCCGGATATGTGTCATGGGTGATCAATCATTCCGGCTGGAATGTGGGCCGCCTTGGGGCGCAGGGGCTTTACAACATCTGTACTCCGACCAGCTCCCCAAGGCCCGGCGACCTTGTGTTTTTCAAGGGAACCTATGATACCCCGGGCGTGAGCCACTGTGGGATTTATGTAGGCGATGGGCGGATGCTCCACTGTGGCGATCCCATCGGATATGCAAACTTAAATACAAGCTACTGGCAGTCTCATTTTTACGCCTACGGGCGTTTACCATGATTGGAGGTCATTTATGGCAACAGCAAAAAGCATGAAAATCCAGGCCGAGATTGATAAGGTCAAGGCCAAAATCAGCGAACAGCAGGCCCGGCTCAGGGAGCTGGAGCAGAAAAAGCTGGAGGCGGAAAACAGCGAGATCGTGGACATCGTGCGTGGCATGAGCATCCCCCTTGCGGAACTGCCCCTGCTGTTTGAAAAGCTGAAAGGCGGCGGGGCTTTGGGACAAAGTGTCCCGAAGTCCGATGATGAGGAAAAGGAGGAAAACTGAATATGAAACGGTTTCGAGTTTTGACAGCGGTGCTTTGTGCCGCTGTTTTGTTATGCGGCTTTAGCGTTCCCGCCTATGCCTACGCAGGCGGCGGCGAGGGCGAGGACTACGGCGATCCCACAATGGAAACCCCGGCCCCGGAGCCGACTATTACGCCGGGCGAGGGCTTTTCCGAGGAGGGAAACCTTGTAACCCGTGATCTGCTCTATGACGAGCACACCAACAAGCAGTTTATTACCGTCCAGACCAGCGGCGGCAATACCTTTTACATTGTCATTGATTATGACAAGCCCGTGGATGAGGAGGGCGAGCAGTATGAAACCTACTTTTTCAGCGTTGTGGACGAGGGGGATCTGCTGGCCGCCGCTGAAGCCGCTGGCGTGGAACAGGCGGTCTGCTCCTGCCCGGAGAAATGTGCGGCGGGGACTGTGAATACAGACTGCCCGGTGTGCTCCGTCAATATGGGGAAATGCGTAGGTGCAGAGCCGGAGCCCGAGCCTGCCCCGGAGCCCGAGCCGGAACCCGAAAAGAAAAGCAATTCCGGGATGCTCCTGCTGGTGCTGGGGATTGCCCTAATTGGCGGCGGGGCTGGCTGGTATTTCAAGGTTTACCGTCCGAAACACCAGCAGGCTGACCAGACCGAGGAGGACGATGGCGGGGATTACCCGGACTATGACGAGTTTGAAGATGACGGCCCCCCGTGGGACGAGGAGGACGAAACCGAAGAAAAGGAGGAAATCAGATGAATTTTACCAGCAGTCCCTTTGAACGAATGATGAAAGAAAAACCCCGTCCCCAGGCTCCTGCCAAGAACAGGCCGCCCAGGGGCTCCGCCTGTTATGGCTGCTGTTACTGGCGGGGGATCGCCTGTGTGTCCTGCTACAAGGAGCTTTTGAAGGCCGAGGCTGGCGGGAGGTGATGGATTGTCCCGTGAACTGACACGCAAGGAAAAGACAGCGATCCGCTCTCTTGTGGTAACATGGTGCGCCAACTATGACCGGGAATACGGATGCCTGCCGCTGGACAGCGATTGCTATATGCTGGGTAAATGCTGGACGGGATCATACTGCCGCTATTTCCGGGAGTCCGTCCTGCCTCTTGATCCGGCGCTGGAAGCGTCCCTTATGAGCGAGGGCCCAAGACCGGATTTTAAGATATGCCCGGTATGCGGCGGGCCTGTTCCCCCGG
>ENA-OZFZ01001288-OZFZ01001288.1-human-gut-metagenome-genome-assembly--contig:-NODE-1288-length-10533-cov-6.085703_pt1 | contig 10533 bp, 8 predicted proteins | sample MGYA00244621_ERZ653640 | MGnify/ENA primary metagenome ERZ653640 (study PRJEB26926, sample SAMN06165019) | human gut metagenome | biome: ENVO:00009003; feature: ENVO:2100002; material: ENVO:00002003... | reverse complement strand
ATATCTGATACTCAAATCATCCAGCCTTACCCATCTCAACCCCTTTTACCCCTAAGAAAACGTCTTTTATAAAATATTCGGCGATAATTATATGCATTATCGTTCCTCTGTATGATAGTCTTAGGTGTCCGATAGTTACGTTTTTCCTGTCTTTGGCATTCGCTATTCCATTGTTTTTTTTTACCTCGTCATACAAATCGGATATATTCTTCTTACACATGTCTAAGAACATGCTTATGTATCTGTATATAGTGGATTGAGATATTTCACGCATACCTATGCCTATGAGCTTCTTATTTAACTCATTAAGAAGGTATGCTACATTGAACTTAACTGTCTTTCTTTTAGTTACTTTGTATATATGATGTACGTTTCTGGTTCTGGCCCTGAATATTATCTTGGAAAGGATTCTTACCCGATCAAGTTTCCGGCTTTTGTTAGCCATATTCCGTCTTTCGTCTGAGCTTAAATTCTTATTCAGACATTTGTATACGGATCTTTTCTTACCTACGAATATTTCTTTCGTATCCTCATTCTTCTTAGCCTTATACGAGTAGATCATGATATCAGATAAAGCTATTCTTATCTCGCCCTCGGCATAGGCCTTAAGCGTCTTTAGCTGATAGTCTATATCCTCATGGCAGTTCTCTATAACATGTTTGTAGCAGAAATAAGCTATGCCATCGGATAGGATATCTATAAAATCATCGGTATTGATCTCGATACGGTCACGGTAACCATCTCTCATCCTATTTCTTAGAAATACATGTTTCTGGACGTTTACGATAGTAAGATAGGCTACTACCTGCTTACACTTCTTTTCTATAACCATGCCGGAACCTCTTATATTATCTTTCTTGTTCGAGTATTTTACGGCCGTAACCTTCTTCCCGTCCTTATTAGTTACAGGTTTGTAATCTACTGGGCAGACAAGTGATCCTGCCGGAAGCCTTAGGCATCCAAGCTCATCTTTTTTTGCTTGTATATCTTTTGGGATATATGCTTCGGTAAGAATCTTATCGAAATTTGATTTTATTTTCTGTAAAAATGATATCTTTGTTCCCATCATTTTAAAATTTTTGCTGCGAATATACGAGTTCCGTAAATACGAAACAAGTTATTCGGATGGATGGGTAGCCTGTGAAGGTCGCCCATTTGTTGTTTAAGGAGGGTAGATGATGTCCGTAAAACGCTGTGCGCGTGAACGATGGTTTTTTCTCAACCTACTTGTTACGCGTGCGTTAATAGGTATATTTATTAAATATAATTAACTCTATAAACATATACTACTTACTAATATCCCTATCCGTACACAGAACCTCTCCTGACGTCGAGTTCCTGTGTACTCCACTTAAAGTCTCTATTTAATAAAACATTGCTTTTTACCGCCAAGGTATGGTGCCGTCAGGTAGCATACCGCAGGCTAAACATGGTAGAAGCCGTATCCTATACCGGAAGCCGGTGCCCCGGTAGGGGGATCGGGTGGAGCATAAGCCAAAGAAGAAAAAGTGAGGTCTTGTGCGGTCGCTCACGCTCCGGCCGTCCGTATCTTCTACGGCAGGCTCCATCGCCCAAGGCTTCCCATTTCCCCTTGGCTTTATATCCCATAACATAGCAAGAAGGAATCCAAAGGGAAAAGGGGTGGTCATGTCCCTTGAGGCAGGATAGGGCTGTCCACCGCCGCTCGGAGGCATGTATGGTCTGTGCTCCACTGGCCTCATTGCCGTGGCTTACGGTGGACTTATCTGGCTTTCCTCCGCCACTTCCACCGCCTTTTCCTATTTGGATGTTCGTAAATACATGCTAATCAGCATATATTATGTTGATTATGGCATAATTTCTTGACAACGATATTTTTTTTAAGTAGTTTTGTCGAAAACTAATTTTATATGGCCGAACAGAGGAAAGCTTTCGTATTTGCGTTGCCTTATGATACTAGGTTGGATATGATCCAGCAGTTCTTAAGGATATACAACGGCTATCTGGATTCCAAGGGTAGGAGCTTGATTACTGAAAGGACGATAAACTTACTTTCTTTCTACATCAACTACGGATACTCGGATGATACCAGGGCCAAGTATATGGATTGTTATGGACAGAAGGAATCTTATATCGCTGTCCTTAACAATGAGCTAAAGCGTGGCGGTTTTTTAGTAGACAAGAAGAACGGAAATTTCCGTACCCGTGAGCTGTCTATTGAGATGAGAAGCCTACGTAATTATTTTGTTCTTGACGGAGAGGGTGATGACACCCGTGTAATGGGATTCGTATTCAAGAGAAACAAATTGAATATCGATGGATAGGAGTCTTATTTCGTTCGACAGGGATATTGTCGATGAGGTGGTGAGAAGATCTGGAGGGAAGTTTACCAAGCAGCAGGTCGAATGGTGCATGAAAGCATCCGTATCTTATATCCATCATCTCGCCAGATATACCGATAATATATCTATCAGGATACCGTTTATCGGATATGTTATATGCAACCTCCGTGAGATGCGTGTAAGACGTGATAAGATACGTCGTATATATGTCAAGGAGGGTAATCGTTATCCAGACGAAAGGATGCCTATTGAGCTTGATTGTCTGGATAAGAAGATAAAGGTGATAGAGGGTATGGAGGGATTGAAGAACGGAGATCCCCTTATACGTGACAACCATGAGGCTATGTATCAATGCCGGTATGGTATGACATGGGAACAGTTACAGGATTTTCAACAACAACAATTTAAAAAATAATATGCAAACAATTGGTAAAGCCCAAGTAATAGCCCAAGCTTGGGAAGACAGTTTATTGGGCAGGATTCCTAAGGATGAGAAGGATTATCCGGAGTGGTACAAGAATCGTCTTTATTTATGCAAGAAATGTCCTAAGAACTCTTCTAATATAGCTTTCTTTAAGTTACCAGCTAAGGTATTGCTGCAAAGATTGATGGGAAGACAGGCATGCTCGCTGTGTGGTTGCTTTATCAAGGAAAAGGCTTGGATGAAGACAGAGGTGTGCCCGTTGAAGTTCGTGGAGGGTGAGAAAGCCAAATGGAATGCTATGGAGGTGATAACAGCCGATCATAACGATTTTAATATTGAGTGCCCTAACGATTCCTTTGATATAGGACTGACGGATGATGAGAGCGAGTTTTATCTAAATATTTTTGATCAGAAAATAGGTGATAAGATAGAAATCGTGTTATTTATCACCCATAATGATGGTTTCCATGTCAAGGAGCATCATCTTGGATGTGGATGTATGGGAGATGTATCATATAACAAACATCCTGACAATGAGAATAGAATTATATTTAGGATGACGTTAGATACCTCAAAATATACGGAAGGTCATTTTGAGAAACATCTATCTCTTATGGGTTATACTAAGGACGATCCTGAACGTAATTTCAAACATTTCCCGCTACGTATTATAGGGGAAGCTTATAAATAATGCCGTGAGAAATCTCGTAAGAAGCAAGATAGATGACCGTATCCATGCCCTTATTGTCATGGAAGTCGGATGCCGTGAGTTGCCTGAATATTCGTTGGGTGATATACTTTACTCCGCTTTAAGGAGGATAGCTAGGGCTAATGGTGGTAATGTCCGCTTCTTGCGGGATGTTAGTACCATGGATTTATTGAGGTCTATAGACCAAAGCATCAGTGATGAGATTGAATTAAATAATAATGATTATAACGTGTGATTATAATGGAAGAGGATAAGGATATCAAAAAAGAGATCAGGGATTATCTTAAAGAAGAGGCGGATACTCATATAAGGCATTGGATAGCCATAAAGCGTGAGAGCAAGCGTCTGTATAGCGATATTGAAGATAGGACTAAGAAGATAGCCCTTAAATCATCTTCGTTGATAAAAGAGGAGGATTTTGTCGTTCTTCATGAGATGACCCATAAGATACAGATGTTGAATATAGAGGCTGTAAAAGTCAATTCTAGGTTGATGTTCATAATCCAGTTGGCTACCAGCTTCGGTATGGATCTGGATTTAGATACGACATATGCGTCCACCGCCAAGAGCATTATAGAAGACAGAACGTCTGGATTCGTGTTTTATGATGACAAGGAACGTCTGAGATACGCTGACAAGGAGCTTGAGGATATGTTCCATGACATGAGCGTGACGGAAGTAAGTAAGATCGGGGTTGTTCAATCTTATAAGCTTCTTATGAAACAGTATAACGAGTTTAAGGACATGAAAGCCAATGCCACAGGGAAGACGAAAGCCGACGAGTAAGGACGTCGATCGGGTAAATGATAATCTTGAGGTCATAGCCAAGGCCGTGGATGACGCCAAGACGTATATCGCCAAGCATCCATGGGATAAGGAGAAGCATGAGGATATGGCTAGGGCGTTCGATTTCATATCCAAGCTGATCGATAAGATCAACGTATGGAATGACTCGTATATGGAGAAGAGTGGGATAATGGATGTATACAGGAGTGTAAGCAATGTCCAGAAAAAGGAACGTAAGGGACAGGTTTCCGGTGGTATAGAATCCGTATTAAAAAATATGCGATCATGAGTTTAAGCACGAGTCCAGAATTTTATGTAAATATGAAGAATCCCCCTGTATGGAACGATCTGTTCGGTTGGGAGGATCAGGATGATGATGTTAAGCAGTTTTTCACGGAGGAGGCTTATAAGGTCAAGAACGGGATAACTATCAACGGTACGTTCATCCCTCCATGGCTTTATTGGCATGTTAATTTCTTTCCCGTATTTCAAGACCTTCCAAATGGAGAGCGTGTTCCGGCTATCAGCCGGTTACGTGATAATGAATGGTTTTTCGCCGAGATGTATCAACGTGCCCGTCAGGAGAAGAAAGGGTTAGGGATGTTCGGTACCCGTCGTTTTGGAAAGGCCCTTCTGGACTCGGAGCTGATATATACTCCTTATGGATCTAAGAAGATAGGGTTCGCTGATATCGGTGATATCATATATGGCGATGATGGTAAGCTTACGACTGTAGTAGGCGTATATTCTCAAGGGTTCGTTGATATGTATAAGGTTACGTTTGAGGACGGGCGCAGTATAGTATGTTGCGGTCAACATCAGTGGAAGGTTAAATATCATGGTGATTATAAAGTCATGAGCACTATGGGTATCATCCACTCTGACTTCCAGAAGATGACTATAGACATAGGGGAGGCCGTGGATTTCCCCGAGCGGCGGTGGCTGATGTCGCCCCAGCTCCTTGGGTCTCTGACCGCCTCTTTCCTTTGTGGATCTACCGACAGGATCTTCGAGTTAAGCAATAAGGAGATGGATGATATTATTTATTCATCCAAAAAACAGAAGGAGTTGTTTATAAGCTCATTCATGAAGATATCTTGCGGTATAAGTACCGGTGACGATCGTTTTAAGGTCGTTTACAAAAGTGAGTATATTATATCCTTCGTAAGAAGAATATTCTGGTCTATGGGATATTATTGCGTCATGGATGGTGATGATATGTATATATCCAAGACCCATAATAGGCTTAGGATATCCGATATAGATTATTACGGGAAATATAAAGCTACTTGTATTGAGGTCGATAATAAGTCCCATCAGTTCCTTACCACTAATTTTGTCGTATCCCATAATACGACTATCATGTCATCCCTTCTTCAGATGAACGCTACCATGACGATCGGGCTTAGTCATTCCGTGGTAGGTTTCAGCGATAGCGATTTATCTAATATAGGTGAGTATTGTGAGTATGGTCTTGATCATGTGCATCCTTTTTTCAGGATTAATAGGACCAAGACCGATTGGAGTTCTGGTGTCACCTTAGGCAAGCGTATGTCCAACGGGGTTCGTGATGTTCATGCCATAATATCCATAGCCAACATCAACATGGGTAGGAAGACATCCACACAGAAGACTGCCGGTCTGACCCCCGCCACGGCTATTTTCGACGAGGTAGGTAAGGGACCTATCAAAAAGCCGTACACTGCCGCCATGCCGTCATACGACACTCCTTACGGCTGGCGTCTCAGTCCTATCTTGGCTGGTACCGGTGGTGAGGTGGAACTATCCAAGGACGCTCAGGAGATGTTCTCTGATCCTGATACATACAATCTCCTGGTCATGGACTGGGATATTTTAAATCGGAGAGCCATGAAAGGAAAAACATGGAAAGAACGGAAATGGGCGATGTTTGTCCCCGGTCAGATGGCTAACTCCGGTGTCAAGAGAACTATAGGTCTGGGTGATTATTTGGGGAAACCTGATGATAAGAAGCTTAATAAGATCAAGATTGACGCCACGGATTTCGAGGCTAGTACCAATAAGCTTAACGAGGAACGGAAGAAGCTATCTACGAAAGATAGGGTAGCTTATACCTCTCATACCATGTTCTATCCATTTACGATTGACGACTGTTTTTTAAGCTCATCCCAGAACCTATTTCCGGTCGAGTACGCTATCAAGCATAAGAATGATCTTCTTGAGTCGGGGCAATATAGCGGCATGCTGTGTGATGTTTTCCTTGAATCGGGGAATAAACTTGGTACTACTAAATCGAATAAGCAATTGGCTGGTTTTCCGTTTAGCGGTGGTGTTATTGACGCTCCTGTCCAGATATTTGAGATGCCTCAATCCAATAGGTTTGATGACTTTATATATGTGAGTGGTAGCGACCCCTACAAACAGGCTAAGTCGGATACGCCCTCATTAGGTGCTTTTTATGTATTCAAGAGACGTGTTGGTATTCGAGATCCTTATGCCTATAGAATAGTTGCCTCTTACGTATCCCGTCCATCATCCATAGATCAGTTTTGCCGTACGTGCGAGGTGCTTCAGAAGGGATATGGTGCTATATGCCTTATGGAGAACGCTGACCAGATGTATGAGCAGTATCTTAATCGGAAGAGTGGTATGCCGGCATCTTTCTTCTTATTCGCTGGCGAGGCTATAGCCAATAAGTACGTGAAGGCCGGCTCCCGGCAGAACAGCAAGCTGGGGCTATACCCGACCCCCGGCAACCAGAACCTGCTATTCTCGTGCGTAGTGGATTATTGCTGGCAGGATTTCGTTGTCGGTTATGATGATCAGACTGGTCTTGATATAACTGTCAAGGGTATTGAGCTGATCGATGATATAGCCCTATTGGATGAGATAATACAGTATAAGCCCGGATTGAACGTCGATAGGATAATAGCCTTCGGGCATGCGTTGGTTCTCGCCAGATATTTTGACGATAACAATTACATGCCTAAATCGAAGATCGAGGAGATGAATAATGCCCGCAAGGAAGACGCTTATAAACACCATGAGGTATATGCCTCTGCCTTTGGATCGGTATCTATAGGAGCTTTTAGGTAAATGAATGTCAATTAAACGCCTATCTTTGTTGTAAATAAAATTGAATAATCATGGAAGTGTTTAATAGAGATCATTCGTTTCCAGCAAAAGGAGCGTTATTAGGATTACCTCCTCAGGCTATTTCCACGAAGAAAAAGAACAGGAAATGGAAGGAGGATTGTATGGATGCTCTTGAGACGATAGGGTTGAAACAGTATGATCGCAACCAGATGTACCGTGACTATTATCTGATGGCGGATGGTAAGTTATCTTTTATGGAGATGGCGGATGTCATCCCTCAGCTAAGGAACGTGCAGAAGCTAAGGAGTGATATAAGAATCCCTTCTTTCTTGAAGCATTATGATATCATAGGTGGTATCGTAAACGCTTTTGAGGGATGGCTTACAAACCTACAGGATAAGTATACTGTTAACGAGGTAGGGGATATGGCTATAAGTGAGTATGAGGATACGATGTCAAACTTACTTCATCGTCATATACAAGAACAGTGGGATATTATCGTTAATCAGCGTCTTGTGGAGGCCGGTCTTGATCCTACATACAATGAGTTTAATTCCGATGAGGAACGTCAGGCTTATGTTCAGCAAATACAACAGGCCAAGGCGTCTATGACCCCTGATGATATCCAGAGGTTCATGAGTACAAGATGGAAGACGCAGGCGGCGGTATGGGGGGATCATACGATCGAGGCTGACCGTAGCCGGTTTTATATGGATGAGCTTGACAGGGAGAATTTCCGGGATCGTCTTCTTAGCGGAAAGATGTTCCGGAATCATTTCGTTGGCTTCGACTACTATCGTCCGGAGGTATGGAGTCCGATGGAGGTTTTCCATCCTGATGTGAAATACCCGCAATATGGGTCTTATGTGGGTCGTATTCATTATTACGAGGGTGTTGAGTTGATATCAAGATACGGCCATAAGATGACGGCTAAGGATAAGCGTCGGATTATGGGAGGTGATGATGATTATGAGGGATGGGTATCTAATGACGGTGATAGGTATGACTGGAAGAAAAAGAAGCCGTCTATTACCGGTATGTATGAGAATGAGGTTATTCCATGGAAAGGATACCATGACTATGAGTCTATAGTTGCCGCTGAGGACTATTATGGTGTTCCGATGGGAGAGTACCACACCTTCGGGCCGGACGGTGAGGAGCACATCCAGCCCCGCTTTTTGCCACGCTTCCATCCCTTTGGATATTTCAACTCCGGTATGGCCGATGGCAAGAGATATGAGATAGACTCTCGCCTTTTTAGGGTCATGGAGGGATATTGGGTATCCATGAAACCGATATTCTTAATAACTTACATGACGGAGACCGGAATGGTGGATCAGGAGCTTGTGACAGATGAGCTTCTCCCGGAGTTCTTGGAGAAGAATGGTATAAAGAAAGTGAAGAGGGTCATGGCAGAAGCCGTCAGTGATCCTGAGGTGAACACCTATATCTTGGAGTATGTCCCTGAGGTTAGATTTGGCGTTAAGATCACCGGAGGTAATTTAATGGATAAGCCTATATATATCGGTGGGGATCCAATACCTCATCAGATACATGGTGACAGCAGTCTGTATGATTATGTCATTCCGGTTTCTGGATTTATAGGGGCCAGTCTCGCTGATCGCATACAACCGTTCCAGATGATGTATAACCTTGCTATGAACCAGCTATACAATAACGCCGAGAAGGAGATCGGTAAGTTCTTCTTAGGCGACCTGGGATTCTTGCCTACGGAATATAAGGATATGATGGACAAGAAGGGTGCTTTATCTACTTTTATGCAGATCGTTAAGTCTGTATCGTTTATGGGTGTAGGTGGTAATGATACGAATAATCCTTACCAGAATCCGCAGATGAGTAGCATATATAACCAGTTTGGTGTATATGATCTTACTAATACGGATCAGATAAGATCCCGTATGGAAATGGCTTCTTACGCCTATATGATGGCTTATAGGATGATAGGTATATCCGAGCAGGCAATGGGTCAGTCAACCAGATACGAGAGTTCTACGGGCGTAAAACAGGGGGTTAACGCTACCATGTTACAGACCCAGACTTACTTTAATGATTTCGATGACTTCAAGAAACGGACATTGGATATTCATCTAGCCGTGGCTCAAGTATGCCAGAAGGAAGGATACGATTGGACCGTGATGTACAGGAACAGTGATCTTTCCTTGGCTTACATCAGTCTTACGGATAATAGCTTGTCGTTACGTCATCTTAATGTTATGGCTGTCTCTAATTCCAAGAAACGTCTGGAATTGGAGAATTTGAAACAATATATATTACAGACAAATACGTTAGGTAATGACTTACTTGATATCACTAGGATGATGAGCGCCAACTCAACGGCTGAGATGAATCAGATCGGAAGGGATGCTAGATCTTACGCCGATCGTGTAAGGCAGGAAGAATACCAGAATCAACAGCGACTTGTCCAGCAGCAAGCTGAGGCCGATCAACAGGCTCGTAATGATGAGCATGAGAAGGATAAGGAGCTGGCTTATATCAAGGGCAACTTCGACTTAAGGGGTAAGAGCATAATGGCCGCCGGTCAAGCGGCTAGGACCGAGAACAACTCTGAAGGCATGGATTATGTCGAGGCTATGGCTGATAGGGCTTTAAAGGAAAGGGATCTTGATATCAAGGAAGAGGAGATGAGAACCAGACAGGCTAACGCCGAGGCTGAGCGAAGATCTCGTGAGGAGATGGAGAAAAAGAAGTTGGAATTAAAAGAAAAGGAGATAGACGCTAGAAACAAACGTTCTGATACAGATAGGTTTACGTCGATAATAAACAAGAATTGATTACAAGTTTTGTAAATATTTTTACAAAATCTGTAATCATTTTGGCGTAAAATTCTGTCATATACTATAATGGGTTTGATTTAATTGGTAATTGGATTAATAATACTTTTGTAAAAAGCAAAAAAGGAAATTGTATGAATGACATGGGTGATTTCGCTAAGGGTTTTAAGACCATGAGTGTCGAGGAACTTTTTTACCGTGGTGACGGTGATGGCGATAAGAATAATATCGAGGGTAAATATGATAAGGATGGTAATCCTATAGGTGATACCAAGGAAGAGCCTGCCGACGGCGGAGCGGCTGACGGTGGCGGGGATAAGGGCGGCGATGCTGCAACCCCAGACCCTGATTCCCTTGGCGAAGGCGGTACTGATAATAATCTGTCTCTTATACACATCTCCGAGC
>ENA-OZFZ01001287-OZFZ01001287.1-human-gut-metagenome-genome-assembly--contig:-NODE-1287-length-10536-cov-5.683236_pt1 | contig 10536 bp, 7 predicted proteins | sample MGYA00244621_ERZ653640 | MGnify/ENA primary metagenome ERZ653640 (study PRJEB26926, sample SAMN06165019) | human gut metagenome | biome: ENVO:00009003; feature: ENVO:2100002; material: ENVO:00002003... | reverse complement strand
CGGCTGCTCCGAGTTCGTGGTCATCGGCATCGAAAGTGACTTGGCGACGGAACTCGGCGTATCGCTTGCCACCGCAGGCCAACTTATTAGCGTGTTCGCACTGATCTACGCTATCGCGACGCCGGTGCTCGCGCTCAGCACGGGGCGCTTCCGTCGTTACCAACTGCTCGTGTGCTATAGCATCGTCTTTGTGCTCGGCAATCTGGTCATGGCGCTGGCACCCAACTTTCAAGTGCTGTTCGCCTCGCGCATCATCTTGGGCTCCGTCTCGGGCGCACTGCTCGCCGTGGGCGTGACGTATATCCCCGAGCTGCTGTCCCCGCAGCAGACCTCACTCGCCATCTCGGTGGTGTACGGCGCGTTTTCCGTGGCAATGGTCTTTGTCACTTCGATCGGCAAGTTTGTGGCCGACACGCTCGACTGGCACGTGGCCATGTACGGCACGCTGACCTTTGCCGTTCTGATCTGCGGAGCGCTCGTGGCGTTTATGCCGCGCGCTGGGCAAACCGACGAGCCCGCCACCTTTCGCGAGCAGGCGGGTCGGCTACGCGAGCCGAGCATCATCACCGGTATGCTCATCTTCTTGTTTGGCGTGGGATCGGTCTATGTGTTCTACGGCTACGTGACGCCCTATCTGGAGCAGGTGTTGGGTATGGGCACGGTCGAAGCCAGTACCACGCTTATGGCCTACGGCGTGTTCTGCCTAATCTCGAACATCCTGGGCGGATGGATCGATGCGCGCTTTGGCATGAAGGCGCTGCTTGTGACGTTTGTGCTGCAGGCGGCGGCATTGTTTGGGCTGTTTGCCGTAGGCGCTGCCATGCCGCTCGCACTTGTCTTTGTCTTTAGCCTGGCGATGCTCATGTACCTGTTCTCGGTGTCGTGCATCACACACTTTATGGACGTGGCACGCCGCCGCCACCCCAAGTCGATGGTACTCGCAAGTTCGGTTGAGCCCATGGCGTTTAACGTCGGCATCTCGTTTGGCACCGCAGTGGGCGGCGCCGTGGTAAGCGGAGTTGGCATTGCATATGTAGGCGCGGTCGGTGCCGTGTTCTCGCTTGTGGCCTGGGCGCTCACGCTGGTGACGATTAAGCTGGCACGTTGGGAGCGTCGCCGTCAATCAGCACAGCCCTCGATGCGGGCATAGGGACGAACACAGCCCAGGGCGGCGAGCAACCGGTGAAAACCGTCCCATACGGGTAGCGTTTATCCGCCTGCAACCTCCAGCAGCGCAATTTCATGTACTTCAGATACGCGCTTTTCTACAATTTCGTGTATTTCAAGTACACGAAATTGTACTAAACTATGTATCTGAAGTACACGAAATCAGAAAGGCGGCCCCATGCGCAGATCAATCGAATCCGTGATCGAATCATGGGCGACAAAGGACGCGTCGCGCCCCCTCCTCATCCGTGGTGCGCGACGCGTAGGCAAAACGTACGTTGCCGAGGAAATCGGCAGACGAATCGCCGGCGATGCGTTTGTCAAACTCGACTTTCAGACCGATCTCGAGCTGATCGCTCCGCTGTTCGACTGTCCCACCGACGACGTTGACGCCATCGTGGCGCGAATCTCAGACTATAAACGCACCCCCATTCGCAAAGAAACCGCCTTCATCCTGTTTGACGAGGTGCAGCTCTGCGAACGGGCGCTCAACTCGCTTCGCTTTTTTTCGGGTTCGGGCTGGCGCATATGCGCGACCGGCAGTCAGCTCGGCGTCGCCACGCGCAAGCGCAAGTTGCCTTTTCCCAGCGGCGTTCGTCAAGAGACCATGCATCCCATGTCGTTCGAGGAGTTTCTCTGGGCGTTCGATGAGGAGCAGATGGCTAATGCCATTCGTACCCACGCCGGCACGCTCGAGACCTACGCCGCGCACCAAGCCGCGCTCAGCCTGTTTCATCGATACCAGATCGTGGGCGGCATGCCCGCCGCCGTCAACGCATATCGCAAGACGTTATCCATCGAGGATGCGCGCATCGAGCAGCGCGAAATCGACGAGACCTATACCGCCGATATGACCGACCCCGAAAACGGGATCAGCGGCGTGGCGGCGCGCAAGGTCTGGCGCTCCATTCCGTCCCAGCTGCTGAGATCGTCCACAAAAAAATTCAAGTACTCCGAGGTCGAACGCGGAGGCCGTCGCGCCAAGCTTATCGAGCCGCTCGACTGGCTCGAAGGCGCCGGCATTATATCGGTCAACAACCTGACCGAAGGCATCGAGCCTCCCCTCGTTCCCTTCGACGACGAAGATGGAAGTTTCTTTAAGGTCTATCTTCTCGATACCGGCCTCATGTTCTACAAACTCGGCATCAACCCGCGGCTCTGGCTTGACCTCAAAGAGGATTCCGCCATAGCGCTATCTTCCGACTTCCGAGGCGCCCTGGCGGAAAACTCGGTCATGCAAGCATTTTCGGGCAATAGCTTGCAGACGTATTACTGGGTGCCGCCGTCGTCTTGGAAGACGACCGGCGAGCTCGATTTTCTACTTCAGACCGACCGTATGGAAATTGTGCCCGTCGAAGTAAAGTCCGCACGTAACGTGCGCGCGAGAACCCTCGGGTCGTTTATGGACAAAGCCCGATCGCCATATGCCTACATTTTGTCCGAGAACAATTTTTCCCGCAGCGAAACCGATGACGGGCGCGAGCTGCGCCACCTCCCCTTGTACGCAGCGGGCTTAATTGGAGCAAACTGCCTCAAGAGCAGTCTGTAAGCCCTGCGCGACCGCCTAGAAAGTAAGCCGCTCATGCAACGTGTACTGTTTATCTGCTATGGAAACATCTGTCGCTCGACGATGGCTGAGTCCGTGTTTACCGAGCTAGTGCGGCGCGCCGGGCGCGCGGGCGAGTTTGTCATTGATTCCGCTGCGACCTCGACCGAGGAGATCGGCAACCCGCCACACCACGGCACCATTGCCAAACTACGCGAGGTCGGGATTCCCGTCGTCGCACATCGCGCGCGTCAGGTGCGTCGCGCGGAGTATGGCGACTGGGACCACATTGTCTATATGGACGACGAGAACGCCTGCGGCCTGCACCGTATCTTTGGCAAGGACCCCGATGGCAAGATCTCGCGCCTGCTCGATTGGACCGATCGCCCCGGCGACGTGGCCGACCCCTGGTACACCGGCAATTTCGATGCCACCTACCGCGACGTGCTCGACGGTTGCACCGCTATGCTCGAGCAACTGTAGGCAAGCGAAGCCGCGGGCCACGCCTTCGGCGCGAAACGAGCGTGGATAATCTCCCACGCTCATGAATGTGACAAAGGGACTGTCCCTTTGTCACATCCGGGACTGGCCCTAGACCGGCTTGACCTCCAGCTTTATCCCTTCGGCGCAGGAGTCGCCCAAAACATCCGAAAGGGCCCAGGTCGCATATAGCGGCAAATAGAGAACCGCTCCGTTGCGCTCAACGTTGCCTCTCGAGAAAACAATCCCGAGCCTTACGCCATATTCAGCCGTATCAAGCACATGACCGAGCGCAGCGTGCGCGTGGTAATAGGAGCCCGATTTAACCTCGATCGGAACAGCCGTCCCATCCGGTCCGTCGACCACAAAGTCCACTTCACCGCGCTTTTTTGTCTGATAGTAGTAAAGCTGGCGATTTTGGGCAGCCAGCTGCTGGGCCACCACGTTTTCGTAAATGCCGCCCAGATTGGGCTCCTTGCTATCAAGATACGCCGCTTGGGCGACTCCAACGGGGTAGCGCGCCATCAACATGCCCGTATCCGATTGGTATAGCTTGAACTGCGATGGCCGTGCCGTCTTGAGCAGGGGCGACTTTGGCTCGGTTACGATATCGGCTTTGAGAGCAACGCCGGCATCGACAAGCCATACAAAATCTCGCTGATACTTCTCGTAGTGAGCCTTGGGGTCAATGGAATTGAGCACGAAGCGCTTGTTTTCGCCCTCGAGCATAATAGGGAGCTGATCGTAGATGCTCTGCACCTGATGGGCTCGCCCGCTTGCATACTTGGAGATATCCCGTCGGTACTGTTCGTTGAGCTCTGACTGCAGCTGACGAACAGAGGCAAGGTCGCCCTGCGTGTCAAGGAAACGCTGCACGACCTCTGGCATTCCGCCGACAACGGTATAGGTCCTGAAGTTTGCCATCATCGCGTCATGAATGTAACCAGGAATGGGCTTCTCGTTGATGCACGCGTCGCGTATCGTTTGGCGAGCCCCTTCGCTCACCCCGATTGCCCAGCAAAACTCCTCAAAATCGAGCGGGAACATCCTAAGCTCGTGGACATACCCCACGGGATAGGACCTGACGCCCTTGAACTGGGTCCCGAGCATTGACCCCGAAAACGCCCAGCGGCACCTCCCGTCCTCAACAAGGAACTTTGCCATCGTCATGATGTCGGGGGCCTCTTGGACCTCATCGATAAACACGAGCGTTTTGCCTGGTGCAATCGACTTTCCCGAAAGAAGCGTCACCCTGCTGATGAAATCATCGGCATCCCGCGCCTCGAGAAGAGCATCTTTTGCCTGGCGATTTTCCATGAGGTTAAGCTCGATGTAGGTTGCATGGTTGGCTTTGCCAAATGCGCGAATCGAATAGCTTTTGCCAATCTGGCGAGAACCCGTAATGAATAAGGCCTTTTGCTCGGCAGACTTCAGCCAACGCTCCAGCTCTACCGCTATTTTCCTGCGCAGCATAGGCTCTCCCCTCAGTGTCATCAAATTAAATGCAAAGTTTTATACGCTTGATTATCGATGAAACGCAGAATTTTTAGAACCTAAAATCGGATGAAATGCAGAGATTTGAGATTACAAGCATAATAGAAGGGGCACCACCGGCGAATGTGACAAAAGAACTGTCCCTTTGTCACATTGCGCTCGACTACTCGTCGACGATCTCGGCAAGCCAGACGTTCAGCGTATCGACCTCGGGACAGCAGAACTTTGCCGTACCAGGCTCGTTGCCGGGCACGGTTCCGCCATAGCGCAGGATATCGATATAGGGAAAGCCCACATGGCAGGCCATGGCACACATCTTGCCGCGGTCGCGGTCAAAGTCGAAGACGTCGCCCGGCTTGTGACCATGGTGGCAGCGGCACGCACCCAGCTGGTCCACGCAGCTCACGCGGATACGCGGACGCTTGCCACGCGGCGCGCCGAGCGGCTTGCCCCCGCCCGCAGGCTTGACGCCGCCCTCGCCAGCATTACTCATGGTCGATCACATCCAGGCAGGCCTCGATGGGAAGGCCGGCCGACTTGTCCTCTTGGTCGGCATTGCGCTCGATAAGCTCCGCTACCACGCGCATGGCATCGCTCGTCGCGCGCTGAAGGCTCCAACCGGCCATAACGCGGCCGACGAGCACCGCCGAGAACGTGTCGCCCGTGCCCGGGAAATACACCGGAATGAGCTCAAAGGGAATCGTGAAGTACTCCCCCGCTACATGGTCGTAACCGATAACCGCGTTCGTGCCATTGACCACGGCGCTCGTAATGACCACCGACTTGGCACCCAGCTCGCGCACGGCGTCCACAAGGGCGCGGGCCTCATCGGGCGTAATTTGCTCGGCGATAGGCCTATCGGCAAGCAGGCACGCCTCGGTATAGTTGGGCACCGCGTAGTCTGCGCACTCCAGCAGGTGCCGCATAAGGCCAATCGTGGACTCGGGCACGCCCGCATAGAGCTTGCCGTTGTCGCCCATGATGGGGTCAACGAACACCTTGGTGCCCTTTTGCGCACGGCGGTGGCAAAAGTCCGAGATGATGCGCGTCTCTTCCTCGGTCACGATAAAGCCGGTCGAGATGGCATCGAACTCAAAGCCGAGCTCCTCCCAGATAGCGAGGCTCTGGCGGACATACTCCGTGGTGTCGTGGATGTAGAACTTGGGGTAGTTGAGCGTATCGGAAACCAACGCCGTCGGCAGATTGTGGATGCGATAGCCCATATGCGACAGCACCGGAAGCATGGCGGAAAGCGCGACCTTGCCATAGCCGCACATATCGTTGATCAGCAGCAGCTGAGTGTTCTTCATGAATGTCCCCCTTGGGTCGGGCGAGGCGCGGCGGCGCCACAGTGCGACTAAGTGTAGCGCAGGGAACGCTGCGGACGAAAGCTTGCACCGTGGAGGACAGTTTGTTGCGGAAAGGTTTCGGAAACGAGGGGCCCAGCCTGCTTCATTGCGGCTCATTCGCCGCCACTCATTCAGCGCCATTTCAAAACTACACCGGATTACGGGGCTGAACCTGAATGAGTCAACCACACCCTCTATTTTCAAATCATAGCAAGCCTTCTACCTGCGGTTTTCTTTTTACCAATTTCGGTATGGTCGACAATCCGCAGTTCAGCCCCGTAATCCGGCATAGTTTTGAAGTTAGTCGTTGGGGACGTTCCTAAATGACTAGTCGAACAAGAACGTCCCCAACAACTAGTCGTTTAAGAACGTCCCCAACGACTACCCCGATGTTTTTGCAGCGCCGTAACTAAATAAGTTTGGTACCTTGACATTCCTGTCGGCCACTCCTAGATTAGTTAGGCACAAAACAATCCCACTACCTAACTAAAGAAAGGAGCGATACGAATTCATGTGCGATGAACCCCTTAACCTTCGTCCGCATGAGCCCGGCGGCGACCCGTCACAGCCGGCGGATGTACCCGAAGCGGTTAGCTCGGAAGACAAGCTTGCCAAGCGCATCCTCAATGGCCTGGGCTTTTGCGGCCATTACATGCATTTTCATGGCGGAGGCGTGTCCGGCAAGGCGCCCATCATCTGCCTGCTGGCCAAGCAGCCCGGCGGCGAGATGTCGCAGCAGGAACTCGGCATGCACTTTGACCTCAAGCCGGGGTCGCTTTCCGAGATCCTGTCCAAGCTCGAGGTCAACGGTCTCATCGAGCGCAGCCGTAACCCCAAGGATCGACGGCAACTCACCATTCGCCTGACCGAAACCGGCCGGGAAAACGCCCGCATCGACCAGGCGGCCCGCATCCGCTTTAGAGAACGGGCCTTTAGTGCCCTCACTCACGACGAGCGCGAGCAGCTCGCCGAAATGCTCGAGAAAATCCGTGTAACCTGGGAGGAACTGGATGATTAAAACCCTCATGGGCAGCATCCGCGACTATATGAAAGTCGCTGTTGCCACGCCATTGCTCGTGCTTGGCGAGGTGCTCTGCGAGATGCTGATTCCATTTATCACCGCCAACCTGATCGACGCCATCAAAGACGGTACCACCGTAGCCGAGATGCTTCCCACCGCAGGCTTTTTGGTGCTCATCGCGCTGACGTCGCTTGCTTTTGGTGCCGCTGCCGGCGTCACCTGCAGCCATGCGAGTTGCGGCTTCGCCAAGAACCTGCGTCACGACCTGTTCTACAAGATCCAGACGTTCAGCTTTGCCAACATCGATGAGTTCTCGAGCTCCTCGCTCGTCACGCGTCTGACCACTGACATCAACAACGTTCAGCAGGCCTTTATGATGATCATCCGTATCGCCGTGCGCGCGCCGCTGGTCTTGATCTTCGCCTTTACCATGGCATTTATCATGGGCGGCAGCGTCGCCATGGTCTACCTGGTCATCATTCCGCTGCTGGGCTTTGGACTGTTCTTTATCATCTTTAAGGTACGCCCCATCTTCTCGCGCGTGTTCCACAAGTACGACGCCCTTAACGAGTCCGTCGAGGAAAACGTCACCGGCATGCGCGTGGTCAAGAGCTACGTGCGCGAAGACTTTGAGAAGGAGAAGTTCGCCACCGCCGCGCGCGACGTCCAGATGGACTTCACCCGCGCCGAGAAGCTGCTCGCCTTTAACAACCCCATGATGAACATCTGCGTCAACGGCGCGTTTGTCGTCATCATCTACCTGGGCTCCAAGCTCATCATCACGAGCCAGGGCACGCTGTTCGACGTGGGCCAGCTCTCCTCGATCTTTACCTACGGTTTTCAGATCCTCATGAGCCTGATGCAGCTGTCGATGATCTTTGTCATGGTGACCATGGCCGACGAATCGGCGCACCGCATTACCGAGGTGCTGGCCGCCGAGCCCACGATCGCCGATCCCGCCGAGCCCGTGCTCGAGGTTGCCGACGGCTCCATCGACTTTGACCACGTGAGCTTTAAGTATTCCGCGCATGCGAAGCGCCAGGCGCTCGACGATATCGACCTGCACATTAAGAGCGGCGAGACCATCGGCATCATCGGCGGCACCGGCTCGGCCAAGTCCACGCTCGTAAACCTCATCGCCCGCCTGTACGACGCCACCGAAGGCACCGTGCGCGTGGGCGGCATGGACGTGCGCGACTACGACCTGGACGCGCTGCGTCACCAAGTGGCCATGGTGCTACAGAAAAACGTGCTGTTTAGCGGCACCATCGCCGAGAACCTGCGCTGGGGCGACCCAAACGCCACCGACGAGGAGGTCCGCGAGGCCGCACATCTGGCCTGCGCCGACGAGTTTGTCGACGGCTTCCCCAAGGGCTACGACACCTGGATTGAGCAGGGCGGCTCCAACGTCTCCGGCGGCCAGAAGCAGCGCCTGTGCATCGCGCGCGCCCTGCTGCGTCGCCCCAAGATTCTGATCCTGGACGACTCCACGAGCGCCGTCGACACCAAGACCGACGCCAAGATCCGCGAGGGCCTGGCGAGCTACCTGCCCAACACGACCAAGCTCATCATCGCCCAGCGCATTAGCTCCGTACAGGATGCAGACCGCATCATCGTCATGGAGGGCGGCCGCATCGCGCAGATCGGCAACCATGACGAGCTGCTTAAGACGAGCGAGATCTACCGCGAGACCTTTACCTCGCAAAACAAGATGTCTGCCGAGGGCGAAGGGGCCGTCGAGGCCGACACCGAGGCATCCGCAACGCAGGCTCAGACCCAGGAAGGAGGCGAGGCACATGAGTAAGGCAACGACCGCCGAGCGCGCGCTCAACCGCAAGGGCGGCACCATGTCGCGCCTCATCAAGACGCTCTTTGGCTTCTACCCCGTGCTTTTGCCCCTCGTCGTCGTCGGCGTGGTGCTCTGCGCCATCATCAACTCCATCGGCGCGACCTTCCTTCAGAGCGCCCTGCAGATTATTAGCGAATCGTGGCAGTCGGGCGATTGGGAAGCCGCACAGCCCAAGATCGCACAGCTCGTGACCACCCTCGCCTGCATCTACGGCATCGGCATCCTGTCCTCGCTGTTCTGGAACCGCGCCATGGCCATCGTCACGCAGGGCTCGCTCGAGAAGCTGCGCGAGAAGATGTTCAACCGCATGCAGGACCTGCCGATTCGCTACTTCGACACGCACCAGCGCGGCGACATCATGAGCCACTACACCAACGACATCGACACGCTGCGCCAGATGATCAGCCAGTCGCTGCCCAACCTGCTCATGACGATCATCGTCATCGTCACCGTGTTCTTCATCATGCTGTATTACAGCGTGTGGATGTGCCTGGTCATCATTGCCGGCGTCGCCTTTATGACCTTTATGACCAAGCTGCTCGGCTCCAACTCCGCGCGCTTCTTTATCGCGCAGCAGACCGAGCTCGGCGTGGTCGAAGGCCATATCGAGGAAGTCATGAACGGCCAGAAGGTCGTCAAGGCATTCTGCCACGAGTCTGCCGCCGAGGCCGATTTTGACGAGCGCAACGAAAAGCTCTTCGAGGTCTCGCAGAAGGCCAACATGTACGCCAACATCCTCATGCCTATCCTTATGAACCTGGGCAACCTGCTCTACGTGTTGGTGGCCCTTGCCGGCGGCATTTTCCTGGCGCTGGGCGTGCCCAACCTGAGCATCTCGGGCATGACGCTGTCCATCGCCGTCGTGGTGCCGTTCCTCAACATGACCAAGCAGTTCTGCGGCCAGATCGGCCAGATCTCGCAGCAGATCAACGCCGTGGTCATGGGCCTTGCCGGCGCCGAGCGCATCTTTGAGCTGCTCGACGAGGAGCCCGAGGCCGACGAGGGCTACGTGACGCTCGTCAACGCGCAGGTCAACCCCGACACCTGGCAGTTCGAGGAGGCCGACCACCGCACCGGCATGTGGGCGTGGAAGCATCCGCACCGCGCGACCGGCGAGATCGAGTACGTGCCGCTGCGTGGCGACCTGGTCATGGACAACGTGGACTTTGGCTATACGCCCGACCACGAGGTGCTGCACGGCGTGTCTGTGTTTGCCAAGCCGGGCCAGAAGGTCGCGTTTGTCGGCGCCACCGGTGCCGGTAAGACGACCATCACCAACCTCATCAACCGCTTCTATGACATCGCCGACGGCAAGATTCGCTACGACGGCATCAACGTCAACAAGATCCGCAAGGCAGACCTGCGCCGCTCGCTGGGCGTGGTGCTGCAGGACGTAAACCTGTTCACCGGCACCGTGATGGATAACATCCGCTACGGCAATCTGGATGCCACCGACGAGGAGTGCATCGCGGCAGCAAAGCTCGCCGGCGCGGACGACTTTATCACCCGCCTGCCCGACGGCTACGACACCATGCTCACCGGCAACGGCGCGCAGCTGTCGCAGGGCCAGCGCCAGCTGATCTCGATTGCACGCGCGGCCGTCGCCGATCCTCCGGCGATGATTCTGGAC
>ENA-OZFZ01001278-OZFZ01001278.1-human-gut-metagenome-genome-assembly--contig:-NODE-1278-length-10584-cov-5.229556_pt1 | contig 10584 bp, 8 predicted proteins | sample MGYA00244621_ERZ653640 | MGnify/ENA primary metagenome ERZ653640 (study PRJEB26926, sample SAMN06165019) | human gut metagenome | biome: ENVO:00009003; feature: ENVO:2100002; material: ENVO:00002003... | reverse complement strand
CGAGATTCATGAGCGTCTCGTGGGCTCGGAGATGTGTATAAGAGACAGCCATTATTTCCGCCGAGGCGGAACCGCAAAGGGGGCGACACGCATGGATACCAATTACGGCATCTCGATGAACTCTATTCTCCGCATGGATATCCTGCATGATGCCCGCCTGCTGGCCGGTGCTTCCGGCACCGATCAGATCGTTACCTCGGTCAGCGTCATGGTCGATCCCAACATCGTCAGTGCCGTGACCGGCGGTGAGCTGCTGGTTTCCACCGCCTACGCCATCCGGGAGAATATTCCCCAACTTATGCAGCTGGTCCCTCAGCTGAAGGAACACGGCGTGGTAGGCCTTGGCTTGAAGTTCAACAGCTATATCAATGAGATGCCGCAGAACATCCTCGATCTCTGCAATGAGCTGAGTTTCCCGCTGTTCGAGATTCCCAACAGCATCTCTTTCTCCCAGATCATCACCCCCATCATGACCACCATCGTCAATAATCAGGCACAGACCCTGGGGGATATCTACGAGCTGCAAAAGGCGCTGACCGCTACCATGCTGGGCGGCGGCAACCTGCAGTCCATCGTACAGACGCTCTTTGACCGTTTTGGCAACAGCGTCGCCATTTACAATGACTTCTTTTCTTCTTTTGTGCTGGCCTGCAGCGAGCAGCGCCGTGAAAGCATTTCGCGTCGGATGGAAAATCTCGTCCGTTCCGGCTCCTCCAGCAAAGAGACTGTCTCCCTGATGAGCAGCCGTGAGGTCGATAGCATTGATGGCCTCATCTGCAATAAGATCATCATCCCCATTTACAGCGATAAGAAAAAATACGGCAGTATCTACATCTGGGAGGACAACCGCGAGATCACCGGCGTAGACCTGGCCGTTCTGGAAGCTTCTACTTCCCTCATTGCGCTGGATATGATCAAAAAGATCTCGATGTACGAGATGGAAAACAACCACAAGGCCACCTTTCTTGATGACCTTTTGGTTCACGATGAGGAACGGCAGCGCAAGTCGCTGGCCAATGCCGAGTACTTCGATTTCGATGTGGATGCCGAGCATCGTGTGGCGGTCATTCGGGTCCTTTCCGGCAGCTCCACCATCGGCAACAGCTCCCTTTACAAAACCAACAACAGCATTGTCAATATTCTGCGGCGCATCAGCCGCGATAGCAGCATCAAGGTTCTGTTCGTCAATAAGTGTGACAGCATCGTGCTGGTCTTTGAATCCCCCCTGCGGGAAGATGAAGAATACCGCCGGCTGCTGCAGGCGTTCATCGATACCGCACTTTCCTCTTTAGAGGCGGAGGGGATTCTCGCCATGGCGTCTATCGGCGTCGGCCGCAGCTATGCTGATGCCACCAGCCTGTGGAAGAGCTTTAATGAAGCCCGCCGCGCGGCTGCCTGCTGGAACATTGATAATTCCCGTGTCCACTACTTTGAAAAGCTCGGCGTTTATCGCTTCCTTTCCTACGAAAATCTCCGCCCGGAGCTCATCATCTTCTACAATGAAACGCTCAAGGTGCTGGTGGATTACGACCACGACCGCGATTCCGAGCTGGTACATACCCTTTCGCTTTACTTCAAGTGCGGCGGTAATCTCAAGCGTCTGGCAGAAGAAATGGGCGTCCACTACAATACTGTGGCCTACCGCATCCAGCGCATCAAGGAGCTGGCTCATGTCAGCTTTGATAACGCCGACCAGATGCTGAATCTACAAATTGCCCTCAAGATCTATGAAGTCAACTTCCACCGCTGAGGCCATCTCAGCCCAACTGCTGGCCCTGCTGCCGCAGCACCCCGCGGAGGCCACCGTTCATTCGGTGTTCCATACCTCGGCCAATCTGCTGTATCAGGAGCAACTGGTCACCCTGCTGGATGATACCCGTCCGCTTTATCCCTGTGCCGTACGGCTTGGCGGTTCCATTCCGCCCCTTGCCGTTGGGGAACCCGCTCTCCTTTCGCGGGAGCGCATCACCTTCCCCCACAGCGGCCACACCATCGAGCTTCACCGGGCGGCCGTCACTTCCCTTTCGCTTTTCTCTCCGTTGCTTCCCCTGCAGCTGCCCCACCCGGCGGCTCCGCAGGCCCTGCGGGAGATCATCCTTTCCAACGGCAAGCCGGAAGGCTTCGCTCCTCTGTTTACTATTTTGGAGGACGACCCCTCTCCCCTGCCCGATAACCTCTATGTCCGCTATGCGGCAGAGCGTATCCCCGTTCTATTCGCCGCCCTGCGGCAGAAGGATGCCGAAGCCGCCGCTGAGGCCGCTTATTCCATTGCCGGCTGCGGCATCGGGCTCACCCCCTCCGCCGATGACTTCCTTTGCGGAGTCATGGCGTCGGTACTGGCTTCGGCCATTGCCCGCGGGGAACAAAATGACTGGCTGCCCCTTACCGCCGCTATGGCCGAACGAGCTGCCCCCCGCACCAATCTCATCAGTGCCGCATTTCTGCGGCAGGCTGCCGCCGGGCAGCTCTCCTCGGATGTGCTCACACTCATCCGAACCCTTTATTCCAGTGTCCTATCGCTGCGGCTACCGTCTGCTGCGATGAATGTTATCGCCTTTGGCGAAACATCCGGTACAGATATCCTGACCGGTATATATTTCGGACAAAAAAATTATCCAAATTAGGAGGAAACGGCATTGGTTAGTCTGCAAATCAAACCCAACACCTACTACGACTCCATTACCCTGATGATCATCTCCAAAGAGCTGAAGAAGGTCCCGGGCGTAAAGGAAGCTCTGGTCGGCATGGGCACCGATCTGAACCTTGACATTGCCAAGGTAACCGGTCTTTCCAGCCCCGAGCTGGAAGCCATCACCCCCAACGATTTCTTCGTAGCGCTGGATTGCGAAAACGAAGAGGTCGAGGCTGCTGCTCTCAAAGCTCTGGAGGAGCAGCTGAATAAGAAGGAGGAGAGCCGCAGCGCTGCGTACTATCCCCCCACCCTCACTTCCGCCCTCAAGGCTGATCCCAAGATCAACCTGGCGCTCATCTCTGTTCCCGGCCGTCATGCTTATGATGTTGCCAAGGACGCTCTCGACAAGAACATCAATGTTATGCTGTTCAGCGATAATGTTTCGATGGAAGAAGAGAAGAAGCTCAAAGAGTACGCCGTTTCCAAGGAGCTGCTCATGATGGGCCCCGACTGCGGTACTGCTGTTGTTAACGGTCTGCCCCTGGCTTTCGCCAATGTCATCCATAAGGGCCCGATCGGTATCTGCGGCGCTTCCGGTACCGGTACTCAGGAGCTCACCATCCTCATCGACCAGCTCGGTTCCGGCATCACCCAGGCTCTGGGCACCGGCGGCCGTGACCTGAAGGCGGAGATCGGCGGCCTGATGTTCAAGCAGTGCCTCAACGCCCTCATCGCTGACCCCGATACCAAGGTCATTATCATGCTCTCCAAGCCGCCCGCGGATCATGTTGCCAAGGAGATCCTGGCCATCGCTAAGGAGTGCAACGACCACATCAAGCCCGTAGTCGTAGACTTCATCGGCGGCGATCCCAACCTTCCCAAGGAGTACGGTCTGACCGCTGCCTACAACCTGGAAGACGCTGCCCGCAAGGCTGTTGCTCTCTCCAAGGGCGAGCCCGTTCCCGCTGATATGTTGGATATCGATATGCCTAAGGCTGAGCTGGAAGCTCTCATCGAACGCGAGACCTCCAAGATGGCTCCCACCCAGAAGTACTATCGTGGTTTCTTCTCCGGCGGCACCCTGGCGGATGAGTCCATGAAGCTCTCCATCGGCAAGCTGGGCCACATCTATTCCAATATCCCCCTCAAGCCCGAGGATAAAATCGAGAATCCCCTGACCGCTGAGTACAAGGAGAACACCTGCATCGACTTTGGTGAGGATGAGTTCACCGAGGGTAAACCCCATCCGATGATCGACCTGACCCTGCGCTGCGAGCGTATCCTGCGTGATGCTCATGATCCCACCCTGGCTATCCTGCAGTGCGACTGCGTTATCGGCTACGGCTCCAATGCCAACCCCGCCGAGGAGCTCTCCGCTGCCATTGCCAAGGCCAAGGAGATCGCTGCGAGCGAGGGCCGTTACATCTCCGCTATCTGCTCTATCGTAGGTACCGAGGGCGACCCCCAGAACTTGACCGAGACCCGCAAGCAGCTGGAAGCTGCCGGCGCTATCGTTGTTCGCTCCAACGCTCAGTCCACCTATCTGGTACACCATATGCTGGATAAGCTGAATGGAGGTAAGTATTAATGCATCAGATCAATAAACTGTTCGGAGAAAAGCTCCACATGGTCAATATCGGCGTAGAGACCTTCTATCAGGATATGCTCTCTCAGAAAGAAGCGGGCACCCAGGATATCGAGGTCATCCATGTTGACTGGAAACCCGTAGCCGGCGGCAACAAGAAACTGGCCGGTATGCTCGGTATGTTGAAGTAATTACCCACTCCCGCGCTGCGGGAAGGTGATTTTTCTAAATAATTTATTTAGGAGGAAAAAACAATGACATTGGGCGAGAAAATCAATGCCGCTAATGCCGAAGCCCTGAAGATCATTCTGGGCGCTCAGCCTACCCTGATCGGCGTTGGCACTGCCGGCGAAGACATTCCCGGTATGACCAAAAAGACCATTCTGCACTCCGGCCCTCCCGTAACCTGGGAGAACATGTGCGACCCCACCAAGGGTGCTGTTATCGGCGCTCTGATCTATGAGGGTCTGGCCAAGACTCCCGAAGAGGCTGAAAAGCTGGCTGCTTCCGGCGAGATCACCTTCGATCCTTGCCACCATCACAATGCCGTAGGCCCCATGTGCGGTATCGTTTCCTATTCCATGCCCGTTTGGAAGGTCATCAATAAGGCTCATGGCAACATGGCTTACTGCACCTTCAATGAGGGTCTGGGCAAGGTTCTGCGTTTCGGTGCTTATGATGATACCGTTATCACCCGTCTGCACTGGCTGCGCAATGAGTTCTATCCTGTCATCAAGGAAGCTCTGGAGATCCGTGGCGAGATCGACCTGAAGGTCCTCATCGCTCAGGAGCTGCAGATGGGCGATGACGGCCACAACCGTAACCGCGCCGGTACTTCCCTGCTGATCCGTGAGCTGGCTCCTGCCATCGTTAAGACTCACTTCGATCAGGATGTCAAGGTTCGCGCTCTCGAGTTCCTGAACTCCAACGACCACACCTGGCTGAACCTCACCATGCCCGCCTGCAAGTGCACCATGGATGCCATCGAGGGTATCGAGTACTGCTCCCTGGTTTACACCATGTGCCGCAATGGTACCGAGTTTGGTGTTCGCGTAGCCGGTCTGCCCGGTCAGTGGTTCCACTACACCTCCGAGAAGGTCGAGGGCCTCTACTTCCCCGGCTTTACCGAGGCTGACGCTAACCGCGATGTGGGCGATAGCTGCATCACCGAGACCACCGGCATCGGCGGTTTCTGCATGGCTGCTGCTCCCGCTATCGTTAAGTTCGTAGGCGGCACCGTTGCCGATTCCATCAAGTACTCCACCGAGATGTACGAGATCACCGAGGGTGAGGGCACTGCTTATCAGATCCCCGCTCTGGGCTTCCGCGGTTCCGCTACCGGTATCGATATCCGCAAGGTCATCGAGACTGGTATCCGCCCCGTTATCAACACCGGTATTGCTTGCAACCGTCGTGGTGTTGGTCAGGTCGGCGCTGGCGTTGTTCATCCTCCCATGGAGTGCTTTGAGCAGGCCATCGAGGCTTTTGTAGCCAAGTATGCTGAGGGCTGATTCTCTCACATAATTACTTAGTTGTTTTGGCGTCGGGAGAGGAACCCCCTCTCCCCCGCCCACAAACATAAACCAAATATTTAGGAGGAAAAACACTATGTCTAAGTGGTCTGATGTCAAGATTTATGATCTGTCTATCCCGATCGGCGTAAACTGCCCCCCCTGGCCCACCTATGAGCCCGTACAGATGAAGTTCTTTAAGCGCCTGTCTTCCAATGGCGCTAACGGCCAGATTCTCACCCACTCCAACCATGTTGGTACCCACCTGGATGGCCCTCTGCATTTCGATACTTCCGGCCGTACTGTTGATCAGCTCGAGCTGACCAAGCTGGTTCGTCCCGGCGTCGTTGTTGACCTGACCGATGCTCCCTGCTGCGAAGACTTCGGCATCTACACTCCCGAGATGATCGAGGAGCGCGTTGAAGTTCGTGAGGGCGATATCCTCATCATCAACACTGGTTATCATAAGTATGGTTGGGATTCCCCCGAGGCTGATGAGCAGCGCTACATGGTTCGTCATCCCGGTCCGTCCCTGAGCTTCGTTAAGTGGTGCCAGGATAAGAAGATCGCTTGGATCGGCGTAGACTGCGGTTCCGCTGACCATCCCATGAACACCAAGATTCGTGACTGGTGCCCCATGGATGCTGCTAAGTGCGACAAGTACATGCAGGAGAAGTATGGCAAGACTCTGCAGGAGATGTATCCCTGGCCCGAGCAGTATCAGGCCATGCACATCCAGCTGTTCTGCCAGCCCTATGAGTGCATTCACGCTGAGTGCCTGGGCGGCGACATCGATCAGCTCTCCAACAAGCGCTGCGTAATCGGCTGCTTCCCCTGGAGACTGGTTGGCGGCGAGTCCTGCATCTCTCGTATCGTAGCCTTCACCGGCTTCGAGGATGCCTGATTCTAACTGAATTAGTAGCCTGAATAAGGGGGCGGGGCGCCTGGCGCTTCGCCCCTTTTCTCTCCCTCACCCCCTCTTAAAGGAGTTTCCCGCTATGACGACACTTCTCATCCTTTCCGGGTTCTACATTATCTGGCTGGCTGCCCTGCTTACCGTGGCCTACACCCCCCGTTTGTTCCACAACTACACCTTGTTTAAGGCAATCAATAGTATCCTTTTTGTAGTTATCTCTGTTCTGGCCTGGCGCCACTCCGGCATGAATATGTTCACCTATTGGCCGCTGCTTGCCGCGTTCTGCCTCGCTGCCTTTGGGGATATTGCCATTGGTGTCGCCAATAACCGTCATGGCGCGGCTGGCGCTTCCCATTCTATCTCCGGCATGGCAGGGGTTGGCTTTTTCTCCATTGCGCATGTTTTCTACCTTCTGTTCTTCACCCAGTTCTGCCCCATGCAGTGGTATCATTTCATTCTGCCGCTGCTTGCTATGCTTGCCATGCTGCGGATCACACAGCACCCCTCTTTTCACTTCAGTCGGCATACCCGACCCGCGGGCATCTTCTACTATATGGTGGTCACACTCATGTTCTCAGTCGGGCTTAATGTCGCCGTTACCTGCGTCACATGGTCGCCGCTGCTCAGTATTCGCTGCCCTCTCAATGGTTGGGCATTGGGTGCCGGCGTTACCCTCTTCCTCGTCTCGGATCTTCTCATGCTTCCCCTCTACTTCTACACCCGCCGCAAATGCCCCCGTTGGGTGCGCTTCGTCAATCTCACCACCTACTATATTGGACAGCTCCTGCTGGCACTCAGTCTCGTACTGTAAGCCCGCAATTCATATATCTTCGGCTCCCTGCTATGGGAGCCTTTTTCTTTTCTTCTCCACCCGGGACGCCCGCTCCGCTTCCCCCTCGGGCCGATTCTCCGCTGCGCTCCGGACGGCCCTCGCCCGCTTCGCGGGCGCCCCTCCCCTTTTTCATACCAAAAAAGAGTGCCCCTCATCGGGACACTCTCTTTTATTTAGGCTAATTGCGCAACTCTCGGAATTACTCCTCGATATCGATAACAACGCCGGAACCAACGGTACGGCCGCCCTCGCGGATAGCGAAGCGCAGACCCTTCTCGATGGCGATGGGGGTGATCAGCTCAACATCCATCTCAACATTATCGCCGGGCATGCACATCTCTACGCCCTCGGGCAGGGAGATAACGCCGGTAACATCAGTGGTACGGAAATAGAACTGAGGACGATAGTTGTTGAAGAAGGGGGTATGACGGCCGCCTTCAGACTGCTTCAGTACATAAACCTGGCCACGGAACTTGGTGTGGGGATGGATGGAGCCGGGTTTGCACAGTACCTGACCACGCTCAACTTCGGTTCTCTGGATACCACGCAGCAGAGCACCAATGTTATCGCCAGCCTCAGCATAGTCCAGCAGCTTGCGGAACATCTCAACACCGGTAACTACGGTCTTGCGGGTGTCATGGATACCAACGATCTCAACTTCGTCGCCGACCTTAACCTGACCACGCTCTACACGGCCGGTAACTACGGTACCACGGCCGGTGATGGTGAATACATCCTCGATGGGCATCAGGAAGGGCAGGTCAGCCTTACGCTCGGGGGTGGGGATATAGTCATCAACAGCGTCCATCAGAGCCAGGATGGATGCGTAAGCGGGATCGGAAGGATCCTTGCTGTCGCACTCCAGGGCCTGCAGAGCGGAGCCCTTGATTACGGGGATCTCGTCGCCGGGGAAATCGTAGCTGGAAAGCAGCTCACGGATCTCCATCTCAACCAGCTCCAGCAGCTCCTCGTCGTCTACCTGGTCAACCTTGTTCATGTAAACTACGATGTAGGGAACGCCTACCTGACGGGCCAGCAGGATGTGCTCACGGGTCTGGGGCATGGGACCATCAGCAGAAGAAACTACCAGGATAGCGCCGTCCATCTGGGCAGCACCGGTGATCATGTTCTTAACATAGTCGGCATGGCCGGGGCAGTCAACATGGGCATAGTGACGCTTGTCGGTCTCATACTCTACATGGGCAGTGTTGATTGTGATACCACGGGCACGCTCTTCGGGAGCCTTATCGATCATGTCGTAAGCCATGAACTCGGCATCGCCCTTCAGACCAAGAACCTTGGTGATAGCAGCGGTCAGAGTGGTCTTACCATGGTCAACGTGACCAATGGTACCGATGTTTACGTGGGGTTTGTTGCGCTCAAATTTCTGTTTAGCCATCGTAAAATCCTCCCTTTGTTATACTTTGTTTTTTTAATATTATTTTTCCCTACCCTTTATGTTTTCCGGGTTCGGGATCATGCTTGGGGTTCATCACTCAGCCTTGGTGCGGCTGGTGACCAGCTTCTCCGCGATGTTCTTGGGCAGCTCAATGTAGTGGCTGGGCTCCATGGTGTACTGGCCGCGGCCCTGCGTTTTGCTACGCAGGTCGGTGGCGTAACCAAACATCTCAGAAAGCGGTACAAAGGCATCAATCTGCTTGGCACCGGGGCGGTCCTCAAAGCCACGGATCTGACCGCGGCGGGAGTTCAGGTCACCAATAACATCGCCCATATACTCTTCGGGAACGATCACGCAAACCTTCATGATCGGCTCCAGAATAACGGGGTCAGCCTTTCTCATTGCCTCTTTGAAGGCCATGGAACCGGCAATCTTAAACGCCATTTCAGAGGAGTCTACCTCATGGTAGGAACCATCGTACAGCGTCACGATGCAGTCTACTACGGGATAACCCGCCAGTACACCGCTGGCCATCGCGCCCCTGATACCGGCATCGACAGCGGGGATATACTCCTTGGGGATAGCGCCGCCCACTACTTCGTTGCGGAACTCATATCCCTTGCCGCTCTCGTTCGGCTCCAGACGGATCTTTACATGACCGTACTGGCCCTTACCGCCGCTCTGGCGTGCGTACTTGTGGTCCACATCGGCCATCTTGCGCACCGTCTCTTTGTAGGCAACCTGGGGCTTACCCACATTCGCTTCTACCTTAAACTCACGCAGCAGACGGTCTACGATGATCTCCAGGTGCAGCTCGCCCATGCCGGCGATGATGGTTTGGCCGGTCTCCTCATCGGTGTAGGTGCGGAAGGTGGGATCCTCCTCAGCCAGCTTGGCAAGGCCCAGGCCCATCTTCTCTTGACCGACTTTGGTCTTCGGCTCAATGGCAACGCGGATAACAGGCTCTGGGAATTCCATAGATTCCAGGATGATCGGATGCTTGGCGTCGCACAGGGTATCACCGGTGGTGGTGTTCTTCAGGCCCACGGCACCGGCAATATCACCGGCATAGCAGGTCTCAATGTCTTTGCGGTGGTTCGCATGCATTTGCAGAATTCTGCCCATGCGCTCATTGTTTTTCTTCACCGAGTTATAGACGCTGGTGCCGGCATCCACAGTACCGGAGTACACACGGAAGAAGCACAGCTTGCCTACATAGGGGTCGGTCATGATCTTGAAAGCGAGAGCGGCAAAAGGCGCGTCATCGCTGGAAGGTCTGGTCTCCTCTTCCTCGGTGTCAGGGTTTACACCCTTGATGTCAGGGACATCGGTGGGGGCCGGCATATAGTCTACCACAGCGTCCAGCAGCTTCTGTACACCCTTGTTGCGGTAGGAACTGCCGCAGCATACGGGAACCATGTGGTTGGCAATGGTGGATTTGCGGATGCAGCTCTTGATCTCCTCGATGGTAAGCTCCTCACCGTCGAGATATTTCATCAGCAGCTCCTCGTCCTGCTCGGCCACATGCTCCAGCAGCTCGTGGTGGTACTCATCGGCCTTGGCCTGCATATCGGCGGGGATCTCCTCCACGCGGATATCTTTTCCAAGGTCATCGTAGTACACATAGGCCTTCATCTCTACCAGGTCGATAATACCCTTAAAGGCTGTCTCTTATACACATCTGACGCTGCCGACGAATAGCCTTGTGT
>ENA-OZFZ01001276-OZFZ01001276.1-human-gut-metagenome-genome-assembly--contig:-NODE-1276-length-10593-cov-5.932530_pt1 | contig 10593 bp, 18 predicted proteins | sample MGYA00244621_ERZ653640 | MGnify/ENA primary metagenome ERZ653640 (study PRJEB26926, sample SAMN06165019) | human gut metagenome | biome: ENVO:00009003; feature: ENVO:2100002; material: ENVO:00002003... | reverse complement strand
GGATAGGAACCCTCTTCCCCCTTTGCACCTATCGACTACGGCACAGGCCGGAAAAGCACAACACGCCCGCTTCACTGTCCCATAGAAAGAAGGTGAAGCAAAAGTGCGTTGCTTTATTCGAGAAAAGAAAATCTATTGCGGTGATCGGTATAGGGAAGTTGATATTTTTTCCTACACGGACACGCAAAAGCTATCATCGGGCCGCGGGAAGCGGTCAAAGAAGGTCCGGGAATCGGAGCCAAAACAAAAGAATCTGAACGACAAAAACGCCCGGCGCTACTTCATACAGACGGCAAACCTGAATTTCGGGAGTGACCCGGAGGCGTTGCACGTGACGGCTACATACAGCGGGAAATACCTTCCGGCCACGGTGGAGGAAGCGGAACGGGAAGTTACAAACTACCTCCGCCGGGTCCAATACCGCAGGCAAAAGGAAGGATTGCCACCCTTGAAATATATGCTTGTCACCGCCTACACCACAAAGCGGAACAGCGAAAAGCCCGTCCGCATTCACCACCACATAATCATGTCGGGAGGGCTGGACCGCGACGTAGTGGAAGAGTTGTGGAGGAAGCGGAAGCGAAAAGGCCAGAAGAAGGGCGACCGAATCGGGTTTTGCAATGCTGACCGTCTGCAATCGGACGAAAACGGGATTGCGGCCCTCTGTACCTACCTTGTGAAGCAGAGCGGCGGGAAGAAGCGGTGGACTTCCTCGCACAACCTCGAACGGCCATACAGCAGGACCAACGACGGGAAGTACAACCACCGGCAGATCGAAAAATGGGCGCGGGAGCGTCCGGGCCGTGAGTTTTGGGAAAAGAAGTACCCCGGATGGACCCCAACCGACGAAGATTACGGGATTCAGTATGAATACAACGACTTCACGGGCTGGTCAATTTATCTGAAATTGCGCAAGAAAGAATAGAAAGGAGCGGTCAACATGGGAACGCCTTACCGGGAATGCCCGAATTGCGGGGCACATTTGGACGCGGGCGAACCTTGCGATTGCGCGCATAAGGAGCGGGACCCGCGCCCGGCGGCGGAGCCGGAAAAGCCATTACAGAGAATGCGCCTAATGGTGGTTTGCCGGGAAGTGGACAAGAAAACGGGAAAGATCGCCGTCTATCCCCTGAAAATGGAGATTGACGACAACGTTATGAAGTGCTTGCAGTTTCGGGCGCGGGAAAACCCGGAATTGCGGTATTTCGCCCTTGTGTCCGCGCGCTGGGAGCGTTACGGGGAAGTGATCGCCGGAATCTTGAAGCGCCGGAGCGTCACGCGGGCCGACGTAGACAATATCGGCGGAATTGTGGAGATATGACGCGGGGTGCGCTATGCGGATAGGACTTCACGACGCGGAACAGGAGTACATGAGGCACAAGACCTTTCCGAACTATGCCTTGATGAAGATTTCGGCATATCACAAAGCCCGCGGGGATTCCGTCGAATGGTGGTCCCCTATGTGCCATTATGACCGGGTGTATTCAAGCAAAGTCTTTGACTTCACGCCGGAAAACCTGTACTTGCCGCCCGACACCATACGCGGCGGGACCGGGTATGACGATATACCGCTAAACCAGCAGTTGCCGCCGGAGATCGACGCGGCCTTTCCTGATTACAGCATTTACCCGGAATGCGACTACGCGATAGGGTATTTGACCCGCGGTTGCCCGAATCATTGCCCGTGGTGCGTGGTCCCGGAAAAAGAGGGCGGAATAAAGCCGTACAGGGAATGGAAACAGGTTGTGCACCCGGACACGAACAAACTTGTCCTGATGGACAACAACATACTTGCTTCCGAACACGGAATTTCCCAGCTTGAAAGCATGATCGGGAGCGGGTACGCGATAGACCTAAATCAAGGCATGGACGCGCGGCTGGTCGATGACCGCATAGCGGGCATACTGGCGCGGCTGACGTGGATTCGGTTCATTCGCTTTTCTTGCGACCAGATACCGCAGATTGAGGCAATCGAGCGGGCGGCGGAACTGCTGGGGAACCACGGGAAGAAACCGTATCACCTATTTATTTACCTGCTTGTCACGGAGGACGTGGAGAACGCGGCCTACCGGGTGGAGCGGCTGAAACGCCTAAAGGGTATCAGCATATACGCCCAGCCGGAGCGGAACGAGCGGAAAGGAATCATACCAAACGCGCTTCAAAAGGAATTCGCCCAGCGGTTTATTTATGGGCGGTCATACCTGAAAGAAAGCTGGGGCGAATACTTGGAGCGGCACAAGGAACGGAGGTTGCACACATGACCAACGAAGAGCGGTTCAAAGAGATTTACCGAACACAGATTACCCGGACGGGCGCGCCGGAACTGCTGGCGTGGCTGGAAAGCACCGACTTTTTCACCGCCCCGGCAAGCACCAGATTTCACGGAGCCTACCCCGGCGGACTTGTCGATCACAGCTTGAACGTTTATTTCGCCCTGATTGACGGGCCGTATGTGAAGGACTACACGATGGAAACCCGCGCAATATGCGCCCTGCTTCACGATCTATGCAAGGTGGACTTCTACCACCAGCAGGCGGACGGAAGCTACACCGTGAAAGACCACTTCCCTTTCGGCCACGGGGAAAAATCTGTTTTCCTGATTCAGCGGTTTATGAAGCTGGCGGAGCCGGAAGCCCTTGCGATTCGCTGGCACATGGGAGCGTATGACGACGCGGCCCGCGGCGGAAGCTATTCCCTTTCGGCGGGAATGGAGCGGACCCCGCTTGTGCTGGCCCTGCATACCGCCGACATGATGGCAACAGAAGCGGAGAAAGCGAGGGAGCAGGGATGACGGCGGAGCGGGAGCGGATTTTGCAGAAAATCCGGCGCGTTCAGGCGTTGGCCGAACGGGGCGTTGCTGGGGAACAGGAATCCGCCGCGGCCACCCTTGAACGCCTGATGAAGCAATACGGAATCACGGAAGCGGAACTGGAAGAAGAACGCCGGGAAATGGCGTGGTTCAGGTACACGACACCCATTGAACGGAAGTTGCTTTCGCAGGTGATCTATTCCGTGACCGGGCGCGCGGCTTATGGTTGCGTAGGGAAATACACGGGGCGAAAGCGAAAGCAAGTCGGGATTGAATGCACCGCGGCGGAACGGCTGGAAATTCAATTCGACTATGATTTTTTCCGCGAGGCACTGGAAGAGGAAATGGACAGGTTCTATTCTGCATTCCTGATAAAAAACGGGATTTTCCCACCGGAGGGAAAAGAACGGGACGAATTGCCGCCGACGCGGGAAATCAGCCGGGAAGAAGCCCTGAAACTTGAAGCCCTGATGATGGGAATGGACCACCACACCCGGCGGGCCGCGCTGGAAAGCGGGGTGGAACGGTGAATTGCGCAATATGCGGAAAACCTGTCGAGCGGGTCCGGCCTTGCGAATACTACCGCCGCCGCGGGGAAGCTGTGTGCGACGAATGTTGCGAAGAGTGCTACCGGACAGAGCCGTTCCCCTGTCCAGACCACGACCAGCGGGAGGAATTGGAGGGATAACCCATGCAGATTGACCAGAGGCGCGCCGCCCAGCAATACCGGAACAAGGTAAACAACGCGCAGGGGCAGTTTTTCGAGCGGGCCATAAAAGCCGCGTGCGCCCTGTATTCGGAGCGGGGCCGGGCGGACGTGGACAAGACCCCGGAGCCGTTCCGGGTCCTTGAAAAGAGCCGGGACGGGATTTTCAAGGGGCGATTCACGGCCAGAGCGCAACCGGACTTTCAAGGGACGCTGGACGGTGGGCGTTCCATCGTCTTTGAAGCGAAGTACACCACCGGGGACCGCATGAAACAGGAAGTCTTAACGAAGCCCCAGCAAGACGCGCTGGAACACCATTCCCGGCGGGGCGCGCTTGCCGCTGTGTGCGCCGGAATCGGAAATGACTTCTTTTTCGTTCCGTGGTTCATTTGGCGGGACATGAAGCAATGTTTCGGAAGAAAGTACGTAACCGCGGCGGACCTTGAATCATTCCGAATCCGGTTCAATGGTGCGGTCCTGTTTCTGGACTACACCCACCAGATCGAAGGGCGGTGGATTCGCGGGGCGGACTGCAATATGGAGAAATGGAGGGAAACCGGAAATGAAAAAAGGGAAACAGCACCGGCAGAAAGTGACGGTCCGCGTCACGCCGCAGACAGCATACAACCTTGACCGCCTTGTTACCATGAGCGGGTTAAAAACGCCGGGAAGAGTGGTTGACAAGCTGGTTCGTGAAAAAATGCTTGCCTTGCGCGGGCATACCGGAGGAAAGGAGAACGACCGATGAAATATGATTGCGGGAAGCCGGAGTGGGCCGAAATGGAGCCTTGCCCGCTGGACACGGGAGAATTGGAAGGTTGCGCGGAATGCACATGGGCCAGAGAACGGGAGGAAGTGCAATGACAGCGGGAAGCGTGATCGTCCTTGCCTTTTGGGTGATCTTCACGGTGCGGAAGCACTTCACACCGAAACTGGCGGCGGCTGAAAAGGCGAATACATACGACCTGAACCGGGATAACCCGGAAGCGAAACGGGCCGCACAGCGCCGCCGTGGGCCGCTGGCGGCGGCAAGATGGGCCTTGCGTGTAGCGGGATGGGCCGAAAACGTCCTTGCGGTGCTTATGATCGCGTGGCTGGGGTTCTTGCTGGGCGCGATATTGACCGGGACATTCTTTGTTTTCGGCTACCCCGTGTAAGGGGGTGCAGGCGGTGAAACTCCGAAAGTGTGAGCGGTGCGGAGAGCAGACCGCAGAGGGCTTGCTACTTTGCCCGGAGTGCATGAAGGAATCCGGCGCGGCGGCGGAGGCCGTGGCCGCGGCGGAGGAACTGCGGGACATTGCGAGGGTGCTGTCGATCACGGCGAACACCGACACGAACATTCGTGAAGCAATGACCGGAATTTTGAACATAGCCGACAGGCTGGAACGGAGGAAATAGCAATGGAGGTTTTGCGGTTTATCTTTTCGTCCTTTTGGGTTTGGCTGGGGGCCGTGGTTCTGGTTGCCGCGGCGGGCGAAGCTGTGGCCGGGATTATCAAGGCCATTCGGCAACCCCGGAAAATCACCGTACACCGCGCGGGCGACATCGTGCGCGTGGAAGTCGAAGGAGCGGGAAGCCGGGACATTGAAGCCGCGTTCAAAGAGACGGAGCGGTTCAAAACGCTGTCGGGATTCAAGGAGGACGCGGAATGAATGCGGCCCTATTGAGCAGTAAGAAAATGGACTATTGCACACCGCAAGACTTTTTCGACCGCCTGAATGATGAATTCGGGTTCGTACTGGACGCGGCGGCGACGGCAAAAAGCGCGAAATGCCCGGCGTACTACACGCCGGAAACTGACGGCCTAAATAGTCCGTGGAATCTTGCGGGGGGGGGGTGCTGTTTGGTGTAACCCTCCATACGGACGGGAAACCGGGAAATGGGTTCGCAAAGCCTATGAAGAAGCCCGGAGCGGGAAAACGGTTGTTCTTCTGATTCCGGCCAGAACAGACACAGCATACTTTCACGACTACATATACGGGAAAGCGGAAATCCGGTTTGTGCGCGGGCGGCTACGCTTCACCGATGAAGAGGGCAACGCATACGCCCCCGCCCCGTTCCCGTCGATGGTGGTCATCTACAACGGAAAGCGACGGTGAAAATACATGAACTATCAACCGAAAGTCGTTCGGTGCCGCCTCCATACGGGAGGCAAGACCATTCAGGAAATCCGGGAGCGGTACGCCGGACAGGGCATGACATACCGGGATTTCGAGAGCATTCAGCGGGCGAATGAAGAGTTTGACGGGCTGGTGGTTCTGCTGTCCCTATGGGACTACGACAACCACGAAGCCTATCACCTGCATAATTGGGACCCAGCGGACGACGAACGAATGATGATGGCAATTTATCATTCCGAGCAGGTCCACCCGTTCCCCCGATACAAAAACGCCCTTGAACAGTTCAAGGCGGATTGGGCCGCTGGGACCTACGACCCCGGCGCGACACTATGTTTTCAGCCGGAGGACGTGGAGGAAATCGAAGTTCTTTGCGAAGAGATCGTGCCAGAGCCGCAGACGGCCACACCACCGCCCCGGACACCCAAAAAGAAGCGCAAGAAGCGGCGAAGGAAGTGAGGTGGCGGAAATGTGCGACAAGAGTTGCCCGGATTTCGGGAAGTGCGAAAAATGCAGACACGGGAAAAAGACGGGGAAACGGATAGAATGCAGAATCGGTGATCGCCGGGGGCCGCATTCTCGCTGTTTTACGTGCCGGAAAGAAGATAGGTGCAAGCGGGCAAGAAAAGGCGGTGAACCCGTATGAAGTTGAAGAAAGTCGCTTCCCTTTGCAGTAAAACGAAAATCTTTTGTCTGTACGACCGGGAGGAATCCGGCGGAGAGGTTTCACAATGGCTTGGGGATTCATCCGCAATTTACCCGATCACAGGACTTCCGTACATGGATGAAGAAAATATCTATTCCATGTTCGACATTTCAGCCAAACAGCAAGAGAAGATCATATTTCGTCACCAGCGCGCGCCGGAGGGAATCAACCTTTCCGACACGGACCCGACGGAACACCGGATTGACGAAGAGAGCCTTTCGCTGGTGTACGACGGCGGCGTGTTGAAGCCGTTGCAAACGCGGAACGGGATTTCGTTCATTCAGAACGAGTATTTATCGCCGCTGGAAGATGTAATTGACATGGTGCAGTTGTACGAGCGGGAAACCCCGCAGGGCATGACATACATTGTCGCAAAGACCGGGCTTTTCGTCGCGGCGGTCATCATGCCTTACAGCGTCATCAACGACAAGTTCGTGTACCAGCTTTCGGAACTGGCCCAGCAATGCCGCCGGGCGCTGGAAGTTCAGAAGATGGCCAGCCCAGCGGCGGAACCCGCGGACGAAACGCAGTACAGAATCAGCATAGACGAAAGCACCGGGGAAATCATCAATTTTCCCGGAGAAACGGAGGCAGAACAATGAAACTTGCGGCATTCAACGCAACATGCCCTTTTGAGATCGGGAACAAAATCAAAAGCAGGCGGAGGGCAACACCGGGAGAGGCGGAGGCGTTCAGACTTGGCCCGGCGGCAGTCGTCGAAGAGGTCCACACGATCACCGACATTGTGTGCGAACATAGCGTGAAGCACGGAACAGTTACATTCCTGTATGAACTGGACAACAGCGGGAAGCTGGTGCATATCGCCGCGGCCCCGCGCCCGGAACAGCGGGAGGCCCAGACGCAAAGCAAAGGCGTGACGCTGATTGCGGAGGATGAAAGCGGCCCGCTTCCGCCGGGGTTCGTGGACTTTATCAAGCGGCGGTTCGGATAACACCGAGCCGGACCGGACAGAAAGCAGGCGACCGAATGACGACCATAAAAATTAACGCCTCTTGCCCCTATGAGATAGGCGAGGAAATCACCATAAACCGAAAAATATTCCCGCCGGAACTGGCGTTCAGATTCCCGGCGGAACCCCACACGATCACCGATATTGTGTGCCAGTACAGCGCACAGACCGGGAAAGCCGTATTCCTGTATGAGTTGGACGGGCGCGGTCCGCTGGTGCAGATACAGGAGCCGCGGCGGGAGAAGCGGAGCAAGTAACCACTACCCGCCGAGCGGGACAAATAAAACAAGGAGGTTTGACCGATGAAAATTATCTCCATTATCAACCTGAAAGGCGGCGTGGCAAAGACGCTGACCGCCGACAACATGGCCCACGTCCTCGCAGTTTTCCACAAAAAGCGGGTTTTGCTTGTGGATAACGATAAGCAGGGCAACACGTCAAAGGCGTTCGGGGTCCATTCCTACGATGAAAAGAGCCTTTCCGACGTTCTGACCGCCCGGCGGATGGACGTTCGGGAGGTCATCAAAAAGACCCGGTTCGAGAATATCGACGTTCTGCCCGCTAACATGACGCTGATTCGCGCAAATATGGAAGTCTTGATGGACACCACCCGACCCCAGCAAACGCGCCTGCGGACCGCGCTGGACCCCGTAGCGGGGCAATATGACTTCTGCATTATCGACAACGCCCCGGACATCAACATTTCCACCATAAACGCCCTTGTCGCCTCCGACGACGTGATTATTCCGATTAAGATTGACAAGTACGCTTTCGACGGGCTGGCCGAACTGAAAGAGCAGATCGAGGACACACGGGACGACCTGAACCCGCGTTTGCGGCTGGCCGGGTGCCTGATTACCTGCTTTATCCGGGCCGACGCGGAGAAGCAGGGCGAAGCGTGGTTGCGGAGCCGCCCGGAATACCCTGTATTTGACACCCGCATTCGGTATTCGGAGAAAGTCACAGAAAGCACCTTTTCGGAAATGCCGATTGCAGAATATAGCCGCCGGAGCGGAACGGCTATGGACTATATCGCATTTGTGCGGGAATACCTGAACCGCGGGAAAGATTGAATCCGTCCGATTCGGACAGAAAGGGGCGTACATCATGGGAAAATTCAATCTGAATCAGATTTTGAACAACGCGTCGCGGCAGGCGGCGGAGGGCGGGAACACCCCGCCCCGCCCCGCTGAAAGCGAGATAAAGAAAATCAGCGTCTTTGACCTTGTGCCGTCAGAAGATAACTTCTATTCCATGCGGGAGATTGAAGAACTGAAAGCGGCGATCGAGATCGCCGGGAAAGTTCTGCAAAACCTGACCGTTGTTCCGCTGGACGGCGGGAAATACAAGGTCATTGCGGGCCACCGCCGCCGCCTCGCGTCGCTGGCCCTTGTGGAAGATGGAAAGCCACAATATGAATTCGTCACCTGTTCCGTGGAGCCTAACGAGGAAGCGGCGGAAGATCAGGAAATCCGGGACGGCCTGAACCTGATTGTCACCAACTCCCAGCGGGAGAAAACGGCGTGGGACAAGATCGAGGAAGTACGCTACCTGCGGGACGTGCTGGAAAAGGCAAAGACCCGCCCGCGGTTCGTAGCCGTCCTGCAAAGGATTGTCGCAACCGTATTCGGAGACAGTGGGGTTCAGGCAGACGGGACCCGCGATTTTATCGCAAAAGTGCTTCACACAAGCCCGGCGCAGATCGGGCGGTATGACACCATCATTCGCCACCTGTCCCCGGAGTTCAAAGAAGAACTGAAAGCAGACCGCATAAACCTTTCGACCGCCTATGAACTGGCGGGATTGCTGGAAGATGACCAGCGGGCCGCGTTCGAGGAATACCAGAGAACCGGGGAAATCTCCATCAAGGCCGCGCGGGAGCGGAAGCCGCAGACGGCCCCTCCCCCTCCCCCGCCGCAGGCCGAACAGCCGCCGGAGGAACTGGAAGAAACTGCGCCGCCTGCTGAACCCGTCCGGGAGCGGGACGAACACACGCCGCCCGCGGCGCATTGCATTCCATCCACCGTACCACAACCGGAAATCAACTGGAACGAGGAAACGGGGCGGGAAATGCCGGAGGAAAGCCCGCAGGACGCGCAGAACGCGCCGGAAGTGGGCGCGGCGGGAAAAGACACGTCCAACAGAGAAACCGCCGCAAAACCAGCACAGACGCGAAAGCCGCAAGCGACGCAGAGTGCGGGGCTTGGGATTTGCCCTTACTGCGGAAAACCGTTTGACGCGGCGCGGTCAATCGAATACAGCATTCGAGGAACGGAGGGGCGGGAGCCTGTGACATGCCCGAAGTGCGGCGGGAAAATCGAAATACGGTGTACGGTTTCCTATTGCTGTTCCCCGGTGGAATCGTGAGGGCGCGCAGATGGACGAAATCGAATTGGCCGGATTTACTGCGGAACAGGCCGAAAGCATAAGGGAAACCGCGAGAAAATACGCTGAAAGAACAACGATTACCACGGAAGAGGCAACCGAAAAGATTTTGGGCGTACTAAAGTTCATTTCGGGCGCGATTCGGGAAGCGTTCGACAAAATGACAGAGGTATTTCGTGAACTGGCGGAAGAGTTGAAGCCGATAGACATTGAACCCCGCACCCGGCGGAGGAAGCGGAACAGGGCGCGGGCGAAGATGATCGAACAGCGATACCGGGCGGAAATCCGGCGGGTGGAAAATACACGAATTTATCGGCGGATATATAAGCCGCCCTAAAGCAGAGCGGAGGAAGCGAACGTGAACAGGGAAAAAGTTATTGTGATTCTGCATTATTACCGGGACGCAGACAAAGCAATCAAAATGAACGAGCGAGTTATAAAGAACCTCGAAGATCAGTATTATTCCACGCTGGGCGCTGTCAATTCCGACGGTATGCCACACGGAAAAGGATTTCTACTCACGCCCCTGCGGGAGGGGCGACCGGCGGCGGAAGCTATTACAAGCCGGATTCCACCATATTTCTACTCACGCCCCTGCGGGAGGGGCGACTTTTGAATCCGCAATGTCGGACGTGGCAAAGGTTGTTATTTCTACTCACGCCCCTGCGGGAGGGGCGACTCTTTCTTCCACTCCGTAGCGTCCGAATAGTACGTATTTCTACTCACGCCCCTGCGGGAGGGGCGACCAAGGGTGGCAATCCTTCCTTTTGCCTGCGGTATTGATTTCTACTCACGCCCCTGCGGGAGGGGCGACTGGCCGCGTCCGCCTCGCTCTGCACGTCCGCCGCGTTATTTCTACTCACGCCCCTGCGGGAGGGGCGACGATTTTGCCCCGTGCCG
>ENA-OZFZ01001264-OZFZ01001264.1-human-gut-metagenome-genome-assembly--contig:-NODE-1264-length-10647-cov-5.251699_pt1 | contig 10647 bp, 10 predicted proteins | sample MGYA00244621_ERZ653640 | MGnify/ENA primary metagenome ERZ653640 (study PRJEB26926, sample SAMN06165019) | human gut metagenome | biome: ENVO:00009003; feature: ENVO:2100002; material: ENVO:00002003... | reverse complement strand
CGGTAACGGTGCTGGGGCGGCTTTGCGCCCTGGCGGTGACAGCGACCTTCCGGCGGGCGGTGGCGTTCAGCTTTTGCCGTATCGCCGGCGGCTTTGCCCTGGCACTGGTGCTGGCCTTTGTGCTGGCGCTGGCGGCGGGACGCTGGCCGGTGGTGGAGGTGCTGCTGCGGCCCTATGTGCTGGCCATCAAGGCGGTGCCGGTGGCGTCGTTCATCATCCTGGCACTGATCTGGATGCGGACATCGGCGCTGCCGCTGTTCATCTCATTCCTGATGGTCTTCCCCATTCTGTACACCAACGTGCTGGCGGGCCTCCGCAGTGCGGATGGCCAGCTTCTGGAAATGGCCCGGGCCTTCCGGGTGCCCTGGCGGCGGCAGCTGCACAGCATCCTGCTGCCGGCGGTGGAGCCGTTCCTGCTGGCGGGCTGCGCCGCGGCCCTGGGCATGAGCTGGAAGGCCGGTGTAGCGGCCGAGGTCATCGGTGTGGTGGCCGGCTCCCTGGGCGAGAGACTGTACGACGCGAAGATCTACCTCCAGACCGCCGACCTGCTGGCCTGGACCGTGGTGATCGTGGCGCTGAGCGCCCTGTTTGAGCGCGCGGTGCTGGCCCTGCTGCGGCGGGGCTTCCGTCGGCTGGAAAGGGGGTGCGGCACATGAACGCGGCACATCTGTACAAGCGCTTCGGCGACAAGGCCGTGCTGGAGGACGTGAGCCTGACCGTCCCGGACGGGGCGGTGGTGTGTCTGATGGCCCCCTCCGGCCGCGGCAAGACCACGCTCCTGCGTTGTATCGCCGGGTTGGAGATGCCGGACAGCGGCACCGTCACCGGCGTGCCGGAGCGATTGGGATTCGTGTTTCAGGAGGACCGTCTGTGCCCGCAGCTGGACGCCGTGGAGAACGTGCGTCTGGTCACGGGCCGGGCCATGTCCCGGCCGGATATCGAGGCGCACCTGCTGGAGCTGGGATTGGCGGACTGCCTGGACCAGCGGGCGGCGGAACTGTCCGGCGGACAGCGGCGGCGGGTGTCCATTGCCCGGGCAGTATGTTATGTGCCGGAGCTGCTGCTGCTGGATGAGCCCTTTAAGGGCCTGGACGGCGCGGCCCGGGACCGGACGGCGCAGTACCTTCTGCGGCACCGGAACGGCGCGGCGGTGCTGTGCGTCACCCACGACCGGGCGGACGCCGCGGCGTTGGGCGCAGAGATCGCGGAAATATGAAAAGAGACGGCGGATGCCGTCTCTTTTTGCTTTATCTGATCTGCCCGTTGCCGCGGATGACATATTTATACGTGGTCAGCTCATCCAGCCCCATGGGTCCCCGGGCGTGGAGCTTCTGGGTGGAGATGCCCATCTCGCAGCCCAGCCCGAACTCGCCGCCGTCGGTAAAGCGGGTGGAGGCATTGACATACACGGCGGCGCTGTCCACCCCGTTGACAAAGGCCTCGGCGTGGGCGGGGTCTTCGGTGACGATGGCCTCGCTGTGGCCGGTGGAGTGGGAGGCAATGTGGGCGACGGCCTCGTCCACGCTGTCCACGAGCTTCACGGCCAGGATATAGTTCAAAAACTCGGTGTCGAAGTCCCGTTCGCCGGCGGGGGTACCGGGAATGACCGCCGCGGCGCGCTCGTCCAGCCGCAGCTCCACGGGGACCTTGCCTGCGGCGGCTCGGTCATCCACCAAACGCTTTTTCAGCCGGGGCAGGAATTCCGCCGCCACCGCGCTGTGTACCAGCAGCACCTCTTCGGCGTTGCACACGGAGGGACGGCTGGCCTTGGCGTTTTCCACAATGTTCAGGGCCTTGCTCAAATCGGCGCTCTCGTCTACATACACATGGCAGATACCGGTGCCCGTCTCGATGCAGGGCACGGTGGCGCCGGCTACGCAGGCCCGGATCAGTCCCGCGCCGCCCCGGGGGATCAGCAGGTCCACCAGACCCTTGGCGGTCATGATGTCCGCGGCGGACTGGTGGGTGGTGTCGTCCACGATGTTCAGAATGTCCGGGTCGCCGCCCTCGGCGGCGATGCCGGCCTTCAGCGCCTGCACGATGGCGCGGGCGGTACGGTAGGCCTCCCTGCCGCTGCGGAGTACGCAGACGTTGCCGGATTTCAGCGCCAGGGCCGCCGCGTCTGAGGTAACGTTGGGGCGGCTCTCATAGATAATGGACACCAGCCCCAGAGGGACCTGTACCTTCTGGATGACCAGACCGTTGGGGCGGCGCACCTCGGACAGCACACGGCCGGTGTGGTCCGGCAGGGCGGCAATGGCCCGCACGCCATCGGCCATGCCCGCCAGTCGGTCATGGTCCAGCCGCAGCCGGTCCAGCATCACATCGGAGATGTGCCCCCGGGCATCGCTCATGTCGGCTTCATTTTCCGCCAGAATAGCGCCCTCGTGGGACAGAAGACTGTCGGCCATGGACAGCAGCAGGGCGTTTTTGCCTGCCTCGTCCAGGACGGCCAGTCCGCCCCGGGCGGCGCGGGTCTTTTTCAGAATATCGATGGTGGTCATGGTTCACTTCTCCTTTGCCAGAAATCGGGTGCCCACAGGCTTTCCGCCCACGATGTCGTACAGCAGGGCGGGCTTGCTGCCATTGGCGATGACCATCTGGCAGCCGACCTCGGTGACGATTTGCGCCGCCTTCAGCTTGGTGGCCATGCCGCCGGTGCCCAGACTGCTGCCGCTGCCGCCGCCCAGAGCGAGAATGTGCGCGTCGATGGACGGCACCACGGGGATAAGCTTCGCGGCGGGATCCCTGTGGGGATCGCCGTCATACAGGCCGTCGATATCACTGAGCAATATCAGCAGATCGGCCTGCACCGCCGCCGCCACGATGGCGGAAAGCGTGTCGTTCTCGCCGATGGTGTTCTCCACGCCCACCTCGTCGGTGGCCACGGTGTCGTTTTCGTTGATGACAGGCAGCGCCCCCAGCTCCAACAGGCGAAAAATGGTGTTCCGCATATTACGGCTGCGCTGCTCGTTCTTTACATCCTCGCCGGTGAGCAGTACCTGCGCCACTGTGTGGTTGTACTCGTTGAACAGCTTGTCATAGGTGTACATCAGCTCGCACTGGCCCACGGCGGCGGCCGCCTGCTTCGTGGGCATATCCTTAGGTCGTCCCGGCAGGTTCAGCTTGCCCACGCCCATGCCGATGGCGCCGGAGGAGACGAGAATGATCTCGTGCCCGGCGTTTTTCAGGTCGCTCAGGACCTTGCACAGGCCCTCCATCCGCTGGATATTCAGCCGTCCTGTGGCGTGGGCCAGAGTAGAGGTGCCGACTTTTACCGTGATACGCATAGAAATGCCCCCTTCGGGAAAAGAATTTGGAGCCATTATACTACGAAACCCCGGGGATGAAAAGAAAAATTTTCCCTTGACAGGAGGGAGAACATCGTGATATGCTAACTGTACTAACACGCATAATACACTTGACACAGAAAGGAGCGTGTGCGATATGATCGTGCTGGACTACCGGGACAGCCGTCCCCTGTACCAGCAGGTGAAGGACAGCCTGCGGCGCATGATGCTGACAGGGCTGCTGGAGCCGGACGAAAAGCTGCCCTCCGTGCGCTCTCTGGCTACGCAGCTGGCCATCAACCCCAACACCATCCAGCGGGCTTACGCGGAGCTGGAGGCGGAGGGGTACATCTACTCTGTGGCGGGCAGAGGGAGCTTTGTCTCTGCCGGGGACGGCGAGCATCTGCGGCGCATCGCTGAACTGACGGGGCGGCTGGTCCCGCTACTGGAGGAGCTGAAGAGCCTGGGCTATACCCGGGAACAGCTGCTGGTACTTTGGGAAGGAGGAGAGGGTAAATGATCGAGGTAAAAAACGTCGTCAAGACCTTTGACGGCTTCCGGGCGCTGGACGACCTGACCATGACGGTACCCCACGGCGCGGTGTACGGTCTGGTAGGGCCCAACGGCGCGGGGAAATCCACCATCATCCGCCATTTGGCGGGCATCTACCGGCAGGACAGCGGCGACGTGCTGGTGGACGGTCAGCCGGTATATGAGAACACCGCCGTGAAGAGTCGTATGGCCGTTATCGGCGACGACTGGTACTACTTCCCGCAGTCGGGCATCCGGGAGATGGCGAAATTCCTCGCCGGTATCTACCCCGATTTCAGCTGGGAGCGGTACGAGAAGCTGAAGCAGGTCTTCCCGCTGGATGAGAAAATGATGCTGCGGCGGATGAGCAAGGGTATGCAGAAGCAGGCGGCCTTTTGGCTAATGGTGTGCTGTATGCCGGAGTACCTCATTCTGGACGAGCCGGTGGATGGCCTTGACCCGGTGATGCGGCGGCAGGTGTGGTCGCTGCTTCTGGGCGACGTGGCCGAGCGGGGCACGACGGTGCTGGTCTCCAGCCACAACCTGCGGGAGCTGGAGGACGTGTGCGACCATGTGGGCATCCTGAACCACGGAAAGGTGCTGCTGGAGCGGAGTCTCAGCGATCTGCAGGACAACACGGTGAAGCTGCAGGTGGCCTATCAGGGCGTTACCGAGCCGCCGCTGCCGGCGGAGCTGAACATCCTGCACCGCAGCCATGTGGGACGGGTGTACACCTATATCGTCCGGGGCAGCAGTCAGGAGATCATGCGCCGGATGCAGATCACCGAGCCGGTGCTGCTGGAATCCATCCCGCTGACGCTGGAGGAGATATTCATTTACGAGCTGGGAGGTGTGGATTATGCCGCGAAAGACATCCTTCTGTAACGCCGCGCTGCTGCGCAGCGATATAAAGCGCTACTGGCCGCTGCTGTTTTTGTATGTGGCCGTGTGGGTGGTGATCCTGCCCATGCAGATACTGTCGGCGAGCCGGGAGTGCGACGGCGTGGCGGAGGGCATCATGACCGTGCTGCAGCTGCGGCAGCACAACGTCATCATCCAGTCCATACCCGCCTCCGTGGTCATGTCGCTGCTGTTCGGCTGCTTTGCGGCCATGGCGGTGTGGTCGTACCTGATGTCCGGCCGCACCGTGGGACTGATGCACGCCCTGCCGGTGACACGGACACAGGCATTTTTCTCCCACGTCCTCTCCGCGCTGGGAGCGCTGACGGCGGGGAACGTACTGATCTTCCTGCTGACCGCTCTGTGCAGCGCCGGCTTCTCCTACGTGGACTGGGCGGCGCTGGGCACGTGGCTGCTGCTGACGGAGCTGATGGCGCTGTTCTTCTTCGCGCTCGGCTCCCTGTGCGCCATGGTCACGGGATGGCTGCTGGCGGTGCCGGTGCTCTACGGCGCGATGAACGTCATCGCCCTCCTGCTGTACGCGGTGATAAGCACAATGACGCAGATGTTTTACTTCGGCTACAGCAACAGCGACATTCCGGAGTTCATCACCTGGCTGACACCGGTGGGTCGGATCTGGGATGCCGTGGCCAACGGCGGCGCCCAGCCCATCGAAGTGCAGTTCCGCGAGCCCATCGGCACCCAAAGCTATCAACGCGTCCAGCTGCCGGCCTCCGCCTTCTCCACCTGTATCATCTACGCCGCGGTGGGCATCGCACTGCTGGCACTGGTGTGGTGGCTGTATAAAAAGCGTCCCAGCGAGACGGCCGGCGACGCTATGTCCTTCCGGTGGCTGCAGCCCATCGCCCGGTGGAGTATCGGACTGTGCGGCGGTCTGGGGCTGGGTCTGTTCCTGCGCTATACCGCCTTTATCGATGGCGGCTTCGCCTGCCTGCTGATCTGCCAGCTGGTCATGGGCGTGATCTGCTTCTTCGCCGCCCAGATGCTGCTGCAGAAGAAGTTCCGCATCTTCAACAAGCGCTGGTGGCTGGAGACGGCGGCCATGGTGCTGGTGCTGGCGGCGGTGACGGTGTGCGTGAAGCTGGACATCACCGGCTATCAGCACCGCGTCCCGGACGCGGAGGACGTGACCTCCGTCCGCTTCAGCGCCAGCTATGCGGATTTCACCGCCGATGATCCCGCAGCGGTGGAGAGCGTGATCTCCCTCCACCGCGCCATTCTGGAGCAGTACGATGAGACAGGCGAAAGGCTGGAGAACCAAACCTATCTGGACACGGAGGGCGGCCCGATCACCCGCTATGTGCGTGTGGACTACCAGCTGCGGAACGGCACGAGTCTGTGTCGTGAGTGGAGGGTATCGATCGTCAACGGCTCCGATATCCACCGGCTGCTGACCCAGCTGGTGAGCCGCACCGACTGCCGGGAATCCCTTATGGGTCTGGATGTCCTGCGGAAATATGGCGGCGTGAGCAACGTGGCGGGCGGCTACGTCACCCAGTACGAGACCGGCGCGTTTGCGGATCTGACCCGCCAGCAGGCGCAGGATCTGGTGTCCCATGCGCTGGCGGACGCCGCCAACAGCCGCGCACCCATCGACCCCCTGCGCGACGATATGTACAGCAGCACCAACCTTGACATTGAGATTCGGCTCAACACCGACAAGGGCAACGTCTCCTTCAGCCTCAACGTCCCCGACTTCGCCGTGGAGACAAAGGCGTTCCTCGATGCACTGGAATTCGAGGAGCCGGTGGACGGCACCTACGATAGCCCGGAAAAATGCTATGACGACGAGCTGTATGAGGATGAATACGGCTGCTCTACAAAGGCCGTCGGTCAGGTTCTGTACGACTGAGACACCAGAGGCGCACCGTCCCTCTCCCCTCCCCTTATAAGAGCAGGCCCCCGGCTTTTGCCGGGGGCTGCTGCTGTTTACTCGTTGGTGTAGTTGTCGAAATAGCCCTGAATGTAGACGATGGGCGTGCCCTTGTCACCGGAGCCGCTGGTCAGGTCGCACAGAGAGCCGATCAGGTCGGTGAGGTTCCGGGGCGTGGTGCCCTCGGACACCATGTTGCCCACCAGAGACTGCTTGGCGTCCTTGGCCTTGATCTTCTCGGAGATGGCGTTCTTCAGCTCCTCGCCGCTGAGGTCGGCGAACTCCTTGTCCGCCAGATACTTCAGCTTCAGCTCGTTGGGCGTACCAACCAGACCGCTGGTATAGCCGGGAGCCACCACGGGGTCAGCCAGCTCCCAGATCTTCCCGGCGGGATCCTTAAACGCGCCGTCGCCGTAGACCATGGCCTCCACCCGCTTGCCGGTGGCGTCGCTCATCGCCTTGCCGATGGCCTCCGCCACCGCCTTGGCGTCGCGGGGAAACAGCTTCACGCGGTCGTCGTCCGCCTTGTTGCTGCCCAGCAGGCCGTACTGGGCGTTGTAGCCGCTGCCGTCCACGGGCGCGGTCAGCAGGTCGTCCAGACCCAGCACCACCTTGGCACCGGCGGTGGTCAGCAGACGCTTGCTGCGCTGGCGGCTGTGGATGTCGCAGGTGATCACCGTGTCGGTGTAGGGCAGGATGGCGGTGACGCGGTTGGCGAACACGATCTCCGCCTGGGCACCGGCCTCTTCGATGATGGACTTGTAATAGGCCACATAGTCCACGCCGGTGAAGGGATGCACCACCTCACCGAAAGCCGCGCGGAACTGCTCCAGCGACAGTACATCGTGCCACGGGTCGATGCCGGCCTCGTCCAGCTGGTCCAGACTCACCAGATGGTTGCCCACCTCGTCGGAGGGATAGCTCAGCAGCAGCACGACCTTCTCCGCGCCCATGGCGATGCCGCGCAGCAGCAGGGAGAAGCGGTTGCGGCTGAGGATGGGGAACGCCACGCCCACGGTCTTGCCGCCGGTCTTGGCGCGCACGTCCTCGGCGATCTGCTCACAGGTAGCGTAGTTGCCCTGGCAGCGGGCCACCACGGACTCGGTCACGGCCACCACGTCGCCGTCACGGGCGGTGATGTTGTTTTCAGCCAGCGCATTCAGCACGGTGCTGACGGTGATGTCCACCACGCTGTCGCCCTCGCGGAAGATGGGGGCGCGCACGCCCCGGACCACGGTACCCAAAGTTCTGCTCATAGCGGAAGCCCTCCTGATATAATTAAGGTGTTGTGTTGAAATCGTCAAAGGCAGCGCAAACGCGCAACAAAAAATAGTATATCACAAAATAAACATAAGTAAAATACATAAAATTGATATCTGCATTTTGATTAGCTAATGATGCGGCTGGCGCAGAAATTCCTCTTGCTTTTTTGCGGGAAATGTGTATAATAACAGGGTACGCAAGTGAATACGGGCTTGTAGCTCAGCTGGGAGAGCGTTCGGTTCGCATCCGAGAGGTCGAGGGTTCGAATCCCTTCAGGTCCACCAAAAATAAACCACCCGCAAGGGTGGATTTATTTTTGCCGTGGGCCTGCGGGAGTCGAAGTTTATCCCCCCTTGCGGGGGAAATCCCTTCAGGTCCACCAAAATAAGCCACCCGCAGGGGTGGCTTTATTTTTGCTGCGCCCTGCCAACGCGCTGCCTCACTGTGCGTCCTGTTGCGCTTTGCCCCGCGCTGTGGTATACTGCACATAGCTATCCCCACATCGCCTTCATAAAGGAGGACTGCCTGTGTCTACAATGTTGGAGCGCCGCTACCGGCGGCAGCACCTGAACTGTGTGCGGCACATCACCCTGGACCCCAAGGGCCGGGGCGTGGTGCGTATCCACATGATCCCACCCCGTGAGGACGCGGAGAACGCGCCCTTTCTGCTGCTGCTCAACGGCAGCAAGCTGGTGCCCCTGAACCTGAGCTGGGCCATCCTGCTCTCCTGCTTCATGGACCGGCTGGAGCCCTTCGCCGGGCTGGAGATCACCGAGAGCGACTGGAACGCCATGGCTGCCGGCGCGGTGGCCCGGACCCATAAGGTCTACCCCTTCACGTCCAAGGAGCGTCTGGCGGAGGACCTGCAGATCATGATAGAGTCCCTGGTGGCCATCGCCCGGGGACAGGCGCCGGAGGCGGAGGTCGCGCCGCTGACGCTGGGGGAATACGCCCCCGAGATGACCGCGCCCCACCGTATGGACCTGATGGTCAGCGCCATGACCCGTGACGGCGCATGGCGCTGCAACCAGAAGTGTCTGCACTGCTATGCAGCGGGACAGCCCCTGTCCGACACACCGGAGTTGACCACCGCCCAGTGGAAAGAGATTTTGACGAAACTGCGCGCGGCAAATATCCCCCAGGTGACGTTCACCGGTGGTGAGCCCACCCTGCGCGCCGATCTGGTGGAGCTGGTGGATGCCGCCCAGTGGTTCGTCACCCGGCTGAACACCAACGGCCGCCTGCTGACGCCGGCGCTGTGCCAAAAGCTGTATGACGCCAGCCTGGACAGTGTGCAGGTGACGCTCTACAGCCATGATAAGGACATTCACAACGCCCTGGTGGGTGCCGACGGCTTTGATGACACCGTGGCGGGCATCCGTGCCGCTGTGGCGGCGGGGCTGTCCGTGTCCGTGAACACGCCCCTGTGCAGCCTGAATACCGCCTATGACGAGATGCTGCGCTTCGTCCACGGTCTGGGCGTCCGATACGTGACCTGTTCCGGGCTGATCCCCTCCGGCGGCGCGGTGGGCGACGAGAGCCGGGCCACGGCGCTGACGGAGCAGCAGCTCACCGACGTACTGACAAAGGCCGTGGCGGTGACGGAGGAGCTGGAAATGGAACTGGACTTCACCAGCCCTGGCTGGCTGAAGGAGGAGACGCTGCGCGCCCTGGGCCTGACCCTGGTGCCCAGCTGCGGCGCCTGCCTCAGCAATATGGCCATCGCCCCGGACGGCGGCGTGATCCCCTGCCAGAGCTGGCTCAGCAGCCAACCCCTGGGGAACATCCTCGCCGACGACTGGGACAAGATCTGGCAGAGCGAGCGCTGCGCGGCCATCCGGGCCAGGAGCGCCAAAATGGAGCAGCTGTGCCAACTGCGTGAAAGCAACCGGGAGGAGGGCACCCTATGCTGAAGAAACTGCACGTTCTGCTGCTTATCTTACTGGCGGCGGTTTGCTTTACCGCCACCGCATGGGCAGATTACGACTACATCGAGCAGTACGGCGTTATGGTGACGCCCAACACGGAGGATGGCAGCCTGCTTATCACCGTGAAGCTGGAGTGGACGCCGCTGGAGGAGCTGCCCTACGGGCAGGAGCTGAAAATAGGCGTGCCCAACGGCTCCATCCGGGACGTGGCGGCGCAGACGGACAACATCGAGCGCCTGGACTTCGACAACAGCTATATGTACGTCTACCTGACCCAGGGCTATGCAAGGACGAGACCTTTTCCTTCGCCTACTCCTGGGTGCAGGAGTATATGTACCAGTTGGACGGCAGCGCCGTGACCTACGACTACACCCCCGGCTGGTTCGACGAGGCGAAGATCGGCCAGATGACCCTCATCTGGAACGACCCCGCCGGGCTGACCGGCGATTTCACCGAGGGCACGGTCAGCGGCGCTGACAGCGTGACGGTGCAAAACGGCATGACCATCACCGCCTCCGATCTGGACTACGGCTACAAAATGAACGTACAGGTGCGCTACACCGACTGGCCCACCCAGCTGTCGGAGGAATACAGCGCCAACAACGTCCCCGACGGCGGCTGGAACGGCAGCGATGGCTATTACTACGACGATGACGACACCGGTGACGCCATCATCGGCATGATGGTGACGATATTCGTGGTGATATTCATCCTCGTGCTGATCTCCGCCGCCCGCCGGGGCGACGGCTACGCCGGCGGCTTCGGCACGCGGTACGTGTTCGTGAACCACCTGTGGTATCCCTGTCTCTTATACACATCTGACGCTGCCGACGAATAGCCT
>ENA-OZFZ01001263-OZFZ01001263.1-human-gut-metagenome-genome-assembly--contig:-NODE-1263-length-10651-cov-5.269819_pt1 | contig 10651 bp, 8 predicted proteins | sample MGYA00244621_ERZ653640 | MGnify/ENA primary metagenome ERZ653640 (study PRJEB26926, sample SAMN06165019) | human gut metagenome | biome: ENVO:00009003; feature: ENVO:2100002; material: ENVO:00002003... | reverse complement strand
CTATAAGATGATTTAAATCATAAAAATGATTTTTCTATCCAAAATTATGTGAAAATAGCATTTGTTTTTCCGGAAGTATGGCTTAAAACTAGAAAATTCAAAGTCAACCCTAGTGGGCGTTTCAGCAAATTGAATTTACAAAAATAAAAATAGCGAGGTTTTCCTCGCTATTTTAATACTATTCAATACCCTTCTTGATTGAATTAGCTAATAAAGGTAGCTGTTCAGATCCAATCAAAGGTACTGAAGGTTCAAACGGAATTCCAATTCCATCGCCATCGTATCTAGGAATGACGTGGACGTGGAAATGAAGTACTGACTGACCGGCAGACTTACCGGCATTGGTGATAACATTTACACCTGTAGCCTTCAATTCCTTAATACAAGCTTGCGAAATGAGTTGAGCGACTGAATAAACATGTCCAATCACATCTCTAGGTGTTTTAGTGAAATCTTGGAAATGTTCTTTAGTAACAACCAAAGTATGACCTTTGCTCGCTGGATTTATATCCAAGAAAGCAATGACATCTTGGTCTTCATAGATTTTGTTGCACGGAATCTGACCGGAGGCAATCTTGCAAAATAGACATCCGTTATCTGCCATATCCCATAACTCCTATTATCTATTATATAGATTACTTATCGTCGTCAAATAAATCAGGATAGCTAGTCTTAAGGTAATCGTAGAAGGATTGGTTGTTGACAACAAAGCTGTTATCTTTACCGGCCAAATTCTTCAACCAGTAAACAATTCCATCAGTCTTGTAGTTGCCATCGCTTATCATTTCATAAGCTGCATCCATAGCATTAGCTACAGCTTCACTGCCTTTACCTTCATTGGAAGTCTTAGAAGATCCCAAATTAGCATTGTTATAGTTGTACTCCATTTGGACAAATGTATAAGTACCACTATTGTAGAAGACAGGTGCAGAAACACTGCTCTCAGAAACAGTAGGAAAGTAGAACTTCAACTTCGATTCGGCGAGTGTGCTCTTTCCAGTGAAATCCTTCATCAATTCATCTTCGTTAGAATATTGAGTGAAGACACGATCAGTGACTGAAGAATCGACACTGCTCAATGAAGACTTGGAATAAATTCCTTCCTTGCGGATATCGTTCTTAAGTAAGGAATCAACCTTAGAAATCAATCCGATTTCGATATCTTGAGTCTTAGATGAAGAGAAATCACCATATTGGGTTTGATCCTTCTTGATTTTTGCCTTGTAATAGTTGTCAACGATTTGATCGAACAAAGTATCGATCTTATTGTCAGCTAACCATTGCTTTTGAGTATTAGACAAATAATTCTCATATTGATCATTCCAACCATAGAAATAAAGTTTTTTATCTTTATTTGAGCCATCTTCTGCTAAGGCTTTACCATCAGTTGTATAGATTGCATTCTTCTTGTCTTCATCATCAAATGCACCAATTCCATTCCAAAGTCTTTCCATCTCTTCAAGAGGTTTGCCTTCGTAGCTAGGATCGACAGCACCACTCTCAACATAATGGTTGTAATAAGCGTTGATGAACTTTCTTGCAGCACCAGTGATATCTGTTCTATCAGTAATAGTCAAAACATTGAGCTTTTGCATGTTAGCCAAAGCGATGTTACCAAACTTTTCGTTATAGATATATTGAGCAGTAAGTTTGTTTCTGATTATATCAGGATATAAAGAATCTTGGATGTATTCGGTGTAATCAGCACTACCCTTCTTATCTTTACCATCAGGAGCAGAGAAGATTTCATCAAATGACATATTAGTATTAACTACTTTCATCTCGTTGTAATTCAAAGTGGTTTGAGCAATATCTCCACCAATCTTTGCTTTGAGATCAGTCAATTGATCCTTTTCGATCTCTCTGATGAGTTTGTTCTCATCAAAACGATTATCTTTGTTATAGCTTCCACCAGTGACTTTTTCCTTCAAAGTCTTCTCACCACGAGTCTTGAGCTCTTCACCAATGCCTTTGAAAGTCATGGTGCTCTTTTGGTCTGTGGTAGTAGCATAGTAAGTCTTGATAGATCCATCAGTAGAATCATTAGCGACAGATGAATTCAACTTCAATACTTTAGACTCGTCTTTTCTATCCTTAATTTCACCATTAGAAGCTTTTTGAGCGACAGTGAGTAAGAGGTTATTCAAAGCTGTATCGTTTGCATCAGTGAAATTAGTATAGTATTGATCTTTTGTATTGAAATTAACGTTTTCTACAGTTCCACCTTCAATCGAAGCTAATTGATCAGCATAATCCTGAGGAATATTAGGCTTTTCGATAGATGAACAACCGACCAAGGAGAAGCATCCTAATACGACACTAAGTACTTTTCTAATATTATTTTTCATGGTATCAATTCCCCCTCCGATTAGTCAGAACTTGAATCATCACTAGATGAAGTGGAAGATGAACTTCCACCGGATGTTCCAGATGAAGTGATGTATTCAGGGTTCAATGTGATGTTACCTGAAGCATAACCAGTGGCGAGTGTTACATCGTTGGTTGTGTAATAGTATGTAGATTCATTTGATGCATCATAGTTCTCAAGTCTAACTTCATAGACGCCGTTCTTGAGTTTACTTGTTGTATTATCAAATGCATCACTCTTGGCGACGATATACTTACCGATGATAGCCTTGTTGAAGGAATAGATGGATGAATATCCAAGTGTTCCGAAGAACTCATTATCGTAGTTTTCAATCTGATAACGTAATCCTTTGACATAGCTAAGCCAAGCACTGTCATAAGTCTCTTGTGAAGAGATATTGTTAGAAGCGATAGCTTCTTCTACATACTTCTTAACAAGTGCATCGTTGGCATCGGTGAGCTTAACTGTATGACCATCAGCTAAAGCCTTGTTCTTGATGTACTCGTTTTTAGCATAAGTAGTATTAGAATCTCTAGATGAGATGTTGTCATCGATGATTTTATCCTTACGAGAATTGTAAGAGCTGGTAGCATTTGTACCATAATCGATGTAGTTGATGTAGTTATGGGTCTTGAACTTACCACTATCATCTCTCTCAGTAGCTGTATTCACATCCAAGGTCAAGTAATCTCTCATATCGGTTGAAGTGAAAGGATTCTTAATGACTGACATGAAGTGGACACCTTCGTAAGATGATGAAACACGTGTTACGAGAATAGGAGTTGAAGTTCCGACACCAGTCTTGGTCTTATCGTCGAAGACAATCTTGCAATCAGTCTCAGTCAAAGTGACGGGAGAAACTGAAGGAACGCCATTCTTGACAGTTTCCTTCAAGACCTTAATCTTTCCGTTGACCTTAGCGAGGCTTGCATCGCTCAAAGATTTGTTGTTGCTGTTGTTATAAGCCAAAGTCAATTGTTCGACAACATCCTTAGCATCATCCAAGCTGATGTTGTACTTGTCGACAAGGGATTGAGCTTGTGCATCAGCAGAAGAGCCTAAGCTTGCAGGATTCTCGACATAGATGAGTCCAAGTCCATGATAGTTGTAGTTGTTAGAGAACAAAATATTTCTCGGATAGTTCTTTGAGTTTCCATTAACTACTTCGACTCTATTGTCGAAAGCAGAAGTGGCATCGCTCATCTTGCCCATGACCAAGGTTTCGAGGTAAGAAGAACCATAGACATCATAGTCGATAGAATCAGTTCCATTGGTGAGCAATGATCTTGCCATAGAACCATCAGTAGTGTTGCTTGAAGGAAGAAGTCCATCTTGAGCATTCTTGTTGACAGTAGAGCTGGTATCAAAAAGCATATCCCAAGCATAGGTTCCAAAACGGAATTCATTAACCAAAGTGGTTCCACCAATCTTGTTCATCAATCCTGTGTCACCATAGTTTGAAGCAGATCCAGTGTCATCAGACTTTTCAAGAGCGATTTGTCCATAGCTGAGGTTGTTTGAATAACCATCATCATCACTTCCAGAAACACCCAATTGTTGAACGATTTCAGAAAGCTTCTTAGCCTGGTCTTCTGTTACTTCACTACGGAACTTATCCGAACCATCAACTTTTACCAGGATGTGACGCATATGGTATGGATAGTTCTCATCGATATATTGGTCGAGAGGTGAAGAAGCGGTCAAAGATGAGTTGGAGTTGAAATAAGCGGCATAATCTCCATTTTTATCACTGGCATCAGCAGAGATAAACTCTTCATCCTTAAATCTATCATCGAGATTGCTTTTTTGTTGGTCGAGATAAAGCTTATTTCTATATTGCTCTTCAGTGTCTACACCAGCAGACTCCAAAAGCTTTTCCTTCTCTTCCTTGACAGATGTCTTGTTAGAAGTTGCGTTGGATTCAGCTTTTTCTTCATAATCAGTCTTGTACTTAGCATTTACTGCTGCTTCCATAGAAGCGGTACGAGGCTCAGCCATTTGAATATAAATGTTGTTTAAAACATCATACAAAGCAGAAGCGGACTTTGATGTTCCACCATAGGCTGCAAATACATCATTAAGAGAGATGGTCTTTCCATCAATCGTAATCATGTTATCTAGTTGCTTTGAAAAGTGGCCAGTGCATGAAGTCAATTCTAAAAGTGTGGCCAAAGTGAGGAATAGATAACTTTTTTTCATATCAAAAAAATACCTCCTGGTAATTTTGTGCTTGTCTATTCTAAAACCGACCTTTGATATATACAAGATTGAATATTTAAAACCATAAATTAAACCTCTAGTAGCCTCTCGGTTTCTTAAATGTTAATTTTTTCTTAATTTTATCGACCAATGTGTATATAATCAACGTCGTTATGAGTAATGCAAAAGTAAAAATCACACCTGAGATCATCGCAGTAGCATCTCAAAAAGGCGGTGTAGCTAAGACTACAACCGCTGTAAATTTAGCCTCTTGCCTAGCAGATTATGGCAAGAAAGTTTTATTGATAGACTTAGATCCACAAGGACATTGTGGTAGAGCTACTGGATTCGACCCCGAATTATTGAAAAGAACATCCTACGATTTGTTTTTTCATCCACAGGATCCAAAGAAATTGATAAGAAGAACATCATATAAGAATTTTGATTTAATAACTTCAAATTACAAGTTAGCTTCTCTCGAATTAGATATGCTGGCCAAAAAAATAACTCCAGATTACGGAGATTTAAAAGATACAGTCAAAATTCTTTCTGAAGGATATGAATATGTCTTAATAGACTGTCCTCCATCAGTTTCATATTTGACTATCAATGCTTTAGCTAGTTCAACTTCTGTGCTGATTCCTGTCCAATGCGAGTACTTCGCATTGGAAGCAGTCTCCAGAGTCATCTCAGCTATAGCAAATATTCAACATGGAATCAATCCTAAACTTGATATTCTTGGAATCCTATTGACTATGTACGATTCACGCTCGAGATTATCTACCGAGATTCTCACCGAAGCAAACGATCTATTCAAAGGAAAGGTATTCGGAACACCCATTCCTAGAACGATATCGTTGTCCGAATGCCAATTGAAAGGAATTCCTATCAACCATCTAAGACCAAACTCCAAAGGAACCTTAGCATATAAGGTCTTAGCTAGAGACGTGATGGAATACGTCAAAAGAAAAAAAGAAGAAGAAGACAATCAATAAAAAAAGAGGCTCGACGGCCTCTTTTCTTTTGCATTTCTTTATCCGTGTATGAACATCGCATCACCGAACGAGAAGAACCTGTACTTCTCTTCGACTGCATGTTTATAGGCATTCAATACATGCTCTCTTCCAGCAAAAGAAGACACCAGCATGACTAGAGTAGATTTAGGAAGGTGGAAATTAGTAACAAATGCATCTACAGCCATCCATTTGAATCCAGGGTAGATAAATAATGCTGTATCGCCGCTCATACCTTTAAACTTACCATTATTTAGATGAGCTACTGTCTCTAATGTTCTTATAGAAGTAGTTCCAACTGCAATTATTCTTCTACCTTCTTCTTTAGCCTTATTCAATTTATCAGCGACTTCCTGAGACATAGTGAACCATTCAGAATGCATATGATGCTGACGAATGTCATCAGTCTTGACAGGTCTGAAAGTTCCTAATCCGACATGCAAAGTAACATCTAAAACTTCTATTCCCATGTTTTTGATCTTATCGAACAATTCTTCAGTGAAATGGAATCCGGCAGTAGGTGCTGCTGCGCTTCCTTCAACTTTAGCATAGACTGTTTGATATCTATCGTTAGGAGCTACTTGAGACTTGATATAAGGAGGAAGAGGCATCTTTCCAAGCTCATCTAACACTTCCATGAAGATTCCTTTATATTCAAATCTAAAATGTCTCAATCCTTCATCCAACACCTCAGTGCATATAGCTTTTAGTTTTCCATCACCAAAATCGATAACAGTTCCAAGTTTTACAGCTTTGGCATTACCTACCAAGCATTCCCAAACATCAGCTCCTTCTTCTTTTAATTGTCTTAAAAGCAATACTTCAACCTTAGCATTGGTCTCTTCTTTGATTCCAAACAATCTTGCAGGAATGACTTTGGTGTTGTTTCTGACAATTACATCGCCAGGTTTTAAATATTTCAATAAATTCTTAAAGTAAGGCTCATCGACCCACTCACCGGTATTTTTATCCAAGACCAATAACTTAGATTCATCTCTTTTCTTGGCCGGAGTCTGAGCTATCAATTCCTCAGGTAAATCGTAATCGTATTCTTTAAGATCATAGATGTTGTATCCAAATTCTTTAATAGCCTTCTCTACAGCCTCATCATCTTTAACTAAATTCTCGTGTGAGACAGTTCCTATTTCTTTCTCTTCCATTTTAAAATCCTCTTTCATTTCCAAAATCTTTCATAACCTGATTCTTATAATCCAAGAATCTATCTTCTTCAATTGCTTTTCTCGCGCCTTCAACGATTCTAATAAGAAAACGAATGTTATGTATAGAGCAAAGCCTCAAGCCAAAGCCTTCATCACATTTGATCAAATGATGGATATAAGCTCTAGAGAAATTGTTCTTACATGCATAACAGTCACAACCTTCTTCGATAGGTCTTGTATCTTCGATATATCTAGCACTCTTTATATTCAGTCTTCCATGACTGGTCATAAGTGCACCATGTCTTCCTAATCTTGTAGGTAAGACACAGTCGAACATATCGACACCTTTCATGATTCCATCAAGAATCATATCGATGGATCCCACACCCATCAAATAACGAGGCTTCTCCCAAGGCAGATACTTCACCGCATATGAGACCATCTGATATTCAACTTCTCTAGGCTCTCCTATAGAAGTTCCACCGATGGAATATCCATCGAAAGGAAGACTCGCCAATTCTTGTGCACATCTATTTCTCAAGTCTTCAAAAGCACCACCTTGAACGATTCCAAATAGAGCCTGATCTTGTCTTGTGTGAGCTTTAAGACATCTTTTTGCCCATTTCAAAGTTCTTTCCATGGATTGCTCCATATATTCATGAGTTACGGGATAAGGCGCACATTCATCAAAGCACATTGCAATATCAGCTCCTATCTTTTGTTCTAGATCCATAACTGATTCAGGCGTGAAATGCAAAGTACTTCCATCTAAATGAGACTTAAAGGTAATTCCTTCCTCTGTAATTCCTTTATTCTTAGCCAAACTCCAAACTTGAAATCCACCAGAATCAGTGAGCATAGGTCCATCATAATGCATGAACTTCTGAACTCCACCCATCTTTTCAACAAGATCTGCTCCAGGTCTCAACGATACGTGGTAGGTATTAGCTAAAATAACACCAGACCCACAAGCCTTGACTTCTTCAGGGCTTAAATACTTGACTGTCATCAAGGTTCCAACCGGCATGAACATAGGAAGCTTTACATCACCATGGTTGGTATGCAGTATTCCTGTTCTTGCTTGACAATGTGCATCTTTATGTAATATCTCTAAACCAAAGCCTTGTGCACCCATAAATATCTCCTTACAAATAACCAAACACTAATTTTAAAACATTTTCGTCTTCTTTTATACTAATTTGAAAAAGAACTATGTGCATAGTTTATTCTTATCGATTATACTAAAGTATTGGAAACGGAGGAAACGAGATGACTGATAAAGAAATCATCGAAGCCGAAGAGAAGAGAAAAGCCGAATTCAAAGGTAAGAATGTTGTATTCATGGATCACCCTTTGATTCAACACAAGATTTCAATCCTTAGAAACGAAACTACCGGAACCAATGAATTTAGAAAGTTGGTCGAAGAGATAGCTCGTTTGGAAGGATACGAGGCCTTAAGAGATTTACCTTTGGAATACGAGGAGACAAAGACTCCAATAACCACAACTTTAACTCCTTATATAGCTGGAAAGAAGCTCTGCCTTGTACCTATCCTTAGAGCAGGTCTAGGAATGGTCGAAGGATTGTTGAGCTTATGTCCTACAGCCAAAGTCGGATTCATCGGAATGTATCGTGATGAAGAGACAAAGATTCCTCATGAATACTATTGCAAGATTCCTTCACCAATCGAGCAAAGAACAATAGTTTGTCTAGATCCTATGCTTGCAACAGGTGGAAGTGCATGTGATGCCATCGAAGACATCAAGAAACGTGGTGGAAAGAAAATAAAGTTCCTTTGCATCATCGCAGCACCTGAAGGGTTGAGAAGAGTAACTAAAGAGCATCCTGATGTGACATTCTATGTCGGACATCTCGATGAGAAGCTCAACGATAACGCCTACATCGTCCCAGGTTTAGGAGATGCAGGTGATAGAATCTACGGAACTAAGTAGTTAAACAAAAATAAAATGTCTGGATAGCATCCAGGCATTTTTATTTTTTTAAAATTTAACTATTTTAAATTTGTAAACCCTTTCACAAAATTAATGCGACATCAATAAAAAATTTTTTATTTTATTTGATTAATTTTTCTTTCTTTGGTTTAAACTTATTGACGTCGAAGGTAATTCGATAGAGCAAAAAGGAAAAGCAAAAGGAATTAGGCAACGAAATTCGTATGCAATTCGTTGCCCTTTGTTTTAAGGGGAATTGAGGAAAGTCGTATGTTACTTCGGAAATTCCCAACATACTCCGGAGTGGGTAAAGTCGTGTGTTAAAAAAAGAGGTTAGGAATGCCTCTTTTTTTTACGTTTCAATCTTAATTCTATAAATAAAAAAGCGAAGAATCAATATTCTTCGTTTTTTATTGCTTTCTTATTCGATTGAGATTGTTTTAAACTACTTTTCTATATAAACAGTGATTTCAAAAGCGGCATTATCTTTTAAGCAATCTTTAAGATGATATAATCCATTTATATATGAATCAACATTAGCAGAATCGCTCAATAAAGATGGGTTTTGACCACCAAAATAACTTCCCCAAGCTAATTCTCCACTATAAGTTATAACATTACTACTTTTAGGATCTGTTTTTGCATCACCACTACTTGGACTAAATCCAGACTTGCTAATTGTTCCAATTGTTGCTTTTTCAGGAGGAAATTTGATGTATTCATTTCCATCATCGTTTATTTTCAATTTATCAGTAAAGCTAAATTTTATATTGAAACTTTGATCACCTAAAGATGTGAAGTTGAATTCCTCATCATTAGCAGTATTAAACGTTAATTTGAAATTAAAATCCAATGCTTCTTCGGATACACCTCCAGAATAACTTATGTATTTTCCTTCTGTGCTAGGTCCTAATTTGATTATTGAATCGGAAGAAGCAGTAACCTTAAATCTATGATCCTTAACATCAGCAACATTGACATTCACATTAGAAGTAGCATCAGTGTTTTGAGCAGCAATTACCCAAGAAGAGAAACCAACACTGGCAGCAGTTAAACAACCTAAAGCTAAGATGGAAGCTAAAATTACTTTATTATTTCTTACTTTCTTCTTCATAGTGTTTATTCACCTACTTTTTGTTGTCCATAATCAAAAGTAGCAGTTAACTTTAACTCGCCTGTGTCTAAAGCTTTATTCATTGCTTGAAGCTCTTGCAAAGCTTTTTGATAGTATTCACGCAAGCCATTTGTAGGTTCTTTTTCTTTGTAGAAATCACTAGGAGCTTTTTCACCAAAATAAGAACCCCAAGTGAAAGAAAATGTTTTATCAGGATTATTAGGTGTATCATTTATATCATAAATCTTTCCACCTGCAGGATAAGAAGATGGTAAAGTGACATCAAATTCACTTTTTGCTAATTTTATATAATTCCAAGATGATCCTGTTCTCACTCCAACCTTATCTTCAGTTACCAAATTTTTATCTTCTGCTTCTGTTACATCTTTTTGAAGCTCAAAAACAATCTTTAAGCCTTGTTTATCCTTGATTGAATTATAAAATGTTTCTCCAACAACGATATGCAAATCTTTTATTTTTATATCCCAATCAGGCTTAGTAACAGTATCAGCTTCATCTCTTTCAATAGTTAAATTAGAATTTGTATTTCCAGCATCTTCAGCAACAAAAATTCTATTGTCAGTATCTAAATTAAAAGTTAGCTCTACTGAATTATCTTCGGCTGTATCAACACCAATATTAAGTTGACCATCACCAGAGGTCTGGCGTGTACCGATAACCCAAGTAGCAAAACCAGTTGTCAATAATGCGACAGAAGCAAAAGCTAACGAACCACCTATCAACCACTTACGTCTAGACTTTGATTTCAATTCTTTACGCATAGATAAAAAAATCCTGTCTCTTATACACATCTCCGAGCCCACGAGACGCTCATGAATCTCGT
>ENA-OZFZ01001254-OZFZ01001254.1-human-gut-metagenome-genome-assembly--contig:-NODE-1254-length-10768-cov-5.629609_pt1 | contig 10768 bp, 10 predicted proteins | sample MGYA00244621_ERZ653640 | MGnify/ENA primary metagenome ERZ653640 (study PRJEB26926, sample SAMN06165019) | human gut metagenome | biome: ENVO:00009003; feature: ENVO:2100002; material: ENVO:00002003... | reverse complement strand
CGACGCTGCAAACGCCCCTAAGCGGCAATCTGACGTTCAATCGTCGGTCGCGTACCAAAGTACGCTTCCCTCCTCTTTCACGTCACCTTGCTCGCTTAGGGACGTTTTCGCTGTTGGTGACGATAACGCGGCGTTTCCATTGCTGGAGCAAGAGGCTTTCTTTCGACTTGCGCTTTTAGTCGAAAGCTATTAAGCGACATTCCGTTATTCGGAATGTCGCTTTCGTTTTATGCTGATTATTTCGCTAGCGTTGGTGGATATGTCGTGCGCCCTGCGTGTGACAATATAAGATGGTTAATTGCGTTAAACGGAATTCGATTGTTCTGAGGGTAGGGGATTTCTTTGGGTCGTACTGGGGATATGACGCCGCCTTTGCGTTGGCGGTTGGGTGTTGCTGGTGGGGTGGCGCTCGTTGTGCTGCTTGTTGACCAGCTGACCAAGCTTGCGGTTCGTGCCGTGGGCGACGCATTGCATGTGACTGTCATCCCCGGTGTCATCGACTTTACGTTTGTCCGCAATATCGGTGCTGCCTTTAGCATGGGCGAGGGGCATGGCATCGCGTTTGCCGTGCTGGCGTTGGCGGTCATTATCGCTATTGCCGTGTACCTCGTTCGTGCACCCCAGCTCGCCCATCTTGAGGTTGTGGGCATGGCGATGGTTGCGGGCGGTGCTATCGGCAACGCTATCGATCGTTTGGCCTTTGGCTTCGTGACCGATTTTATTGCCACCACCTTCATTGACTTCCCTGTCTTCAATGTGGCCGATATCGGCATTACCTTGGGCGTCGTGCTCGCCCTCTTTGGCTACATGTTCTTGAGCCCCGCTGCCCGTGAGGTCGATGCGACCGCTGAGCTCAACGCCCGTGACGAGGCCCGCGCTAAGCGCAAAGCCCAGCAGCGTGGGGAGCGTGCCCGCAAGATTCGCGAAAGGAATGAACGCTAATGGCCGACATCCATATCCTTGTTGCGGATGATGCCGCTGGTCAGCGTCTTGACGCCTACCTGGGCGCCAATGACGGCTGTCCCACGCGTTCTGCCTGCGCGCATCTGATTGAGGGCGGTGCCGTTTGTGTCAATGGCGAGACCTGCCTGTCTAAAAAGTACGCCGTGCGAGCCGGCGACCGTATTTCGGTCGATTTGCCCGAGCCGCACGATCCCACCGATGTGATTCCCGAGGCCATCCCGCTCGACATTCGCTATGAGGACGACTATCTCATTGTGCTCTCCAAGCAGCGCGGGCTGGTGTGCCATCCCGCCCACGGCCACGAGAGCGGCACGCTTGCGAACGCCTTGGTCTACCACTGCGGTATCGATCATCTTGGTACCGTGCAGGGTGAGGACCGCCCCGGCATCGTGCATCGCCTGGATCGCGATACCTCGGGCCTCATGCTTGCGGCAAAGGACGACGACACGCAACGCGCGCTTCAAAATCTCATTCGCACGCGTACGCTCGACCGCCGCTATATCACGCTTGTCCACGGGCACATCGCCATGGACGAGGGCACCATCAATACCGGTATTGCCCGATCGACGCGCGACCGTGTCAAGATGGCGGTTTCGGACGACCCCTTTTCCCGTCAGGCCATTACGACCTTTAAAGTCCTCGAGCGCTTTGATTCCACGCGCTTTGACGATGGTTATACGCTCGTTGAGTGCCACCTGTTTACGGGCCGCACACATCAGATTCGCGTGCATATGCGCCATATCAACCACGCCTGCGTGGGCGATCCGCTCTACGGTAAGTGCGATGCGCGTGCCGATCAGGGTCTGACCAGGCAATTCCTTCATTCCTGGCGCGTCGCATTCGACCATCCCGTGACGGGTGAGCGCATCGAATGCCGCGACGAGCTGCCTTGGGATCTTGCTGCGGTTCTTGACGACCTGGCGCCGCGCTCGCTTGGCCGCACCGCCGCCGGCGACGACATCGTCCCGCAGCTTGGCCTTCTCGAAGCCTAGCCGGTATTAGGTGGTTTCTTGAACTCGGTAAGCCTGCGGTATGATATACGGTTGTTTACGTAACGCGTTCTCGGGAGCCTGCATGCTCGCCTTTTTACAAACTAACACGCCCATCGTGATCTTTAACCAGATTGTGGTTACGCTGCTCACGGTCTGCTTTCTGTACCAGGTGGTCTTCTTTGTCATTGGCGCTCTTCGTGGCGAGGTCGCGCCTCCCAAGGCCAAAAAACTTCACCGCTATGCCTTCTTTATCGCGGCGCATAACGAGGAGGCCGTGATCGCCAACCTCGTTCGCTCCATCAAGGATCAGGATTATCCGTCCGAGCTTATCGAGGTCTTCGTGGTCGCCGATGCCTGCACCGACAACACGGCGCAGCTCGCGCGCGAGGCGGGCGCCATCGTTTATGAGCGCAACGACCTGGCCCGCAAGGGTAAGAGCTGGGTCATGGACTTTGGTTTTGATCGCATCCTTAACGAGTATCCCGACACGTTTGAGGGCTACTTTATCTTCGATGCCGATAACGTCATCTCCCGCGATTACGTGTCCAAGATGAACGATGCCTTTGACCAGGGATTCCACGTGGTCACGAGCTATCGTAACTCCAAGAACTTCGGCAGCTCGTGGATCTCGGCAGCTAATGCCACTTGGTACCTGCGTGAGGCGCGCTTTCTCAACAACGCGCGCAATATCTGCAAGACTTCTTGCGCTGTCTCGGGTTCGGGCTACCTCATCTCCGCCAGCGTTATCGAGGGCATGCACGGTTGGCAGTTCCACACGCTGACCGAGGACATTCAGTTCACCACGTTCTGCGCCATTCACGGCATTCGCATTGGCTATGCGCCGGCGGAGTTCTTTGACGAACAACCCGTGACGTTTAAGGCGTCCTGGAAACAGCGCATGCGTTGGACCAAGGGCTTCTACCAGGTGTTCTTTACTTACGGTAAGCACCTGGTCAAGTCGACCTTCCGCTACCATCGCTTTGCTGCCTACGACATGTTCATGACGATCGCCCCGGGTATGCTGCTGTCCCTGATCTCCATGCTCGCCAATGCGACGTTCCTGATCGTGGGCGGTCTTTCGCACGGCTTCTTGGCTACCGAAGTCGAGATGCAGGCCTGTGCCGCTTCGCTCATTATGACCTTCGCCATGATGTATCAGACGTTCTTTATCCTGGCGCTGCTTACGACCATCTTTGAGTACAAGCATATTCACTGCGCGCAAAAGTGGCGTCTGGTGACCAACCTGTTTACCTTCCCGATCTTTATGTTCAGCTATATCCCCATCACGGTGGCAGCGCTGTTCCTGAAGGTCGACTGGGTCCCGACGCAGCACGCCGTCAACGTTACTCTCGACGAGGTCATGCAAGGCGCTAAATAGCCACCATCAAAACCACCACAAAGGGGACAGGCACCTTTGTGGTGGTTTTTGCTTTTGCGATGCAGCTCGAGGAGGAGTCCGATGGTCTATATCCCGTTTTGGATTTGCATCTTTGCCGGCGTGGCAATTGATGCCCGAGAGCGACGGTTTCCCAATGGGCTTGCCGGCGCATGTGCCGTGACGGCGTTGGCGGGCGTTTGGCTCGACCTCGGTTTGAACACAGCGCTTGACCACGCCGGTCTTGCGGTCATCGTCTACCTTGGCCTTGTGCTTACCGAGTCGCTCTGGCGTAGAGTTCGCCACGCTCCTGGCATTGGCATGGGGGACGTCAAGGCACTCTTTGCCCTTTGTACCTTCGATCCCCTGGGCGGCGTTGTCGCGTTTGCGGTTGCGCTCCTGACCCTTGCCGTCGCTTGCCTCTTCACAAAATCACGCTCCCTGCCATTGCTCCCGTTTTTGGTGCCGATTTTTGCCATAATCGAGGTCGTGGGCTGCACTTTGTAACCGATTGCGCATCCTTCTTAAGGAGCATGCCATGGCAACTAATCAAGAAACGGCCGTCATTAAGGCGCGCATGGACCGTATTCCCTCGGCGTTGTCGCCCGAGCTTGTCGAGCGCATTGCCGCCGATCGTGCTTCGGGCTATGTCAACCCGTATCGTTGCAACGACGATCAGGTCATTCGTCGTATTGATCGCGCCGCCGACAAAGGCACGCTTATGCGTCCGGCGTTTATGCGCGATACCGAAAAGATACTTCATCTTCCGGCGTACACCCGTTATGCAGGCAAAACGCAGGTCTTTAGCTTCCGTAGCAATGACGATCTGTCACGCCGCGGTTTGCACGTGCAGCTCGTCTCCCGCATTGCGCGCGATATCGGTCGCGCCCTGGGGCTCAATTGCGATCTGATCGAGGCGATTGGCCTGGGTCACGACTTGGGACACACGCCTTTCGGCCATGCCGGCGAGCGCTTCCTCAACGATATCTATCATGAGCGTACGGGGCGTTATTTTTTCCATAACGTGCAGTCGGTCCGCGTGCTCGACACACTGTACGGCCGCAACGTGTCGCTCCAGACGCTCGACGGCGTGCTATGCCATAACGGCGAGTACGAGCAGCGTGTGTTTGAGCTCTCGGACATGAGCTCCTTTGACCAGTTTGACCAGACGGTTGAGGATTGCATTGCCACGGGCTATAGCGCAATTGGGCATCTGCGTCCCATGACGCTCGAGGGCTGCGTCGTTCGCATCTCGGATATTCTTGCCTACGTCGGTCGTGACCGTCAGGATGCGATCGCGGCGGGCCTGCTGTCACCCTACGCTTTTGATGATGGCCGGGGCGGTGCCTACAACAGTTGGATCCTCACGCATGCCTCCATCGATATCGTTGAGCACAGCTATGGTAAGCCGCGCATCGAGATGAGCGAGGACCTGTTTGAGGAAATCCGCCGAGCCAAGCGCGAGAACTACGAGAAGATCTATAGCAAGGGCGGTATCGAAGGCGATTCCGAGGTGGAGCTGCGCGAGGCGTTCGAAAAGCTCTACGACCGTTGCCTGCGGGATCTAAACAGTGGTGACGAGTCCTCTTACATCTTTAAGCACCATATTTCGCGCATTGAGCAGCAGCTTTCCTACTACGATCGCACCTATGCCTGGCAGGAGAACAAGGATCAAGCCGTGGTGGATTATATCGCGAGCATGACGGACGGTTATTTCTGCGAACTGACGAGCAAGCTGTTCCCGGGTCTAAAGTTTCCGCATCGTACCTATATTAACGAACGGTAGTTCGTATCCTTTCGGTATACTGGTTAGTTGAAAACGTTTTTGATTGATACACGGGATGGCTATGGACGACCTTTTTTCTGCTTCGACGCGCGAGCGTTCCTTTCAGAATGCGCCGCTTGCGGTGCGCATGCGCCCCAATTCGCTCGACGAGTATGTGGGCCAGCAAAAGGCCGTCGGTAAGGGCTCATGGTTGCGTGCCGCGATCGAACACGACGTGCTTTCCAGTGTGATTTTGTATGGGCCGGCTGGTACGGGTAAGACGACGCTGGCCCATATTATCGCCAACCATACTAAGAGCGAGTTTGTCGAGGTCAGCGCTGTGACGGGCACCGTGAAGGACTTGCGCCGCGTGATTGATGAGGCCAAGACGCGCCTGAATACCTACGACCGCCGCACCATTCTATTCATCGATGAGATTCACCGCTTCTCTAAGTCGCAGCAGGATGCCCTGCTGCATGCAGTTGAGAACCGTACCGTCATTATGATTGGCGCCACGACGGAGAATCCGTACTTCGAGGTCAACTCGGCACTGTTGTCGCGTGGGCGTGTGGTGGAGCTTGAGCATCTGAAGGATGAGGATATCGCCACGCTTATTGAACGTGCGCTTGAGGCGCCGCAGGGTTTGAACGGTAAGTTCTCGGCCGATGAGGATACGGTTGAGACCATTTGCACGCTGGCAGCGGGTGACGCTCGATCGGCGCTCACGACGCTTGAGCTTGCGAGCGAGATTGCCGTCACGCGCCCCGATACCGAGGGAACGCCCGCGCCGGCGGCGGGGGAGCGCTATCCCATCACTGTTGACGACGTGAAGATTGCCAATCCGCGCCGTGGCTTTTCGTACGACAAAAACGGTGACATGCACTACGACATCATCAGTGCGTTTATTAAGTCTATGCGCGGTAGCGACCCCGATGCCACGATTTATTGGCTCGCGCGCATGATTGACGCGGGGGAGGATCCTAAGTTTATCGCTCGTCGTATTATGATTCAGGCTTCTGAGGATGTTGGCAACGCCGACCCACAGGCGCTTTTGGTGGCGCATGCCGCGTTTAAGTCTGCCGAGGTCATTGGCTATCCCGAGTGCCGTATTAATCTGGCTCAGGCTGCTCTCTATGTGTGCTTGGCGCCTAAATCCAACGCGTGCGAGGCTTCGATCGATGCGGCGTTGGCCGATATCCATTCAAGTGGGCTCCGCGAGGTGCCGAGTTATCTGCGCGATCGTCATCGCCCGGGCAGCGACGAATACGGTGTGTATAAGTATCCGCATGATTATCCCGAAGGCTGGGTCGATCAGCGTTATTTGCCCGAGGGGTTGGAGCGCGGTGCGTTTTGGCAGCCTGCCGGCCGCGGCTGGGAAGAGTGGCGCGTAGAGCAAAGCGAGCGCGACCGTAGCGGCAATGCGCCCAAGTAGGTCATTGGCACCTCGCACATCCCCTTTGGGTATCTTTCCCCTTCTTTGGGGTACCATGAACAGCGTCTGTATTTCGATTCCTTCGGGAGGCTTGTATGAGTCCCATTCAAATCGCCCTGCTGCTGCTCGCCGTTGCCGGTGTGTGGGCTGTTATCGAGCTCGCGCTCACACTGCGAAAGACCCGCACCGTCGTTGATTCGCTCGATAAGACCGTGAGCGACCTTAACAACACCATCGCCGAGGCTCAGCCTGTGGTGGCAAAGCTCGATGGTGCCGTTGACGAGCTTACGCCCGCACTTGCCCAGATGGAGCCGCTGCTTAAGTCGAGCAAGACTGCCGTTGACGCCCTGACGTCCAACCTCGTTGAGGTTGAGGCGGTCGTTCGCGACATCTCTGAGGTCACGGGCACCATGGCCGAGGCAAGCAACGCTGTGTCGAGCGTGACTGATTCTGCTGCTGGCGCCGTGCAGAAGCTTTTCAATAAGGTGAAGGCTCCTGCAGCCGACGCCGATTGCAAGCTCGCCGCTGCCGCCACCGAGGCCGAGCAGCCTATCGAGCGCGTTCTGATTGGTGAGGCTGAGGACGAGGCCGCCGATGGTGCGGATGCGGCTCAGAAGCCCGCAGCCAAGCCTGCTCAGTATTACACCTATACGCCCGCCGAGACCTCCGAGGAGTCCTGCGATGAGTAGCGAAGCAACTTGCCCCATCACGCTGACTGTTGCCGGGGATCCGCGTCTGGCGCGCCTTGTGCGCATGACGGCGGCAAATGTCGGTGCGCTGTGCTCTATGTCCGTCGATCGCATCGAGGATATCCGTATGGCTGCCGAGGAGGCCTTCATCTTTGGCTGCACGGCCGTTGATTCTGACGACATTTCGATCAAATTCGACGTCGACGAATCGCACGTGGGCATGACCTTTACCTTTGGTGACCAGGCGACTGTCGATGAGGATGATCAGGCTGCCGTGTATGCCGAGCTCATTCTGGCAAGCGTGTGCGATTCCTACGAAAAGACTGCGGCGCCCCTGACGCTTTCCCTCGACCTCAAGGCGGATATCTAATATGACCGAACGTTCCCGGAGCGGTAAGACCGCTTGGGACAAGGAGAAAACCCGCGAGCTGTTTCGTCGCTACAAAGAGACCGGTGATCCGGACGCACGTGAGCAGCTCGTCATGTCCCATATGAACCTGGTAAGGTTTCTTGCCAACAAATTTAAGAACCGCGGCGAGCCGCTCGACGACCTCATGCAGGTCGGCTATCTGGGTTTGCTCAAAGCTATCGACCGCTTTGACCCCGAGCGCGGACTCGAGTTCACGACGTTTGCCACGCCTACCATCCTGGGCGAGATTAAGCGTCACTTCCGTGATAAGGGCTGGAGCGTGCGCGTGCCGCGCCGTTTGCAGGAGCTTTCTGCCAAGGTTAACCAAGCTACCGACAAGCTCACTAACGAGCTGCAGCGCTCGCCTAAGGTTGAAGAAATCGCTGAGTACCTGGGTGTGACCGTCGACGAGGTGCTGGAGGCCATGGAATCGTCTTCGGCCTATACCTCGGTGCCCATTGAGGCTCCTGGCGCGTCCGATTCCGATGATGCCCCCTCGATTCTCGACCGCTATGCCGATGACGACAACGAGCTCGATTTTACCGATGACCGCCTGGTGATCGAGGAAGCCATCCGCGATTTCTCGCCGCGTGAGCGTGAGGTTATCGAGCTGCGCTTTGTGAAGGGCATGACCCAGATCGAGATTGCTAAGAAGTTGGGTATCTCGCAGGTGCAGGTTTCGCGCCTGCTGCGCCGTACCCTTAAGAAGATACAGGACAAGATCGACCCCGACGGAGTGATGGTTCGTTCATGATTGAGCACCCCCAACAAACCGACCGCACGCTGCGCGATACTCGTATTCTGACGCTTCGCATTTGGGCTGTCGTTGGCTGCATTGTCATCGCAGCCGTCATCTTTAACCTTATGGGCATCCTGGCGCCGGTTATCGAGTTTCTAGCTGTCGGCTCCATCATCGCTTTTGTGATGTCGCCGATCACTAACTGGCTTGAGCATCACGGCGTCGGTCGTGGCATCGGTTCGCTCGTCGCGCTGATCGTGGTTGTGGCGGTGCTCGTCGGCGTCGTCTGCATCCTGTCGCCTATTTTGCTCGGTCAGATTATGGAAGTCCTGAGCCGTCTGCCTGAGCAGCTTCGCGTTGCGGGCGGTGATCTCAACGAGATGATTTCGCACGCTAAGACGCTCAACAACACGCCGCTCAAGGAGTACCTGGACGATAATCTGTCCTCGCTGGTTACTGTGGCGTCCAAGTACGTATCGCAAATCGCCGCTGAGCTCGGACGCGGCGTGTTCCCGCTTATTACCAACACGGCCTCGCAGCTGTTCGTAATCTTCCTGGGTTTGGTGCTTGCCTACTGGCTTGCCTGCGATTATCCCCGTATGCACCACGAGGTCTGTACCATCATCGGACAGGAAAAAGAGACCTCGTACCGCTTTATGGTCGCGATTCTTTCGCGCTCGGTCGGCGGTTATATGCGCGGCATGGTCGTGACGTCCATCTGCGGTGGCATCCTCGCCTTTATCGGCTTTACGCTCATTGGCCATCCCTACGCGGCACTCATGGCCATCTTTACCGGCATCATGCACTTGGTCCCGGTTGTCGGTCCCTGGGTAAGCGCGGCGATCGCCACGGTGCTCGGCTTTATGTTCAGCCCCATGCTGGCGTTGTGGACGCTCGTTGTGACCATGGTGGCTCAAAACGTCACCGATAACGTCATTTCCCCCAAGGTCATGCAGAGTTCGGTGCAGGTGCATCCCATCATGAGCCTGACGGCCCTCGTTATTGGTTCGGCACTTATGGGTCCCATCGGCATGGTCATCGCCATTCCGCTGTGCGCGGCCCTCAAGGGCATTTTCGTCTACTACTTTGAGAACGAGACCGGTCGCCAGCTCGTGGCATACGACGGCGCTGTATTTAAGGGCACGCCATATCGCGATGCCGAGGGCAACCCGGTCGCCGCCTACGACGCGCTTGGAGACGATACGTTCATTTACGAGTCCGAGCTCATCGGCAACGAGACCGCGCCCGAGGCCCAGGCGATGCCCAAGCCCGAGCTCGAGAATCCCTGGATCAAGCTCTCGGGCCTGCAGCCCGATGCGACGAGCTTTTTCAAGAATCCCTTCGCCAAGGACGATGACTCCAACTCGGACGACGATACCAAAACCGGCATCGACGGCTCCATGGACGATTCGGATTCCAAATAGGCACCGCTAGCGTTTCTTGAAGTTGTAAATGACAAGAAACGCGAGCAAAGCGATTGATAAGGGGCCGGCTACATAGAAAAAGAGAACGTCAATTGCGCGTAGAGTGTAATAAGCTTTATCGCCGGACATTACTGCATACAATACGTAGCCAAATGCTGGTTGGTTTGCGTACCAGCAGGAGAAAGCCAAAAGCGCTAAAAGTGCTACAACCAGAAGTGCATTCAGGACAAATCGTTTGCTTTTCATCGATCGCTCCTTCCGGGTGAATCTTATATGTAATTCTATAGTAGCCTTTTTCAAAGCATCGCATGCTCCTAAATAACGTGCACTTTCGCTGTAGGGTCGGCTTTATGTCGGCCCTCTTTTTTGCACTGGCGCGACGGGATGGTAATATCGTTACGTTTGAACTGTTTCGATGTGAAACCGAGGAGATCCCCTCTATGAGTGCTGACTACCCGTCAATGACTACGGCCGAGATCCGCTCCAAGTTCCTCAACTTCTTTGAGGAGCGCGGTCTTAAGCTCTATCCTTCTTCGTCCCTCGTCCCCGACGATCCTTCGCTGCTGCTTGCCAACGCCGGCATGAACCAGTTTAAGGAGTATTACCAGGGCAAGAAGACCATGAAGGAGATCGGCGCTATCTCCTGCCAGAAGTGCGTCCGCACCAACGACATCGACTGCATCGGCGAGGATGGCCGTCACCTGTCTTTCTTTGAGATGCTCGGCGACTTCTCCTTTGGCGGCGTCTCCAAGCAGCAGGCCTGCGCTTGGGCCTTTGAGCTCATCACCAAGGAGTTCAAGCTGCCGCTCGACCGCCTGTACTTCACCGTCTTTACCGAGGACGACGAGACCCATGACGTGTGGCGCTCCCTGGGCGTTGCCGAGGATCACATCTCGCGTCTGGGCGAGGACGACAACTTCTGGGCCGCTGGCCCCACCGGCCCCTGCGGTCCGTGCTCCGAGATCTACTTTGACATGGGC
>ENA-OZFZ01001247-OZFZ01001247.1-human-gut-metagenome-genome-assembly--contig:-NODE-1247-length-10815-cov-5.268680_pt1 | contig 10815 bp, 10 predicted proteins | sample MGYA00244621_ERZ653640 | MGnify/ENA primary metagenome ERZ653640 (study PRJEB26926, sample SAMN06165019) | human gut metagenome | biome: ENVO:00009003; feature: ENVO:2100002; material: ENVO:00002003... | reverse complement strand
CCGTTATGAGAACCCTGAAAAACAAGAGGAAGTGAAATCCGTAACCCTATCCTATACCAGGGTCTTCATATACTTAGCTATAGCATTAGCTATCACATTCGGAGTCAGTTATGGATGGCCATACTTAGCCATAGCAGTAAGTGGTGGAAATTATGAAGTCGCTAAGGTCATCAACGTTGTCGGAATTGTAGTTTCAGCAATATATATGTTGGCTGGTGGATTAATAATGTCTTTAAAGGCATTCTCAAAGAAAACCAAAGCCATGGCAGTGATGTATTACATTTATGCATTCGCTATGGGCATTCTTTGCTCCTCAATTTTCTATGTTGCTACTTATGAGACTGCTGGAGACACAAATGTTCCAATCATTGCATTAGCGTTTGGAATATCAGCTGGATTGATGTTGATGGCAGCTGGATTGTCATATTTGTTAAGAAATACTATGCATAAGATAATTCCTTTTATCTCCATCTTAGCAGTTGGAATACTTATCCTAACAATCGTAAACTTGTTCGTTTGGCCTTTCAACGGAGATGCTGCCAATCTCATCTATTGGATAATAGATTATACAATCTTCGCATTGGTTTTCTTATCTATATGCATAGATATGTTCATAATCAATGCTATGGCTAAACTCGGATGGATTGGTAATGAGACAAACTTGGCTTATTATGCAGCGTATACAATCTATATAGATTTCATCTATTTCTTTATTAAACTCATATACTACATTTCATTATCAAATTCCAAACGTCGCTAATAGAAAGAAAAAAGCCTTGGTCAATGCCAAGGCTTTTTTTATGTTCAAATATTAAGTTGTTATTGTCTTTTTTTCCTTATGATGATGTGTCTTTCTTTACCATCTCCTACGGATGGTGACTCAAGATCAGGGAATCCTAAAATAACATTGTGAACAACTCTTCTCTCATCGGCAGGCATAGGATTTAAAACTGTTGGAACACCACTTTCTTCGACATCTTGAGCTAACTTGTTAACCAAAGCTGTTATCTTTGCGTATTTGTTTTCTTTATAATCACCACAATTTAAAAGTATTCTATACTTTCCACCAAAATGATTGAAACAAGCAGATCTTGTCAAGTTATTCAAAGCTTTGAGTGTTTCTCCATTCTTACCTATAACTTTTGATCCCTCATCTGTTTGAATATCGATAGTGATCACACCAGAGGTCTTATCAAAATTCCTAATATATGTGGCCTTAGCGCCTAAAAAAGCTAGCATCAAATCTAAATATGATGTCGCATAACTAAATACAGTGAAGTTATTAAATATTCCTATAATGTATTTGCTCGAGAACAAATCTTTTTTGTGGCTGATAATATTAGCTTTAGTCTTTAATACAGTCACTGGTATTCCTAAATCTTTAGAAGCATTATTCAATGCTTCCATAATAGTTTTACCTTCGTATGTCTTCATAACTACCTCCTGTCTTTCTCAAAATGAAAAACTCCTAAGGTCTGGATTCATTTAAAACTTAAGGAACAATTCCTTTTTCTAACCGATTAATTTTACCATATACGTATAAAATTAAATAGGGTATCAATCAATTTATTTTTTACTACCATTATTCATATATAAACCCTTTCTTGATGAACAAGTTGTTCTCGCGAGGCTAATTTGTATATAAGAAGATGCAAGCGATTCTCCTTTTTTCTAATTAGCAAGGCTCGTTTTTACTAACACCCCTCTTATCCAGCCATTCTTAACATAAGACATGACTATGCCAACTGCGATTGATGATGAAATCATCAAGAAAGCGATAACATGATTTGCGTATAGACATCAGAAAGCCAAACGACGCTGCTTGTTTTGTGGACGGAATCCAAAAGAAAGAGACCAAAGGCGAGAGATCAAAAGAAGATTTCGAGAAGAAAATGTGTGCCTAAGACATAACAATTTACTTAATAATCGAAAAACGCAATGCACTAATCTTCTCCTCCCGTAATCGCCAGCCATCGCTTAAGATATCCTTTATACTCGCCAATCATTCCTTTTCTTTCGAAGTCTATGAAATAGTCCATGAGTTCTTTGGTTTCCCAATTTTCTTTCCTGCGGAGTTTGAAAGTTCTTCTCTTAATGGTGACTCGGTCAATAAATAGAACCAGGAAAACGATGAGCCCTAGAAATAACGAAAAAGTTGCCAATATAAGAGCGAAGAAATCGAAACCGCTGTTCTTTCCGGTGATTCCATAAAACACGATGGTGCTAATCAATGGACCTAGTATAAGAATCACAAGGAAAACAATGAGGAGCCACCATTTAATATTTTCTCCATAATAATATCCATAATATATGCAACACACTATATGGAGAACCGTGACCCCTGCCCAGATAGGATAAAACAAAACATAATTGAAATTTCCGTTCAAATCTAAGAAGGTATCGGTAAAAACGACAAGCCCCTTAAGCGAACTAAAATCGGAAAAAGAAAAAGAATCCACGCTAAAAAGGAAAGCAAGAGCGAGAACAAACGGAAGAATCACAGAAAGAAGAAAAAAAGGAAGATTTACTCGTCTGTCGTGACGTACCTCATTCTTGACTTCCTCTTCTTTCCAAAAATGGAATTTGGATCTGTCTAATAAATTTTTCTTTATATCTAGATAGTATCCGTCTGGATATTCCCTCATTTGATTCTTGCAATAGAAGGTCAGCCATTGAGAAGTGAATTCGTCGCGCAATTTCCGGCATTCTTCTACTTTCGGCGTCACAAGGTAATACACCGTTTCCGTAACGGTTCCCGAATCGGAAATGTATTCCTCATCCTCATAATCATCCACCGTTTCATAGACTGGCTTCAATTCAACATGTCCATTCTCATCAGCATCGCCAGAATAGCCGGATATTTCGGAGTGTGAACCACATTTCACTCTTCTTGTGGAATAAGTACACCAATCTTGGCTAAATTCCTTTTTTTTATATCCGACAAAAGATAAAAACGCACCGATATCAAGATTATTACCAGTCCACTTTTTCACTCGCCACGAATCTACGTCATCGCAGTCCAAAAAATGGCTAATCTCCCACTCGATGACATTCGTTGCCTCGTATTCGCTATTTGACATGAAACTCCCTTTTTTAAATGATTGCGGTGAAATCGTATTCCACTTTTATACTTTCCGTGTAATAAGGCTGAGCAGAGGCGTTTTTGGAAGGATATTCGAGCAAAACTACAGACCTCGAGAGACTTTTCGCTTGCTGCCTGACCATATTGATTGTGCAGGAATTGTTGGAATACCCAGAATTATTTTGAAGTTTGACAAATTTGCTTTGTAATTCATTTCCGTTTTCATCCAGTAGTTTGCACCACGAATCACCCCAATTTTCCATGAAAAATGGTTTCTTTCCATAGCTTGAAATCGTAAACGTCACGCTTAAATCGCACTGATCGTATTTTTCAATGAGCTTTTTCACGAAATAAGGAATCGGACCTCCAGGGCAAACGGACATCGTTGTATAACGTAGCATTTGGCTTCCATCGGGCAAATAGTGTTCGAAATGCTTCCCGCGCTTTTCAAAAGTAATCTCTTCGTCAAGTTGCTTCTCGGTGAGTAACTGGACCCCAATTTTTATGTTTTTCAGTGTCGAGCTGTTGCCAGACATGTTCGAGTTCGAGTGACTAAGGGATATGATAAGCCCTTTGGCCAAGTCCTTTGCTTCAAGCTCGAAGTCCTCCGAAAAGTTCACGAAATTAATATTCGCGCGTAAGGAGTTGTTGTAGATTTCCTTGTCATTGCAAGTGATAATCAGACCGCTCCAGTTGTCGTAAATTTCGGAGGCGACATCCTTATAATCAAAGCTTATCCGAGTAAGTGCCTTCAAATCGGAGTCATCCATGTATGCGACATAGGCTTCATCAAAGGAGACAACACCACGATTTGTTCCAGAACCCGAAATGCTAAGCGTGTTCTTTTCATTTATCGGATTCGCGGAAAAAGACAATCGGTCCTTTGAAACGTAATAGGCGTATAAAGTTTCAGGCATGGAAGAATCCCAAGTAACGCTCTTCCCGTCGTGCATGACGTATTTTTTGCCTTTGCCTTCTTCTTTTTCAAAGCAGCCGACAAAGAGCATTTCATTTTCTTCTATTTGATAATCGAATGTCGAGCCGATTTCTACCGTATATCCGACTTCTTCGCCATCACTTCCGACAATATTCACTTTCTTCAAAAGGCTCGACGCTTTCGAACCAGGTGAAGCAAAACAAGAGCAAAGAGCAAAACTTACCCCGAGCAAAGAAAGCGTCAAGAAGCTTTTTCTAATTCCATTCTTTTTCATTTGCGGTACCCTCCACAGCAAAAACTTAACAAAAATATACACCCCCCGAGTTTGTCAACAGAAAACTTGGCAATGGAGAGAATCGTTAAAATAGAAAGGCCGATATCAAGGAATAAAGCCGATGATCCCCTCGCTGTTTTTATCTTTGAAAGAATGCAAAAACAACACGATTTAAAAGTTTTTTGAAAAAGCGAAAAAATTTTGCTAGATATAGGTGCAAATGTTGGAACAAAATCAAAGCCACGTCGATGTTTTTCTGAATGAATTGCTGTAATTGTGGCTCTTCGGTGTTCCAAAGATTCTTGAAACCATAAAAGATATCGCATCCTTAAGACCATGTTTTCTAACATGCATCCATCGGCAAAGAAAGAAATTTGCGTAAGCTTCCAGCTTGGAGAATTTTATTCCGCAATGAGACTCGAACGAATGTCTTAGATAGCTACAGCAATTGCTCATTAGTTTCATCTTGTCCTCGTATTCCTTATCGACTGGGACGAATTTGCACCAATCGTCCTCGAGAGATAGCCTCCTCACGAGCAAGCTATGACAGGGTGCGCCATCGTGCGTCATCTTCGAGCCTTTGGCTATTCTTCCACCTAGTGCCTCGAAAACCATATCCCTCGTCGGCATGCCAAGCTTTTCCAAATAGAGCTTGCAGAAGCCGTTTCCGCTGGAGTCGAAGGCGATCTCCAAATAGGCGTCTTTTGCTATCTTCCCGGCGTACGTGGTCCAAACCCCGTCTACAAAGCCCCCAGCTCTCGTCGGGGCAAAGCGCATCTCATCAATCCAAACGTGATTGGAAAGCGTCGATTCCATCGACCATTTTATAGTAGCGTCGAGACATCGGCCCCTCCAAAACTGCGCGGTTTTCTGGTCAATTCCAAGAATCCATGAGATCACCCAATCCGGGCAATCCAGAAATATCAGGCTAACTACCTTGCTTATTGTTGCTATGGTGAGTTTCGAGGATGACAATGATGTGCACGTTGTATCGCACGAATGACAGTCGCAAACCGGGCATTCGTACTTTTGGCGCCGTCTTTCCTCCTTTCGTCTTTCCTTAGCCGGCAAAGGCAATGCGGGCAGCGCATATCGCGTTTCATGGATTTCGCAGCATCGCCTTTTTGAACGCAGGATTTCCTTTTCTCCCTTGCCGCCTTTTCCGATTTCAATGAGGAGAGAAGCAGCGAAAGGTCTTCGTCCAAGAGCGCGGATAGTTCCTCTTTTGTCAGCATGAAAAAATTCCTTCCGGCCTTAATTTTCCAACATTTGCACCTATATCTAGAATTTATTAGTTTTTATGGAATTCTTCACTCTTCTTGCTTCTTCCCATCAGCCTCTTAATAACCTCTTCTACCGGCTCGTTATCAAAGATGATTGAGTTAATAGCTTTTACGATAGGCATGTCTATTTTATATTTGTCAGCCATCTCTAATATATTTGGAAGAGTATATAATCCTTCTACTGTATGAGCTGTAGTTGTATCACCATTGAAATTATATCCAAAAGAGTAATTTCTACTGGTAGGAGAAGTACATGTCAGAATCAAATCTCCTATTCCACTCAGTCCTAATAAAGTAGTTTCTTTCCCACCTCTATTCAATACTATGTTGCCTAATTCGTGTAAAGATCTAGTCAAATAAGATGCTTTAGTGTTGTATCCAACTTTCTTTCCATCCAAGAATCCAGACCCTATGGCATAGACATTCTTCAATGCTCCACAAAGCTCAACACCGACAACATCATCAGAAGTATAGACCCTAAAGAAATCTGATGAAAAATCGTTTTGTAACTCTTTACTCAAATCACTGTTTTCACTAGCTATTACAACGCAAGTCGTTTTCTTTTGAATTACTTCACTTGCAAAAGAAGGCCCACTCAACACAGCCAACTTTAGTGAAGAAATATAAGGTTTTAATCTTTCGGAGAGTATTTCTCCATTATCTAATCCCTTTGCAGTTAAAACAACATTCTTATCATGAATTTTATCTTTTATCGATTCGACTAATCCAACAGTCGCTTTGACTGGAACAGACAAAACCAAAGTGTCAGAATTAGATAAAGCTTCATCAATAGAAGAAGTCATCTTAATAGAAGACGGGAAGACAAAAGAATCAAAATACTTGCTTGTATGTTCTCTATTAAATATATCGACTTGCTTTTCATCTCTAGCCCATACTTTTACAGGAACATTATTGTTATTTAAGACAAAAGCTAAGGCTAAGCCCCAACTACCACCACCTAATATTGAAATCATTTATCTTCTCCTTTTCTTTATTCTAATATTAAAAATTAATATTAGTTATGGTTTGTTCAAATAAAAGAGGTCTTTACTGATGTGATATTTACTACAAAATTCCACTAATTTTAACTTCTTGTATAAAAGCAACTCAAATTTAAAAACCAGCCAATTTGGCTGGTTGTTTAATTAGCGGGAGTTTCTAATTGATTGGTGGTGTTTGGATCTACGCATAGCAGCTAAGCTATTATCTGTTCCACCTTTTCCAAATCTCTTATGTCTATCACGTGAAGCAATAGCTTCGGTTATAAAGACCTGGAAGATTGAAATGATAGCACCGAAGAACCAATACATGGACATGCCAGCAGGTAATGTTATACCCATGATTACCATGAATATCATCATGATAATGGTCATCCATTTGCTCATCTTATTGGGATCCATAGACATATCGCTGTTAGGATTCTTCACAGCTTTCTTAGTGTTGAAGAACCTATTGGTCTTCCACTTGTTGAACCACTGTGCTGTAGTCATAGAGAAGAACTGACTCAAGAACATCAATACTAACATGATTCCTGCCAATACTCTAGTTCCCATAGCTAATGAAGTACCGGTTGAATTCATAATTACATCAGACATCTTAGCAGTCAATTCAACACCGAAGAAGTTACCACTACTCAAAGCAGCAGATCCTTCCAAAGCAGCCCAAACACAAATGAACAATGGGAATTGAATGATCAATTGAACGAATTGCAGCCAAGGTTTGACATGATGCTTCTTGTATAAAGCACTGACTTCGCGAGACATCATCTGCTTCTCATTCATATCAGTCTGTGCGTTAGGATATTTAGCTTGGATTTCACTCACTTCTCCTTGAAGCTCAGTCATTCTAGATTGAGATTTAGAAGTAAAGACTGTGAAGATAACCAAAATTATACGAACAATCAATGTGACTAAGAATATAGCAGCCAATTCAGCCCATCCGCTTCCTGCACCGAACAAATCGACGAATGTGTTGACCAGCCAACCTATTGGCCATACTAACAACCCTTCGAGGAATCCATATTCGCTGAAGGCTTGTCCCCAAGTCTTGTTTTGAATATAAATCTTATTTCCTTCTTGTCCGTACATTCCACCAGTACCAGAAGTATTCAATCCAGCACGATTAGAAGAAATAGCTGTATTCAACACCTGCTTATAATAGGTCACGAATGCATTAGAAGGTGCACTAGCAATTCCAATTTCATCACGGGCAGACATAAACCATAAATCCATGTTGTCCCATAACGTAATCTTGTCATCCTTGTATCCAGCAAACAAAGTCACTGCTTTTGCCGATTGGAAGCAAGAAAGATAATAATTTCTATCATCTTCCTTAGAGAAATCCAACTTGGCCCAGTCACTTCCAGAGCGAGTTTTTCCATGCTTGACTGCTTGGACAATCTCTTCGCCGAATATTGAATTAGCAGTAGCTTCATCATTTGTGGTGAGAAGCTTGTCATTCAACCAAGTCTGAGGTTTGCTGAGACCATTAGCAAAGGAAGAATTGTTTTCTTTCTTGATTGGTGTCACAGTAGGAACTTCAGTATTAAAGTCAATTTCATATCCGATACTAATATAGTCGAAGAACTTCTGATCAGGAACTGCTACAGCTCCTAAATTTTGGTTGTATGTTCCTGAAGACAAAGCATAGAGATAATTCTCACCGGTCTTGGTAAATTTAGCTTCTTCAGTCACTTTCTTAGTGGACTCATCATAAGTCGAATTTGCACTATCTTGTCCGTACATTTGAACATAAAGTTGGTTAGCTTTATCAGAATCAGATGTAAAGGCCTTAGTACATGATGAGAGGAATAATAAGCCACAAACAAAAATGGCAAAAAAGAGGAATATCCTCTTTATTGCCTTGTGCTTCTTTTCCTCAGATTTATCAATAGTTGCTTCTTGTTCTATCATTTAACACTCCCGTCTAAAAGCTTATTCAAGGCTTCTTTTAAATTGCTGAGGTTCTGCTCAAACGAATTTTGAAGAAAAGAAGGCTTAGGAATGATGACCACATCGATATGTTTACTCAAAACATCAAATCTAGCAATCATCGCACGGATTTGGCGTCTAACACGAACTCTGACCACAGCCTTGCCAACTTTCTTGGAAACTGATATTCCAATTCGGGCATGACCTTCTTTGTTCGATTTGACAGCCACCAAATAGCCATCTACCTTCGCTTTTTTTCCTTTATTAAGGACAGATGTAAACTCCTTGTTGTCGAGCAGCCTATTGATCTTTTTCATAAACTAGATCAAGGGAGGCTTAAAGGCCATTAGGCCTGGACAAGTCTTTTACGTCCCTTAGCACGTCTGCGGGAAAGTACCTTTCTTCCACCGACAGTAGCCTTGCGTGCACGGAATCCACAAGTGTGAGCTCTCTTTACCTTAGAGGGCTGATAAGTTCTTTTTGTTGCCATAATAAAAACTCCTTAAATAATAAAAGTATGCTTAAAGCTTATCTAGTATATATACGAAGTATTTTGTTTTCAAGAAAAAAGCCATCTAAAAACGCTTAGATACCTTGTTTATAAAGGTATAGTTCAATAATAAGGATTAAAAAAAGACAAAAAGTATAGTTTTTGCTATATCTATCAATTACTACCTAGTATTTACTTTCTTTCATGCGTTATAATCGAAAAGTATAGCGGAGTTGATTAATATGGTTAAAACTAGTGAAAAAATTGATTGGGCTTTATTCTTTTTAACCCTTTTCTTCGGTTGGTTTGGATTAGAGAAATTCTATGTAAAGCCTAGTTGGAAAGAAACTTGGAAGTTTTGGTTAGTAAAGTTCGGATACAACCTCATTTTTGTAGGAATCATTTGGAACATTTGGGATTTAGTAATGATTCTTTTAAAGAGATATCAATTCGACGCAAGAGAATATTTTGCCTAATCAAATTTAATCTTTGATTTATCGAGAGCAATTTCAACAGCTTTTTGAGGATTTACCATCAAAGTCATCGATGGGATTATAGTCATAGGTTGTTTGCCTAAATATATCAAAGTCGCATTTAAAATCACATAAGTAGCAATAGTATCATTGTCGCTTATAAGACAATTAGGAGCAACGAAGTGCAATTGTCCATCCTCATCTTTGTAGGATAGGTACATTGCACTTTTTGATTCTTCTTTAGAAAGTAGTTCTAATCCATTTTCCTCAAATCCATAAGCCAATTCATCAATAAATTCATTGGATAGATTAGAGAATCTAAAGTTACCTCTATATAAAGAATCCACATCTAGTTTTTGCACACCATATCCGTCAAATCTGGAATCTTCGTCATCGGATAATATTATTGCTTTCTTAGCTCTGGATAATAATAAAACTAATTCATCAGTATCATACTTCTTAGGATCAAAGATAAAAATATAGTCAAATACAACTTTAGATAACAATAATGAATTAGATGTCGATATTTGAAGAGGAGAGACTAATTTAGCAAATTCTTCATAATTATCTAAAACTCTATATGGATACAAATTTCCTCCATATCTATATGAGTCTTTTGCTTTTTGTGCGTTTAAATTTGTAGTCCAATAAGAAAGAACTCTATTCTTTAAAATTGTGCTGACTTGTATACCATCATCATTGATAGTATAAGGTTCATAGCAGCACAAAGCCATTGCAGCTTTATTAGGAGAATAGAAGCCTTTCTCTTCTTTTTCTATTGCAATAGCTTTATAAATAGAGTACCAATAATCATTTTCGAAATTGTCTAAAGGTTCATCGACAGCGTCAAACATCGTTATTGCGCTTTGTATTGTCGAACTGGCATTCTTAATTCTAGTCAATAACTCGACATATTGTTCAAACTCAATGTAATTAACCTCTTCTTTCTTTTTCAACTCTAATTTTAAATTAGTGAAAGATAAAGTTTCTTCATGGAATGATTGAGTGAATATATCTCTTAAATTCACAAAATCTTCTCTGACAGCTGCTAATGCTAATTCTACGTCTCTAACTAAATCTCTTTCTTCTTCTCTAAAATTATAATCATTGAATATCTCTTGAATAAAATTATTAACGTTCTTGTCACATCTCTTATCGGAAGAAATCAATCTCTTATATTCATCCAAGAAATTTAAGGCATCCAAAGCCTTCTTAGGTCCTTCATCACTGTATAAAACAAGACCGAATAGATCCTCGGATTCTTGGGTCTTCCTTTCGAATTCAGACTGACTAGTAAAATAATTATCCAATGTCTGTCTCTTATACACATCTGACGCTGCCGACGA
>ENA-OZFZ01001245-OZFZ01001245.1-human-gut-metagenome-genome-assembly--contig:-NODE-1245-length-10826-cov-6.905765_pt1 | contig 10826 bp, 11 predicted proteins | sample MGYA00244621_ERZ653640 | MGnify/ENA primary metagenome ERZ653640 (study PRJEB26926, sample SAMN06165019) | human gut metagenome | biome: ENVO:00009003; feature: ENVO:2100002; material: ENVO:00002003... | reverse complement strand
GGTCGGTCCGCGGGTCTGACACGCCACCGGCGTGTCATTCAACACCGCGGACCCCCCAGGGGGAAGGCTTGAGGGGCGCGGCATTCAACGGCGCGGACCCCTCAAGGGGAAGGCTTTGGGAAAAAAAGAGGAAAAAGGGCCGCCGGAAAGGCGGTCCTTTTTGCGGTATCGGTTTACTTAGCGGCCTTGGCGGCTTCACGGCCGGCGCGGAAGGCCTTGAGGTTCAGCTCCTTGACCTTGGCGGGGACCGTCTCGGCCACGACCTGCTCCCAGTCGATCTCGGGGCAGCCCAGGGAGTCACACATGGCGCCGAAGAGCACCACGTTCATGCACTTGGGATTGCCCAGCTCAATGGCGATATCGCTGGCGGGGACGGCGATGGTTTTAAAGTTCTTCTGCATGGCCTCGATGCAGCCCTCGGGATACGCCTCGGCACCGGAGGCAATGGTGGTGGACTTGATGGCATAGTCATTGATGACGGCCACGCCGTTGGGGTTCAGGAACTCCGCGTAGCGGACGGCCTCCATTTTCTCCAGCGCCACCATGATATCGGCCTCGCCCTTGCCGAACACGGGGCCGTAGACCTTCTTGCCCCAGCGGACCTGGGTGGACACGGAGCCGCCGCGCTGGGCCATGCCGTGGACCTCGCTCTGCTTGACATCGTAACCGGCCTTCATAAAGCCGTTGGACATGATCTTGGAGATCAGGATAGCGCCCTGACCGCCTACGCCTACCAACAGGCAGCTTTTCACATCGCTCATGTTACTTCTCCTCCTTTTCGATAGCGCCGAAGGGACACGCCTGGGCACAGACGGTGCAGCCCACGCACTGGGTGCGGTCGATGAATGCCTTGCCGTTCTCCATGGAGATGGCGGGGCAGCCCACCTTCAGACAGCTCTTGCAGCTCCTGCACTTGTCGGCATTGACCACGCACATGCCGTTCTCGTGCTTCATCCGCTTGATCAGCAGGCAGGGACGGCGGGTGACGATGGCGGGGTGCTTGCCCTCGTTGAGGGCGGCCACTGCGGCGTCCACGGTCTGCTTCATGGCCTTCAGATCCTGGGGATCCACAGTGAACACGGGTGCGAAGCCGTAAGCCTCCAGCACACCCTCCACGCGGATCATGGGGGCAGGCTCGCCCATCAGGGTGAAGCCGGTGCCGGGGTTGTCCTGGTGGCCGGTCATGCCGGTGATGCGGTTATCCAGCACACAGGGGATCATGCGGCCATTGTTGTAGATGATCTCGGCGGCGCCGGTCATGCCGCTGTGGAAAAACGTGGAGTCGCCCATGACGCCGAACACCACCTTATCGGTGACGCCCTCGCGCTGGAAGGACTTGGCTATGCCCATGCCTACAGTGAAGCCGCCGCCCATGCAGAGGCAGGCGTCCATGCAGTTCAGGGGCGCGGCGCTGCCCAGAGTGTAGCAGCCGATGTCGCCGGTGACCACGTAGTTCTTGTTCTTGGACAGGGTGTAGAAGAAGCCGCGGTGGGGGCAGCCGGGACACAGGGCGGGGGGACGCTTGGCGACCTTGACCTCGTCCACGGTCTTGTACGCGGGCTTGATGCCCAGCACGCGCTCGCGCACCAGCTCGGTGTTCAGCTCATACAGCTTGCCGGTCAGTTCCTTGCCGACGCAGTCGATGCCGGCGGCCTTGATCTCGTCCTCCATGAAGGGATCCAGCTCCTCGATGATGTAGAGCTTCTCCACCTTCTTGGCGAAGTCGCGGATCAGGTCCATGGGCAGCGGATAGGTCAGACCCAGCTTCAGGAAGGACGTGCCCTCGGGGAACACCTCCTTGGCGTACTGGTAGCTGATGGAGGCGGTGATGACGCCCACCTTGCCGTCGCCCAACTCCACCTTGTTCAGACCGTTCTCCAGGGCGCGGGTGCAGCCATACTCGGCCAGCTTCACCAGGCGCTCCTCCACGATGGGGTGGTTCAGGTAGGCGTTGGCGGGGGCGCAGACGTACTTGCGGGTGTTGCGGGCATAGGCAGGAGCCACGTGCTCCACACGCTCGCCGAACTCCACCAGGCCCTTGCTGTGACAGACGCGAGTGGTGGTGCGGTAGAGCACGGGGGTGTCGAACTCCTCGGAGATCTCGCAGGCCAGGCGGACAAAGTCCTTGCACTCCTGGGCGTCGCTGGGCTCCACCATGGCGATCTTGGCGGCGCGGGCGTAGTGACGGTTGTCCTGCTCGTTCTGGGAGGAGTGGCAGGAGGGATCGTCGGCGGTGACGACCACGTAGGCGCCGTTGACGCCCATGTAGCCGGCGGTGAACAGGGGGTCGGCGGCCACGTTCAGCCCCACCATCTTCATGGTGCAGAAGGAACGGGAGCCGGCCACGGACGCGCCGTAGGCCACCTCGGTGGCGACCTTCTCGTTGGGGGCCCACTCACAGTACACGTCCTTACCGTACTGGGGCAGGTTCTCCAGGATCTCGGTGCTGGGGGTTCCGGGATACGCGGAACAGACCTTGATACCGGCTTCGTAGACGCCGCGGGCGGTGGCCTCGTTACCGGACATCAGATGTTTCATAGCAGTTTCCACCTTTCTTGTCTTTTTTCCTCTTATTTCCACTTGCAAATCAAAAACGGTTTATCTATATTCCAACCGGAATATCAGCTCAATACTGGCCGGCCTCCTGCTGGCCGCGGAGGACCCGGAGGGCACCCTCCGCCAGGGAGCGCATCTCCTCCTCGCCGGGCAGGCGGATGATGGGCGCGATCTTGCCCACATAGGCGGTGATGTCGTCGCAGAAGAAGTCCTCATAGGCCATGCCGGCGGTGTAGACGATGGCGTCCACGTCGAAGTGCAGCACGGCGGCCATGGCACCGATGTCCTTGGCCAGCTGGTAGACCAGGGCCTGATAGGCCTCCACGGCCTTGGGGTCGCCCTCCACCACCTTGGCGCAGACCACGCGGAAATCGGTGGTGCCCAGGTAGGAGAACATACCGGCGCGGCGGCCGAAGGTACGCTTGACCTCGTCCTTGGTCTTGCCGGAGAAACAGTAGTTGATGAGCTGGTTCACCGGCAGGCCGCCGGCGCGGTCCATGCCCATGGCACCCTCGTCCTTGACGTTGCACACGTCCACCACGCGGCCGTGCTGGTGCGCGCCCACGCTGACGCCGCCGCCCAGGTGGCAGACGATGAGGTTCACGTCCTCATACTTTTTGCCCAGTTTCTCGGCAGCCTTGCGGCCCACGGTCTTGTGGTTCAGGGCGTGGAACTGGCACAGACGGCGGAACTCGGCAAAGCCGGTGTAGTGCGCCACCTCGGTCATCTCGTCCACGCAGACCGGGTCCACAAAGAAGGCGGGAATGCCCACCATGTCGCCCAGCTTACGGGCCAGGTAAGCGCCCAGGTTGGAGGGATGCTCGCCGTAGGGTGCGGCCTCTACGTCGGCCATGACCTTGTCGTTGACGGCGTAGGTGCCGGAGGGAATGGCCCGGTACAGACCGCCGCGGCCGCAGACGGCGGCAAAGTCGGACAGCTTATAACCGGCCTCGGTGACGGCCTTGAGAATGGCCTCCTTGCGGTAGTCCGCCTGGTCGATGACCCGGGGGAAGCGGTCCAGCTCCTCGGCGGAGTGGTCGATGGTCACTTTGAAGAGCTGTTCCTCGTCCTCGAACACCGCGATCTTGGTGGAGGTTGCGCCGGGGTTGATGATCAACAGCTTCATAGTTTCTCTCCTTCTCTGTCACGCCCGGAGGGCGGTTTTCGTTAAACTTTTCACCGAACCACTCGGTGATTATACTTTATTATGGCACCGCCGATCCGGGATGTCAACGGCCTTTTGCGTTTTTTCAAAAGCTCGTCGTTTCGCACAAAAAAACACCGTGAACGCTGTTGAAAACAACGTTCACGGTGTTTAACTTATTCCTCGTGCCGCAGGGCTGTCCACTCAGATATCATTTGCCATTTCGCCTATCATTCCCAGCATATCCCTCAAGGCCGTTATCCCCGGTACTGCCAGCACATTGATGAGGATCACCGTAATGATAAGCACAACCAGCCCGCCGATAAGACCCACCAGCGACAGCACGAAGGCTATCGTTCGCTTGTCTCCGGTATAGCCCTCTTTCTTTGCCTTGTCAGTCCATATCAAGCCAAGGATGCCCAGTACAACAGATGCCACGGCAGAGTAGCCGAAAAACCAGAATACCACGGCGGCAATGCCCATTATCAAGCCCGCAACAGCTGTGTTTTCGCCCGGCTCCCGCCCACTCTCCGGCGGCCGCCTCTCTTCACGCATACCCATCCGCTCCTCCTTTTCTGTGTACGCCTCTACTCACTCCTCGTGCCGCCAGCCCTCCAGCAGCGCGGCGGCCATACGGCGGCCGCGGCGGGGCAGATCGAAAGCGCCTTCGTAGATGCGCCACTCCAGCAGCATACCGCGGTGCAGGGCCACCAGGTCCGCCACCAGCTCCTCGCGGTCGCGGTCGGGGTGGATCGTGCCCTCCTGCTTGCAGCCGTCCACCAGCTCACGCAGAACGCGAAAATACACGCGCTTCTCGTTGTCCCGCAGGATGCCCTGCTGGGGATAGCGGATGCCGTGGATAAAGCTGCGGTAGAGGGACGGGTCCTCGGCGCTGATGACCAGGGTCTGACCCACAAAGTCCAGCAGCTTATCGTGCCAGGAGTTGGCCTCGTCGGCCAGGTAGCTCTCCTCCAGCACGCTGTACTGGGCATCTACGCTGCTGGTCACCTGGATGACCAGCTCGTCCTTGCTCTTGAAATAGTGGTAGATGTTGCCCACAGAGCAGCCCACCGCCTGGGCGATCTGCTCCACAGAGACATTCTCAAAGCCCTCCTTGTCGAACAGCTCCAGCGCTACGTTCTGGATACGACTACGCATTTCCAGGGCCTGCTTTTTCCGGGGGGTAAGCTCTTTTTTCATAGAGATATACGCACTCCTTCGGTGAATGGTTTTTTCTATCATAACAAGTTTTGGGCGGCAGGTCAAGGCATGAACGCGCCGGAAAACAATAAGTTTGGAAATTTTGAAAAAAGGGGTTGACAATTCAGCCGGTACATACTATAATCTCACTTGTTCGACGCGCGAGTGGTGGAATTGGCAGACTCGCTAGATTCAGGTTCTAGTGCTCACTACGGGCGTGCGGGTTCAAGTCCCGCCTCGCGCACCAAGTTAACAAACAGGTTTAGATGCCATGCGGTGAAAGCCGCATGGCATCAAGCCTTTCCGGGGTTTTCCACACCCCGATTTTACCGGTTTTGAGCATGGATGTCAGAGCCGTCTGAGAGGCGCTCAACGTGATTTGAACCCCTCTTTTTCTGTTTTCTGGCAATAAAATCGGATGCAGCTCCCTTTTGTACGAGGAATTTCCTTGCAAAAGGGGGCTTTTTTCATGAAAAAGTTTCACAAAGGTTGGGGCGCCGATTTGTTGGTTTCGTAGAACCATCGAATCGGCGCTCTTTTTGCATTTCAGGAGGAGCCAAATGAACATCAGTGCAGAAGAAAAGAATCGTTACCTCAGAGAAGCGGAAGTCGTCCTCGCCAGAGAGGGCTTCCTGACGGATAGGACAAACGCTGACAGACTGCGTGTCCTGCTCGATGGTCTGCCGCTGTGCGAGGTACCTGAGAGCGGCGGCGTAACCTACCGAATGGTGGACATCAGTACGCCGGAACGGGTCGCCGCCAAGGACAGGGTCTACAGCATCGTCAGAGCCGTAGCCGAGTATATGTATCAGATGGAGCGGGCCCCCATTCTGAAGGTGGACGGTCTTGAGGACAGCTACAAGGTGCTGGCAGATTTCAACGGTGTTGTGCTGGCGGGGTGTCCGAGCAAATACGGTACGCAGTTCGTCACTTGGGATCGGGACTTCGACCACAAGGGCGTATCCCACGGACACTACTACACCGGATTGTATGCGTCCGGCAATTACGAAGCGGCAAAGCGTGACTTTGCCACTCGTTCCGGGCTGATCCCAGAGCAGCAGGTCTTTCGGGAGGAACAGCTCGTCGAGCTCTATCGCTGCTGCACAGACACGCTACAAAACGATGCTGCTCTCTCATATAAGCGGGAAAAGGCCATTCAGGAGGTGCAGGAGCAGATCGAGCAATGCCTGCCTGACATTGCGGAGCGTATCCAGCAACAGAACGTGGAGCCGACGCAGGAACAAACCATGTAATATCGAATGGCAGGGCCGGAGTTTTATCAAAAACTCCGGCCCTTTTGCGTTTCAGGACAGATCAAGGGCAGCAGCCCGGAAAGGAGATATATGCGAAAACTAACAAGGCCGCTGGCACGGCGGATCGACGAGCGTCAGCCAGTGCCCTATCAGCAGAGGTCACCGGAGCCGGTGTTTTGCACCGAAAACGAGCGATGCCGTGGATGCCCGTATCCCGCCCACGGTGTCATTTGCTGGCATCGGGATGGCACTTGTCTGCGGACAGATATGGAGAAAATTGAGAGGAGACAGAAGAATGATTCAAGCAGTTTTAAGTAATCCATCTCACCCGGAATATGGTGTGGCAACCATTCCGTTCCCTATTCCGCATAACCAGTACGCGCACTGCATGGAGCTTTTAGAGGCGTTGGAGATCGGCGACGCGGTCAAAGCCGACTGCCAGGTGCAGGAGATCAACAGCTTCTACACCGTCCTCAAGCGTACGGAGATGCTCACGGTCAATGTGGAGGAGCTGAACTATCTTGCCAAACGGCTGGATAGCTTCGACACCGGCGAGGCCGCGCAGTTTCAGGCGATGGCCCACAAGCTGGAGCTTTTTGAGCTAAAGGATCTCATCAACCTGACCTTCTGCTGCCAGCAGGCCACGGTCATCACAGATTTCTCTGATCTCGCCGCTGTTGGCCGCGACCACTACATGAACCTGCACGGCGGCAGCGCAAGCGTGGATGAGCTGAACAAACTGAATGGCGAGGAAACCGCGCGGCGGCTCATTGAAAGTGGCAGCGGCACGATCACCCCCTACGGTGTGGTCTATGATAACGGCATGGAGCCGGAGCAGGTGTATGACGGGCAGTTCTTCCCCGGCTACTACTATGAGCCGAATGCCATCACGATTGCGGTGACCGCCAAGTCCGAGCCGGAGGATACGGAGCATATCACATGGCTGTACCTTCCTATGGTGCAGAAGGAGATCGACCGTGTTCTTCAGCGGGCGGGCATTACAGATCCCGAGAATGTACATCTTCGGTTAGAGGATATGCAACTGCCGAATGAGGTGCATGTGTTACTGGATATGGAACAGGAAGGCATTGCAAACCTCAATGCACTGGCACATGCTGCGGACGCCCTTTCCTCGGATGATATGAAAAAGCTGGGCGCTGTTGTGACCATGGCAAAGCCACGGACAGCGGAACAGATCAAAAACCTTGTAGAGAATCTCAATCTGTTTGATTTCGCTCCCGGTGCGCATACACCGGAGGAATACGGCAAGTACATGATTCAGCAGTCTGGTCACTTCGACTACGATGAGAATCTGGATGAGTTTTATGACTACGAGGGCTACGCCATGCAGCGCATGAATGAGGAGGACGGAATGTTTACAGGCAGAGGCTATATTGCCTACAAGGGCTATACCAGTCTGGCGGAGATTATGGAGGGCGATCAGTGCAGCCGCATGGAGATGGGAGGCATGGCATGATCATTCAGGCAGAATTGAGGCGAAAGCAGTCTGAGTACGAAGGCGAAGCCTGCGCCGTGGATAAGGTCATCGAGCTGCCAAGCCCGCGGTTCCAACAGTTCAGCCGCGCACTGCTGGCTGACTATGATTTCATCGCAGAGAACAAAAATGCCATCCGACACGATGATGACGCCAGGCACTGCCTGCTCATCCTTGACGCGGAGGGAACGGACGGTTTCCTTGTTGACCCGCAGGGGTATAATTACGCCCGGTACAGTGCCTTTGTCCCCAACGCCCGCAGCTTGCTGACGCCGGATATGGGGATCGACCGCAGCTATCTTTCGCCGGCAGAGCCTTGGCGGGATGAGAGCAGGGATGAAATGCTCCGCATGACGCTGCGTGTCGATGGAAAGCCGGACTACACCCTCGTCCTCCCCGCTGACGAGGAATACCTCGATGCGGTGAAAAACTATCTTGATATTGATGTTTTCGCGGATGCCATGCTCTGTGATATTCAATTCAAGGTGCCATACATCGGTGAGCTGATCCGTGATACGGATTGCCCCGCCGTGGAGGATTACAACGATTTTGCCGAAGCCTTGGAGGACATCTGGCAGAAGGACGGTGCGCTTCTGACCTACGCCGCCGTATCTTCAGACGGCGGGATGGTCGCTGGGAAGCTCGCTATAGCAAAGGGCGTGAGCTATCTGGAAAAATCAAGTATGGATACTGCTATGGAAAAACATACCGTGAGGCCAAAGAGAAAGCAGAAAAGTGCAAAGCGGCGTTAGCAAGCGGAAATCCCTTGCCAACATCCAGGACTCCAAATCTGTTTTCCGCCTATTGTATGGGGTGGCTTTACGCAAAGAAAAGCAAGGTGAAAGAATCAACATATATCAAGTATACCGTGCTTTTCTCTGCTTTGAGCGTAGAATCAGGCGCTGTGCGCCGGAAAGGAGAAGCTATGAATATCCGAAAAGCTGTGGACTACAGCACAATGTTTGCCACACTGGAAGCTGTCATGGAAGCGGAACTGCCGCAGATGGAGCTGTACTGCGAGATCGGCAAGGCCGTCTGTACCCGCATGGAAAAGGGTGCGGCGGTAGCCGCTGCGGAGTTCTTGAAAGAACAGTACCCGGATATGACCGGCTTCTCTCCGCGCAATGTGCGCCGGATGCGGGATTTCTGGCAGATGTACGGCGATATGCCGGAACTGCTGGGCGAAGCGCTTCACTTGAATTGGACGCAGAACGTGGTCATCATGGAGGCGGAACTGACCGCAGAGGAGCGCCGCTGGTACATCCGGCAGGCCGCTGCACAGAATCTATCCAAGTCAGAGCTTCTGCGAATGATCACGGATTCTGCGTGTTTGGAAAGTGTTCTCGACGAAAAGGTCGATGTGTGGTATAATAAGGACAACGATGAGATTTCGGAGAGAACGCAGTATGAAGAAGATCCTGTTTATCTGTCATGGCAACATTTGCCGCAGCCCAATGGCCGAGTTCGTGATGAAGGACTTGGTAAAGAAGGCTGGGCTGACATCACAGTTTCATATCGAATCGGCGGCCACCAGCCGGGAGGAGATCGGCAACCCGGTCTATCCTCCGGCACGGCGCAAGCTGGCGGAGTATGGGATCTCCTGCGAAGGCCATGCCGCACGGCAGTTGACAAATCGGGATTACGACGAATACGATCTCCTGATCGGCATGGACCAGGCCAACCTCCGGGATATGTACCGCATCTGCGGCGGCGACTATGCCGAAAAGATGTCCCTCCTGATGGACCACACCGCTCGTCCCGGCAATGTGGCGGACCCATGGTACACCGAGGACTTCGAGGCAACCTGGCGGGATGTGCTGGAGGGCTGCCAAGGACTTCTGAGAGAATTTATGACAGAATGAGGTGTTCAAATGGCACAAAATGATAAGATCCAACTGTTCGAAGACAAGCGTATTCGCACCGCATGGGACGAGGAAAAGGAAGAATGGTACTTTTCCATCGTCGATGTCGTTGCGGTTTTGACGGATCAGCCAGATGCCCGTCATGCCAGTACATATTGGGCGGTTTTAAAGAAGCGGCTGAATAACGAAGGTGCAGGCCAACTGCTTACAAATTGTAAGCAGTTGAAAATGACCGCCTCAGATGGGCGGAAACGGCTGACCGATGTAGCTGACACCGAGCAGCTTCTTCGCATCATCCAGTCCATTCCGTCACCGAAGGCAGAACCGTTCAAGCTGTGGCTGGCGCAGGTCGGTCGGGAGCGCATCGAAGAGACCATCGACCCGGAGCTGACCATCGACCGGGCTTTGGAAACCTATCTCAAGAAGGGGTACAGCCGTGAGTGGATCAACCAGCGGCTGCAGGCCATCCAAGTCCGCAAAGAGTTGACAGATGAATGGGATGCCCGCGGAGTGCAGAAGGGCGTGGAGTATGCTATCCTCACGGACGAGATCTCCCGAGCATGGTCCGGCATGTCCACCCGGCAGTACAAGAATCTGAAGGGCTTGAAAAAAGAAAACCTTCGTGATAACATGACTACACTGGAACTGGTGCTGAACATGCTGGCAGAGGCGACAACCACTCAGTTTTCAAGGGATCGCAAGCCGACGACCTTCCAAGAGAATCTGGCAGTTGCCAAGGCAGGCGGCCAGGTCGCAGGACGAACCAGAAAAGACATTGAGTCTCAGTCGGACACGCCGGTCATCACATCGAAGAATGCTGCACAGCTCAACCAGGTCGTAACAGACTTGCTGGAAGGCGCAGTCTCTGACACAACTGAAGAATCAAAAGACAAGTGAGCTCTGCGCATCAAGTTTTTTCTTGCTGTCATGCACAGATTTTTTCGAAAGCAAATTTCGAAAAAATCTATAGTGTTGAGTTATGACAAAAAAGTCCTGAAACCGCAAGGGTTTCGGGACTTTTTTATTTTGCCCGAACGGAAAACGCCCCCTGATTTTCTAACGCTTTTCTAACGCTTTCAAACACCGCCTCTCCGGTACCGCCCCACTCGCGCTGCTCCTGTCGCCGGAGCCCCGCTCCAACTACTGTAACGCAACCCAAAGCTCCCCCCGATGCAAAGGCATCAGGGGGAGCTTCAGTTATCGTTGTACCGGCTCCCGCAGGTCCTTCGGCAGCCAGAATTTCCGCCACAGGCAGAACAAAAACAGCGCCCCGCGGAAGCACAGCTCTATGCCTGTCTCTTATACACATCTGACGC
>ENA-OZFZ01001243-OZFZ01001243.1-human-gut-metagenome-genome-assembly--contig:-NODE-1243-length-10832-cov-4.198571_pt1 | contig 10832 bp, 8 predicted proteins | sample MGYA00244621_ERZ653640 | MGnify/ENA primary metagenome ERZ653640 (study PRJEB26926, sample SAMN06165019) | human gut metagenome | biome: ENVO:00009003; feature: ENVO:2100002; material: ENVO:00002003... | reverse complement strand
AGCGCCTAATCTTTTGCCCGGTAATAAAGCAAGCGGCAGCATCATACATTCGGTTTGCCAGTTCGTCAGCTTTCGTTTTGCCCTTAGTGGTATAGGCAGACCATCCACGGGCATTCATCCATTCGCCATTCCCGGCAGCATTGCAGTGGATGGAAACAAGCAACACGTTATTAGCTCCATATCGGGCGCAAATCTCGTTCACACGCCTTGCACGTTCAGCCAAAGGCACGTCCAAGTTCTCCTTAACAATGCGTTCCGCTACATAGCCACGTTTAGCCAGTTCACGCACGACTTCATCCGCAATTTCTCTTGTATAGGCATACTCCCTGAAAGTTCCATCCGGGCTGCGTTTACCCGGTGTATTTTCTCCATGCCCATTGTCTATAAGTATCTTCATTCTTGATTCAATTTATGGTAAAAATCTATTTTAATTCTGTCATATACCATTTGTACATTGGTATAAGCTCTGCCATTGTTCACCGTTTCCGCATAAACCTCTGACAACACACATTGCTCTACCCATTCAATCCATTCGGGCGAAGTGTAGCTTGACAATCGTTTCCCTCGATACGAATATGCATCAAATCGGCTGTTTCTGTCCTCGTGCATATTCATAATCAAGGTGTGTACTTTCGCTTTCGTGGCTTCACGGTCTGCGATGTGGTTTTCTTCACGCACTTTCTTTATTATACGGCAAACCCTCTCAACGGCAAGGTCAAAGTAAATGCTTGATATGTTTTTTATCCGCAACTGCGTTTCGGGTCTTAACCCCTCTGCAATGTCAGTGAGCATATCATTTTGGGTTTTGGTTTCCGTCAGAAGTTCGGCTACCATAGACTGATTGCTTTTAATCATGTCGTTAATGATAGACTTGAACCACTTGAAACAAGCTACCATAAGTGCAGCCGCCAAACAGAGAAACACAGCGCACACTATCACCATAAAGCCAAAATCGCTTATGCCTTGTGCTACTTTCAAACTTTCTTCCATCATCGGTTTTTCTTATACTTGTTTCGCTTGTAATACTCAAAGTTATCCCTATCCTCCTGCGTGATTGGAGTATTCGGTGGAAAGAACTTAAACCCGTACATCGTTCCATAGCGTACCACTTTGATTACGGCACGAAATGGATATTTGCGCTTCGGGTCTAAAACAACATCTTTCAACTTCTTACTATCAGTATAGAAAGCGGATGCACCGATACCCTCGCCATAGGCGATTAGTGTTCTCGTTCCGTTCTCTGTCTGTCTTTCCTTACATCCCGTAAACACCGTGACCTCATTAATCACGGCATCTACTGAGGTGTATTCACAATCGAAAATATCTTCATTCAAGGATTCGGTTTCCTCAAAGTCCATTACCTCGTTCATAAGTCCATCGGTATATTATAGGTTTCACAATCGGCATCCACCATTTCACGGATAGCCAAACGGTCTTTCAAAAAGTTCTCATAGGGGGATTTCGCACTTTCGGCAAGCAAGCCCAGCATGGCAGACTGATATTCGTTTACCAGCTTACTTTCTGTCTTAGCCGGGTATCTTGCAGTAAGCAACGTGCTGAAAATATTATCAGCCGTTTTTGGATATTCCACCCTCACGCTGTCATATTGGAACATCGTGCCTGTGGCACGTTCCGCATCAGTCGTAATCTCAATGCCACCCTCTTTGTCTGCAATAACCTTAACCTCTTTGATGTTATGGTTATAAAGGAACGTTCCCTGCCCGTTATTAAGAGAATCTATCACCTCCGGCTTAGTCTTAGCCAGCAGCCCTGTAGTCAAAACATTTGCTTCCATCGTTCAAACAATTATTAAAAATGAATTTACTGTGTTCCTCCGAGCATCTGATTATCCAGCCATATTCAGATGGGAAGAAGTGTTTAATATCCGTTTCATCTTTGATTTCGTATTTATTGATGGTGCGGTGGAATTTCTTATAAAACCTTTTCAGAATACCGCTTCTTAGCAATATGCCGTAATGGTTTTGTTTGAATCCCACATAATCAATGCTACGAGCATCAACCGGGAATATCTGCCAGTTGCTTTTAATCTCTACTTTCAATTCGCCACCCAAGTAAAGCCCCATCATGTCGAGTACGAAATGCAGTGCCTCTTTGTCAGCGCATAGTATCACCATATCATCCATATAGCGATAGTAGTAGATTTTCACCCCAAAACGCTTCATCACTATCTTAGCCAGTTCTTCTTTAACCCAATGGTCGAAATATGCTAAATAGAGATTAGCCAAATATTGACTTGTGAAATTGCCTATTGGCAGCCCCTTGTCTTTACCGTTACTATCTATTATCTTATCCAACAGCCTTAACAGTTGTTCATCCGCTATAGTGTAGCGGATTATCCTTTTCAATGCTGCGTGGTCTATGTTATCATAGAACTTCTTGATGTCAATCTTCAAACAGAACCTTGTACCTTTTCTGTCTATGATTAAAGCCGTATGCACATCCTCCATACATTTATGAATACCACGCCCTTTGATACAAGCGTATGTATTCGCAATGAAGAAGTTAGTCCAGTAACGCCCCAACACATTGATAATGCAATGGTGTACTATCCTGTCCGGGAAGAACGGGGCAATCATAATCACCCTTTCTTTCGGCTCATATATAACCTTAATCCGATATTCACCGGGGGTATAAGTTTCATTGCGCAAGTCCCAGTACAAGCTATCCAAATTCTCCAAAATGTTCTCATTGAACTTGGATATTTCGGTACGCTCTCCTTTGCCTTGCTGTGCCTTATATTGCGCCCGTATGAGGTTGGAGCATTCATATATCAAGTGATAAACATTCTTAATTTTCTTAGCTTGGGAAATGAATATCTTTCCTGTATCACCGACATATAAACCGCAATCCTCAAAATCCGAGTATTGATTAAAGCAGGTATCAGCCGTATAACATAACCCGTATTCAGTCTTTACTACACCCATTTGTGCCGTTGTTCTAAAACAGAGCTTTCAATTACTTACTTGCACCGTCCTAATCCATATTATTTTACCAACTATCAGACGTGCCGATAGTCCCTGTGAGGTAAGGGCGTGGCAGCAACAGTTATAAGTTGAAACCACGGTAAAAGCGGAACCCAATGTTCGCATTCGCATTCGAGGAACGATTATTCGCATTCAGATAACCGAAACCCGCATTCGCACCATTATTCGCATTAGCAGACAAAAGGGCACCAGCCGCCACAACCCTGTTATGTTTTTATTTTTTTCAATCCAACGCCATTTTCGTTGCTCCGTTCACCGAGTTTTGCAGTCCGTCAAAAACGGCACAAGCGGAACCCAACGTGCGCAACCGCAGACGAGGAACGATAATTCGCAAACAGACAACCGAAACCCGCAGTCGCACCAGTACCCGCACGAGCAGACAAAAGGGCACCATACCAGCCTACAGCAGACCACGTACTACCACCTGTGGGAGTCCAATAGTAATCGCAATAGCCTTTATTACTTGAACCTCCTACTTTTTCGGCAAAGGAATAGCCTTTAGTGGAATGAGCCATAGAAAGCACATAGCCCTCAGTTCGTGGAAGCTCCGTAATGGCTTCATATCCGATAGGTACGGTAGTAGCACTATCTGAATGAGAGGTGAATTTTGTCGGGTCTTCGCATACATAGGCAATAGATACATCCGCTTTATGCCAAATTAGTACATCATCAGCAAGCATCCACAAGTATTCATAAGGAGTTTCCAAGCCACGGTAAGAGGTTACTTGTACCACCTTATCGCCACCAGTCCATCCCTTGATGGTGTAGGACACCTTACCCGTGTTGTTTCCCAGCGTTGCAGTAACACCGCAAGGCACAAAGGGTTTGTAACCTCCCCATGTATTCCACTCCGTACCATTAACAACCGGACCACTCCCTAAGCCTCCTTGATGGAATCCGTCAGCAGTCAGCGTTTCGGTGTAAGCATCTTGGCAGTGCAATGAGGCATATTCCACACGTTGCAACCAAGCAATTTCATTGTACACCCTGTACGCCCCGTGGTGTGTTCCGTTCTTGCAAAGAGGACGAACACCAGCCTTTGAAATGGAAGTACGAGGCATACCCAACATGGAGTTGTAAGTACCATCCTTAGCGGCATCACCAGCACCCGAACCACCTCTGAATTGTGCGGCATTCGCTTTGAGTATAACAAATCCGTCTGAATCCCTTGCAATTTCATCGCCATTCCAAGTGAGCCAACATCCCGAAACGGCTACAGAGTTGGTAATATCCACCGTTGCATACCACGGGCTTACCGTCTTTCGTTCCATCTTGATAAAGCCGGGCAACGGATATTCGGAATAGGCACGAATCCATTTCGTCCCCTCTATCTCCAACTTGAAGTAATATTCCGGCTTTTCAAGCATTACATTACCGTCCGTGCTGTCAATCACAGCCGTTGCACCCGAATCCTTTTTACGGCTGTCATTTTGGTTAAGGTAATACTTAACCGAGCCGTCAGGGTTTTCCACAAAGCGTTTCAGCTTCGCTTGAATGGGTAATGTACGGTGCAAATCCAAATTACCCACACGCTTTAGTTTGTAGTCCTGTGAGTTGAAATCACCTTGCACCCCATACCATTGGTCGTAAGGATATTGCGGTTTCGTGTTTCCGCTTCCCAATAATAATCCCATAGCTATAAGTTATTTAATAGTTTCACCAGCACCCCAATACACATCATATACCGAAAGGTCGATACCGTTTGGGGATATTACGGTTATCGCTCCGGGCGTCCAATCCCCGATAGGTACGGGGAACATACCAAATTCCTTATCACAAATGAGCTTGCATTTAAGCAGCGTACTTGTTTCCATCGTAACCTCTTTAGGTCGTACAAAGACGGTAAACGGAACACCACCCAAAGCAAAACCATTGGAAAGGTCTGTAACCTTACCTTTGGAAAGAATCCGTAGGCTGTACATCGTTGTTTCCATAATTCACTGAGTAAATCAAGTTTATTTAACTGCAAATATAATCATAAATGTGTTCAATAAACACATTTATGATTATAATTAAAGTATATCATCAGATAATGAGGTATAACGTGCTTCAAGTTCATTGATTTTATCTCTTAGCAACTGCCTTTCATTATGCAATTCCTTTATTTCATACGGCATTGCAGACCCCATTAGGGCGGCTTCGTAGCATTTGATTATCTTATAATCGCTACTTGCCAACACCTCCTTTGAGCGTTCAATCTCATGTGCCACCTTTTGAAAGTCGGGGACTTCTATGTATCTGAATGAAATCCTGTCCCCGGCATCGTATGGCACAATGCGCACAACATAGCCCTCCTTATCTGTGTTTTGTTTACTTTCATCTATTGCATCCACTGGCTTATATATGGTTGGCAGTTCAGCCACCTGTTCAATAACCGATACCATGCGTGTTGTTATTTCCCCCGTTTTCTCATTTCTGATTTTTTGAGGAATAGGGGCTATTTCTATACATTGTAGATAGTCGCCATCCATATATCCGTATAATACTCTTTCTTCCATATTTTTAGTATTTCCATCTACTTACTAACCATGCTTGTTTTTTAACTCCATCTACATATCCTACGGTATATACAAACATACCACCTTGACCCTCTACAAAATCGTAGTAGTCATTTACCGAAGTATCATCATAGATTAGGTAGCCGCTTCTTGGTCTGAATCTCATATAGCCTCTCCACCACTGCTTTACAAATATAACCTGCCCTTCTTTAGGAGAAGCCGGAAGATACACTACTGATGCGGCAGACGTGTACCCTATTACCACGGTATCTTCTCTATTCAAATACCATGTGTTATTCGACGTTCCTGTAATACACTTTCGACCAAAAATCAAGCCTCCGGCAAATAAATCATAGAAGAAACCGCCAAAGGCTGGTGCAGTCCCCGAATTAGAAGCCCGACCATAAACACCTGCCACGATTGTATCTACCGCATTTATATCCCATGTTCTTGCCGGAACATTTGCAAAACCAAGCCCAACAATAGCCCCACGGTGCGTATATCCGCTACTTGCTGGCATACCGTCCGTACCTGCCATATTTGAGAATATTCCCGTTGGTGACATATAGGAAACCGCATTAGAATAGTTAGGAGCATTTTTAGCCCTTGTTTCAAAAATTCCACGGTTGGCATCTATTGTCATTTTTGCACCAAAATCAACAAGCGCATAATCACCACCACCACTTGAAGATTCAATATAAATACGAGCCATTGAAGCATCCAACTCTATCCTATTGCCATCACCCATAGTGGAAACAATCTTACCACCCTTAATAAACCAATCTCCAATATTTGCCCCCTCAGCCAATAATAAGTTTGTGGCAATAGTTTCAAATTGCGCTCCAAAAGTATTCCATTTGCCTGTATTAGTCGGTACGAACCCAGTGAAAGTTCCAGCATCTATACGGGCTATATAGTATTGATTGTTGTATTTTACAGCATCCAACCGCTTGCTATTCCCGTAATAAGTCTTGGATGAATCATAAATACCCCTGTAAACAAGTACGGGGCTATCACCTTTCTCCCCCTTATCACCCGGCTTTCCATCTTCACCTTTATCACCTTTCGACCCCGTTACACATATTGCAGCCGTAGTGTCGCTCGTTCCATTCGTATAAGTGATAACCGAGCGTGTCCATATATACCATTTGTCTTTCCAAGTTGGGCGTGTTGTACTCCATGAGCCATTAAGTAATGAGGTTGCCGAACTGGATAGGTAGTATTGTTCAATAATAGAACTTACGCCAACACCGCTATCACCCGTAGAGCCTTTGCCGCCTGTAATACAAACCGCCTTAGTGTAGGTAGTCGTGTTGTCTGAATAAGATACTTTCGTTCTACTCCATATATACCTCCCATTTATCCATGTCGGGGCGGTTGTCTGCCACCCCGTAGTAGGCGCAACTGAATTTGACGTGCTTTGTGCATATTCCACATCTGCCAATGTCACACTAACACCCGGCTTTCCATCTTCACCATCATAAGGATTTACACGAATAGGGGTACTCCATTTCTGTATCATCAGGTCTGCTTTGCCATTCATTACGGAAGCAATGTCATTCACAGGTAAAGCCCCCATCAACAAACGTATATCATCGAAATACACGGCAGAGCCGAATACATCATCATCGTAAATAGCAAAGCCTACAGCCATGATATTAACGCTACCACTATGTAATTGCTCTCCGTTTTTGAATACCGTAACGGTACGGTCATTAAAACGGAATGCAAGGTGAAACCACGTATTAGGCGTGATTGCAATACTCTTTTCCACATAGTGCCTACCGTTATATCCGTTCAACATCCACTTGACTTGATTTTGGTCTGACTTCATCCAAAAACAGAGTGTAAAACTTTCCCCAAAGGGTAAATCATAAGGAATACGGCTCTCCATTCCACCACTCAGATTGAGGGCATATCTCGTTCCGTCTTTTACTACCGTCCCACCGCCCAGCACACCATTATAACCGTTACCCGAAATATCGGCAATGCTTGAAGTGTCGTTAGCTTCAATGGGCAAATGAAATTTGGTACGGTCTGCAAGCCCGGACTTCTTAGCCATTGTACACCAAATATATTCCAACGCTCCTACTTTCGGCATTTCCGTACTCCACCCTGTAGGGTTGGAAGAATTAACATCCAAATCGGGCGGTACTAAAGTCGAGCCATTTTTAGCGTAACGATACTCGTAATATTCGCCAGCTCCGGCATCCGTTCCACCTGTACCCGATTCACCTTTAATCAAAGCCCAAGTGTAATCCATCGGATTATCACTGTCTTTCTGCACGTAGTCGGTGTATTGCCCTATGTAGTCGCCCGGCTCTTCACCATTGTTTGCAGTGAACGACATTCCCCCGTTGTCCGAATACTTGATATGGAAGTATGGAGTACGCCCATCTTCACCGGGTAAACCGGGCGTTCCGTCTTGTCCTTTCGTGTCGCTCCACTTGTAAGCACTTGGTTTGTCGCTATCGGTAGGTATCATATCCACGTACAAACCCAACCATCTTCCGGGTGTTTCACCGTTCCCAGCTGTGAACGTTTTGCCGCCATCATCGGAATACTTCTTGTGAAGATAGCTACTCTTTCCATCTTCCCCCTTAATAACTCCAACATCTTTCCAGTTCGTACCATCCCAAATATAGAGGTTGCCCCCGATTAGATAAGCATCGCCCTCTGAATTTCCAACGGTAGGCAGTTGTGAAACATTATCCTTAGAACCTTTGATATTGATTGAAGTACCATCAGCACCACGCACACGGAAAGGAATACCCCACGCACCCTCCGTATCGGTCTTGGCGTTCTTTATACTCATCCAAACCACGTTTTCGGACGAAGTTCTGTGCCAACCTCCCGTAGAGCCATCCCCCGTAGGGGTGGCAGGCTTGGTTTCACTGTCATTATAGGTATAGAATACGGATAAACCGCTTTCTCCCTTATCCCCAGTAGAACCTTTCGCCACAACCGACCAATATACGGAATTGGTAGGCAAGTTGCCCATGCTTGGCGTGGGGTTGGTGTATCGGTAGGTACACGTTTCACCATTCGCCGTGTAAGTCACCTCATCCCCAGCATAGTACACGTACTTCGGATTATATGTGCCACGGAACACCCCGATATGTGAGGTGTCCCCACTATCAGAAAGCAAACGGACGTTGTGCAACGTTAATTGGCGTTTTGCCGTTACGTTCCAATCAATAGAACTTGAAGAATCACCGATACGGAACTTGTTGCCGTCCAAATCCAAATAGCACTCCTTATCGCTTGTTATAATCTTACCCGTAGTGATAGTGTTTCCGTTGATACGGGTAAATCCGTAGGTAGTGGTAAAGTCCCTGAAATCATCATCCGAATGCACCGACCCCAATATACCCACTTGGAAATAATAGTTGTTCGGGTCTTCGGTTGGTTCAACCTTTAGTTGTTCCTGTGTCACATACCAAATGCCATCCGTGCTTTTCTTGGAGCACTTGGCAAACACATAGTACCCCTTTGGGCTTGATAGAGTGAATGAGCCAGCCGCCATGTTCCAATGCTTGATTATCTCATCATCAATAGTCAAGTGAGCCAATACCCCGGCAGAAGCATCAAAACGATTGGATATTCCGTTTACGTTGGCTTGCAGTATCACATCTATCAAAACAAATTGTTGGCTCTTAGACCCCACCGTAAGCATATTGGTGTCAATGGAATTGGGCTTGATGTTTTCGGGGTCAAAATAACCATCCGTATCATACACCATTGTACGCAGTTCCTCTGTTGTACGCCATCCCCTCCGTGCCTTAGTCAAGTCCCGAAGCCGATTGTTTTCTATGATTGTTTCGTGCCGTCCAACATCCACAACCGTTTGAGTGATTGGGGAAATGGCTGTAATGTCCGAAAGGGTCAGTGTATAGTCATGCTCCACAAGCAGGTTCTTTGTCACCTTTTGGATGCGGATATTCTTTTCAATACCGAAACGCTCATCTTTCACGGGTACATAGTTACCCACATGAAAGACGGTTGTTTCGCTATCGCTTGGCAAAGCGTTCAAAAAATAGGAACGTTCAAAGGTAAGCTGATATTGCGCCCGTGCCTGTGTGCGTGGCTTGAACTCGTTATATCCGGCATACCATAAATCTTCCTCTGCATCATCTTCATAAGATTTAGGCAGGTGAATATCCGTAATCTTATACGTGTCACCCTCCGTTATTCGGTAAGCCTCGCTTTCAGTGGTAGGAATAGTTAGCCCCCTGTTGTCCGTAAATGGAATGAGCGTAAACCTTTTTGTTGCATGGTCGTATCCTCCCTTTTGCGCCAATTCAAATTGTTGTCCGGCTAATTTACCCGAAATGAAAGTAATCTTTGCCGATACCTCGTTAATCAGATACTTTGTACCTTTATCGTCTTTCTCGTTCAGGTCAAAGTCCATTGTATCATCAACGAAAGCACAAATATCATCAGCAACGACTGCCGTAACCTTGCCTGTGCGCTTCGGATAGATGTTGTCATAGGTTTTCACATCTTCCTCACTGCCTATTTTGTCACGCAATTCTGCGTTTTCAATGTAGCGTTTTCTTTCATCTGAAATACCTATCATTTCAGTATTAGCCTTTACAACCGTACCATCAGCGAGGGTGTGGTCGTATTGGTTCATTCTTTGCATCGGAAGTTGCAGCCTTTCTGCATAACCTCTGTAATCGCTACGAATATTGGTTGTACCACCCTCTACCCAAAGGCGAGTGATAATAGCCTTATCGTCTATCTTCTGCTCTTTGAGGTTATACAAACCATTACCCTTGCCCCACTCAAAGAAATCTGCTCCGCTCGGTGGATTGATACGCTTTCCGAATTTCCCAATATGTATTGTACGAATACCGTTGTCTTGGGTTATCTGAAACTCCAAGTTAAACTGCTCGCTATTACAAAGGGTTTGCAATGCCTGTAAACAGTTCACCCCCGAAAACTGAATTGTCTTAGCTTCCGTTTCTGGGCAGTTGTCCTCATCAAATTTCCATACACCAGGGTAATCCCTCTCCAAGTTGTAGATTAGGACTTGTACAAATTCCTTGATTGTATAAGTCAAGTCGAAAGTGCTTTTGTCGCTTTTGCCGTACTTGTCGCAATTTCGGTATATTGTCTTCATAAGGTCGTACATGACACCATAGAAGACAGGCTCGTAGTTATAGTAACCCTCCGACACAATTTCACGGGTCGTTGTGGCTCTTATACTATACTCGTTGCCGCCTACAATAATCTTATCGCCCTTGGCAAATGAAAGCCATTCAGACGATACTATTTTAATGGAAATGTAATCATCACCCATTAGAGCTGTCTCTTATACACATCT
>ENA-OZFZ01001242-OZFZ01001242.1-human-gut-metagenome-genome-assembly--contig:-NODE-1242-length-10835-cov-4.727644_pt1 | contig 10835 bp, 8 predicted proteins | sample MGYA00244621_ERZ653640 | MGnify/ENA primary metagenome ERZ653640 (study PRJEB26926, sample SAMN06165019) | human gut metagenome | biome: ENVO:00009003; feature: ENVO:2100002; material: ENVO:00002003... | reverse complement strand
AGCCTGTGCGAGGTCGATGTTGCCGACTTTGACGCCAAGCTCCCCGAGCTGCGCGCCAAGCTGGGCGACCGCGCCTGCCTGCGCGCCGTTCACTACTGGTACGAGAACGGCCTGGTCGACAAGCGCTGGGCTGCTCTGAACGCCGGCGACATCGATCAGTTCCTGGTCCTGACGCGCGAGTCCGGCGCCAGCTCTGCCATGTACCTACAGAATGTCGTTGCCAAGCTGGGCTCCGAGCAGCCCTCGATGTATGCCCTGGCACTGGCCGAGCACGTGCTCGACGGCCGTGGCGCCGTCCGTATCCACGGTGGCGGCTTTGGTGGCACCATCCAGGCCTTCGTGCCGCTCGACCTGGTCGACACCTTTATCACCAAGATGAACGGCTGGCTAGGCGAGGGCTCTGCCCGCCACTACGCAATTTCTGACAAGGGGGCTTACGCGGCATGGCTGTAATGACTGACGTGCGCGAGGCCGCGCAGAACCTGATCGAGTACGCTATCCACCGATCGATGATCGGCCAGGACGATCGCATCTGGGCGTATAACACCATTCTCGAGTGCATCGGTGCTACGGGGCCGGCGCTCGACATGGCCTGGGCGCTCCAGGTCGAGAAACTCTCGCTCTTGCACCCCGACACCCTGCCCAACTTTGACCTTGAAGGCACACTTGCCGCGCTTTCCGAGGCCGCCGTTGCCAACGGTGCTGCCGAGGACACGGCGTCTGGCCGCGACCGCATTGCCATGCGCATTATGGGCGCGCTCATGCCGAGGCCTTCGGTTGTAAACGAGGAGTTCAACGGCCGCATGGGCGTCAACGAGCCCCGCGCCGCGACCGACTGGTTCTACGGTCTGTGCTGCGACGCCGGCTACGTGCGCCGCGCCGCCATCGCGCGCAACATCAAATGGAGCACCCCCACCAACTGGGGTGACCTGGAGATCACTATCAACCTGTCAAAGCCCGAAAAGGACCCGCGCGATATCGCCGCGGCCGGCGCCGCCAAAAACACGGGCGAGAAGTATCCCGCCTGCCAGCTCTGCATCGAAAACGAGGGCTATCCCGGACGCTCCGCCGCAGCCGACGGCGGCGCTCACCCCGCCCGCCAGAATCTGCGCGTTATCCCCATCCAGCTCGACGGCGAGCGCTGGGGCTTCCAGTACAGCCCGTACGCGTACTTTAACGAGCACTGCATTGCCATGAGCTCCGAGCATCGTCCGATGCACGTCGACCGCAAGGGGCTGACCTGCCTGCTCGACTTTGTCGACCTGTTCCCGCACTACTTTATTGGCTCCAACGCCGACCTGCCCATCGTGGGCGGCTCGATTCTGTCGCACGACCACTTCCAGGGCGGCGCGCACGAGTTCCCCATGATGCACGCCGCCGAGGTCTCGCAGTTTAGCGTGCCCGGCTTTGACCAGGTCAGCGGTACCGTGTTACAGTGGCCGCTTTCGGTGCTGCGACTGCGCTCGCACGACCGCGCCCAACTGCTCGACGCCGCCGAGAAGATCATCCTCGCCTGGCGCGAGTGGACCGATGAGTCGGTGGGCGTCATCGCGCACACAGCCGACGGCGTGGCGCACAACACCGTGACGCCCGTCATCCGCCGCGTCGACTCCCGCGGCAACGCCGGCGGCGAGATCTACGAGGCCTATCTTGCGCTTCGCTGCAACATCACGACCGACGAGCATCCGCTGGGTGTGTTCCACCCGCATGCCGAGTATCACCACATTAAGAAGGAGAACATCGGCCTGATCGAGGTCATGGGCCTGGCCATTCTTCCGCCGCGCCTGGTTCCCGAGCTCGGCGCTGTCCGCGAGCACCTGCTGGCGGCCAAGGTCGATGCCAGCTACGACCTTGCCGACGCGCTCGAGAGCGATGACCTTTGTCGCAGCCACGCCGCATGGGCCGAGGACGTCTTTGCTCGCCGCGCCGACGAGCTTACGGCCGACAACGCCATCGATATCCTGCACGAGGAGGTCGGCGTGGTGTTTGGCCACGTGCTCGACAACGCCGGCGTCTTTAAGTGGGACGAGGCAGGACGTGCCGCCCAACAGCGCTTTATCGACTCACTGTAATGATCCCTTGGGGACGGAGGAAAACGGATCATTTCGTCCTCAAGGCAACGGCGCCCGCCGGCAACATCGCCGACGGGCGCCGTTTTTGAGTGTTCGGCGTCGCAACTCCTAGAGTTCAGTCACGACAACGCTGTTGTAGATCTCGTCCCAGCGGTCCATGACCAGGTGGCCGGTCTTGGGATCCATGGCGTTGAGCTTGCCGCAGGTATTGGCGGTCTTGAGCACCGTGACGTCGTCGGCACCAGCCGCAATGGCATGCGCAAAGCCGGCGATGGTCGAGTCACCGGAACCCGTTGCGTTCACAGCCGCAATCGCGGGCGTCTTGGCGCGGAACGCACGGCCCTCATGGAAGCCCACCGAACCGGCAGCGCCCATCGAAACGACAACCCAGGGAATACCGGCAAAGCGGTCATCGGCGGCAAGCGCCTCGCGCAGGGCATCGACATCATCGGTCGTAAAGGACGTACCCAGCAGGCCGTTAATCTCGGTCAGGTTGGGCTTTACGAGCTCAGGCTTAGCGTCGGACTCCAGCGCGGCCTCCAGCGATGCACCCGAGGTGTCGAGCAGCACCTTGGCGCCCGCCTCCTCGGCGATCTTGACGAGCTCGGCATAGTAGCCGGCATCGACGCCACGCGGCAGCGAGCCCGAAAGCGTCACAACGTCCGCCTTCGCTGCAAGCTCGGCGAACTTGGCCGTAAAGGCCTCGAGCTCGGCCGGGGCGATCTGCGGACCGCTCTCCAAAAGCTCGGTCTGATTGCCCTCGTGCAGGATATTCAGGCAAATGCGCGTCTCACCGGCGATGGGCACAAAGTCGTTCTTGACGCCGTCGGCATCCATAAGCTCGGCCATATAGGCACCCATGTGGCCGCCGAGCAGACCGGTCGCGAGCACATCGTCGCCCAACTGCAGCAGCACACGGCTCACGTTGAGGCCCTTGCCGCCAGCGGTCTTTTCGGGCGTCACACGGTTAACATCGTCGATGATCAGCTTGTCGAGCTGATAGCGCGTATCAATCGACGGGTTCATGGTAACGGTCAGAATCATATTGAACTCCTGTTTCCGGGGCACGACACGCGCGGCCCCAAACATACGATAGCTCGTTAAAGGATCTCGATCTCAAAGCCGCGGGTAACGGTCTCCCCCGGCTTGGCCACCAGGCAGCCACGCTTGTGCTCCAGGATATCGTCCTCGTCGGAGCAGGTAGACAGGCCGCCCCACGGTTCCACGGCCACAAAGTCACCCTCGGGCTTGCTCCACACAATCAGGTACGGCATATCGGGGAACGTCAGGCGCACGCCCTTGTCCTCGGTTTTCTTGGTCAGCGTAACCACGTGGCTCTCGAGCACATCAAAGATGGTCTCGGCGAAGTCGAAGAGCTCATGGGTAAGCGGCAGATCGTGGCCGACCATCGGGTTCTTGCTACGGTGCTCGACATCGATCAGGCCTGTGGAGGGAACAGCGGTGCAAAGCTCGGTCGCCTCACGCTGATCGAAACGAAGTTCATAGTCGTCGTAGGACTCGCCCTCGTCGAGCGGGCACTTAAAGCCGGGGTGACCACCCACAAAGAATGGCATATCCTCGATGCCCTCATTGGTCACCTCGTACGACACGGCCACCTTTTCCGAATCGATCGTGTAACGAGCAACGATCTTAAACGGATACGGGTACTGCTCGAGCAACTCGGCATGGTCGGCAGAGCTTAGGCTCAGCGCAACCATGTTGTCACTCTGCTTCTCGAGCTTCCACTCCTGCTTGCGGGCAAAACCATGGCGGGCGAGCTTGACCTCGCGACCACCCATAGTCATCGCGCGACCGTCACGAAGGCCGCCGCAGATCGGGAAGCAAATGGGTGCCTGGCCCGACCAGACCGAAGGATCACCCTGCCACAGGTACTCACGGCCGTTGGCCGCAATAGAAGTGAACGACCCGCCCGCCGTGCTCAGTGCTACGCGGATAGAACCGTTATCAAGAACAAACTCCATAGGAGCCTTCCCTTTCTTACGACAGCCCGCCAAGTCAATAGGGCTGATAGAAAACCGGCCCGCGCCCCATCACAGAAACGCGAGCCGTCAACGGACTAGTTAATTACGCCGGATACCCGCTAATCATGGTATTCGCCGCGGTCCCACTTCTCGAGGAACTCGTCAAAGAAGTGCGGGTCAGCCTGAGCCTCGGCGTCGGCCTTATTGCAGGCATCGATCTTGGCGATCAGGGCATCGTGCTCGGGGGTCTTCTCGTAGGGCTCCTCCAGGAAGGCAAGCATGATATCGGCCATCAGGAACTCGCCGGTGATCTTGCCGCCAAAGCCCACGATGTTGGCATTGAGCTCGCGACGGGCATACAGGGCAGAGGTCATGTCGCGGACCAAGGCGCAGCGGGCGCCGGGAACCTTGTTGACGGCGTTGGTGATGCCAATGCCGGTGCCGCACAGGGCCACGCCAAAGTCGGCCTTGCCGCTGGCAACAGCCTCGCCCACGGCCTTACCGTAGATGGGGTAGTGCGTACGGGTGTGGCTGTAGGTGCCGCAGTCGAGCACCTTGTAGCCAGCCTGCTCCAGGCGGTCGGCCAGATAGATCTTCTCGTCCGTAACGATATGGTCGCAACCGATTGCGATGGTCTTCTTCATCAGAACGTCCTTTCGTCTGAATTCACAAGTTGAGGTAGAAGTTCGAGTTCTCGGTGGCTCTCGTTAGGCCATCTTGTTGAGCATGTCGACACGGATCTGGTGACGGCCGCCGGCGTACTGGGCGCGCAGGAACTCGCGGGCGATCTTCTTGGCGACCTCGGTGCCCACAACGCCCGGGCCCATGGTGACCATGCGCGAGCCGTTGTGCTCGCGGGTCATGTAGGCAGAACGCTCGTCGGAAATGTTGGCGACGACCATGCCCTTAATCTTGACGGCGGCCATATAGGAGCCGACGCCGTACTTATCGAATGCAAAGCCCTGGGAATCCTTGTGCTCCAGCAGGTCCTTGGCAACGGCGGTCGCGGAATCGACAAAGTCCGCGGCAGGGGTCTCGGAATAGTCGACGACCTCGTGACCGTCGGCGATGAGCATCTCCTTGATGGACTCCTTCATCGACATACCGTCGGCATCGGAAGCGATTACAACCCTCATGACATCCTCCTTGAGAGATACGCAGGTGCGTAGTTTCTGTTTGGAAGTGTTGAATCGCGTTCAGGTCCGGGCATCTGAATGTGCGGTTCTTCACTGTTCATGTTTATTTGAACACATTCGAACAGTAACTGCAACAACTATTTGTTTATCTTTGTTCTTTTTTGAACAAATACCGTTCACAGATGATTGCTGACCGTTTGGACTGGGCACGGACGTAGCGACCATGTGTTCAACAAACAAAAGGGCGGCCGAGAACGTGTCTCGTCCGCCCTTCTCACGGTTGATCTTCCAAAGATCGCTTTGCCGCCTACTCAGACTGCCCGCTCTTCTTGGCATGTTTGGACGGACCGCTCAAGAAACGACCCGTCAGATAGTTCGCGGGACCGGAGATATCGATCCCCAGCAGCACGTGTCCTAGCCATAGGAACGCCGCGAGCACCAGTAGAGGAATCACACACGAGGTCACGATCATTACGATGACGCCTTCGATGAGGTCGGTCACCTGCTGCACGATCTCGTCGGTCATCTGCTTGGCACCGCTGGTCACCGACGTAACAAGGCTCGAGGCCCCATCAGTCAACTGCTCGAGCACGTTTTTGGACTCCGTGGCCTCGGATTTTTTCTTGTTCGATTTTGAGCTGGTCTCGGCTGACTTGTCCGTGGTGTCGGCCGCGTCCGCAGCCTTTTGCTCAGCTTGCTCAATACTTACGCGATACGTTTCATCGACCTTTTGCGACACCCATACGCTCGCGGGCACGAGCGCCATGCCGATCACGGCAACCACCAGCACGCGTGTCGCCACACGGCGCAGGACAGCGCTCGTGCTCCAGCGCCCGTGAATGCCGAGCGACACCGCAAAGAGCACCAACGCAAACGGGATTAAGATGCCCAAGCCAACTGACCACAAAATCGTGAGCAAATATTTCTCTAGGTAGAGCACGGCAAGCACGATACCAAGGTTGCCTGAAAGCTGCGCGAGCTGCTCGGCAACCGGCGTTCCCGTATCACCCGGCAGTGCGGTAATGCCCGCAGACAGCGCCACGCACGAGGTCGTGAGCGCCAAAACATTGCCCTTCTTTTGATCAATGACCTCGATGGTGGAGTCCCAAGTCTTGGTATCGGCGAAATGCGGACGAGCTACAAAGCCCGACAGCAACGCCAGCACCACGAGCGCAACGATGATACCGATCTGCAGCTTTTTGTTTGCGCACACGACATCGGACAGGCTGGGCTGCAGCTCGGTTACCGTCGTGTGCTCGGTTATCTGGACAGGACGCCCATGAGCCATCTCGTGCGCGTCTCTTTTTTGTATTGACCCGTTATCCGGCATTTGGATACCTCCTCAGTCCGGCGTTTAATGCGAAAGGAAGTATACCCACCGAGCAAAAATCGAACGGGAGGACCAACGGAGCGCAACAAGACTGTCCCCAATGACTGTCTCGGGATGAGTTGCGGTGGAATAGGGATTGTTTTGCGCCCGCCGGCCCCTATTCAGTCCCCATTTCACCGCAACTTGGAGGAGGACAGAAAAAGCTCTGCCGCGGGTAGCGGCAGAGCTTTTGGAAGGGGACTTGATTGTGCGGACTCGTTAGGCGAGCTTGGCCTCGAGCTCGGCGATGCGCTTGTAAGCATCGATGGTAAAGCGGGCCTGCTTCTCCAGGATCATGGTGGTCATGAGAGTGTCCTGAGCATGGGCCATGATGAAGGTCATCTCCATCTCGCCACCGCCGGCCTCCTGCGAAAGCAGTTTGGTCTGCGTGTCGTGGGCACCGATGAGCGCATCGCTGGCATCCTTGTGCAGCTGTTCGGCCTTCTCAAAGTCACCCTCGCGAGCAGCATCGAGCGCTGCAAGCAGATCGGTCTGGGCGTCACCTGCATATGCGACAATCTCGAATCCAACCATCGAGATTTCTTCTTTGGTTGCCATATTGCGTTCCTTTCACATATGAACCAATGGAGAGCATCGCGTCCGGGCATACGCGCTGCGTTGTGTATGACAGAAACAATAACATTCAAACAAAAAAGAACAGCGTAAAACGTAATTTCGAGCTATGAACGGTCGCTTTTCGCCCGTGAACGGTTTTTAAACCAATCTGAACAATATCGAACACAATTAGCGGCAACCCAAACAGACCTGCGCCCTAGCGTACATCGCGCACCGTATCGCCCTCGACGAGCACGCCCGGAAACAGCATGTGCTCCACACCGGGCGCAACGCCCTCGGCGCCGGCAATCTTGTCGACCGCCCACATGCCGACGCGCTTGTTGTCAAAGCGCACCGTGGTCAGGCGACGGTCGGGCACGATATCGCCCAGGCTGTCATCAACACCCACCACACTCACGTCCTCGGGCACGCGCTTTCCGCGCGACTCGAGCCCGCGAATGCAGCCGTAGGCCATGGCGTCGTTGGAAGCATAAATGGCCGTACAGGTCGGATCGTCCGCCAGAGCCTGACCGGCGGCATATCCGCTCTGTGCCGTCCAATCGCCACGGACGAGTCGCGGCGGCTCAATACCATGTGCGTGCAATGTCTCGCGCCAGCCTTCCTCGCGCTGCATGCCCGAAAGCGAGCGCTCGGGACACGAGATGAAATGCACGGTCTTGTGCCCCTGCCTCAGCAAGTACTCGACAACCTGGCGCGAGCAATCGAACTGGTCGTTATCGACCGTTGAACAGAGCGGGTGCTCCAACATCGTAACGAGCACTGTCTGCATGCCGGGCAGTGGCTCGAAGGTTCCAAAGTCCGCCGGCATGCGATTCATGATCACGACCATGCCATCCACCGGCAGTGCGCTCATGCGCGACGATGCGCTCTCGAGGGTATACGGATGCCCATCTACTTTCGTGAGGGTAATGGCGTATCCGTGCTTATCGGCGGCGGCGGCAAAGCCCTCCATACGGTCGAGGTTGCCTGTACCGGTAATGTTGAACATGGCGACGCCGACGGTCTTAAACTTGCCACGGCGCAGCGATCGACCGGCAAAATTGGGGCGATACCCCAGCTCGCGCATGGCGGCACGCACGCGCTCCTTGGTCTCGGGGCGCACGCTGGGCGAATCGTGCACCGTACGCGAGACTGTCTGCTCCGAGACGCCCGCGAGACGCGCCACGTCCTTAACGGAAACCGATTTTTTAACAGCGGCCATTGGTCGATCTTTCCGTGTCAACGATGCCATTGACGGCATCCTGCGCAGTCATATTAAACGCCTTCAAGTATATCTAACGCCGCCTCTGCAATACGCTTACCACCCAAAACCTACCGTTCACCGACATTTCTGCTTCCCCGAACGGCTTTTGTCGCCCAAATGTTAACGTTGCCATTGCGCAAACACAGAGCCACCGGGCGGCTCAAACGTTTACGCACAAAGAATCGACGGTTCGCAGGCACAGGAACCACCGGTTCGCGTCTTTTTTTGTGTCGCAAAATGGCAACGTCAACATTTTGGCAACCGAACGTCAAAAGCTACCATCGTTGCTAACCCACCGACTCTTAGGAGCTTTGCATGGAGCAACTCATCGCCACTATCGAAAAGGGCCAGCCCTTTTTCAACGCGATCGCCCGCAACAAGTACCTCAAGGCGATCCGCGACGGTTTTATCTCCGTCATCCCCATCATCATCTTCTCGTCCATCTTCTGCCTCGTAGCCTCGGTCCCCAACATCTGGGGTTTCTACTGGCCCGATGACATCAACAACGCCCTGTGGAAGTGCTACAACTACTCCATGGGCATCCTGGCAATCGCCTGTGCCGCCACCACCGCCAAGCACTTCGCCGACGCTCAGAACCGCGACCTGCCCAAGAACAACCAGATCAACTTTATCTCATGCATGTGCGCGGCCATCATCGGCTTCTTGCTCCTTTCGAGCGACACCATCGCCACGGACGCCGCCAGCGGCTTCAACACCACCTACCTTGGTTCCAAGGGCCTGCTGACTGCCTTCATCGCTGCGTTTGTGACCGGCATCATCTACAAGTTCTTTATCAAGCGCAACATCACCGTCAAGATGCCCGAGCAGGTTCCGCCCAACATCTCGCAGACCTTTAAGGACATCATCCCCTTCTCCGTCTGCATCACCGTCTTTTGGGTCTTTGACATCGCCTTCCGCGCTGCTTTTGGCTTCTGCTTTGCCCAGGGCGTCATCCAGGTGTTCCAGCCCCTGTTCACCGCTGCCGACGGCTACATCGGCCTCGCTGTGATCTACGGCGCTATGAGCCTGTTCTGGTTCGTCGGCGTCCACGGCCCCTCGATCGTCGAGCCCGCCATCGCCGCCGCCCTCGTTGCCAACATGACCGACAACCTGGCCGCATTCCAGGCCGGCCAGCACGCTTCCGCTGTCCTGACCCAGGGTGCCCAGTACTTCGTCGTCTGCATGGGCGGCACCGGCGCCACACTCGTCCTGGTCTTTATGTTCTGCTTCCTGGCCAAGTCTCAGGAGATGCGCGCCGTCGGTAAGGCCGCCATCGTCCCCGTCTGCTTTGCCGTCAACGAGCCGCTGCTGTTCGCCGCGCCCATCGTGCTCAACCCCGTCTTCTTTGTCCCGTTTGTCTTTGCCCCGATCGCCAACATCTGGATCCTCAAGATCTTTATCGACTTCTTGGGCATGAACGGCTTTATGTACACCCTGCCTTGGACCGTCCCCGGCCCCATCGGCACCATCATGGGCCTGGGCTTCCAGCCGCTCGCCTTTGTGATGCTCGCCCTTATCCTGGTCGTCGACTTCGTTCTGTACTACCCGTTCTTCCGTGCCTATGACGCCCAGAAGTGCGCCGAGGAGGCCGAGATCTCCCAGGAGGAGCTCGCCGCCAAGAACGCCGAGAAGGCCGCTAAGCTCAACGATGCCTTCCAGGGCAAGGCTGACGCCAAGAGCGTTGCCGCCGGCGCTGCTGCCGAGGCCGTGAAGTCCGACGTCGCTCCCGCCGCCACCGAGGCCACGGCCACCAGCGACCTCAACGGCAAGCGCGTGCTCGTGCTCTGCCAGGGCGGCGGAACCTCGGGCCTGCTCGCCAACGCGCTGGCCAAGGCCGCCAAGGAGCGCGGCATTAACCTCGAGACCGCTGCCGAGGCCTATGGCAACCACGTGGACATGCTCCCCGACTTTGACCTGGTCGTCCTGGCCCCGCAGGCCGCGAGCTACCTGGCCGACCTGCAGAAGGACTGCGAGCGCGTGGGCAACAAGTGCGTCGCCTGCCGTGGCAAGCAGTACATCGAGCTCTCCCAGAACGGCGACAAGTCTCTCGCCTTCGTGAGTGAGCAACTTTCGAAGTAAGTAACGCCCAGGGCCAGCCGACCATCCAAGACCGGCTGGCCCTTCGATTTAGACGATTGGATCATCATGTCCGTTAATCCTGCTAGCGTCACCAACCCGCCCGCGCAGTTTCCCGAGGACTTTGTCTTTGGCGGCGCCACCGCTGCCTACCAGGTAGAGGGCGAGACCCGCACCCATGGTAAGGGCAAGGTTGCCTGGGACGACTTCCTGGAGGCTCAGGGCCGCTTCTCCCCCGATCCCGCATCCGACTTCTACAACCAGTACCCCGTTGATCTGGAGCTGTGCGAGGAGTTCGGCATCAACGGCATCCGCCTCTCCATCGCCTGGAGCCGTATCTTCCCCAACGGCACCGGCGAGATCAACCCCGAGGGTGTCCAG
>ENA-OZFZ01001241-OZFZ01001241.1-human-gut-metagenome-genome-assembly--contig:-NODE-1241-length-10838-cov-6.964945_pt1 | contig 10838 bp, 10 predicted proteins | sample MGYA00244621_ERZ653640 | MGnify/ENA primary metagenome ERZ653640 (study PRJEB26926, sample SAMN06165019) | human gut metagenome | biome: ENVO:00009003; feature: ENVO:2100002; material: ENVO:00002003... | reverse complement strand
CGTCGGCAGCGTCAGATGTGTATAAGAGACAGTCACATGACCGCTTCCTTTGTATAGACGATGATGTGTATCATATAGGAGCATCCATTAAGGACTTGGGCAAGAAGTGGTTTGGTTTCTCCAAGATGGAGATACTTACACCAGATGAATTGGTGGAAAGAATCAACAGGGGATAAGAAAAAATCAGAGTTTCTATTGAGTATGGAAGAACTTTTCAGATATTATTTGAGGAATATTATTATTCTTCGTATCGGTACAGGCTTACGCTATCTATGGCTACGCTTTGTTAGGCATCGCAAGATTTCTTACCGAACCCTTTATGAAGGTAGTAAATCGAAAAAAAAAACAGAATTATCTAATTTTGAAAATGAAATGTCAAATCGGGCATGGGGATGTGGCTTTATTCTTTTTGTGATATTCTTAATTATATTTTTACGCAGATTTTTATAATAAACATACAGAAAAAAAATGATTATGCAACAGACATTATTTATCGTAATACTTGCCGTTGTTATTGTTTTCGCTTTGGCGTACAGATGGAAGAAAAAGGCTGAGAACAAAATGGGCAACGATTTGAACGCTCTCATTGAAGCTAATGACTGGCGGGGAGTGTGTCGTATTTTACGCAAGCAACTGATTGTTTGGGGACTTGTGCTTGTGTTGTGTATTGGATTATTGGTGGCTCGAATAATGAGTGGCGGACAATTCTATACACCTATAATTGTTTGTGCTTTCTTGGCATGGAGATTCTTCAAGTTGGTAAACCTTTACATGATTTCGTACAAGAACATGAAAGTAGTGGAGGTAGAGAGTGAAGACAATATACCGCCTTTGCCTTCCATTGAGTGGCTTCTTCAAGGTTGTAAAGTTACCCATGTAGATGTACCTTCGCCAGAGATTAAGCAGTTGTGGCTTGATGCTTACGAGAGAGGCAAGCAAGAAGGCTTTAGCCCAGTTCTGTTGGCTGTAGACAGTTGTTTTTTCGACTCACTTGATGACAATTCTGAATGTTATGATGAAACCAAGCGTCAGGAGTGGCAATCTAAAATGTTGGCATCAAACTTAAACGATGGAGCTTCTATCCTGCATGAAAGAATGGAACAGGTAAAGGAAGAATACAGCGATGCAGAATGGAAGAATGATGTTGTTGGTACAGATGAGGATATTGAGCCTATCAATGATTTTGAAATTGAAGAAGGCACGGATCTCTATCTTGTTGAAGTTCCCGTGAAAGAACCATGGAAAGTATTTGCGTATGTTCCGTTTGGTGACTGGAATGAATGTCCGAAAGCTGAAGAACACATGGCAATAGCCAAATATTGGTATGAGAAATATGGTGCGTGTGCAGCATATATTTCAAATGATGTTGTTGAGTATTATCTGCCCAGTTCAGTGATGGGTGATACAATGCCTATTGCAGAGGAACATTTGGGATATAGTGCGGATATTTTACAAGGAAACAATCTTGCATCCCTTTCTTCTCAACTTAAAAAATCGACAGTATGGTGTTTTTGGTGGGATTAGGTAAACTTATAAAACGCATTTGGAAGAAGAAAACATACAGATGGTTGTCATATGCCATTTGTATAATTACATTCTCCACGTTATATGATTATATTCACAGTATTATTACACATACCATCATTTGTATCCCAATGTGGATATGGGGTATTATTCCAGTGGTAACAATCCTCATATTCTTTGCTAAATTTGGGATTAAGAAAAAATCTATATTTCTTCACGTTGTATTGGGATGTTGCTTTGGAATAGTGGTTACTGGTGTTTTGTGTGTCTTGTTCTATACAACAAATTATTGGTTCACCAGTTCCCATACGTACCATCTTGACGCATACGTTGTTGGTAAGAGATATATTCAAAGACGTGGTGGTTATCGTAGTTGGGGACTTTCAAAATACTACGTGAACTTAAAATTTATAGACAACCAAGAAACATTTCGTCTGGATGATTCAAAAGTTTTCAAAAAAATCAATCAAGGTGATTCTGTATGTGTCACTTTTGTTAAAGGTCTTTATGGTATAAACATTATCAAGGATATATCTCCTAAAAACAAATAATTAATGCAATATAAAACAATGAGAGAAAAAGAAGCAGACAATGGAGAAAAGATTTTTAAGGATTTTAATAATTTTATAAATATGAAGATTAAAACATTATTTAAGACAATTTTTTGCGCTGGATTAGTTTTAACTCTTGTTTTGTATCTATGCCATTTATACGGCAACTATATAGAAAAAACACAGGAGCCTATTACTGGTTATACATATAATGGATTTGAGGAAAAAAGTAACTATAAGAGTTCAAATACAATTCTTATAACCTACAAATCAAAACAATATGTATTACATACGGGAGATCGAGTCTTAGACAAGATAAAGTCTGGGGATTTTCCTAAATTATACTATTCTTCAAAAACTGATTATCTTTTTTTTGAAGGAGATTATTTGCCTGTCGGTTATGCCCAAGCAGCTTTAATTTTCACGTTCATCTTTTCAGGTATCGGAACTTTAATCTGGAGGAAACAACTTGATGATGATATTAGTAAAATGTAAAAGTATCCAAGGACTATATTGTTTATTGAAGCGGAATCTCTCCTAATCCGCCTTTCAATAAAGTATTTGTCTTGTGCTATAAAAACTCATCACCCTGGAAGGGAATGCATACAACACACGATGCATATCCCTTCCAGGGTGAGTTTATTATAGGAATTTCTTGATTTAAAGTGCTACACGATTTCTTGTAAACGTATCAAGAAAAGTTCGAACCATGCCTTTATTATCGCTCTTATCTAAATCTTCTTCATAAGCAGATTGCAAAGAAAGCCAAAAAGAAGCAGGAATGCCCAAAAAACGTTCTAAAGAAGAAGCTATCTCAGGACTTAAACATAACGTTCCATTCAAAAGTTTATCTAATTCAAACTCTTCAAGCCCTATTTTATGAGCAAAGTCAGAAATTGGAAGACTGCGAGCTTCCAATTCCTCCTTCAAAATACAACCAGGACTAACCGGCTGGAAAGGACGCGGATTAATATTATTTCTTGTTTCCATAATGCGAATCGTCTAATTACGGCAAAAATACGCTAAATACCTGATACAACCAAGACTTTTTTCGATTTTAACATAAAAAATACCACTTTTTTCAACCTTTTTTCCCGAATCCCTGCAAATCGCACAAATCGCATAATTGGGGGTTCGGGAATGTTGTATCTTTGTATCGTCAATCAGAGAGGTTGATGCAGCAACGGTCTCGGCGGAGACACAGACTGCTTTTACTAAAACTAAATTTTTAAAAGTATGATTCTCATCAAGTTAGTGAAGAACAAGAACAAGACAATCAAGGAAGCGTATGGCAAATATTATGCGCGACCAGTAGTAACAGAAACCATCGGTATTGATAAACTCGCCGAACACATGGCGAGCCACAACACCCCGTTCTCGAAGGGTGCCATCAAAGGCCTTCTCACCGATATGGTGAGCTGTGTGAAGGAGCTCGTGCTCCAGAACAAGGCAGTGAAGATAGACAACCTCGCCATCTTCTCCATCGGCATCATCAACAAGATGGGAGCCGCCAGCATCAAGGAGTGGAACCTCGCCAAGTTTGTAGAAGGCTACCGCCTCAGAGCCCGTGCTACCGGCAAGCTCAGCAACACCCAGCTCTCTCTCGATGCCAACGCCAAGAACGCCATGGATCTCCTCAACTCTAGCGAGAGCGCTGCAGGCGATACCACCACTGGCGATACCACACAGGGCGGCGGTACATCACAAGGCGGCAGCACCGAGGGGACAGGCGACAACGGAGACGGTCTGGAGTAGTGATCCGTCTCTCAAATATGCGAAACGACAGAAGAAGGAAGGAGTGAACTGACCGGCGACAGGGATATTCCGAAGGCACAAAGCGGCTGGTTTTCATCCTGACGTTTACGGATAAACAGCAAATCATAACGACTCAAGAACCTGCCTTTTACGGGTATCCGGGCTGGCAGTTACTCCCCCGCCCTTCTTCTTCCAGAAACGCTTACTGAAACTAAATTTCAACCACTAAAACAAGCATGTGACTATCATTATCCACTTAGTATTAATCATTAAAAAACAAAGCAAAATGAAAAAAGTAAATTGGAAAACCATCATCAACTTCCTCATCACGGTATTAACAGCTGTAGCCAGCTCATTCTGTGTACAGAACTGCTAAAAGAAGGGAGGTTGCCATGACACAGAAACATCGTAGTATTTCACTCATCGTAATCCACTGTTCTGCCACGAGAGTGACTCAGGATTTCACATTCGAGCAGTTGGAGGCCTGCCATCTTGCCCGCGGTTTCAAGAGTATCGGCTATCATTATTACATCACGAAGGATGGTGTGGTATATCCGGGTCGTCCGGAATCGGAAGTCGGAGCCCATGCCCGTCATTACAATGCCCACAGCATCGGCATCTGTTATGAGGGAGGTCTCGACAAGAACGGCAAGCCTGCCGATACGCGCACTCCAGCCCAGAATCAGGCTCTGTATTCGCTTCTGGAGAGCCTCTGCCTCTCCTATCCTGATGCAGAGATACTGGGCCACCGCGATTTGCCAAACGTTCACAAAGACTGTCCGTCGTTTGATGTCAAGCGATGGCTGAAGTTGGTAGATTTCCACATCTAGCCGAATTTCGGAAAGGAGTTCATCATATTTATTTTTTAAGTTGATTCAAGCCCGACAGGAAGCAGCAACGCTCTCCTATCGGGCTTTGATTATTGTGTAAAGAAGAGAAATTCAAAAAAAATATGAAAAGGCTTGCAAGTTTCGGAATATTGGCGTATATTTGCAGAAAAAAAAGAAAGGCTTATGAAATATTTGGATCCTAAGGCCGATTTGACCTTCAAAAAAGTGTTTGGCGAACATCCCGAGTTGGTAAAAAGTTTGCTTAACGCCCTTCTTCCTTTTAAGAGTGAGGAAGAGGAAATCACTTCTGTGACATATCTTACGCCTGAAATGGTTCCCCAGACACCCACACGAAAATATAGTATAGTGGATGTGAGATGCGAGGATGCCCAGGGACGTCAGTTTATTGTAGAAATGCAGATGGTTTGGTCTGCGGAGTTTAAGCAGCGAGTTCTCTTCAATGCTTCCAAGGCATATGTAAAGCAGCTAAACAGGGGAGAAGATTATTCTCTTCTGAAGCCAGTTTATTCTCTCAACTTGGTTAATGAAGTATTTGAGCCTGAACTGGATGATTATTACCACTATTACCATCTTGTACATGAGGAACATACCGAAAAAGTAATTGATGGTTTGCATCTGGTATTTGTAGAGTTGCCGAAGTTTACGCCTCATACGTTTACAGAGAAGAAAATGCAGGTTTTATGGCTTAGGTATCTGACAGAAATTAATGAGAAAACGAAGGAAGTTCCGGCAGAACTGCTGGCAAATCCGGAGATAGCCAAAGCCGTATCAGAGATTGAAGAATCAGCCTATACCGAGGAGGAACTTCTGGGTTATGATGAATTCTGGGATATGGTGAGCGTAGAGAAGACGCTTGCCGGCAGGTTGGAGCGTTTGACGAAGGCTAATGATGATACAGAGGAGAAACTTAAGGCAACCTCTAGTCAGTTGGAGGCAACCTCTAGTCAGTTAAAGGAAGCTGAGAAGCAGAGAAAGGAAGCTGAGGAGCAGAGAAAGGAAGCTGAGGAGCAATTAAAAAAAGCTAATGAGGAAAAATTGCAATCAGCCAAAAAACTTCTACAGGCTGGAGTATCAGCTGATATTGTGGCAAGTACTCTTAACTTAAGCATGGATGAAATAAAAATTCACTAACTTTGCATCAGATATATACATTAGAATTCTTTACAAACAATAAAATGGAGAATAAAATAACGACAATGGAGCGGGGAATGCAGCGACGCACCGAACTGCTCCTGGGAAAGGATAATCTTGAGAAAATTCAGAAGGCAAGAGTGCTCATCTTCGGTATCGGAGGAGTAGGATCATGGTGCGCAGAAGGACTCCTGAGAAGCGGCGTGAGAAACATCACAATCGTAGACAGCGACAGGGTATGCGTAACCAACTGCAACCGCCAGCTGATGGCTACAAGCCGAACCATAGGCGAAGTGAAGGTAGAGGCGCTGCGCAACCGACTGCTCGAAATCAACCCCGATGCCAACATCACAGCCTATCAGAAAATATATCAGGCAGAAACTGCCGATGAATTCCACATGGAGCAATACGACTTCATCATCGATGCCATCGACTCGCTGAAGGATAAGGCTGACCTCATTCTGCGTGCCACTGCCCTACCTAAGGAAATCACCTTTATATCTTCTATGGGAGCTGCCCTGCGCACCGACCCATTCATGGTAAGAAAATCAGAATTCTGGAAGGTGGATGGAGACCCGCTGGCAAGAGCACTGCGAAAGAAATTCAAGAAGAACAAAACCTTCCCACGACGAAAATTCCAGTGCGTATACAGTGAAGAAAAACCGATGCAGAACCAAGGGGTGAACAAAGCATGCGGCACGGGCGGATGCCTATGCCCGAAAGCCAAACTCATTAGCGGAGAGAGGGGTACCGATACTGCCGTATATGATGCTCCGGGCGACCAGCAACTGGTAGAACACGAATGGTGCTCTACTAAGGCACAGATCAACGGTTCGCTCTGCCACATCACCGCAACCTTCGGAATGGCTATCGCAGGAATGGTCATCAACCACATCATTGAATAACTGTTTTTCTTTACAACAGTCACTTGAAAAGAAACTTACAAAACATACGCAAAAGGCGAGGCGCTTTCACAAGCTCCCCGCCTTTATTAATTATTCAAGTTTCGCAAGGTTCAGAAGTTTCTCGGGAGTAGTCTTATCAGCATTCGCCTCTATTCGTCTCTTCATATCTTCAAAGAATAAAGGTTAAATCCGATAAATCTTGTTAAACAAATTCTATCTTACCTCTTATGTTTATACCTTTGCACGCAAATTTATAATCACAAAGAACATTTTCATGTCCCAAAAAGGATAATATTTAATTTAAATAAGAGAAGAAAAATGAAAGAAAAAGCAGAAAGTTCAGTAGCCTGCAATCATCACAGAGTAGGCTTCCTGGGATTGCTCGTTACATTAGGCATTGTATTCGGAGACATCGGAACATCACCTCTCTATGTGATGAAGGCTATCCTGCATACGGGCGAAAGCATCAGCGAGAGCACCATCCTGGGCGCACTGTCATGCATCATCTGGACACTCACCCTCCAGACCACCATCAAATATGTATGCGTGGCGCTGCGTGCCGACAACAATGGCGAGGGAGGCATCCTCGCCCTCTATGCCTTGCTGCGCCGACTCAAGAGCAAGTGGATTTACCTACTGGCCATCATTGGCGCAAGCACCCTGCTGGCAGACGGAATCATCACCCCTGCCATCACCGTGACCACAGCCATCGAAGGACTCGAAAGCATCAGTCCCAACCTGCCAGTTATCCCCATCACCCTTGCCATCATCACCATCATCTTCTTCGTGCAGCGGTTTGGCACAGAGAGTATTGGCAAATCGTTTGGCGTATTTATGCTGCTATGGTTCCTGCTGCTGGGCGTGGTGGGAGCTTTCAGCATCACGTCTTACCCATTGATACTGAAGGCTTTCAACCCCTATTATGCTGCCATGCTGCTGGCGAAATCGCCTGAATGGTTTCTGATTCTGGGTGCCGTATTTCTCTGTACTACCGGTGCAGAGGCTCTCTATTCCGACCTGGGACATTGCGGCAGAAAGAACATCGCCATCAGCTGGGGCTTCGTAAAGACCATGCTCATTCTCAACTATCTGGGACAGGGAGCATGGGTGCTGAATCATGCAGATACGGCGCTGGCTGTGAATCCGTTCTTTGCCATCATGCCGCAGAGCATGCTGTTCTTCGCTATCATCATGGCCACGGGTGCGGCAATCATTGCGAGCCAGGCACTCATCAGCGGAACCTTCTCCATATTGAGCGAAGCCATGAACCTGCACTTCTGGCCGCGCATGCGAATCAAGCATCCTACCCATGTTAAGGGGCAGCTCTATATCCCGATGATCAACTTCGCCATGTACATCGGCGTGGTTCTCATCATCCTGCTCTTCCGCAACTCCTCGCACATGGAGGCAGCCTACGGACTCGCCATCACCATCACCATGCTGATGACTACCCTGCTGCTCGGTTTCTACCTGCACAGCAAGGGAGTGGCACGGATTTTCACGATGCTGTTTATGGGCGCATACTGCATCATCGAAGCCATCTTCCTGACTGCCAATCTGTCAAAGTTTCTTGCAGGTGGATGGTGTACGATGCTCATTGGAGGAATCCTGTTCCTGATGATGTACGTGTGGGTGAAAGCCATGAAGATACGCCGCCATTATATCAGCACCAAACCGCTGGATGATTATTATCAGATTATCTCCGACATCAAGGCCGACGAGAGCATCCCTAAGTACGCTTCCAACCTGGTTTATGTGAACCACGCCAACAAGGAAGGTGCCGTAGATGACAAGTTGCTCTACTCCATCATCAACAAGCAGCCGAAACGTGCAGACCATTACTGGCTTATCAACATGGAGTTTGTTGACACTCCTGACACGCTGGAGTACAACTGCGAGACTCTGATTCCCGACACCCTCTACAGCGTAACCATGCACATTGGTTTCCGCATAGAGCCTAGGGTGAGTCTCTATCTGCGACAAGTAGTGGAAGATCTGGTAACAGACGGAAAGGTAGATTTGCAAAGCACCTATCCTTCGCTGCGCAAATACGGAATTCCGGGCGATTTCCGATTCATCATCATTCACCGCGTATATTACCCGGAGAGTTCAGATAATCGCCAACAGAACCTGCTGATGAGTATCTACGCTCTTATCAGCAAGATAGGTATTGACGAGCCTAAGGCATTGGGCCTCGACACTTCCATGGTAGTGGTAGAAAGAGTGCCGCTCATCATCAACCATCCGGTCATTAAGGACAAGGTCATTAAGGTCATTAAGGATTCTGAAACATCACAAAGCAGACAATAAGCAAAAAGGCGAGGCGCTTTCACAAGCTCCCCGCCTTTAACCTATTAGCTAGAAGATTATAGCTAACAACTAACACAAAACCTTATAACTATTTTTCAAATCTTAATCGTTATTTGAACCTATGAACGAACATTATTTTTTATTAGAGGATAGTCTTAACAGCCTCCAGCATGCCCTTCTCCTGAATAAGGTCAAGATCTTTCTTAACCAACTCGGTAAGGCCAGGAACTGTCTTGTTCAAATCCTCGTGCCAGATATAGTCGAAGCCCAATACGCCCTCAGCTACCTTCTGGGTATCGCCGGTAGCCCAAAGCTCGGTGAGCTTGTCCATAATCTTCTGGTCATCGTTTGGCTGGATAGGAGCACCATCCTCGCGAACACCACCCTTATAGTAAGTGATGATAGCAGCGAGACCGAATACCAAACCCTGTGGCAACTCGCCCTTACGCTCAAGATAAATCTTGACACCAGGCAGGTCGCGAGTCTCAAACTTAGGGAATGAGTTGAGCATGATGCTGGTTACCTGATGATCTACGAATGGATTCTCAAAACGCTCCAATACGTCAGAAGCAAACTTCTGCAGCTCATCCATTGGGAGGTTCAGCGTCTGCATCAACTCCTCGAACTGTACCTTGTGGATGTACTTGCCCAATACCGGGTGCTCGCAGGCATCGCGAACAATGTTTACACCGCTGAGGTATGTAACAGGGCTCAATACGGTGTGAGGACCATTCAGCAGGGTAACCTTACGCTCGTGGTATGGCTTCTCATTATCTGTGATAAGCACGTGGAGACCTGCCTTATGAGCTGGGAACTCCTCCTGCATCTGCTCTACTGTCATATTTTCTGCCTTCTCGATAACCCAGAGGTGGAAGCTTTCTGCCTTAACTACGAGGTTGTCCTTGTAGCAAACCTTCTGCTGAATCTCCTTGATGGTATCGCGTGGGAAACCAGGAACGATGCGGTCTACCAATGTAGCGCAAACGTAGCAGTGGTTGGTGAACCACTCCTTGAAGCCCTCGTAATCAGCACCCATATCGCCCTTCCAGAGCTCGATATACTGATAGATACACTCCTTGAGGTGGTGACCATTGAGGAAGATCAGCTCACATGGCATCAGGATCATACCCTTGGTTGGGTCGCCCTCGAAGAACTTGTAGCGGTGGAACAAGAGCTGAACCAACTTGCCTGGATAAGAAGCTGCAGGAGCATCTGTAAACTTGCAAGAGTCATCGAATGCGATACCAGCCTCTGTAGTGTTAGAGATGATGAAACGCACCTCTGGCTGCTCAGCCAAAGCCATGAAAGCCTGGTTCTGAGAATATGGATTCAGTGCACGGCTGATAACGTCGATACGATCCAATGTGTTGATAGCCTGGCCGTTCTCCTTACCCTGAAGGTTTACGTGATAGAGGCAGTCCTGCCCGTTCAGCCAGTCAACCATACCACCAGCCAATGGCTGAACTACAACGACAGAACCGTTGAAGTCGGTCTTTTTGTTCATATTCCATACAATCCAATCTACGAATGCACGGAGGAAGTTACCTTCACCAAACTGAATGATTTTCTCTGGAGCGACGCTCTTAGGAGCAGTGCGCTTGTTTAATGCTTTTAGCTCTTTCATGATTTGTTTATTTTGTCTTTATTATTTTACTTTCCGTTTTAAATTCCAATCTATTCATCAGATTGTTTTTTTCTGAGTGCAAAGGTAGTAAATATTTCGTTTGATTGTTCCAAAAACAGCGAAAAACTTCACGCAAACCTTTACGTCTGTCTCTTATACACATCTGACGCTGCCGACGAATAGCCTT
>ENA-OZFZ01001228-OZFZ01001228.1-human-gut-metagenome-genome-assembly--contig:-NODE-1228-length-10955-cov-4.637982_pt1 | contig 10955 bp, 8 predicted proteins | sample MGYA00244621_ERZ653640 | MGnify/ENA primary metagenome ERZ653640 (study PRJEB26926, sample SAMN06165019) | human gut metagenome | biome: ENVO:00009003; feature: ENVO:2100002; material: ENVO:00002003... | reverse complement strand
AACCTTCCCCTCTCGCTCACGGCTTCGCAGGGTCGCGCGAGGCAAAGGTTTCCCCGCCCTGCGCCCCGGCGTTGAGTCGTCGCATGCTCGTTACAGAAAAGCTGATAATAAGTTTGTGTGCCGCCCCTTTGGGGCGGCACTTTTTGTGTGGGGTCCCGGTCTCCACAATTTTCGTCAAGCTTTTGGTTAGATTTTGGTCAGTTGGCGTAAGGGTGGAAGGCCAAAAGATTGCTGGCGAAAAAAGCTCAGAGAAAGTGCTGGTAGGGGAGTTGTTGAGCTTTTCGACAGCTTTTGAGCAAAAGAAACTTTGTGGCTATTGCCGGCGATTGCGTTGTCGCGGTCATGGCGGTGCGGGATGCTGGTCGTAAGCGTCGAATGCTCCGATTTTGGAGGCCAGCATGGATCTGTTTCTTGAGACTCCGCAGCAGCAAGCCGAGCGCATGTTGCGTCAGCAGCAACGACTCATGGAGATACAAATGCAAGGGGCGGCAGTCCAGCCCTTTGCGCAAAATGTCGTGCCCGCTGCTGTACCTGCAGCTGTGCCCGGGTGCGAATCGGCACCAGAGGCCTATTCCGTACAGCAAGATTCATATGCGCAGGAGCTCGCGTTCGACAAGCGTCGTGCGCGTCGTCGCCGCGTGGGCCAGCGCCTGCGCACCTTGGCGATGATCGTGCTCATCCCGTTAGGGCTTGTGGCCATCTTTCTGGCGTCGTATGCCCTCACGTGCATCCTCAACGGCGCATCGCCCAACGAGGTACTCCAACATCTAGCGGCTCTCGGCCAGCGCCTAGGCGATGTCGTAACAACCATTCGCGCCGGCTGGGAGAGTTAGCGTTTGTAACATTAGGACTTCTAGGGTGTAGGGATTATCGCCACGATCGGAATCCTTGCATCCTGTTGGTCCTGTCGTACGACTGAATAGTATTATTGAGGATGAATAATAATAGGATTTGTTATGTATAAGCAGGATTTAGAGCAGACCCCTCTTGGAGGATCTGGCGGTAATGAAGCTCTATGCCTTCCGTCCGAACGACATCATCGATCTTCATAGTCAGGCATTCGTCGACCGACTTGATTGGGGGCTGCTCGAACGGCTTATATTCGACGAGGGAGAAGCACTGGCGTCGTCGCCTTTGGAGCGGAGTTATCAAGAGATGGTCTGTGCATACAGGCAATACAAAAAGGAGGTGCTCGGTTGAATCTGACCTTTGAGGGATTCTTAAAAGGCTATTGCCGAGAGCTATCCGGACAGCAGTCGCTCAGTTTTAGAAAGCTGGTTAAGCAGGCGACGACGGTTGCGCCGCGCGTGGCGGAGCCCCTGTTTTTGCTCGCTTTGGCGCAGGGTAAAGCCGAATACGTTCTGGGCTTGTCCGAGGGCTCGTGGATGGAAGAAGATTACCGAGGCGTTTTGTCCTTGTACGCCCAAACGGGTAGCCTGGCATCTCTATGCGCCGAGGACAAACTCCCTAACCGTTATGCCAACGTTTGGCGTGCGTATAGAGCGGTGAAGGAAAAGCCGGTGGCGGACAGGAGGATCAACGCCCTGATGCGAAAAAGAACGTTGGGAGCGCTAGGGGAATCGGGCGTAACGCGCTACGGTCTCTGCCGCGATTTGAATCTGAATAAGGGAAACGTGTACGCATACTTAGCCGGCGATGACTCAAAGGTGAGCAGGGAGACGGCGCGCCGCATTATGGAATATGCGGAGGAGAGGGGCGCCCAAGAAGGGGCCGGGCGCCCGGTGCGTGTGGCGGGGTAAGATTGATCGCGGTTTTGATTGATGACCGATTGAGTTTGTTGGGCGGAGTCTATGTCTGCTATTGATATCGTGCTTGTTGTGATCGCCTTGGTGGCGGTGGGGGTTGCTGTGGCTTGCGCCCTCCAGCTCAAGAGCCTGCGTGCCGAGTTGCGGGAGCGTGGCGACAGTAGCGCGGAAACGCTGGCAGCACTCGAGCAGGCCAACAACGCGCTCGATGCCCTGAACGTCGCGCTGGCCGAAACTCGCCGCACGGCCAACGCCATCGCGCAGCAGCAGACGACAGATGCGGCCGTGGGGCAGCAACGTTACCTGACCATTGCACGTGAGTTTTCGCAAGCTGGTGACCGGATGGATGACCTTCGCCGCGAGACGGCCCAACAGCTCGGTGCCAACCGCGAGGGCATCGAGCACCGCCTGGACAAGGTGCGCGAGACGGTCGATGCCCAGCTGGGTGCTATCCGCAAAGACAACAACGTGCAACTCGATCAGATGCGCGCGACGGTGGACGAGAAACTCTCCCGCACGCTCAACGATCGCCTGTCGGCATCGTTTAAGCAGGTGAGCGACCAGCTCGAGGCCGTGTACAAGGGCCTGGGCGACATGCAGTCCATCGCCACCGGCGTGGGCGACCTTAAGCGCGTGCTGGGCAACGTGAAGGCGCGTGGTATTTTGGGCGAGGTGCAGCTGGGTGCAATTCTGGCGGACATTCTTACACCCGACCAGTATCTGGAAAACGTCGCCACCAAGCCCGGCGCCTCGGAGCGCGTTGAGTTTGCCGTCAAGCTGCCGGTGGACGAGGGCGATCCCGTGCTGCTGCCGATTGACTCCAAGTTTCCGGGCGACGCGTACGAGCATTTGCTCGACGCGCAGGAGTCGGGCGATGCGGAGACCGTGGCGGCTGCGCGCAAGACGCTCGACACCATGGTCAAGCGCGAGGCCAAGGATATCTGCGAAAAGTACCTGAGTGTGCCGGCAACGACCAACTTTGGCATCATGTTCGTGCCGTTTGAAGGACTGTACGCCGAGGTCGTCAGCCGCCCCGGGCTTATCGAGACCCTGGGCCGCGACTATCACGTCAACGTTGCCGGCCCCAGCACCATGGCGGCCATTCTCAACAGCCTGCAGATGAGTTACCAAACGTTTAAGCTGCAAAAACGCACCGACGATGTACTGCGCGTGCTCTCCGCTGTCAAGGCCGAGCTGCCGCGCTATCAAAAGGCGCTGCGCCGCGCCCAGCAGCAGATCGAGACCGCGGGCAAAACGGTCGAGGGCATCATCACCACGCGCACCAACGTCATGGAGCGCAAGCTCAAGGACATCGACGCCCTGGAAGATGCCGAGGAGGCCGACGAGATCTTGGGGCTTACGTCTGCGAGCCTGCTCGCAGACCAAAAAGACGAGGACTAGCTGCATCTGACGGCGGGGCGCCGGTGTAAACGCGGGGCGCGGGCGCTTTTCGCATCGTACTTGCCTGAAGTGCGCTTTAGTGTGCAACAATGGCGTTTCGCCCTATCAGACGCGAAAGGAAGCCCATGTCTCAGAGAAACACCAGTCCGCTCAAACGCTCCACCGTGCGCCGCACGCTGCAGCGTTTTTGGGACGTCACGCGCACACAGCCGCTGATCGTCTTTCTCTCGGCGTTCTCGTCGGCGGGCTACATCTTTTTGCTCACGTTTGCTAACACCTACGTGATGGCCCTTATCGTCGACCTCGTCCAGGCCGGCCCCGTGGCGGGCGACCGGGTGTTTGAGGTCTTTGGTCCCTACATTCTGGCGCTCGTGCTCGTTAACCTAGTGGGCCAGATCCTCTCCAAGCTGCAGGACTACACCGTCTACAAGCTCGAGATTGCGGGCAACTATCACCTGGCGCGCCTGTGCTTCGATACGCTCTCCAATCAATCCATGACATTCCACACCAGCCGCTTTGGCGGATCGCTTGTGAGTCAGACGAGCCGTTTCATGAGCGGCTACACGGGCTTGGTCGACGTGACGGTGTATTCGCTCATTCCCACCATCACCTCGGTTGTCTGCACGGTAGCGGCGCTCGCTCCGGTGGTGCCGACGTTTACCGTGATCTTGGTGGGCATTATGGTCGTCTACATCGCGTTTGTCTGGCTTATGTATAAGCGCATCATGCCGCTTTCGGCCGCGACGTCCGCCGCGCAGAACAAGCTGTCGAGCGTGCTGTCCGACGCGGTCACGAATATCCTGGCCGTCAAGACCTGTGGGCGCGAGGACTTTGAGCGCGACCTGTTCGATGCAGCCGACCGCGCCGCGCGCGACGCCGAAACGGTTTCGATGCACGCCATGATGCAGCGCAACTTTACGACCTCGGGCCTTATCGTCATCACCATGGCCGTGGTGAGCGTGTTCGTCGCGGGCGGCAACGCGTGGTTTGGCATCTCTGCCGGTGCGCTCGTCATGATCTTTACCTATACGTACAACCTCACCATGCGTCTGAACTACGTAAGCTCCATGATGCAGCGCATCAACCGCGCGCTGGGCGACGCCGCCGAGATGACGCGCGTGCTGGACGAGCCGCGTCTGGTGGCAGACGACGAGAACGCCCCCGAGCTCAAGGTGGGCGAGGGTGCGATTGATTTTGAGCACCTGAGTTTTGCGTACCGTGACGCTGCGGCGGGCGAGAGCGTGTTCGATAACCTGACACTTCATGTGGCGGCGGGCCAGCGCGTGGGCCTGGTGGGTAAATCGGGCTCGGGCAAGACGACGCTCACCAAGTTGTTGCTGCGCCTGGACGACGTACAGGGCGGCCGCGTGCTCGTGGACGGCCAGGACGTCTCGCGCTGTACGCAGCAGAGTCTGCGCCGCCAGGTTGCCTACGTGCCGCAGGAGGCGCTGCTGTTCCACCGCTCCATTCGCGAAAACATTGCCTACGGTCGTCCCGACGCCACTGATGAGCAGATTCGCGAGGCCGCGCGCCTGGCCAACGCCCTGGAGTTTATCGACCGCTTGCCTCGTGGCTTTGACACCATGGTGGGCGAGCGCGGCGTCAAGCTCTCGGGCGGCCAGCGTCAGCGCGTGGCTATCGCCCGTGCCATCCTAACCGACGCGCCGATTCTAGTGCTCGACGAGGCGACCTCTGCCCTCGACAGCGAGTCCGAGGCGCTGGTGCAGGAGGCGCTCGAGAACCTGATGCGCGGTCGCACCTCCATTGTGGTGGCGCATCGCCTGTCCACCGTGGCGGCGCTCGATCGCATCGTGGTGCTGGCGGACGGCGAGATTGTCGAGGACGGTACGCATGCGCAGCTTGTCGAGGCGGGCGGCGAGTATGCGAGCCTGTGGGGCCGCCAGACCGGCGCATTTTTGGAGGCGTAAAGACCCCATACGTGGGACAATCGTGCCCATAGATTTGTTATGCCGCTGAGCCGAGGAGTCGTTATGCCACGCGAGACCAATGCCGCCAAACGCGAGCGCGCCGTTGAGGTGTGCGAGCGCCTCAACCGTCGCTATGGCCCGGTCGAGTGCTTTTTGGACCACGAGAATCCCTTCCGCCTGCTGATCGCGGTGCTGCTTTCGGCGCAAACGACCGATGCGCAGGTCAACAAGGTGACGCCGCGGCTGTTTGCCCAGTGGCCCACGCCCGAGGCCATGGCCGGGGCGAGCGTGGCTGACGTGGCAGACACCATCAAGTCACTCGGCTTCTACAAGAGCAAAGCCAAGCATGCCGTCGAGGCCGCGCAGATGATCGTCGCCGACTATGGCGGCGAGGTGCCGGCCGACATGAAGGAGCTCGTCAAGCTGCCGGGCGTGGGACGCAAGACGGCGAACATCGTGCTCAACGTGGGGTATGGCATCGTGGAGGGCATTGCGGTGGACACGCACGTCAACCGCATTGCGCACCGCCTGATGCTGAGTCCCAAGACGCATGCCAAGGAGCCGCTCAAGACCGAGCAGGATCTGCTCAAGATTTTGCCGCACGAGTATTGGGAGTCGGTCAACCACCAGTGGATCACCTTTGGCCGCGAGGTCTGCGACGCCCGCAAGCCTAAGTGCGACGAGTGTCCGCTGGCAGACCTTTGCCCCAGCGTACGGGTGATGCAATAGCTTTTTGCAAACTTTTTTGCAAAAAAGTCTCAAACCTTAGATATAGCTTGGTTGCGCAACCTTTTAAGGATTTTCTCGGCTTAAATCAATCATGCAATTCAAATGTCTTCTTCTGCGAAGTGGTCGCGAAGAAGCAAGTCGGGAAAGGACGACCACATGAATAGGAAGCTTAACGCTGCTATCACAGCCGGTCTGAGCTTGAGTATGGTGCTCAGCTCCACGCCGGTTGCTGCTATCGCGGCGGAGACTACTCAGAACACGAGCGAGGGGGCTACTGCTGCAGCCTCTACTGGTGTTAAGACCGTTACTTTTGTAGCGGAAAATGGCGGCGGCGCTTTCGCGGACGGAAACATCGTTATGCGCATTCAGACTAACGATAAGGGCGTATGCTCTATGCCGGAGTCTCCCGTGCGCGATGGCTATGTGTTTGGCGGCTGGTATTATGACAACACTTGCACGCATGCCGTAGATTTTTCTCAGCCTCTTCTGAGCGACGCTAGCAATTTTGTTGTTCTGTTCGCCAAGTGGACTGAGGCTCCCTCGAATGTGCTCGATGTGACCTACTCTGCCAATGGCGGTCAGTTTGCCGACGGCAACAACGTCATGCTGGGTCAGACTGACAGCAATGGCATTGCTCGTCAGCCGCTTGCTCCTACGCGCGACGGCTATGTGTTTGCCGGTTGGTATTATCACAGCGACGGAACCGACCAGGTTGACTTCAACCAGCCGATCGTCGGTGGCGGCGACCATGTGACCCTTTTCGCCGCTTGGACGCCTGTGAAGCAGGACAAGACTGTCGAAATCCTCTACGTTGCCAATGGCGGCACGTTCTCCGATGGCAACGAAACTATGCAGGGTGTAACCGATACCGACGGTATTGCACGTCTGCCGCTTCAGCCGACCCGCGAGGGCTATGACTTCCTTGGTTGGTCGTACGATCGCGACGGAAATGACCCCGTCGACTTCACGAAGGCCATCGTTGCGGGCAGCGGCCACGCGACTGTTTATGCCCAGTGGAAGCAGAACAACGAGAAGACGGTTCTCTATGTTGCCAATGGTGGCGTTTTCGCCGATGGCAATGAGACCATGGAGGGTGTTACCGACAGCGACGGCGTTGCCCGCCAGCCCCTGGCCCCGACCCGCGAGGGCTACACCTTCGCCGGCTGGACCTACGACTCCAAGGGCACCGACCCGGTCGACTTCAGCAAGCCCGTCCAGGGCGGCGGCGACCACGTGACGTTCTACGCCCAGTGGACCAAGAACGAGACGCCTGCTGTCCAGACCCACAAGGTCAATTTCTATGTTGCTGGTTCCACCACCACTGTTGAGGTTGAGGACGGCAAGACTGTTGCTCAGCCCAGCGATCCTTCCGTTGATGGCTTCAACTTTGTCGGCTGGTCTTCTTCCAAGGAGTCCTTCAAGAAGTTTGACTTCTCTACTCCTATCACCGAGGACACCACTGTCTACGCCTTCTTCACTGCTAAGACCCCCAAGTCCGATTCTTTGAAGAAGAATGATGGCAAGAAGCAGGTTCCTGCTGACAAGAAGGACGAGGCTAAGGCCAAGAAGAACGACGCTGCCCTTCCTACCACTGGTGACCCGACCTTTGTTGTGACCTCTGCTGCTGCCCTTACCGGCGCCGTGGCTGTCGCTGTGGGCATGTACATGACCAAGCGTCGCGAGCACTAATCACTTCTAGTGTTTACCTCCGGGCTTATTTAGCCCAAACCTGATAGCCGCGTGGGGACCCGACCCCCACGCGGCTTTTATGTTTTAGTTATCTTGCGTGAGTATTGTCGGCCCCTGCATTCGATTTCAGATGCCCATGTCATATAAAAGAGCGCCGCTGCGATGTGTGCAGCGGCGCTCTTTTGCGTTGATTCTTGTTGGGCGAGCTCGGCCCTAGGCCAGCGCGCGTACGTTTGAGGAGATCTTCAGCACCAAAAACTCGGTCGAGGAGCCCAGCTTGAGCAGGTCGCCGTCGTGGATGGGAATCTGCTTGTCCTCGTCATCGGCGGTGCGCAGCGAGCGTGGCTTTTCGATAACGGTGGTTGCGCCGTTGCGTGTCACCAACACCGTTCCATTAGTGGAATGAAGGCCGCTTGCGAGCCATGTGTCGTTGGAAAACGCCACGCGCAGGTGCCGGCGGGATACATCGGGACCCACGTTGGTGATACTGTTTCTGTCGTGTGCGAACGAGCCTAAAACCGTGCCCTCGGGATCGAGGCTCAAGGGATAGATCGGCGGCAAGGCCGAGCCGTCTTTCGCAAGCCTGAGCAGCCCCAGTTTTGCAGGAGGCTCGTTGACCTTGTGGTTGGTATCCTGCACCTGGACGGCCTCGGCGGTCTCGAGTGTGCCAAAGGTCTGGGATAGTCGCGTTATGGCAAAGTCCTTGACCTCGGAGGCGGCGGCATTGGGATCGGCCAGGCATCCGCAGACCGTTAGCGCAAGGAGCTCCAAAAGCCGCCGGTCGCTTTGCTTGAGGCCCGGCGTGACGGCGATGCGGTCAAAGATATTGCGCAGGATGGAGGCATCGAGCCCCCAGTAATCGAGCGATTTTGCCATACGCTCAAGGGTGCGGGTCGCTATGGCTTGCTGGCGAGCGTTGGCGGCAGCTGGACTGCTGCCGCTGCCGATTTTTACAGCGGCGGCCAAGTTCTGGACGCTCTGCGAAAAATCGGCAAACATCTCGGGGTCGATCTTGTCGGTACCCGGAACGACGTGCACTACGCGTCGCGATAGAAACGTCTTTTCGGCAATGCGAAACCGTGGGGCCGGTTTGGAGCCCATCGGCTTGTCCGAAATCAAGATGCGCGCCGCTTCGCGATTATTGATCTGCAGGTCGCACTTAAGGAAATCAAAGAGCACTTCGGAAGGTGTTTCCGCACGCATGATGCGAGGCTCCTTTCTGGTATCCGGTGAAGGTGTTAGATGCAAAAGCCGGGCAGGACATAGGTCATTTGGTCCGGTTTGTTTCCGGGCGTTGCCCAGCTAAACACGTCGCCGTCTTTTCCGACGCGGTTAAAGTACGTCGAGTCGGCGCCCTCGCTGCAGTCGGCGCTGGGGGTGCGCTCCCAGTAGCAGATCTTTTGGCCGGCGACGGTGCGGATCATCGCATCATTGGTGGTCAGACCGCTCACACTCTGCTCGCGATAGAGCTGGTACTGCTCGCCTTCTCCGCTGTAGAGGCCAGAAAGGTACTCGCAGCCTTCTGCGAACGTTTCGGGCGCTTGGTAGCCGCACAGCTCGCTCATGGACGGCAGCCAGAGCATGTCGTCGGTGACGGTGATGCTGGAGACGTCTTTAGTGGCGCCGGTGTTGTTGGTAAGCTTTCGCACCGGGCGGATCTGATTACGGAGATCGTCGGGCAGCGTAGCCATGCCCTTGTCCGCCAACCATTCGCGAAGCGACGATTGTTCCCAACCGCCCGTAGCGGCGCTGTCATTTACGGCGCGCATGGCGATGGGGGTACGGAACATAAAGGTGATGCCCGCGGGGAGGCCGTCATCGGTGAGCGTGTCTGCCTTAAAGCCCACGATCTGGACTTGTGCCTTGGTGATCCCGTCGGAAAGCCTGACGGTTTTGGTGTTCTCGTTTTCGAGCGACTGCTTGCTGTTTACCAGGTGGTAGGTTTCGGCAATCTCGAGCGCCTTTTTGTTGGTAGATGTCTCTTGGATTTTGCGGGAGATCAGGGCGAGTTCTTCCCAGGTGTAATCGTCGAGTGACGGCTTGATGCCGTGCGCCAGGTCGATGAGCCCCCAGCACCCCGTGGCAAGGGCAGAAGCTGCGATGCCGGCAACGCAGACGCCGCCGAGCGCGAGCACAGCGCGACGCGAGATGACCGGGTGACGCGTCTGAGCCTTGTCGGAGCCGGAAGGCTTCGGTTGCTGGCTAAAGTCGATCGGGGCGGGCAGCGGCGTGCGCGGCTCACAATCGATGTCTTTAATCCAGGCATCGAGCTTGCCGACAATCGTAGACAGCGGCGCGCGCTGGGACTGCTCGTTATGGATGCCGCTCATAATGACATCGATGAGCTTTTGGTCGCCGGGTAAGCGCGCCTCGAGCGGCTCGGGCTCGTGCTCGATCTTATACAGGTAGGGAGACTGGTCCATATGCTCGTTTAGGCGATATGGCGTGTGACCGGCATAGAGCGTGTAGAGCACGCTGCAGAGCTCATATGTATCGATGCTGGGCGACGTGCGAAGCGGCGCCAGCTCGGGGATATCGTTGGAGAGCATCTCGGGCGGGGCGAACTCGGGGGTGCCGTTGCGCCATATGCCAGTCGACATGGTGAACGAGGGGTCCGAGCGCTTGATGCTCGAGCTGCCCAGATCGACCAGGCAAAGGTCAAAACTGCAGTGTGCAATCTGCTGGGCAAGGGGCCGGCGCGTTGTGCGAATGATGATATTGCGCAAGGAGATATCACGGTGCACAAACGGCGCATCGAGCTTTTGGGCACCCAGGAGAATCTCTCCCAGGCGTTTTCCGATTGCGGCGACGGTGTTTGCGGGAATGTGGCCGCAATCGGCGGGGTCGGTTAGCTCTGCCGCGGCATCGCGAAGGGGCAGGCCCTCAATCCACTCCATAAGGATGACCGGCGTGTTGCCGGTATAACCGTAGCCATAGGTTTTGGGAAAGCCGCCCAACAGTGAGACGGCTGCAAGATTGCGATACTCCTCGGTAAGCGTCTTGATGTCTGAAGGGGTGATGGCGGGGCCGTTTTCCTCACAACTGCTGAGGGGCCAAAGCGTCTTGAGCGCAAAGGTCTCGCCCTCGGTGTTGGCGACCTTGCGAAGATGGTGGGAGCCTCCGCCGACTGCTCCGCAATCCAACAGGGTGGTAAAGCGGCGAATGGCATCGGGGTCTTCGGTGGTCGCAAACATGGCGTTTGGTTCAAAGGGAGACAACGCGATGATATTCATGTCCGTGTCGTACGTCATGGGGCGATCCTTTCGAGAATAAAGTGCGTAACAATAATGTTAGTGAAAAGGTAGCGCAACCGTTGCCTTAATCGAAAAGGTGCCGTTATTTGCAGGGGTTGATGCAAATAATGGCACCTTGTGCGTCGATGATGTGTGTATGAACTAGTCTGTGACTGTCTCTTATACACATCTGACGCTGCCGACGAATA
>ENA-OZFZ01001203-OZFZ01001203.1-human-gut-metagenome-genome-assembly--contig:-NODE-1203-length-11101-cov-4.746786_pt1 | contig 11101 bp, 5 predicted proteins | sample MGYA00244621_ERZ653640 | MGnify/ENA primary metagenome ERZ653640 (study PRJEB26926, sample SAMN06165019) | human gut metagenome | biome: ENVO:00009003; feature: ENVO:2100002; material: ENVO:00002003... | reverse complement strand
ATCTACACAAGGCTATTCGTCGGCAGCGTCAGATGTGTATAAGAGACAGGTACAGACGTTAACCGTTTCTTTGGTGAAACAGCAGATCCATACCGTGTTTATTGGGCAATTGACCCGAACTATAAAAACACTGTTGTACAGGGCACTACAGACTTGAACGTAATTACAGAGCTTCCTGAAGGACAGTGGAATATGATGGGTAAGGATGAGTATTCTGCTGAAAATACAACAACTGCAGGACAAATGTATCGTGCGAGATTGACTAGTGTTTTGTTGAAAGCGAAGTTCACATTGAAAGATGGAAAGGATGATGATAACCTGTTTATGTTTGGTACTTCTTCTGCTATATACTCAGAAGAGCAATTCTTGAAATTTGCTACTGCTGCATTGAAGGATGGTAATGCTTTGACTGCAGGTAAGACTTTGAAGATAAATAATACGCCAGCAGGAGCAGTTGTGAATGACAAAGAAGGCGTAAAAGATTTATTGAAAATAAGTGATGACACAGCTTTGACCGATGCACAAGCAGAAGCTATCTTAACCGATTGTTCAAATACGATTAGATTCTACAAAGGCGGTGTGATGTTCTACTATACAACAGTTATCAAACACTTTAATAATTTAGTGGATGACGGAACAACTTATGACGAGAACAAGCACTTAGGTCTTTATGGTGTAGTCCGTAATAACTGGTATGATATAAGGATTAACAGTGTATCCGGACCGGGTGAACCAGAAATTCCGGAAATTCCAGATGAACCGGTGAACAAGGAACATAGCTTTATCAATGCGGAAATTAACATTTTGTCTTGGGCAAAACGTACTCAGGATGTAGATTTATAAAAAGTAAATTCATTTACGTTCTCAATATGAAAAATCACGCCACTGCTTGTCGTGGTAAAGTAGAGACAAGAAACCGGTGTATACCAAGAGGGATTTGTCCCTCTTGCGTACGCACCCCTTTAATTAGACAATTCAAAGTCCGGTTAAACCGGGTAATATTATATAACCCTCTTTCCTTTGCGGGAAAGACGAAACGAAAAGAAATATGAAGCTGAACATGAATTTCTACAAATCCTTGCTGATATGGCAAGCATTGTTATGGATAGGGGGAAGTACATCATGCGATTACATACATGACGATGTTGAACCTTGTCCGACTGGGATTGATTTGGTTTTCCGGTATGATTACAACTTGCAGAGGGCGGATATGTTTTCGGATCATGTAGGTAGTGTGGCGGTTTATCTGTTTGACGAGAACGGGAAGTTCATGTGTAAGCAAGTGGAAAGCAATGCGACATCGGATCTATCCCTCCGCGACAAGAACTACAAGATGCACTTGGAACTGAAACCGGGCAAGTACCAGTATATCGTGGAAGCGTTGCAGGTGCCGTATGAACAGGCTATCCAGAATGGAGGAGCGAACTTTGTCCGTACGGAGCCGAATGATGGGGATTATTTACAAGTAATGTCCCATCGGTTGGATCGCCTTCAGGACGGATATGTGCCGAATGGCGGTTTGCCATTGGATACTTTGTGGCATGGCATGAAGGTTACGCCGATTGAGGTGCGGCAAGACAAGGTCACTCCGGACACGGTTTCATTGGTGCGCAATACGAAACAGATTAGTGTTTCCTTGCGTGAGATAGATGAACCGAACAACATGGATGTGGCAAATTATGAATTCCGTATCTATGACAAGAACAGCCGTTTGTTGTGGGACAACTCGGTGGATGAATCCGAAGCGGTCATCTATACGCCGTACATGACCCGCAATACAGAAGACAGGGCAATAGAGGGTGGAACCATCGGACGCATGGCACATGCCGACTTCATGACTTCCCGCTTGCTTTATCATAGCCAAGCGGAAAAGGATGCCATCCTCAGCATCACCAACAAGAAGAGCGGTGTCGAGGTCATCCGTGTCAACCTGCCGGATTTGCTGAGCCGTCTGCGTTCGGCAGCTGAGATTTATCGTTATTCGCCTCAGGAGTTTCTGGACCGTGGATATGATTACCAATTGACCTTCTTCCTGAAAGGGGACAAGTGGAAATATGTCAATGTGGAAATCAGTGTGCTCTCTTGGGCGAAGCGTATTCAATATGAGACAATAGGAGATTAAAATAGGGGAGGACTACCATGAGTTGGATAGGAAAAATAGGATTAGCTGTTATAGGGGCGACTTGTCTGTTCTCCTGCGACTTGATTCATGATGATGACATGAAGTGTCAGCATTATACAGCGGATGGTGTGCCCTTTGCTTATGTGGGGCTGAACATCTCCGCCGGCAATGCCAATCAGGTGACCAAGGCGAATCCGACCGGAGGCGAAGAGGGCGATGGACGTGAAGAGGGTGTAAGGGATGAGAACGTGGTAAGTACTATTATCGCTTTCTTCTTCGAGTCAGATAAGGGGATTAATAGTGATGCTTCGACACGTATCGTTGCCCGTCAATCTTGGCCGAGTAGTGCCTTTACTTATAAGGGCAATACCCAATATACGACAGATCCGATTGAAGTGGAGCACTTGCAGGTGGGACACACCTACGATGTGTTGGTCGTTACCAATGTTAATCCTACTTTCGGTATGGATGTAAATACCTTGGGAGAATTGCGTAATATGACGACTTCTGATATATGGAAATATGAAAGAGATTGGACCAGTAACGATGAGCGTTATATCCATACTAAATTTGTCATGGCATCAGCCGATGCAGGAAACAAGCTCTTTGTCCATAATGCGAACAGCAGCACGAATCCGGCTACGGCCAGCCAGATAAATGTGGAGCGTCTCTCTGCCCGTGTCGATTACCGGGCGAGAGGTTCGGAGGGTGAAGCGGCTGGAGTCTATAAGGTGATGGACAAAACGACAAATGCAGAGATAGGCAAGGCAAAGATATTGGGGGCAATGTTGATTAATACGTTGAATGCTACTGCGCCGAGTTATCTGTTTAAGCATGTAACGAAGGAGAATGAAGATTTTACAACCGGGGCAATCGACTACTTGGGATTGGAAACAGTCAAAGGTGGGAATGTGGCAACTAATTATGTGCTGGATCCTAAATCGAGGGAAGGAAAGTATAAAGCCGATTTCGAGCCGGTTACTTATTATCCCAATATCGGTTATGCAGACTTGGATTGGAGCAAAAAGATCCTGACCAAAAGTTGCGTGGCTGGATTGACAGATGATTATATATGTATAGGCTATCCGAAAGAGAACGTCAATCGGATAGGTAAACGGACACATACAACCGGTGTTGTCTTCCAAGCGCAGTACACTCCTATGGATTTTACCGAAGGAGATACCTATTTTGAATGGAATGGGAAAATATATGCGACCTTGGAAGCCATGGAACAGGCTTATGATGGAACGGGATTGTCTTGGAAATATATCACGGGTCATATTAATGACGATGGCAAAGATATCTGGGATGATGTTACTACATGGGCAAGCTTGCGCACGGATATCATCGCACGAATCAAAGTGGACGACCCTGCCGGATACCGGGCTTGGTTGGTTGCGAAGTCGAAAAACAAAGAGGGAACTTTGGACGATGCGACGAAGAAAAACTTACGTTGGGATTGGTATGTTACGAATTTCTTGAGGTATAGTGTAAGCGGAGGAAAAGCTACCGTGGATGTTGGTGCAAGCGATGGTTTCACCCGCAATTTGCTCCATCAAGCCAGCGGTGTGGCAACCTATAAAGAGGGCATCTGTTACTATACCTATTGGATTAAGCATGCCAACGATCAGGATCCTTCAAATGATTTGGTAAAAGGAAAAAGCGAAGGCGGTGGTGTGATGGAATATGCCATTGTCCGCAATAATATCTATAAACTGCGAGTAATGAGCATCTCAACACCTGGAGGAGATATTCCGGGAGACCGGACTGTCAATGTGAATGTGTTGGTTGAAAACTGGGATCCTTTGAATCGTGAAGATATTGTCATTAAATAATCGGGAAAGGAAGAATAATATGCAACGGATACGACCTGTCATAAATATCAAACTGTTTGCCTGCTTGTCGGCTTGGGTTTTACTCATGGCTTGTACGAAAGTGATAACAGACGAGGAGATGCCAGCACCGGTTATCCCTCCTAAAGGGAGTTTGGAGAAGGTGTCGGTGGTAATTGGTGCGGCAAACATATCGGAAACGAAAGCTTACCACGGAGATGAGTATGCCCAAGCGGGTGAATTTATCCATTCGCTCCATCTCTTGATTGTCAATGAAAATAAGGAGATAGAACGGCATATCTATTTTGATGGAACGGGTAATGAGGAGGCAGCAAAAGGCAACTTGGCACAATACTCGACGACCATAGAGTCTCTTCCTCCTGGTAAAAAGACCTTCTATGCCTTTGCCAATATGGAAAAGGCGCAAGTCAAAGAGAAGTCATCTACTTTGGATGCCTTGTTGAAAGGCGCTGATTTTAAAGAGGGCAAGACTTTGCCGGACGAATTATCTACCTATGTCATAGAAAACCCGAAGAACGGTTTATATGATGGCATAAAGAATCAAACGGCTTTTATCCCGATGAGTGTGAAGCAAGAGGTGAATGTCTCCGTTGACGGACAGCGCATCACAATCTCTTTGGTCCGTTTGGTGGCAAAGGTGAAGATGCGGTTGGCCAACAACCGCGGAACGAATGCCGTGATTACCAAGTTGGAGATGAAGAGCTTTGCCAACGATGTCGCTTTGTTTAAAGGGGCTGCCGTAACTGCCGCTCCGGTTGCATCTTCCATTTCGGTAGATATTAATCCTGCTGTGACGGTGGCGAACAACACGGTATCAGAAATCGTGGAGTTTTATGTAAATGAGACAACCGGAACGAAACCCTTCGAGGTGACATTGACGATTAACGGTACGGACTTTACAGGCGTATTAAGTCTCTCCTCTTTGGGAAGGAATCAGGTGTTGCCGGTTTCTCTTCACTTGTTGAACTCCACATTGCAGTTGACAGTCAAAGCTTCTGTTGCGCCGATAGGTGGATATCCTATGTTGGTAAATTTGGGTAATAATACATTGACCAATAATTATCTGTTCAAGTTGCCGGAAGGATGTTATTTCTCTGTCGAAGGAGAGTATCTTACTCACGATGATCTTGGAACAATAACAAAGAGGGAGGCGGTGACAAAATGGAATTGGAGCGTCTCGGATTTGGATGCCTCTAAATCCTTTATTACCATCGAAAGTGCACAGGGCGCAGCAACGTTTGAAGCGCATCTGACTTCCATGCCGGGAAAGACAATTCTATTGCTTTTTGATGTGTTGGAACCGCAGCCAATCAATAATGCCTCTTTGACCATAGTGACAGTTCCGTTGCAGGATTGGGATACAGCCTATCCGTCTGCTGCTTTGAATTGGGGCAAGAAGCCTGTATGGTACGAACCGGTTAGTTTAATGAGAAAAAAGTAAGAAAGGAGAATAAGATATGAGGAATCTCTTTGTTATTATATGGGTGTTGTTGCTTTTCCCCTTGCAAAAGAGTTGGGGGCAAAGAGGATGGTATTATGATACTTATGAAAGCTATTCAATACGGACCAAAGCGGCCAAATGGCACGATTTACAAAATGAGTTTCACATAAGCGCAGCAGACAGGTTCGACGGCGTTGAGTTTTGGGATATTGCCGCTGGCAAGGTGCAGGGAGCGCATACCTGTGTCGATACCTTATATGTTCATGCCGGGACGCAAATTCCCTTGAGTTTGCCTGACAAACTTGGTGGAGAGTATAGTATCCAGACATATCAGCGTTGGTACGATATCCGAAGGTTATCAACGTTTAAAACGGTTAGCAAAGTGAACAATTGGAATTATGATGATCTGTTGATGCCGGCAACAACATATGGTTTTCGTTTTAAAAACGGTTATGTCGGTTCACCCTTAACAGGAACAAACTCTAATAGAGTATTGGATAATATGTACTTTTATTATCCAACCGAGGCTGAGTTTGCAAGTATGTTCCCCGGAAATACAGACCCGAATTTGGATAATAAATATTATTTGGTAGCGTGTGATGTCTCCGGCTATAACGACTATACGGAAAAGTATAATAAGCAAACTTCTCATAGCTCTTCTTTTCTGGATGATGGTTTTTGGGAACCGACGCTCTCTCATCGTATAATCTATTATATCTGTAACGTAGATGACAATGAGAATGCGAGTTATGTCAAGAGATGGAAGCAGGGTATTGAAGACGGTACGTTGACAAGCTCCAACGAAGCGACCAATGCCTATTTCGAAGAGATGGAAATAACCTACCCGGCGCAGCGTAGGGCGAATTATACTAAAGACTTGGTTGCATTGACAAAGGATGCAAGAGGATATGCTATTCCCGGTATTCAATATGGGTATGCGTATGACCCTATTAGTAAGGAGTTGAATGTGGCGCTTGAGAATAATACGGCAGGCATCTCTTTGGAGAATACAACCATTTCCGGATCAAATTCAATAATAAAGTTTAACTATCCGACAGGAAACAGGGTGGCAAATAATGCAAAAGCATCTATTGTTGTCTATAAGACAATAAATGGGAAAAGGTATAATATTGCCCGTTTTAAGTTGACTTTCAAAGAGGAGGGAAATTTGCTTACCCAAACCGAGGTGAAAGCCCAGCAGCAAGTCGGACAGCCTAATTACTACCGTACACCGGAATACTTGAAAGCTAATTTTGAATTGCTGACGGAGCAGAACTTCGACTATGATAAGAATGTCGCCAACTTAGTGTTTAGCAATCCGAAATACTATCCTTTCCCTCGAAACTGGGAGGCTTGTTCGTATGGCTTTTATGATGGAAGCTATGAACATGGAGATTTCCGTGGTGGTTCGGGAAATTTCCCGGAATGGGGATATTATGCATTGACCAATTCGTATGTGGAAGGTCCAAACGCATGGACGCAACAATATAACAATCCTCTTCCGAATGATGACGATCCAATCCGTTACAACAGCCGTGGAAACAAGAGCTCTTTCCACATGTATATCGATGCCTCCGACCGGCCGGGTGTGGTTGCCAGGGTTCCTTTTAAGGAGAAATTATGTAGAGGTTCCGAACTGTTCGTAACTGCCTGGGTGAAATGTGCCCGTTGGGGTCGAGGTTCGGACAATGCGGCCATGTTGTTTACCATTATGGGTGTGCGCGAGGAGAACGGGGTAAAGAGCTATACACCTATTTACCGCCAGCAGACCGGGCAGATTCCGCTTTCTTATATGGATTTGGGCGAATCGGAAAAGAACGACTGGATGCAACTCTATTTCTCTTTTGTCAACCATTCCGAAATCGACTATGATTCGTATGTCGTTCAAATCGATAACCAGTCTGCTTCTACCAATGGTGGTGATATGTATGTGGATGATATCCGGGTCTATATGAAGAAGCCGCAGGCGGAGGTGACTCAGTTAACCATGAACTGTACTGAAGATGCGGTGCGTGTTAACTTCTCGATGGACTGGACGCGTATTCTTTCCCGTTTAGGAATTGATGAGAATACGCCGGGAAACCATGGTGTCGATTTCTGTTTTGTGGATACAGTGCTGTTTCATAAAAGCATGATAGAATTGGAAGCTACTATTCCTGATAAATTAGAACGGCTCGAAAAGGCACTCATAATATCAGCGGTAGAACCCGAAACAGGATTCTCTAAGTTCCAACAGCTCAACTTCAAGACTCCGTTTGATGAGAATAAAGAGTATCAGGCAGGATTTGATTTAAGCTCATTGGCTCAAAATAATCAGGAAGGGGGTCAATATTTCTTCTTTAGAGGAGAGGATGTGGTAGGCAATAGGACATTGACCGTTGACTTCTTTTCCAAGTTGATACCGAATCGTCCTTATTGGTTGTTGATAACAAAACCTGACACGAATGATGGTGTTGCCCATGCTTCTGACTTTTTGGACGATTGGGGTACAGATTGTGCGATTCGGACCGACTTTATGGTGAAGTCACTTAATGTGGTACGTGTCAATGGCGAGGTTGTCGAACCTTCTACTACCTATTGTGCCGGAAAGGTGTTGGACTTCACCGTGGATTTAAAGATTCCGGATGGCGAAGGTGGTTATAAGGAGTTGGATGGCTCAGACGTTTACTTTGACTGGTTCTTCGGTACGTCGGCAAACATCGATACGGAAGCTGAGTTCAGAGAAGTGAACGAGACATACGGAGTTTCTGTACGTGAAGCTCTGATGTCATTCCGTCAATATTATATGGATGCGGATTCGATTTCAGATGATACGCCTCCGATAGGAACTTTTACTGACAATATGAAAAAAATATTGAAGCATTATGTGAATATTAAACCAACAAGTGGTCAGTATGCAGGATTGATTCTTCATAAAAAGAAACTGACTTTGACATTGGTGAATCCGGGATTGCACATGGTCATTATGCCTATTAAAATCACCATTCCAGGAATAACAGAGCACGAAAGTAACATGATATGTTGGAACTATATTCCGGTGATGATGAATGTTACAGGCAACTCTCCGAACTTGCATATTGGATTTAACAACATGGATTATCCGGCAGAGCATTACCCCAATATCCGCATCGGATATATGCAGTTGAAAGATATCAGCAAGTCGAAACCTTTGACTGTCAATCTGAGAGGTGCGACTTTCGTCAGTGAACTGAACGGCCAAATGCAACCGGTGGATTCCATCTATGCGGAAGATGCCAAGTACAAATATATCTATTTGGTAGGAACGAATGATCCGGAATACAAACCTCTAATTGATGATGATGGTAATCATGAGTTTGACTTCCCTATCGGCTATTTGGATTATTTGCACGCCGAATCTTATGCGTCGGGTTCTTCGTTTGAAGACAAGATGATAATTCATTTCGATTATGATGGGAATATTCTTGCGAGAGAAACGAGCAAGTTGGAGAAATTCGAGCCGAAAGAGGGATATTATTATGTGTTTACCGTCTTTTATGAAGAGGCTAAAAAGCGTGCAACGCCCGGTTCTACCCGTCTCGCTTGTGAAGGACAGATTACCGTGACGATGATTGTGGTGCCGGAATATTTGGTTTGGAATGACACACAGAAGGGAACGGGGCCATATACCATTGGCACTTGGAATAATGATGACAACTGGCAGCGGGCAACACGGGCGCGGCTCAATATGACGGCGAATGGAAAGACTTATCCGAATAGTGAAAAGGCAGAATATGAAGATGCTGGACGGGCGTATACTCCGATGTCCTTCTCGAAAGTGATTATTCCGCGAGGCACGCAGGTGGAATTGTATAATGCTGGCCACACCGAGCGTCTCTGGTGGGATAATAACAAACCGGATTATATCGCTCCGCGTACAACCGGCATTGAATATGAATTGATGACATTTGAAAATCTTAATAAGACGGGATATATAACGGAACGTTTCCGTGCCAATCTGTGTGAGCAAATCCATATCGAACCGGAAGCTGAGGTTGTACATGCCGAGTACTTGGCTTATAAGAAGGCTTGGGTGGATTATGAAATAGAGGCAGGAAAATGGCATCTGTTGTCTACTCCTTTGAATGATGTCTTTTCCGGAGATTTCTATACGAAGAAGGAAACCGGAAAGGAAAATGCTGAGTATTTCCAGCCAATCCGCTTCGATGAGAAGATAAACAACAGGTATCAGCCATCAGTCTATCAGCGTGCCTGGAGCCAGACCGCAGTTATGATGGTTAGTCCGAGTACACAACTCGAACCTAAAACGATGGCAGTGCAGGGAAATTGGAGCAGTGTCTTTAACAAGACGATTGACGAATACAAACCGACCCAAGGCTTCTCGTTGAAGGTGCAAGATGTGAAAGATGCTTCCCGAAAGGCATTGATACGATTGCCGAAAGAGGATGTCAAGTATGCTTATCTTTCAAAGGCGGGTAGTCATATAGGAAGTGACAGCTTGAAGCGGAGTGAGAAAGCAGGGTTGTTGATTTCCGACCAATTATATAAGCTGCGTCCCGAATTCAATCCTGCAGAACCGGATGAACCGATTAAATTCACGTTGGAGAACAACAATGGAACAGATTATTATTTGGTAGGAAATCCATTTATCGCCCATTTGGACATGAAAGAGTTCTTTAAAGTGAATCACCAATTGGATAGGAAATATTGGTATATCGTAGGTGACAAACAGGGTGTTGCCTTGGATAATGATGGCGAAGAAGGAGGAATCACGGGAGACGGTTCCACTAACTTTACAATCCCTCCGTTGCACTCTTTCTTTGTTCGGATAAATGATCCGGCGAACAAAGAGATTACGTTCACTTCGGCTATGCAGGTGTTAGGAAAGGAGAATGATGGCAGGACGACGACACGCACTTTGCGAATCACAGCTTCGGCCGATGGAAAAGTGAGCCATGCGGTAGTCCGTTATTCAGCCGAAGCCGTTGCCGGTTATCAATCGAGCGAAGATGCCGAGCTGTTCTTGGATTCCAACCTGGCAGGCGTCCCGATGGTTTACACCGTAGCCGGATCGACGGCGGTCAGCGTGAACCAGACCGACAAGATGTATGGCATTCCACTTGGCACTTATGGAGGATCGACTGATGAGGTGACTTTGACATTTAACGGAACGGAATCATTCTCCAACCTCTCCTTGTATGATGCGGTGAACCATACGGAAATCCCGTTGAGCGAAGGAGTGAGTGTCCGGATAAAGGGCAATGTGGGCGGACGGTATTATCTGCGCGCAGGAGCACCGACCCAAAACGAGGAGATAGAGACCTCTCGCACGCTTATCTACACATTGGGCCAGAACCGTATAGTGGTCAGCTCATCCTCTGTCCCGGTTGAAAAAATACGGATTTGCCGGATAAACGGATCCTTGGTGAATGAGATAAAGGCAAATGATTTCTATCGTGAAATCCACGTGTCGTCCCCGGGCATTTATGTGGTGACTGTCCAGACGGCAGACGGAAAGAGCGAAGTAGGCAAAGTTCGTTTATATTAACGAGGCTGTGTCAAAACAACTATTTTGATGCCCTCTTTTTAGGCTGAAAATGTATCAAAAAAACATACCGTTGTTTTGAAAAAAACGTCACGAGGAATTTTCAAAAACGTCCAATGTTTTTTCAAAAACGTCCAATGTTTTTTTTAAAACAACGGTAT
>ENA-OZFZ01001184-OZFZ01001184.1-human-gut-metagenome-genome-assembly--contig:-NODE-1184-length-11242-cov-5.219987_pt1 | contig 11242 bp, 8 predicted proteins | sample MGYA00244621_ERZ653640 | MGnify/ENA primary metagenome ERZ653640 (study PRJEB26926, sample SAMN06165019) | human gut metagenome | biome: ENVO:00009003; feature: ENVO:2100002; material: ENVO:00002003... | reverse complement strand
CACAAGGCTATTCGTCGGCAGCGTCAGATGTGTATAAGAGACAGGTATAGACGAAGGATACCTATCTTTGCTGAATTATTCCAAAACGCAAAATTTCATGCTGAGATATTCAGGAAATGCTATGGATCGTGAGCGTAATAGAATTATATGCAGAAAATATCGTTATGGTGAGAAAGTATGAGCTCATTGATTACTCGAATTTCTTCAAATCTACAATTAAAAGACGATTACATTAGTTCCATTATTCGTCGTAGCAATTACTATTATAAAGATTATTATATTCCCAAAAGTAACGGCGGACGGAGAAAAATATCTCAGGCAAGTCCTGAATTAAAAACACTGCAGTATTGGGTCAAGACTAATATACTTTCTCTGCTACCAATTTCTAAAGCAGCTTTCGCTTACAACAGAGGAAACAGCATCAAAAAACACGCTACATTTCATAAAGAGTCTTACTTTATTTTTCATACAGATATAAAAGATTTTTTTCCCAGCATAACCTCAGAACACCTGGTCGCCGAGCTTGCTGCAAATCGCGGCATAATCGAAGCAGCAAATCTATGGGATGACGACATACTCGATGTTGTGTCAAGTATCTGTTTCCGACGCAATCATTTATGTATTGGCACAGTAAGTTCTCCTATCATATGTAATATCGTGATGTATGCATTTGATGAACATTTTACCAATTATTGCAATCGTCGTAATTGGAAGTATTCAAGATACGCCGATGATATTTACATATCTGCACAAGAATATCTACCTTCTTCTTTGCAGAGTGAAGTTAATGAAAAAATACACGAGATAGGTTTTTCTTCTAATGCATATAAATCATGGTTCTGTTCAAAAAAATGCCGGAGAGAGATTACTGGCCTGATATTAACAGAAACCGGAAAAGTTTCGGTCGGTCTGGAAAAGCGATTAGCCATAAAGAAAATGGTATATGAGCGCATTATGCATGGTCGGGGAGATCCAGACACTATTTTAGGAAGTTTAGCGTTTCTAAAAGATGTCGAACCAAACTCATACAATAGTCTGCTCATCAAATATGCGGCATATTGTGACGGAGATGTAATTGACGCAATTAAAACCGGGCCTAAACCACACCGCGTAATTACGCTTGATTTACCTGATATCTAAAATCCTCACTCTTCGTCGCTTTTATTGCACATAGGTTCAAGATCAAGATATGTTTAAACGAAACGATCTTTTGCAGATGTGTACCATCGTGATATCCGGATTTGCTTGGCATTTATAGTGTTGCAATATTCCAGCAAAAAGAGACATCCTTTCGGATGTCTCTTTTTGCTTCACGCGGCTGATTTTGCCCTTCCCCCGTGAAACCACCCGTTGACAAACCGCGCCGAACGGTTTATACTTATTGCCATCAAAAAGGCAGTGACGAAGAAGAAGCTGTTTTTCCGCGGCCAAAGAGAGGGGCGCCCCCGGCTGAAAGCACCCCGCCAAGGACACGGCCCGTACCACTTCCGAGCCGCCTGCGACGAGCAGGACGGGTATCGCCCGTTACAGCGATCGAAAGCGACGGCGTATGCCGGATCTCTTCCGCCGATACTGCGTTGCAGAAGCTTGAAATACAGACCGTATTCCTGCGCTCCTGCGCCTTGTTTCGACGAAAGATATCCCGCCATCCGCAGCGGACAGTAAAAATGCTGCGCAGGCCGTAAGCAGGGTGGAACCGTGGAGTAATGCCTATTACCTCACCCCTGATACCATTCAGGGGTGGGGATTTTTATTTATCCAGCCCCGATCACAAGGAGGAACAGACTATGAGCGAAGTCAACAAGGAAAACAAGGAATTTACGTTTGAAAACGAACAGTACCGCAAGACCTACTGGCACACCTGCTCCCACATCCTGGCCCAGGCTGTCAAGCGCCTGCACCCGGAGGTGAAGCTGGCCATCGGCCCCAGCATCGACAACGGCTTTTATTACGATCTGGACGCGCCCTTCGCCTTCACCCAGGACGACCTGGGCGAGATCGAGGCTGAAATGCGTAAGATCTGTAAAGAGAAGCTGAAGCTGGAGCGCTTCGAGCTGCCCCGCGCCGAGGCCGTCAAGTACATGGAGGAAAAGGAAGAGCCCTACAAGGTGGAACTCATCAACGATCTGCCTGAGGACGCCCACATCTCCTTCTACAAGCAGGGCGAGTTCGTGGACCTGTGCGCCGGACCCCACGTGGACTCCACCGGCCGCATCAAGGGCAACGGCATCAAGCTGACCGCCTGCAACGCCGCCTACTGGCGCGGCGATTCCAGCCGCCAGCAGCTGCAGCGTATCTACGGCGTGGCCTTCCCCAACAAGGAGGAGCTGGAGACCTATCTGAAGGAGCGTGAGGACGCGCTGAAGCGCGACCACAACAAGCTGGGCCGCGAGCTGGAGTATTTCACCACCGTGGACTGCATCGGTCAGGGCCTGCCCATCCTGCTGCCCAAGGGCGCACGGGTCATCCAGCTGCTGCAGCGCTGGGTGGAGGACACCGAGCAGGAGAGAGGCTATCTGCTGACCAAGACGCCCCTGATGGCCAAGCGCGAGCTGTATAAGATCTCCGGCCACTGGGATCACTATCTGGACGGCATGTTCATCATGGGCGACCCCATGGATGAGACCAAGGAGTGCTTCGCCCTGCGTCCTATGACCTGCCCGTTCCAGTATCAGGTCTTCCTGAACCGGGGCCGCAGCTATCGCGACCTGCCCATGCGCCTGGGCGAGACGTCCACTCTGTTCCGCAACGAGGATTCCGGCGAGATGCACGGTCTGATCCGCGTCCGCCAGTTCACCATCTCCGAGGGCCATCTGGTGCTGCGTCCCGACCAGCTGGAGGAGGAATTCAAGCAGTGCCTCGATCTGGCCAAGTACTGCCTGGGCACCGTGGGCCTGCTGGATAAGTGTACGTTCCGTTTCTCTCAGTGGGATCCCGCCAACCCCAACAACAAGTACGAGGGCACGGCGGAGCAGTGGGACCACGCCCAGGCCGCCATGGAGCGCATCCTGAAGGATCTGAACGTGGACTACACCGTGGGCATTGACGAGGCCGCGTTCTACGGCCCCAAGCTGGACATCCAGTACAAGAATGTGTACGGCAAGGAGGATACCCTTGTTACCATCCAGATCGATATGCTGCTGGCGGAGCGCTTCGGCATGTACTATATCGATGAGAACGGCAACAAGGCCCTGCCCTATATCATCCACCGCACGTCTCTGGGCTGCTATGAGCGGACACTGGCCTACCTGATCGAGGAGTACGCCGGCGCGCTGCCCACCTGGATGATGCCCGAGCAGGTACGCTTTCTGCCTATTACTGACCGCGCTGCCGACTACTGCGTGCAGCAGGCCGCGGAGCTGCGCAAGCAGGGCTTCCGCGTGGAGGTGGACAGCCGCAACGAGAAGATCGGCAAGAAGATCCGCGAGGCTACCCTGGAGAAGATCCCCTTCATGCTGGTGGTTGGCGACCGCGACATGGAGAACGGCACCGTCTCCGTCCGTACCCGCAAGGGCGAGGACCTGGGCGCCATGACGCTGGAGGATTTCTCTGCCAAGCTGCGCCAGATCGTGGATGAGAAGCAGAAGATCTGACGAGTGCCATAAGTTATAAGGTAAGCGAGAGAGACAGGCGGAAGCCTGTCTCTTTTGCTGCAGTCAGACAAAAAACAGATTTCGCCAAAAGAAAAGTTTATTATAGCAAAACAGCAGGCTTCTGACAGAAAACCGCATGAAAAATACATGAAAATGATGCAAATGCGCCAAAAAATGTGGGAAAGTGTGTGGATGAAAAACAAGGAAATGCGCTATTGAACACTATTCAGAGACACAAATATGTTGACAGAGTGTGAACTTATCTGGTAAAATCAAATGGGTGCGCAGCACCCGAATGCATAGAAGTGAATGGGGCGCGCCCTGTTCGCTGTTTCCTTCTGGCGGAGGAAACAACAAACTATGGTAAAGGAATTAGGAGGTAAACATGAAAAAAGTAGTTTCTCTGCTGCTGGCTCTCATCATGGCGTTCTCCCTGGTCGCCTGCGGCGAAAAGAAGGGCGAGACCGATGATAACACCGTGCCCTACAAGATCGGCATCGTGACCGGCTCCGTCTCTCAGTCCGAGGATGATCGCCGCGGCGCCGAGGCCTTCCAGAAGGAGTATGGCGAGGATATGGTCCAGCTGGCCATCTATCCCGACAACTTCACCGAGGAGACCGAGACCACCATCCAGAGCATCGTGAACCTGTCCGCCGACCCCCTGATGAAGGCCATCATTGTCAATCAGGCTGTCCCCGGCACCACCGAGGCTTTCCGCAAGATCAAAGAGACTCGCCCTGACATCATCTGCATCGCAGGCGAGGCTCACGAGGATCTGCCCGAGATCAGCTCCGCTGCCGACCTGGTCACCAACAATGACTTCGTCTCCCGCGGCTATCTGATCATCCGCACCGCGCACGAGCTGGGCTGCGATACCTTCGTACATATCTCCTTCCCCCGCCACATGTCCTATGAGACCATGAGCCGCCGCGTGGCCATCATGAAGGCCGCTTGCGAGGAGTTCGGCATGAAGTTCGTCCTGGAGACGGCTCCCGATCCCACCTCTGACGTGGGCGTTTCCGGCGCTCAGGCCTACATTCTGGAGCAGGTGCCCGCATGGGTCGAGAAGTACGGCCAGAAGGCTGCTTACTTCTGCACCAACGATGCGCACACCGAGCCTCTGCTGAAGCGCCTGCTGGAGTGCGGCGGCTACTTCATCGAGGCCGACCTGCCCTCCCCCCTGATGGGCTATCCCGGCGCGCTGGGTATTGATCTGACCGAGGAAGCCGGTGATTTCGAGAAGATCCTGACCAAGGTCGAGTCCGCCATCGTGGAGAAGGGCGGCGCCGATCACTTCGGTACCTGGGCTTACTCCTACGGCTACACCCTGTCCGCCGGTCTTGCTCTGCACGCCAAGAATGTGCTGGACGGCAAGAGCGAGCTGAAGGACATGGACGATGTGGCTGCCGCGCTGCAGGGCTACTCTCCCAAGGCGGCCTGGAACGGCGCCAGCTACACCAACGCCACCACCGGCGCGAAGTCTGAAAACGTGTTCCTGATCTATCAGGATACCTATATCATGGGCGATCCCGGCCACTTCATGGGCAACGCTACCGTGGAGATCCCGGAAAAATACTTCACCATCAGCTGACGACAGGCTTTTGAAGAAACCATTAAAGCGGGGAGGGAGGGCATCCTCCCTCCTCGCTGCTATAGGTAGGGATGAATATGGAAAAGAACAATGCTCCGCTGCTTGAGATGCGGAATATCAAAAAGGGCTTTTTCGGCAATCAGGTGCTCACAGACATCAACTTCACCTTGAAAGAGGGCGAGGTGCTGGGCCTGGTGGGCGAAAACGGCGCCGGAAAGAGCACCTTGATGAAAATACTGTTTGGCATGGACGTGATCCGTGAGACGGGCGGCTACGAGGGGGATGTCCTGATCGACGGAGAAAAAGTGCAGTTCAACACCCCCTTTGATGCGCTGAAGGCCGGCATCGGCATGGTGCATCAGGAGTTCTCGCTGATCCCCGGCTTTACTGCCACGGAGAACATCCTCCTCAACCGCGAGCCCAAGAAAAAAAGCGTCATTTCAGAAGTGTTCGGCCCGCGCCTGGACACTCTCGACTATAAGGAAATGGATAACCGCGCCGCAAAAGCCATTGAGAAGATGGGCGTGGCTATCGACCAGAAGATGGTCATCAGCAGCATGCCCGTGGGTCACAAGCAGTTTACGGAGATCGCCCGCGAGCTGAGCAAGGAGAACCTGAAGCTGCTGATCCTGGACGAACCCACCGCCGTGCTCACCGAGCAGGAGGCACAGGCGCTGTTGGACTCCATCCGCGGCATGGCCTCCCGGGGCATCGCCGTGATCTTCATCACCCACCGCCTGCAGGAGATCCTGTCGGTGTGCGATAAGGTGGTCATCATGCGGGATGGCTACGTTGTCAAGGACGTGGCCGCCCGCGAGACGGACGTCCGCGACATCACCCACTACATGGTGGGGCGCGAGGTGGCTGCCGGCGGCGCTGCCCACGACATCCGCGACCACTCCGATGCCCGCACCATTCTGTCCATCCGCAAGCTGTGGGTGGATATGCCCGGCGAGATCGTCCGCAACGTGGATCTGGACGTGAAGGAGGGCGAGATCCTGGGCATCGGCGGTCTGGCCGGCCAGGGCAAGCTGGGTATTCCCAACGGCGTTATGGGCCTGTATGAGGCGGGCGGCACCGTGGAATTCGACGGCAAGCCTATCGCGCTGAACAGCCCCCGGAAGTGTCTGGACTCCCAGCTGGCCTTCGTGTCCGAGGATCGGCGCGGCGTGGGTCTGCTGCTGGATGAGTCACTGGAGTGGAACGTGGCGTTCCCCGCCATGCAGGTGCAGAACAAGTTCCTGAAGAGAATGGGTTTCTTCACATGGCGCGACGAAAAGGCCATCCACACGGTGACGAACCGGTATATCGATGAATTGCAGATCAAGTGTACCGGCTCCGGCCAGAAGGCCAGAGAGCTGTCCGGCGGCAACCAGCAGAAGGTGTGTCTGGCCAAGGCGTTCGCGCTGGAGCCCCGCTTCCTCTTCGTGTCCGAGCCTACCCGCGGCATCGACGTGGGCGCCAAGGCGCTGGTGCTGGAGGCGCTGAAGAAATTTAACCGCGAATCCGGCGTCACGGTGGTGATGATCTCCTCCGAGCTGGAGGAGCTGCGCCAGATCTGCGACCGCATCGCCATCGTCTCCGGCGGCAGGGTCGCCGGTATCCTGCCTGCTGACCATTCCTCCGAGGAGTTCGGTATGCTCATGGTCAGTCAGGTGAAGTAAGGAGGAAGAAATGGGCAATACGACCACACTTGGAAACAAGTCAAAATTCCGAGAGCTGCTGGACAGCTTCGGCCTGCCGCGTCTGATCATCGCGTGCTTCCTGCTGCTGCTGCTCATCGCCGCGCCCTGCGTGGGGCTGGATTTCCCCACACAGATCACCAATATCATCACCCGTTTCAGCTGGAACGCCGTGATGGTGCTGGCCATGGTGCCCATGGTACACTCCGGCTGCGGCCTGAACTTCGGTCTGCCGCTGGGTATCGTGTCCGGACTGCTGGGTGCCACGCTGTCCATCGAGCTGGGCTACACCGGCTTTGCCAGCTTCCTTATGGCCATCCTCATCGCCACGCCCTTTGCCCTGCTGTTCGGCGGCGGCTATGGTTGGCTGCTGAACAAGATCAAGGGCGGCGAGATGATGATCGCCACCTACGTGGGCTTCTCGTCCGTGTCCTTCATGTGCATGATGTGGCTGCTGCTGCCGTACAAGCACCCTACCATGGTGTGGGGCTTCTCCGCCAGCGGTCTGCGTACCGTCATTTCGTTGGAGGGCTATTATGACAAGGCGCTGGCCAACATTCTGACCATCGACCTGAACAGCATCGGCATCAATCTGGTGATCCCCACCGGTACGCTGCTGTTCTTCGTGCTGATGGCCGTGCTGATGTGGGCGTTCCTGCACACCAAGACCGGCACCGCCATGACCGCTGTGGGCTCCAACCCCGCCTTTGCCCGCGCAGCGGGCATCAACGTGGACAAGATGCGGCTTATCTCCGTGATCATGTCCACCTGGCTGGGTGCTGTGGGTATTCTGGTGTATGAGCAGGGCTTCGGCTTCATACAGCTGTACAACGGCCCCTTCTGGATGGCCATGCCCGCCGTGGCCGCCATCCTTATCGGCGGCGCGTCGGTGAATAAGGCATCCATCGGCAATGTGATTATCGGTACGATCCTGTATCAGGGCGTGGTGACCATGACCCCCACCGTGATGAGCGCCGCCTTCCAGATGGATATGAGCGAGGTCATCCGTATCGTGGTATCCAACGGCATGATCCTCTATGCCCTGACCAGAAAGACGGAAAGGGGGCGCTGACATGAAGGGTAAGAGATTCGACGTAAAGCAATTCCTGGGCAAAAACTCAGTGCCCGTCCTGTTTATCATCATCTGCGCCGTGCTCATTCCCGTGTCCGGCCTGCCGGTGAGCTACATACTTAACGAGGCTATGACCCGTCTGGGGCGCAACGCCTTTTTGATCCTGAGCCTGCTGATCCCCATTATGGCCGGTATGGGTCTGAACTTTGCCATGACGCTGGGCGCTATGGCCGGCGAGATCGCGCTGATCCTGGTGGCGGACTGGCAGATCTGGGGTATCCCCGGTCTGGTGCTGGCGGCCATCCTGTCCATCCCCCTGTCCATTCTGCTGGGTCTTATGTGCGGCAGCATCCTGAACCGCGCCAAGGGCCGCGAGATGGTCACCAGCTACTTTATCGCCTACTGCATGACCGGTGTGTACCAGCTGGTGGTGCTGTATATGATGGGGCCCATCATCCCCATCCTCCACAACACACTGAAGCTGCCCCGCGGCTTTGGTATCCGCAACACAGTCAGCCTTCTGCAGATGCGGCAGAGCGTGGATAACGCGCTGGCCGTCTATGTGGGCGGCGTGAAGATCCCCGTGCTGACGCTGATCATCATCGCATTGGCCTGCCTGTTCATCGTGTGGTTCCGCCGCACGAAGCTGGGACAGGACATGCGCGCGGTGGGCCAGGATATGAACGTGGCGCGGGACGCCGGCATCAATGTGGACCGCACCCGCCTGATCTCCATCGTCATGTCCACCGTGTTCGCGGGCTTCGGCATGATCATCTATCTGCAGAACATGGGCAACTTCCCCACCTATACGGCGCATACCAACGTCGGCATGTTCTGCATCGCCGCGCTGCTGGTGGGCGGCGCCTCCGTGGAAAAGGCGTCCATCGGCAACGTGTTCCTGGGTGTGCTCCTGTTCCATACCATGTTCATCGTGGCGCCGGCCGCCGGAACCAAGATCACCGGCGACTCCATGATCGGCGAGTACTTCCGCGTGTTCGTGTCCTACGCCGTTATCACCGTGGCACTGGTCATGTACGAGGCCAAGAAGCGCAAGGAGAACCGCACGCTGGGTCAGCAGCTGGCCATTGAGCAGAAGGCCGAGGAGGAGGGGAGAACCGCATGAAAACGACGAAACGTTCGTGGATCATCCGTATCGCCTTCGTTCTGGTGCTGGTGCTCGTCGCCGTGCTGATGCTGCGCATCGGACGCGGCCACACCGTCTATTTCGACAACCGCGCAGTGGACAAGGGCGGCCAGTCTGTGGAGGCACCCTATAAGATCACTGTGTATGTGAACGGCGAGCAGATCTCCAAGCTGTACGAAAAGGAGCGCTGCTTGACCACCGTCATCGGCGACAAGCTGGAGCTGACCGTGGAGGTCATGCAGCAGAAGGGCGGCAGCGAGACAACGGAAACGTACCAAATGACACTGCCCCATAACATCGATGGCATCATCATCAACCTGCCGGCGTATATGGCTGGTCTGCCGGAGGAGGCCTATCTGGAGGAATTCATCCCCGCGCCTCCCACCGAGGAGGACGACGAGGAAGCGCCCAACACCGAGGACGATATGGGCCTGGGCGACTTCTGATAATGTGTGCTGCATACACAGCCCATGCGAAAGCATGGGCTGTGGGCGCATAGGGACTTGCTTGCGGGCGGCAGGCGGATATGCTATACTGAATGGGCGGCGCGGAGACTGCGGCCGCATGGGAAAGGAGTATCAAAATGGCTGTTTTGAAAGGCTTGAAGCCAGAAAAGGTGTTCGCATATTTTGAAAAGCTGTGCTCGGTGCCCCACGGCAGCGGCAACACGAAGATCATCAGCGATCTGTGCGTGGACTTTGCCAAGGAACTGGGACTGAAGTACCGGCAGGAGCCGTGCAACAATGTGGTGATCTGGAAGCCGGCATCCCCCGGCCATGAGAGCGCCGAGCCGATCATCCTGCAGGGACACATCGACATGGTGTGCGCCAAGACCGACGACTGCACCAAGGACATGACCCGCGAGGGACTTGACCTGATGACCGACGGTGAGTGGATCTGGGCGGACAAGACGTCGCTGGGCGGCGACAACTGCATTGCCGTGGCCATGATCCTGGCGATCCTGTCGGACGATACGCTGGTACATCCGCCCATCGAGGCGGTGTTCACCGTGGACGAGGAGGCGGGCATGGACGGCGCCTTTGCGCTGGACTGCTCTGACCTGAAGGGCAAAAAGCTGCTGAATTTGGACTCCGAGCTGGAGGGCGTGTTCACCGTGTCCTGCGCAGGCGGCATGCACGCCGATTGCCTGCTGCCCGCAGCGCTGACCGATGCGGCGGGCATGGAGGGCTTCGGCATCACCGTGGCCGGCTTGCGGGGCGGTCACTCCGGTGCGGACATCCATCTGGGACGCGGCAGCGGCAACCGCCTCATGGGACGGGTACTGGCCACAGCGCTGGAGAAGTTCCCCGGTCTGCGGCTGGCGGCCATCTCCGGCGGCCAGTTCGACAACGTGATCTGCTCGCGCTGCGACGCGGTCATCGCCGTCCCCGCGGGGAAGGAGGCGGACCTTGAGCAGTTCATCCGCGGCTTTGACGCGACGCTCAAAAATGAGTACGCCGGCTGCGACGCGGGCGTGACGCTCGAATGTGCCAAGACCGAGGCGGCGTCCGCCGTCAGCGCGGAGACCACCTCTGTGATGCTCCACACGCTCCTTGCGCTGCCGCAGGGCGTGGAGGAGATGAGCGCGGACTTCCCCGGTCTGGTGCAGACCTCCCTCAACCTCGGCGTGATGCATTTGACGGAGGACGGACTGCATTTCTCCTACTCCATCCGCTCCTGCATCGCCTCGCAGAAGGCGATGCTTGCTCAGCGCGTCCACGCCATCGTGGAGTTTGCGGGCGGCACGGTCTCCGAGCGCGGCAATTATCCCGGCTGGCAGTACGCACGCGATTCCAAGCTCCGCGAGCTGGTGCTTGACGTCTACCGCGACCTTACCGGCACGGAGGGCAAGCTCGAGGCGACGCACGGCGGCTTGGAGTGCGGGCTTTTCATCGAGAAGCTCCCCGGCCTCGACGCAGTCTCCCTCGGGCCCGAGCTGCACGACGTTCATTCCGTGCGCGAGCGGCTGAGCGTGCCCTCCACCGAGCGCGTCTACGAGCTGGTGTGCGAGGTCCTGCGCCGCAGCAGGTAAGCCGAAAACCCTGCGGGTATAAATAATCTCCACCACGAAAAACCTTGAAACCGAATGGTTTCAAGGTTTTTTGCATATGATTACTTCCTATTAGGAACACTGTAAATACAAGGCTTTTCGGAGCCTAC
>ENA-OZFZ01001180-OZFZ01001180.1-human-gut-metagenome-genome-assembly--contig:-NODE-1180-length-11260-cov-8.674788_pt1 | contig 11260 bp, 10 predicted proteins | sample MGYA00244621_ERZ653640 | MGnify/ENA primary metagenome ERZ653640 (study PRJEB26926, sample SAMN06165019) | human gut metagenome | biome: ENVO:00009003; feature: ENVO:2100002; material: ENVO:00002003... | reverse complement strand
TATACAGCTAGAATTTGTAAGAAATAACATAATTCCAAATAGCTTTTATATATTAGACAAACATATTTTGTAACATAAATTTCTTCAATTCTTTTAATTTTTCACACTTACGTTGATGAAGAGTGATGAGGTGGTCGAGCGTATCAAGAAAGACTCCAATTCTCCTTTGTTCATCCAATGATGGAACTAAAAATGTCTCGTTTAAAAAATCATTAGTAACCAAATCATGCATCATTGTTGATGCTTTTGTGCTTCTGGAAAGAATCCGCTGCATAAGCGCTTCGTTGTTGATTGCGTACTTCCAAAAATGCAAATCATACTCTCGAATAGGTCTGAAAACTGCAAAAATATGAGATACTATGCCATTTCCTATATCATTTTCAACAAATCTACCGTATCGAAACTCTTTGCTCTGGTGCCCTTCAAATGCTATATCCCCAAGATTAAATGTATAATATGTTTTGAGATATTCAGCAGTAGAAACCTTAACATCCTCCTTGAACTGCATGGTTGCTACGGTGATATTTTTATCCATTCCGATACTTCCATCATTCTTTTCACTTGATTTAGCATACAATTCAGAGAACTTACGCTGTTCCCAATCGTCCGTGAATCCCTTAAATCGAATCTTCGGTGTATTCATATTTTACACCTCCTCAAGCACACGAATAAACGCCTCAACAGCCTCTTTCGTCGCATCATCCTGGAAGGTCAGTTCTTTCATCATTCCGACTAACGCTGCATTTTCCTCTTTGATCTGCTTGTCTGTCTCACGCATACTCTGTGTCAATGCCTTTAAGTCGATTTCTTCCTCTTCTTCCGTTGTATCCACATATCTTGGGATGTTCAAATTGAAATCATTTGCCACAATATCATCATAAGACGCGAGATATGCTTCTTTCTCTACCGTCTTACGATTATTGTATAATTCCAGAACATGATCGATATGTTCCTCTTTCATCACATTTTGCTTTTTCTCTTTTTCGAACAATTTAGATGCATCGATAAATAACACATCGCGCCCTTCGCGGTGCTTCTTCAGCACGATAATACAGGTAGGAATCGACGTATTGTAGAACATGTTCGATGGCAGGCCAATCACAGCATAGATCGAACCATTTTCCAGTAATGTCTTCCTTATGCTCCCCTCTGCCGCTCCACGGAACAACACACCATGCGGCAACACAATCGCCATAGTTCCTGTCTGTTTCAGATGATAGAAACCATGTAACAAAAATGCATAATCTGCCTTTGATTTCGGTGCCAGCTTTCCACCGTAATCCATAAATCGCTCATCCTGTTTGAATCCTTCTGCCGCCGACCAATTTGCAGAATACGGTGGATTCATCGTAACTGCATCAAACTCGGTTTCTTCATCGGTTGGCCAATCTGCATCCAGGGTATCTCCATTTCGCAGATGCTGATTCTCCGGCAGTACGCCATGTAGGAACATATTCATACGAGCAAGGTTGTAAGTAGATGGCATCAGTTCCTGTCCGTAATATTTGATAAAGTCTGGTTCTGTGGAATAATTTCTACAGCTAAGCATCAAAGAACCGGAACCCATACATGGATCATATACCTGTAGTCCTTTTTTATTTTCCTGTCCGGTCATCGCGATCCGGCATAAGATCTGCGCCGGTCCATGTGGTGTATAGAATTCTCCTGCTTTCTTTCCCGTTTCTGAAGCAAACTGACCGATCAGATACTCATATGCATTTCCCAGTACATCGCCCTCGGTATGAATCAGATCTGCATCGTCCAACACCTTAATTACTTCTGCGATCGTTGCGCTCTGCTTCTGATCTCCGGTTCCCAATCGATTTGAATACAGATCTACATCTGCAAATAGTCCATGAAACAATTCATCCGACTCTTCAATCCGGTTAAATGCTGCCTGTAATTTCTCTCGATTGAATGCGTTGTTTTTCGCATCCTTTAAGATGCTGACATAAGTCATGTCCGGATCCAATGTATAATGCAAAGATTCTTTCAGTTCCTCCAACAGCTCCTCTGCATCTTCGCTTTCCATAATTTCTTCGTAGGCTGTCTGTGCCTCTTCCAGACTATCCGGCTTTGCATCATTCAACAGGTCGTACACTTTTGATAGATACGAATCTGATAAATATTTATAGAAAACCAATCCAAGCAAGTATGTCTTGTACTCATTGGCGTCCATCTTTCCACGCAGTACATCCGCCCCACTCCATAGTACCTGCAATAAATCTTTTCCTTCTGCCATTTTTATATCCTCCCTCATTCGTCTCTTCTGTTATAATTCACTTACGCTTAATTCTATCATAATTGTGCGGATGATAAAAATAAAATTTTTGATTTTGCATTTAATAGAATTGATTATTATTCCTTCACCTCAACATTCCCCCTTGCATTTCCCCGCCTCCTGTGCTATAAAGTAAACAGTGTTTACCAAAGGAGTACAATTATGCGCGAGAGCACAAAAGCGACCAGAGCAACAATTTTACAGAGTGCGAAAGAGATTTTCTTGGAATGCGGCTATCAGGAAGCATCCATGCGAAAGATCGCTGCGCGGGCAGGCATTACGCCTGGTGCGATATACAAGCATTTTTCAGGGAAGGAAGAAATGTTCGGTGAGATATTCGCAGAGAGCGGAAATAAGCTGATGGCACTGAGTGAGTCCATGCTGGATATTGACTTTTCGGCGATGTCCGACGAGCAGCTGATGCAGGTATTCTATTCCCGCATATCCATCCGGACTTTCGAGCTGTTAGAGGACGATATGCAGCTCTTCCACATGCTGTTAAAGAACGATTCCGGCACCTATATCCGGAACTACCGCAAAGTTTATATCGCGCGATGCAACGAATTCGCAACGCGCTTTTATCATGAATTATATGTGCGTGGACTTGCGAAGAATCAACTATCTGAGAAAACATGTTACATGCTGTCGTTGTCTGAGTTCTCGATGATTTGCGAGATGATCGCCGATGATGCCTGCAAGGACGGCTTTACCCATGAAATGAAACAGGCATTTTTAGAGGCGATGGATGTGCTGATGCACGGCATTGAAGCGGCACTTGGATTACAAGGAGGAACCTATGGAAAAGATAAAAATTGAACCTGGAACCGTACAGGAGACACTCTTAATTCCGCTCTACGGAAGAAAACAGGCGATGGACCGATACCCTGATATCTTCATGGATCACGATTGTCAGGAGATTTTCTCCCACGTCGACTTTCAGGTATCAGACCAGATGAGCGGCAAGATTGGAAAGATCGGTTCGATCATGGGTGCCACACGGCAATTTGATATGGCAAGCGTATGCCGCACATACTTAAAAGACCATCCGAAAGCCTGCGTCGTAAACCTTGGGTGCGGACTCGATACAACATTCCGACAGGTAGATAACGGACATGCGCGCGCCTATAATCTGGACTTCCCGGATGCGATTGCCGCCCGCAATGAGCTGCTTGGAGACCGCGAACGCGAGACGAACATCGCCTGCGATCTGAATGATCTTTCGTGGTTTGAGCAGATTGATTTCCGCCCGGAGGATGGCATTGTATTTTTTGCATCCGGTGTATTTTATTATTTCAAGACTGAAGATGTGAAGCGGCTTTTCTCAGCGATGGCGGAACGTTTCCCAGGTGGGAAGCTCGTCTTCGACGCAACAAAGAAAAAGGGATTAAAGAGCATGTTGAAGGTATGGCTCAAAGGCTTCGAGATGAAAGACATCAGTGTCTATTTCAGCGTTGACGATGTCGCTGTGTTGAAAGACTGGAGCAGTCACATTGCCTCCGTGCAGAGCAACGGCTATCTGGAAGGCTACCGCCCGCTTGATAAGCGTTTCGGTTTCATAACGAACATGGTGTTCCGACATCTGGACAAATCCAAGATGTGCCAGATCATTGAGATAGATTTTGCCAAGAAAGGATGATTTAGTTGAAGTACGGATTCTCACAGAAATTATTTGGATATTTTTATCACAGCTCCTGCATGAAGCAGGCAAAAAGACAGCATTTGCAGATTGACAGCAAGGCGATCAAACAGGAATACCGTGCCATCCTGACACGCGCTAAGGATATCGGCAAATCCCGGCTGATGAGTTCCTACTGCATGGGCGCATATTTCATCGCATTAAACCGGAACACAACCTTATCTCCGGAGGAATGTTATGCCCTGTACAAGGATGGACTTTCCGCTAATCAGTTGTTTCACAAGGTCATGGGAAATGCAGACAGCTATCTCGATGCGAAGAAGCTTCCAGCCCGGAAAAAGTGGTCTGCTGACTCCCATAAACGTAAATACGAAAATGACTGGGTGGTTGACATCTTAGAAGGCGGCGCGAATGATAATTTCGAGCTTGGCTATGATTATCATACATGCGGCATCTGCAGTCTGTGCCGGGATGAGGGCTGTTTCGAACTTGCCAAATATCTCTGCCGCATGGACTATGTGCTTGCCGACATGATGCACATGCGCTTAGTCCGGACACAGACGATCGCCGAAGGTGCAGCCTGCTGCGACTTCCGGTACAGCCGGATTGAGTCAGAACCAAAAAAGAATCCTTAACAATCATCCTCCCGTTTCATTCCGTCCCGCCGCTTCCGGTCCACTTCGATCCATTCATCAAGTGTGAGCGGGACATAATCCGAGAACATACAAAAACAATTAATCATCTGGCAGGGGATAGAAACCATTTCTTCCTCGCCAGATTTTCCCAGCACCGGGCGCGTAGATGCACGCGTCTGGCGTTGGAAATCATCGATCAGATACTCGTCATATGTGTCATGCACATGTCCATACAGCATGTATGTCTTCGGTTCTCCCTTAGCATTCCGACGATACTGCCCGTTGTAGCACATAACCGGATAATGGCACAGAATCACCTTGCGGTTGTTATCATTGATTTCTCTATAATGTGTGATCCATTCAAAATGCGATGGATCAAATTGTTTGTTTGCAATAAAATGGTCGTGATTTCCGATGATCAGATACTTCCTGCCATTCAGTCTCTCCAGAATGGCATTTGCTGCTTCACCCTTTTTCGAAATACAGAAATCTCCTAAGATTACAACTTCATCACGTTTCCGCACACGTGAGTTCCACTGTGCGATCATATATTCATTCATGGCTTCGCCGCTCTCAAAGCCGCGACAGTCCATACGTGTATTCAAATTTTCATGGCAGAAATGTAAATCTGCAATATAATAACGCATGTCAGCGTTCCTCCCTTTCCCCAACACTGTCCTTATTGTATGCTTATTTTGATCCGCAGACAAGATAGCATTTGCATTTCTTTGTAAAAGAAAAGACACTCCAAAGTCTACACTCTGGAATGTCTTCACATCTCGTTCTTATACCTTAATTATATTTCCACTGTTCGCTCTCCAACTGCATATCTACCATATGCTTGTAGATACCCTTCTTCTCCTTCAAAGCAGCCGGCGTTCCCTGTTCCGCTACCACACCATCTTTCAGGACGACAATCTGATCCGCGCCATCAACCGTACGCATACGGTGCGCGATGATAAGAACCGTCTTGTTCTGAATCAGCTTGGAGATGGACTCCTGAATCACGGACTCATTATCCACATCCAGAGAAGCGGTTGCCTCATCCATCAGGATGATTGGTGCGTCCTTTAAGAATGCACGCGCGATGGAGATTCTCTGCCGCTCACCACCGGATAATTCGGAACCATTTTCCCCGATCATGGTGTTCCATTTGTCCGGTAATTTCTCGATAAAGTCCGTACAGTTTGCAAGCCTGGCTGCTGCCATAACTTCCTCGTCCGTTGCATCCTTGCGACCGATCCGGATGTTCTCCATAACCGTGTTGTTGAAGAGTGTTACATCCTGGAACACGATGGAATACAGGGAAAGCAATTTCTCCGGCTCGATCTTCGATACATCCATGCCTCCGACCGTGACAGTACCCTTCTGGATATCCCAGAATCTTGCCGCCAGTCTCGATACAGTCGTCTTACCACCACCGGATGGTCCGATCAGGGCTGTTACCTGCCCCTGCTTTGCTGTGAAGCTGACATCGGAGAGCACCTGCTCGCCACTGTCATAGGCAAATGCAACGTGGTCAAATACGATATCATAACCCTTGTTCGTCAGTGTCTCTGCACCAGTCTGCTCTTCGTGTGACAGGATCTCATCCATACGCTCACAGCTTGGCTCCAGACTGATCAGCGCTGACAAGTTCTGCAATGCAATCTGCAAAGGCTCATACATTCTTGTTACAACAAGCAGGAAAACGAACAATGTCAGTACATTGATCTTTCCATTTACAAGCAGGATACTACCAACCAATGCAACCGTTCCAATGCCGAGCTTCAGGATCATCTGTGCGGAACATACATAAGCTGCATTCTTAAATTCCAGTACGATGGCATTTTTCTCTACGGCTTTGATCTTCTTGTTCAAGCCTTCCATGTACGTCTCTGTCATGTTGTTTGAACGCAGGTCACGGATCGTCTCCAGTCCTTCCTGAATCCCATCGAGACAGGAAAGCTTGTATGTCATTGTCTTCTTCTGGACAGACTTCAGACCTTTTCTCGAAGTCAGTACGATGATAAATGCAATCGGCATCACCCATACAGCGGCAAGTGCCATCTTCCAGTTGAAGAACAACAATCCAATCACAATGATCGTTGTGGAGATCATCGAACCGATCAGCTCCGGAATCCAGTGGGAGCTTCCGGTCTCGAGCAATGCACAATCTGACATGATCGTGTTCGTCAGATCGGACAGATCCTTCTTCCCGAAGAAGGAAAGTGGCAGGCGGCGAAGCTTCTCAGCAAGCGCGCGTCTACGCACACCACTTTCGACATAGGTGGAAAAGAAGGTTGCGTTATATTGGAAATAAGTTGTAACTGCTACAAGTAAAAATACTACGACGATTCCGCCGATGAAGAATCCAAGCTTATCCTTTGGCACCTTGCCATCAAGCAGATACGAGGTAAGCTGATACAGAAGCCCAACCGGCAACATCAGCACAAGGTTCGCGATTGTAACTGCCACAAATGCTTTTATCATATTCTTTGCACCGTTTTCGGACAGTGCGTATTTATGTTTCAATTTCTCGATCATGCGGTTGCACCTGCCTTTCCTACCTGCCAGTTCACGGACTTGTTATATTCGTTCCACATATGTGTGTAGATGCCGTCCTTGGCTGCCAGCGCATCATGTGTACCGGACTCTGCAATCTTTCCGTCCTTCAACACATAGATACAATCTGCATTTGTCACCGTCGACAGACGATGTGCGATCATGATTACTGTCTTATCCTTGGACAGATTCTCAAATGCGCGCTGCACCTGCCTCTCATTGTCCGGGTCAGCAAATGCAGTCGCCTCGTCTAAGATCAGAATTGGTGCATTCTTCAGGAATGCACGTGCGATTGACAGTCGTTGCATCTCACCACCGGATACATATGTTCCCTTCGTGCCGATCACTGTGTTCACACCGCCCGGAAGCTTCTCGATGATGTCGCTGCACTGTGCCTTCTCCAGTGCTTCCATTACCTCGGCATCCGTCGCATCCGGTCTTCCCATACGGACATTTTCCAGAATCGAAGTCTTAAGCAGCTTACTATCCTGGAATACATACGACACTTGGTTCATCAGCTCCTTGCTGTCGATGTTCTTCACATCCACGCCGCCGATCTCGATGCTGCCACTCTTGACATCCCAGAATCTTGCGATAAGTGATGCCAGCGTCGTCTTACCTCCACCGGATGGTCCAACAAATGCAATATGGGAACCTGCCTTGACGGAAAGCGTGATGCCGTCGATCGCATTTGCCTTTGCCTCGTCGTAAGTAAATGTCACATCCTTCAATGCGATTGACGCGTCCTTCGGTGTCTGCTTATTTGCTGCCTCCGGAAGCTCCTTCGCATTTAGCACCTCATCCATCCGGTTCAATGCATCCTCGACGAGCATCTGTGATTCACCTGCATATGCAACCTTCATCAGCGTTGTGGTAAGTACCGAAGTCACCAATATGTAGAAAATCAGGTTCAATACGAATTTGTCTGTGACTGTATTTCCACCTAATGTATACGCGGCTACAATCAGTGCTGCAAATATGCCATTGCAAAATACCGTGAACCCAATCATCGGAATCATCATGGATTTCGTGTAATCGATTGTCCATTTCTCATACTCATCGATGGCTGTCTTAAACCGCTTGAATGAAAAGATCGTCTGTCCAAATGTCTTTAAGACCGGTACGCCTCGCACATACTCTACCGCCTCGGAGGACATTGTCTCCAGCGAGTTCTGATACTGCTTCATATCCTCTGCCATCTTCGGTCCCATCATCATCGTACCCATGATAAGGAATGCGAATACGGCAGGAATCAGGCTGATCAGACCAAGACGCCAGTCAAAGCTTGCCATCAGTACAAGCAGCCCGATCGGTGTTGCTCTTGATACGACCTTATCTGGCAGGTTGTGTGCCAGAAATGTCTCTGTCGCTGCGGAGGAATCCATAACGATCTTTCGAATCTTTCCGGTTCCCTCTGTCTCCACATAACCAAGTGGAAGCTTCATGATGTGGTTCATCATCGCGATACGCATATTTGTCTGCACGCGGAATGCTGCCTTATGAGAGCACATCAAAGCTCCGATATAAAGCACCATTGCGAGCAGGGCAAATCCTACCGCCTGCCATCCATATGATGTGATGTGCGTTGCTTTGGAATAGTCCGGTCTTACTTCTAAGACCTCCTTTATGATGCGCCACACATCATAAAACGGAATCAGCGCAACCCATGCACTGATTGCTGCCAAGACGCAGGATGCATAAGAAAAATACTTATGCTTCCCGGCAATTTTCATAAGTCTTGACATTGCACTTTGCTTTTTTGCCTTCATGACAAAACCTCCTTGTAAAATGATTTTATATTCAGTTAGGTTTTACTAACTTATATGTAATTTTTTTGGCAGTGCACATCGCTATGCACTGCCTGTTATCATATGGCACCAACCCGTAGGATTGATGACCTGCACACGCATCCGCGTGCTTCATTTTATTTACAAGCCAAAAACTGCTTTCCAGCCTGCGAAATTGAAGATTTGTACATTCTTCATAAAGGCTGCTGCCTCATCATATGGCTTGTCGTGTGTCAGCACCTCGTAGATATACTGCCAGCCGGTTCTGCAGAATACGTGGATAAAAAATTCATCCGCGGTCGCATTCTCATTTGCATACTGCTTCGCAAATATGTTGTAATACTGCTCCTCGATTGCCGTGAGCTTATCAAAGTAATCTTCATATTCTGTCCCCGCCGAATGGCAGAATAGAAGCTGAAATTCTTCCTTATACCGGTAGATATACGCCAATACCTGATCGGTTCCCTCGTTGCCCTCCTTGATGGCGTGATCCATGTCCGGACTCCCGGTTGCCTTCTGTATACTCTGCATATACATCTCCATCAGACCATCTGCTGCTTCCTGGACAATCGCGGTAAAAAGTCCGCTTTTATCACCGAACCGGGTATATATGGAATTGGTACTGACTCCGCATGCTGCCGATATCCGCCGCATGCTGGCATCATGGAATCCATAGGTAAAGAATTCTTCCTTCGCTGCCTGAAGCAGGGATTCCGTCACACCGGCTGTCTCACGTCGCATGAGCTACTCCTTCTCTTCGTTCGTTTATTGCTGTTATTTATATTGTTTTATTTTTCGTAACATCGTTATTATAACAGTGTTATTTTATTTGTCAAGAGGGCTTAAAATATAAAAATACATCTGCCTTACTTAGACAGATGTAAATCATTTATTGTTTTTCAATTTTCTCAATTATATCAGCCATTTTCATCATTTGCCTGATTGTTTCGTCATATTCCACATAATCTTCTGAGAAATAATTTGTAATCTCTTGATAATCTTGCTTAAAAAACTCATTATTACAAAACTCTCTGATTATGTTTGAAACGCAAACTTTCTCCTGCGCCGATGGACAAATTGTCATCTTTTTTCTATGTTCTCTAATCTCAAGAAATAGTTTCTCAAAATTCTGATTAATTTCTACACAATCTTTCAACTTGTATATATCATATAAATGTCTGGAATATCTCTTTGACTTTCCTTGTATATAATAATCAGCCAATGCAAATATTTTATCTATATACGTTCTACTAATAGATTGGAGTTTCATTTCAAAATCATCAAGCATGTATTTCAACGCCAAATCCTGTCGATTTTTATTTTTAAACAAATCCCCCAGATAGCTTCCAATCATAACTTTTTCTGTTGGAAATGCATACGATCCAAGTGCCGTCTCCAACTTCACCGAGAAAAGCATTCTGTCATCCTGCAATCCAATAACAGATTCATAAGAAAAATAATATACATTATAATCCCTGTCGCTCTGCGTTGAACGCCAATTTGAAATAGGCATGTTCAATGTTTCACTGATTCCTTTTATAATATTATTCTTAAGTTTCTTTCGCCTTGCCTCTCCGATATGTTCATCAAAGGTGATATCTATATCCTCCGAAAAACGATTTATTGCCTTAAAGCCTTTTGACAGCGAAGTTCCTCCCTTAAAAACGACATTGGGAAGCTCCTTTGAAAGCAATCGCAATATCATTGTAACATAATAATCCTTTTCAATTACAACGACCGTCTTCCCTGTTTCTTCTGAAACCTGCTCTATCAATTCCTTAAATTTTTCCTTATCTTCATGAAGATACATATTCCACCCCTGTTTCGTATATTGCCTTATAAATTTTCGTCGGATAATATTCCAAAAATGTATCTACCTGCTTTTTTGTAATTTGATGCAACATTGCATATTTTGTAAGGATCGTTCCACATACCTGCATATCCTCCTCTGCTGCCTTGTCAATATTTTTTAGGCAGTCCAGCAACTGCAGCACATATGCATTTTCATCTGTTACCTCAATTGCAGATCTTCGAACTATATATTTTTTATCTTTGATTGAGATCTCACGTACCTGAGCCGGAGCATAATTACTTACTATTTCCTGCTTAAACGGAACCTGCGTTGATAGTCCCATCTGATTTGCGAGTGTATATCCCGCATAATACCCCACCCGTTTTCCTCTTCTGCATACATACTTGTGCAATGCTACTGTATCTGCTGAAAGAACCGTCTTCTCTCCAAAAATGTTAATTTGAGGCAAATAATACACACCTGACTCATATCTGCTGATTTTGCCCTCATCTGTTAGTTTTTTCAAATGATATCTTCTGTCTCTTATACACATCTGACGCTGCCGACGAATAGCCTTGTGTAGAT
>ENA-OZFZ01001158-OZFZ01001158.1-human-gut-metagenome-genome-assembly--contig:-NODE-1158-length-11386-cov-3.604977_pt1 | contig 11386 bp, 9 predicted proteins | sample MGYA00244621_ERZ653640 | MGnify/ENA primary metagenome ERZ653640 (study PRJEB26926, sample SAMN06165019) | human gut metagenome | biome: ENVO:00009003; feature: ENVO:2100002; material: ENVO:00002003... | reverse complement strand
TTGACGCCCGCCACCTCAAGGCCGGTCATCGCGGCCAGACGCTCGGTCACGCGCGCCTTAACGTCGTCGAAAATCGCGGGCGCGTAGGCGCCGTACTCGATAATGACGGAAATGTTGACGACCACGCGGTTGTCACCCTTGGCGGAATCGTCGAGCGGGGAGGCGTCCACGACCTTGGCGGCGGCTTCAGCGGAGAACGGGACGTAATCGTCGCCGACCTTCACGGCCACGGTGCCCAGATCGCCGGCCTGGGAGGCATCGGCGTAACCGATGGTGCCGTCAGCCTGCTGCACGGTGGAGATCACGCCGGAAGTGCCCTTGGCGCCCTGGCCGACCTCGTTCGGCCAGTTCTCGCCGAGGTCGTAGCTCCATGCGTCGCCAGCGGCGTCCTTGACGTAGCTCAGGAAGTTCTTGGTGGTGCCGGACTTGTCGGAACGGTGCACCACGGTGATGTCGAGGTCAGGCAGATCGACCTTCGGGTTCTGCTTCTTGATGGCGTCATCGTTCCACTTGGTGATCTTGCCGTCGAAGATCTTGGCGATGGTCTCGGCGTCCATGTTCAGGGTCTTGCCCTTGCCGGACACGCCCTGCAGGTTGAAGACGACGGCGATCGGGGAAATGTAGACCGGGATGTCGAAGGCGGTGCCGGAAGCGCACACGCTCTTGGACTGCTCGACCTCGTTATCGGCGAGGGAGGCGTCGGAGCCGGCCCATGCGGTTGCACCGGTCAGGAAGGTGGACACGCCAGCGCCGGAACCGGACGGGTTGTAAGCGACCTTGGCGTCCGGGTTGGTGCCCTGGAAGCCGGCGATCCAAGCTTCGACGGCGGCCTGCTGGGAAGAAGCGCCAGCGCCGGAGAAGTTGCCGGAAACGGTTTCGGTCTTGGTATCGGACTTGGCCGAAGAATCGGTGGAAGCGGTGGTGTTGTCACCGCAAGCCGCGACGGAAGCCAGCATCACAATGCCGGACACAGCGGCGATGGAGCGTACGAGAATGGAGTTACGCATTATTCTTTTCCCTCTGTCAACGTTCAGATGGCGTATGTTTCTGATTTTTCGATTTTCTGTTGTCGCCATCGTTCTTCATGACAATCTCCAGCCTATTGGGCGTTTCACTCGCCCCAAACCAAAAACGGTGAACGGAAGATGAACAGTCTACGACACCTTCGCCGTTCGACGTTCCTTCCGTTCACCGTTCTTTGCAAGCACGATGCGAATGCGCGCTATACCAAGCCTTTCATCATCATTCGCTTGGCGTATCGATCTTGTATCCGAGGCCGCGCACGGTGGTCAGATACTTGGGATGGCCCGGGTCCTCCTCGATTTTGGCGCGCACGCGCTTGACATGCACGTCCAGCGTCTTGGTGTCGCCGACATAGTCGGAGCCCCAGATGCGGTCGATCAGCTGGTGGCGGGTCATCACGCGGCCCTTGTTCTGCATGAGGTATTCCAGCAGTTCGAATTCCTTCAGCGGGAAGAACACGTTCTCGCCGCGGACCGTCACCTCATGCTGGCCGATTCTCATGGAAATGTCACCGCATACGAGCGGAATATCGTCGTCGGCGGCTTCTCCGGATTCGGCGACCATCTGGTTGCGGCGCAGCACCGCGCGGATGCGTGCCAGCAGCTCACGGAAGGAATACGGTTTGGTGATGTAGTCGTCCGCGCCGATTTCAAGGCCGACGACCTTGTCGATTTCCGCGCTTTTCGCGGTCAGCATGATGATCGGCACACGGCTTTGCTCGCGGATCCGACGGCACAGCGCGGTGCCGTCAAGACCGGGCAGCATCAGATCGAGCAGCACCAGATCGATACCACCCTTGGTGAACAGTTCCAATCCTTCTTCACCGGTGGCCGCGGCGGACACGTCGTACCCTTCACGGGTGAGCTGGTAGACCAGCGGCTCACGGTACGACTCTTCGTCCTCGACGATCAGAATTCGCGTCATCAGTGGTTCTCCTCATTCTCTGTTGTGGTGGAGTGGCCGGACTGTTTCTTTTCACGGGTGTTATCATTCGCCGAATCCGCCGGATGGTCGGGTTCCGCAGCGCCCGAAGCCTGCGGCATCGTGATGGTGAAGGTGGATCCCTCCCCCTCGCGCGACCATACGGAGATGGTGCCGCCGCAATCCTCGACGCAATGCTTGGTGATGGCCAATCCCAGGCCGGTGCCGCCGGTTTCACGGGAGCGCGCCGGATCGACGCGGTAGAATCGCTCGAAAATTCTGCTGAGCGACGCCGCGGGGATGCCGATGCCCTGGTCCACGACGCGAATCGCCACCTTACCGGATTCGATGCCGATGCCGACGGCCACCGTGGTATGTTCCGGCGAATAGTTGATGGCGTTCTCCACCAGGTTCTTCACCGCAGTTTTGATGGTCTCATGGTCAGCGACCACGAACACGTCCAGGTTCTGTTCGGCTTCCTTGGCCAGTTCCTCGGCGTTCGCATGCACCAGCACCTGCCGGCCGTTCACGGACAGGACCAGGCTGATGTGCTTCGATTCGGCCTTGACCTGGTTTTCGGCGAGCGCCTCGCGTGCCACGGACAGCACGGACAGCCGTTCCGCGTTGAGCATCGCTGCCGCGCTTTGCGCTTTCTGCAGGTCGATCAGACGGTGGACCAGTTCCGTCAATCGTTCGGATTCCTTGGAGATTCGGCCGGAGAAGTATTTCACCGCGTCCGGATCGTCGGCCGCGTCGCCGATCGTTTCGGCGAGCAGAGAAATCGCGCCTGCCGGGGTTTTCAGTTCGTGCGAGACGTTGGTGACGAAATCGCGCCGCATGATTTCGAAACGGCGTTGCTCGCTCATGTCGGAAATGAAAATCGCAAATAGGTTGTCGGCGATCTGTCCGACGCGCACGTGCAGGTAGAGCGTGTCTTCGGGCAGCGGCTTGCCGGCTTCGACGCCTTTGCCGTTCGTGTTCACCACGCCCGTTCGCGTGCGGCCGTGCAGGGGGATGGTCAGTTCGCGTTCGCGCACCACGCTGTCTGTGGAGACCAGTTTCACGATGTCGCGGATTTCCGCGAGCGCCATCGCCTGGTCGTGGATGATGCCGAAGCGCCGCGCGGCCGGGGATGCGTATTGGACCGTGGCCAGCGAGTCTACGACCACCAAAGCTTCGGGCATGACGGCCACCAGCTGGCGTTCCGTGGACTGCACGGGAACGCGGGGGCCGAACAGGGACGCGTTCTTCGCAGCTCCGAACAGGCTCGGATCATTGGGGTCGACGCCGTCCTGCACATCCTGGAAGCCTCGTCTGCGGCCAAGCAGGAACGCCACGACGAACACGACCACGGCCACGACCACCAATGCCGCAACCACCGACGGCGTTGCCAGCATCTGCTCCAACGTCATGCGTTCACCTTCCGATAATCCTCAGTCCTTCCTTAAGACTAGCGGTTTCGGAGAGGCTTTCGCGTATGCGATTCTCTCACGCCACCGGAAGTTTTCCTGCCGTTCATCTTCCGAAACGCAGCATATCGGAATATGAGACGTCCCGTTTGCCGATATGACGATGCATGATGACGGGTCATGCGGCAAACGGGATGTGGAAACGGCTTTTCGCAACGTTAGGCGTTTCGCAACGCCACATGAACGCTACATGCGTTTGGCGATGTTCACCGTCAGTTTCGCGGCGGTGTCCGCGTATTCGGAAATGTCGAACGTTTTGAAATCCTCGTAGTCGGTGTCCGCGTTGTCGCTCAGCGCGCGAATCACCAATGCGGGAACGTCGTTGCGGGCGGCGACATGCGCGACGGCGGCGCCTTCCATTTCCACCGCGTCCGCGCCGGTCTCACGGATCACCTGCTCGACCTTCTGCGGATCATCGACGAAATAGTTGCCGGTGGCGATGATGCCGACGATATGGTGAATGTTCAAGTCGTTCAGCGCCTGGTCGGCCAGTTCGAGCAGACGGTCGTCGCTATGGTATTCCTCGATGGGCCGGTCGGCGGTGCCGGGCTTGAATTGGCCCACCAATCGCATGTCGGTGTCGAGATAGCGCAGGGTGCCGCCGAGCACCACGTCGTTGATGTGCAGATTCGTGTTGAGATTGCCCGCGATGCCGGAGAAGATCACGGCGTCCGGCTGGTCAGCGTCGATCAGATGCTGCGTGGTGGCGGCGATGTTGACGGTGCCCATGCCGCCGACGGTCGCGGCGACGTTGACGGCGGTGCCCTTGTTGGTTTCGAGGGTGCCGCGCGTCACCTTGACGCCGGCTTCCTCGGTGACGGTGACGTTGCTCAGTGCCGTTGCGATATTGGCGACTTCCTCATCCATGGCGCCGATGATGGCGATTGCGGTCATTGCACCCTCCCTGTCTTACGTGCTGTCTTGAGTGTTGTTTTACGCGATTGCGATTCGCGTTTCCCGAATTTTCTGCAATCGCGCGGATAGTGAATCGAATCGGTCACTTCCAGCGGCGCACGGCCACCGCATGGGCAAGCTCGCGTAGCAGCTGTTCCGTGGTGTTCCAGCTCAGACATTTGTCGGTGATGGACTTGCCGTAGACGAGCTGGTCGAGCGGCGCGGCCTTCTGGTTGCCGCCTTCGATGAAGCTTTCCATCATGATGCCGGTGATGCCCTGCTCGCCTTTGGCGATACGGCCCGCGATGTCACGCACCACCTGCGCCTGACGATGCTCGTCCTTGCCGGAGTTGCCATGCGAGCAGTCGACGATCAGCCCATGTGCCGCAGCGGAATCGGCCGGCATTTCGGCGCGGATGGTGTCCATGGCCTTGGCCACCGAAGCGGCATCGTAATTCGGGCCGTGCGAGGAACCACGCAACACCACATGGCAGTCGGGATTGCCGAGCGTTTTGACCACGGCGGCGCGGCCGAGATGGTCGATGCCGAAGAACGTGTGCTGTTGTGCGGAAGCGAAGCAGGAATCGGCCGGAGCCTTGATGGAACCGTCCGTGGCGTTCTTGAAGCCGATCGGCATGGACAGGCCGGACGCCAACTGCCGGTGCACCTGGCTTTCCGTATTGCGCGCGCCGATCGCACCCCAGCTAATCGCGTCGGAAATATACTGCGGACTGGTCGGCTCCAAAAACTCCGTGGCCGCCGCCAAACCCTCGTCAAGCACGCCAAGCAGCGTGCGGCGGGCCAACAGCAAGCCCTTCCTGATATTGCAGCTGCCGTCGATATCCGGATCGTTGATCAGACCCTTCCAACCGACCGTGGTGCGCGGCTTCTCGAAATACACGCGCATGACGATCAGCAGCTCGCCATCCAACTCGCCTTTCAACGCGGACAGGCGACGCGCGTAATCGAGCGCGGCCTTCGGATCGTGAACGGAACACGGACCGACAACCACCAGCAGGCGATCGTCCTGACCGTACAGGCAGGCACGAATCTCATCACGCGAATAGGCGACGATCTCCTGCGCCTGCTCGCTCAACGGCAGGTCGCCCAACACCTGCGCCGGCGTGGGCAACACTTCGAATTCCAGCACGCGGCGGTTCACGATGCGGCTGATGCCCACCTGGTCCTCCCAGCGCGGCACGTCGGTCTCCACCAGCGGATTCTTGCCCTCATCCATGGCCTGCCTAATGGCACGTAAATCCTCAGGCGTGTTCAGCTGCTGCTGCATGATCTCGCTCTCCTTGTCGCTTCCTTTCCCAAGGATAGCAACGATGGTGCAGAAACATCAGCCAAGCTTGCGACGCGCGTCGACCGCGTCGGCAAGCGTGTGCAGCAGCTGCTCGGTACGATCCCACGGCACGCATGCGTCGGTGATCGACTTGCCGTATTCCAGCTGGTCGAGCGGCGCGGGCTTCTGATTGCCCGCCTTGAGGAAGCTTTCCATCATGATGCCGAGAATGCCCTGTTCGCCGGCCGCGACGCGTGCGGCGATTTCTTCGACCACTTCGGCCTCGCGCACCTCGTTCTTGCCGCAGTTGCCGTGCGCGGCATCGATGATCAGACCATGCTCGCTTGGTCCGGAAGCCTTGGAAGCCTTGAGATCCGCCAACGCTTGGGCCACGGAAGCGGCATCGTAGTTCGGACCATGCGAGGAACCACGCAGCACCAGATGGCAGTCGGGATTGCCCTTGGTCTCCGCGGAAATCACACGACCATCCAGATTGATGGAGAGGAAATGATGCTCGAAAGCGGCCGCGAAACACGAATCGGCCGCCGGCTTGATGGAACCATCCGTAGCGTTCTTGAAACCGATCGGCATGGACATGCCGGACGCCAGCTCGCGGTGCACTTGGCTTTCCGTATTACGCGCGCCGATCGCGCCCCAGCTGATCAGATCGCAAATATACTGCGGGGTAATCGGATCAAGCCATTCCGTAGCGGCGGGCAAGCCGAGCCCCAGCACGTCGGTAAGCACCTTGCGAGCCATGAACATGCCCTTGCGAATATTGAACTGGCCGTCAAGATCAGGATCGTTGATCAGACCCTTCCAACCGATCGTGGTGCGCGGCTTCTCGAAATACACGCGCATGACGATGACCAGACGATCATCAAGCTCCTTCTTGACGGCGGCAAGCCTCTCCGCATACTCGTGCGCAGCCTTCGGATCATGAATCGAACACGGGCCGACGATGGCCAGCAGACGATCGTCACGGCCATGCAGCACGTCACGAATCTCCTGACGGGACTTCAACACCAGATCGCTCATCTCGTTCGTGAGCGGAAGTTCCTTCAGAAAATATCGGGGAGCGGGAATCGGGTCAAGCTGACGAATATTGACATCCACGGTCTCCGGAAACACGGCGCGCTCATCCAACAGCTGTGCATCCTTCGAACTATCCGGACCGCGAAGACCTGCCATCGCTTCTGTTCCTCCCCTGCATCGTTATGCTTGCGTAGCGCGATAGCGCCACCGTCGTTACCTTAACGGATGGGGACGGAATATGGGGATGGGCGACTGCATGGTGGAATGGGTGGGGGGTGACGTGGGACGAAGAAAGCGATATAGGAAAGACCCAACGCGGACGGAGAGTCCGGGTTGGGTCTTTTTTTGGGGGAAACGTGCGTCATGGGGCCTGCCGGGCTGAGGCGATGAGGCCTGCAGCCTCGAAAACGCCTGTCGGCGTTTTCCCTCGCGGCGGAAGCCCACCGGGCTTCCGCTATTCGCTCGGCGCGTATTGGCCAGCGCGCGCTCCGCGCGCTATTTGGCCAATGCGCCCATCGGATCCCACGCAGGGAGCATGGTGGCGGGTTCTTCTAGGGCCTTGAGGTATTCGGCGGGAAGGAGGGCCTTGGGGACGGCGACCTCGTAGACGTATTCGGTGAACCAGTCGTCGCTCATGGTGAAGTAGCCCTTGTCGGCGATCTTGTCTCCCCACGAGTTCTCCACACGCCAACGGCGGGTGGTGTGGCCATCCTCATCCACATCCACACCGACGAACGCCATCGCGTGATTCATCGCGGAATCGCCGAAACGGACACGCTGTTCCTTGTCCAGATCGAAATCGACGCCATACACGCGGCCATACTCGAACAGGTCGGTGGCCCACGCGCCGTTCTCACGGTCCATCATCGGATGGCAGTCAGCGCCGAACCATACCGGAATGCCCTGTTCCTGAAGAATCTGACGCACGCAGTCCTTCATGAACTGGTTCGGCACGTTGAGGTACTCGGTCGGGTCTCCCCCGGCCACGTTGCCCAGATGCTCGATGCCGATCTTCTTGCCCTTGACGTGCTCCTGACGCGGATCGTCCACCAGGCAGACATAGCTTTCCAAATCGGCGGAACCCACATACTTCTTCCAGAACTCGACAGGCGTGATCTCGCCATCGCGGTGGAACTCGCCATCCTTGTCGGTCCACTCCCAATCGAAGCTCTTCGGCGGCTCGCCCAAGTGAATCGTCAGAATACGGTGACCGGCGGCGACCGCATCGGCGATGATCGCATCGATCGCGGACGGATCAGCGTACATATGCGCAACCGCGGTGTGCAGCATGCGGCGCAGCTGCACGTTCATCTCACCGGTGTTCTTGGAGGATTCGGTCTCCGGGAACAGATCCTTCGGCACCGCGCCATACTTCTTGTACACGTTCATGGCCATGGTCCACTGGCCGCCGTCGCCCATCACGTCGGACAGCAGATGCTGCATCAGACGCGAATCGGCAGGCTCGCCGGCCTCTACCAGAGCCGCCACGTCCTTCAGGAAGTAGTTGACGCGTTCGAGCTTGTCGTAGTACATGGCGTAGTTCTGGGAGAACTCGAACTCCTTGAGACCCATGTTCTGCTTGGCCACGAAACGGGCCACGTTCAGAGAGCTGAACAGCCAGCAACGGCCGGAACGGTCCTGATGGGTGACGGTGCCATTGTCCACGACGGTGGAGAAACGACGCTGTATCAGACGGGCGCGATCGTAGTTGCGCGCCACCTTGTCGATGCCGGCCGCCGTGACGGCGTTCATGGCCATGCGATTGTGCTCGCTTGCTTCGAAATCGTCGACGAGCTTGTTCAGTTCATCACCGCTCAATGGCGTGATGTCGGTCATTATCCATTCCCTTTCTATGGTTTCAGTTGTTCTGCGAAGCGTCTGCGGATTCGGCGTCGCCTTCCGGCTCGGTCTCGGCTGCGGAATCGTTCTCGACGGCATCCTGCGTGTCGGCGTCTGCCGGTGCGGCGGTCTCATCGTCGTGCTGCGCGTCGTCATCAGATTGCGCGTCGGAAGGCTCGCCTTCATCGACGGCGTTGACCACGGACAGGTCGTTCATGCCGAAACCGGAGAACGCGTTGGAGAACATGGCACGCAGTTCGCTGACGCGCTGCGTGATCTGGGCCTCACGGCTCTGCAGGTCGGCGATGCGCTGCTGCACGCCGTCCAGTTCCTTCTTCGCGGCCTCGCGACGCTCGTTGATCTGCTCGTCGGCGTCTTCGGTGGCCTGCTTGAGGATGCTTGCCGCGTTCGCGTCCGCCTCGTCACGCTTGCTGGAAGCGTACGCCTCAGCCTCGTCACGGGTCTTCTGCGCGGAGGAAATCAACTCGCTGGCCTGCTTGTTGGCGGCCTCGCGACGCTCGTTCAGGTCGGTGAGCAGCTCATTGACCTTCTTCGTGGCCTCCTCCTGCTGGGCGGAGATGTCGGCGCGGATCTGCTCCACTTCGGCGTTGACCTGGCTGATGGTCTTGGTGCGGTGCATCTCCGCCTCGTCGGTGATCTCCTGGGCCTTCGCCTTGGCGGTGTCGGTGATTTCGGCGGCACGGCGCTGCGCGTCGGTCATCATCTTGGACACCTGCTCGCGCACGTCCGCCAGCTTCTTGTTGGCTTCGGCAAGCGCGGATTCGATCTGGTCGTTGGTCTCGCTCTTCAGGCGGGAGATCTCCTCATTGGCGTTCTTGCGCTGTTCGGCGATCTTGCTGGTCGCCTCGGTGCGCATGTCGGAAATCTCACGTTCCTGCGTGGCGCGTTCGGCGGCAAGACGCTTGCCGTGTTCCTCACGGGAGTTGGTCAGTTCCAGATCGACGGTCTGACGCTGCGCCACCACGGCCTTCTGGGCCTCGCTGCGCATCTGGTCGACCTCATGCTGGGCATTGGCCCTCATGGCTTCGGATTCGTCCTTGGCGTCACCGAGCACCTTGGCCGCCTTGGCGTTGGCGTCGTCCATGATGCGCTTGGCGTCGATTTTGGCGTTGTTCAGCAGTGTTTCAGCCTGCAGCTGCACCGTGGCGCGGGCCGCGGAAGCGTCCTTCTTGGCTCGTTCAAGCAGCTCGGCGCTGGTCTGTTCCGCGCTGGCGAGCATCTGCTGGGCGTTGGCGCCCAGTGACGCGAAGGACTTCGGAGCGGCCTTCTTGTTCTTTTCCTCCTGCAGCTGCGCCTGCAGCTCAAGGATGGTCTGGTCGTCGGCCTTGACCTGCTCACGCAGACGGTTCACCGTCTCCTGAGCCGAAGCGAACGCCTCGTCGACTCGATCCTTGTCGTACCCCCTCAACACGATTGGGAACTGCTCAACCATGCCCTTTTCCTTTCACGAATTCCCTACACTTTGCGCATCTGCCAGCGCGCACTCGTTCAGTACTCTATCTCAGTCAGCAGGCGGCACGCAGGACGAAATGCATTATTCTCACAGAGAGCACAGAAATCGTTCGAAAAAGTCTGTCGGGGGTATGGCGGTATGTCCGCGACCACGTGTCGAAACCGCATGACTCACATGTCGCAGAAAATCGTGCCGTAGAAAGCGGAGCCGTCCTCAGCCAAGCAGAATGTCGCTTGACGAGGGTTGCAGGAAGTATCGTACCGATTCACGCAGCACGTCATCGACCGCAGCGGTCTGCTGTTCGATCGACAGTCCACGTTCGTGCGGCCGACCGTTGACGATCGGCAGGCTGACGAACCCCGACAGAATGCGACGTTCCTGGCCCGCCGACCAGTTGAGCAGATGGTAGAACAGCGAATTGCATACGAACGTACCGGCGTCGGAACTCAACGCGGCGGGAATCTCGTGTTTGGCGAAATCGTGCAGTATCGACCGCAACGGCAGGCGCGTCCAGTACGCGGCCGGACCTTCCGGGTCGATCGGGCGGCGGGGCGGAATCACGTTGTCGGCATCCGGCTTGGCCGCATCCATGAGATTTGTGGCGCATCGTTCCAGCAGAATGCCACGGGAGGTGCGCTTGAGCCCTGTGGCGATGACGATGTCCGGCTTGGCCTGTTCGATGGCTTCCAGCAGCGTGGGCCAGGCTTTGGCGAAGCTCACCGGAAGCGTGACGTTGGTGACGGTGACGGCGATGTCCTGCAGCAGTTCTTCGGAGATCGCCTGCGATTGCGCCGGATCGGCCCATTGCTTGGCTACCGCCGCCGGCACGAGCACGGCCGGATTGACGTCGATGCCTTCGTAGGGCGTGAAACCGGAGATGACGATGTTGATCTGCTGCATGGTTTCCAGTGTACGTGGTGAATGTGTTGAACGTTAAGTCTGCCGACACGTCGACGGACTTAACGTTCGATGAAAATCAACGGCTGTGCATCTGGGAGAACGCTTCGGCGAACACGGCGTGCATGCGCGCCTTGGCTTCCTCCTTGGCGTGTTCGGGGTCGAGGCTGCGGGCGATGCCTTCGGCGATCGGCATGTCGGATGGCGTGGTGATTTTGAGGTTCGTTTCGGAACCGTTCACGATGGCGACCGGCTCGTCGGGCAGGTAGTCCACCACCACGCGCGTGTCGTCGGTCGGATGGAAGTCGGGGTCGGCGGCGGCCAGTTCGTAGGCTTTGACGATGGTACCGAAACGGAACGCCTGCGGGGTCTGCGCGCGGAAGGTGTTCGGACGTTCCGGCACGGATTTGACCACCTTGCGGTCGCCCAGATCCTCTGTGAGCAGAATCGTGTCGGTGGAGGCGTAGGCCACGGTGGCGGCATTGAACTGGTCCAGGCCTGTCTCTTATACACATCTCCGAGCCCACGAGACGCTCATGAATCTCG
>ENA-OZFZ01001156-OZFZ01001156.1-human-gut-metagenome-genome-assembly--contig:-NODE-1156-length-11405-cov-5.144405_pt1 | contig 11405 bp, 6 predicted proteins | sample MGYA00244621_ERZ653640 | MGnify/ENA primary metagenome ERZ653640 (study PRJEB26926, sample SAMN06165019) | human gut metagenome | biome: ENVO:00009003; feature: ENVO:2100002; material: ENVO:00002003... | reverse complement strand
GGCTCGGAGATGTGTATAAGAGACAGGATGAAAGAGGGCAAGAAAGAGGAAGCTGAGGCTGCCAAGAAACATGTAGCTGAAATCAAGGAGAGCAATAAGTCTTTGCAAGCCGAAATGGATAAAGCGGCTGAGGATATGCAGACTTTGTTGTTCACCATTCCGAATGTGCCGTATGACGAGGTGCCGGAAGGGAATGGCGCAGAAGACAATTTGGTTGTCAAAATGGGGGGAATGGAAACAGAACTTCCAAAGAATGCGTTACCTCACTGGGAGTTGGCGAAGAAGTACAATTTGATCGACTTCGACCTGGGTGTAAAGATTACGGGTGCAGGTTTCCCGGTTTATATTGGCCAGGGTGCCCGTTTGCAAAGGGCATTGATCAATTTCTTCTTGGACGAGGCACGCAATGCCGGTTATTTGGAAATCATGCCGCCGACAGTCGTTAACCAGGCTTCCGGGTACGGCACAGGCCAGCTGCCGGATAAAGAGGGACAGATGTACCATTGCAATTTGGATGATTTATACTTGATCCCGACAGCAGAAGTCCCTGTTACCAATATTTATAGGGATGTGATTTTGGATGAAAAGCAATTGCCGGTTAAGAATTGTGCTTACACGCAATGTTTCCGCAGGGAGGCAGGTTCTTATGGTAAGGATGTGCGCGGTTTGAACCGTCTCCATGAATTTTCAAAGGTGGAGCTGGTCCGCATCGACACTCCGGAACATTCAAAGGTTTCCCACCAAGAAATGTTGGACCATGTGGAAGGTCTGTTGCAGAAGTTGGAGTTGCCGTATCGCATCCTTCGCCTTTGTGGTGGAGATATTAGCTTTACTGCCGCTATCTGTTATGACTTTGAAGTTTATTCAGAAGCGCAAAAACGTTGGTTGGAGGTCAGCTCTGTGTCCAACTTTGACACGTACCAAGCCAACCGCCTGAAATGCCGTTATCGTGATGCGGACAAGAAAATCCAGTTGTGCCATACATTGAACGGCAGTGCATTGGCATTGCCCCGTATCGTGGCTGCCCTCTTGGAAAACAACCAGACCCCGGAAGGGATCCGTATTCCAAAAGCCTTGGTCCCTTATACCGGTTTTGATATGATAAAATAATAAAAGGACAAACTGAAATATAAAGGCGGTGTGTCGGATAGTCGTTACGTCACACCGCCTTTTTTATTGGCTTCGTCATCGTGTCACCCCCAAATTCCCGGCGGGAACCGGGCTGTTTGGTAGATTATGCCGGCACACCGTGCCTTTCAATCTTTAAACCCTTCAAGGATTGGGATCAACTGCTCATCCGTAAGTCCCGCTCCATATTTTGCATAATCCAACCGGAAAGCGCAACCGTTCTTATACTCCGAACAACCGTATGCCGTTTTCCCCCTGAGGATGGATCCTTTGCCGCACAAAGGACAGACAGCCTTGGCGGATTTGGAGCGTGTTCCCTTTTTGCTTTTCTTCCCACTGTTTTCCTTGGCAGCAGCCTCTGTTTTTTTCTTGGATGCCGTTTGGCTTTGGTTTTCAATGGTAATACTTTTCCCCGTTTGGTCGGAGAGGACGTGGATGACAATCTCATTGACCATTTGCTTCAGCTCTTCCAAAAAAGTACGGGCTTCGTAAGTCCCTTTTTCTATTTGCCTCAACTTCTTCTCCCATAGTCCGGTCAGCTCCGCACTTTTCAGCAACTCTTCTTGAATGACGCTGATAAGCTCTTTGCCCGTAGCTGTCGGATAAAGGCTTTTCCTCTCCTTCCGGATGTAGTTGCGTTTGAATAGCGTTTCGATGATAGCGGCGCGGGTTGAAGGTCGTCCGATGCCGTTTTCTTTCAAAGCATCCCTCAGCTCGTCGTTGTCCACTAATTTGCCGGCAGTTTCCATCGCCCGTAACAACGTAGCTTCCGTGTAAGGCTTGGGCGGGGTTGTCCAAGTCTCTTTTAATATAGGTTGGTGGGAACCGCTTTCCCCTTTGTGGAAATCAGGAAGGACAGCCTCTTCTTCTTGCGCGTTATTGTCCGGGTCGCTCTCTTTGGGCTCGGTGGCAAAGACACTTCTCCATCCGGGCTTAAGGATTTGTTTCCCGCTTACTTTAAAGTCAATATCCCCCACTTTCCCCAAAACCGTTGTCGTGGAAATTTCGCAGTCGGGGTAAAAAGCCGCTATGAAACGGCGGGCGACCAAATCATACACTTTCCGCTCGTTGTCCGTCAAGTTGCGCGCAGGGACGCCTGTCGGTATGATGGCATGGTGGTCCGTTATTTTCGTATTGTCAAACACACGCTTGCTTTTGGGCAACTTGATTCCCTTCAAAGGAGCGGTCAGTTCCGAATAGTCAACCAATCCGTTCAGCGTGGCAGGGACTTTCGGATAGATATCGTCGCTCAGGAAAGTCGTGTCCACACGAGGATACGTTGTCACTTTCTTTTCATATAACGATTGGATAAGCTTCAAGGTGTCATCGGCAGTGAAAGCGAACTTTTTATTGCATTCCACTTGGAGGGAAGTCAAGTCAAACAGGCGGGGAGCATATTCTTTCCCTTTCTTCTCCGACACATCCGTCACGGTGAAGTCGTCCTCCTTTACCTTTTCCAAAAAAGCCTCTCCCTCTTCTTTCTTCGTGAACTTCCCTTTCGTGGCAGAGAAAGTGGCATTGCGGTAAATGGTTTTCAACTCCCAATAAGGCTCCGGCTTGAAATTCTCTATTTCAGCTTGGCGGTTTACAATCAAAGCCAATGTGGGAGTCTGGACGCGCCCGATGGAAAGGACTTGCCTGTTTTGCCCGTACCGGAGCGTGTACAAGCGGGTCGCATTCATTCCCAAAAGCCAATCGCCGATGGCCCTTGAGAGTCCGGCTTCGTATAGTTTGTTGAATTCCGTTTGCTCTTTCAGTTGTTGGAACCCGTCCCGGATTGCCTCTTCCGTCAAGGAGGAAATCCATAGGCGGTACACCGGGCATTTGGCACCGGCTTTTTGCATGACCCAGCGTTGTATCAATTCCCCTTCTTGCCCGGCATCACCACAATTGATGATCATGTCGGCATTCTGCATGAGGGATTCAATCACTTTGAATTGCTGTTCGTAGGTCGGATTGCTGATGAGCTTGATGCCGAACCGGGGAGGGACCATCGGTAAAGAAGATAACGCCCAGCGTTTCCATTCCTGTGCATAATCATGAGGCTCTTTCAGAGTGCATAGATGCCCGAATGTCCATGTCACTTGATAGCCATTCCCCTCTATATAACCGTTTTTCCGCTCGGTCGCACCTAAGACGTCCGCTATTTCACGAGCCACACTCGGCTTTTCAGCAATACATACTTTCATCTTTGTCCTTTCCTCTAATGGTTGGCAAAGGTAGTGATTCTTGCTTATTTATGCAAAAACACCTTTTTCTTGTGGAAATGTTGGTGAAAAGGGCGTATCTTTGTCAAATAGCAAAAACTAAAGCGGATAACGATTAATGGAGACTCAAGGGGATAATCATTCATGCCATTTCTATTTTCAAGATATTCTTGCCTTGTCGGGAGGGGAAATGCCTATAAAGGAACGATACAAAGAATTATACCGAATCTTTAATGAGGCCATAAAAGAGCAGACCCGCCTTGGCCAATTGGATTTCTCCGGTCCTTTTGCCCGTATGGATTATTTATGCAAACAGGCGGGCTATGCAGAGGAGGATTACCGGCGGATCAATGCGTTCCGTGCCCGTTGCCGGAATCTCCATGGGCAGCCGGAATCCGGATTGCTCCCTTTTTGGCAGGACGATTTGAAATCATTGTCCTTGTTTATCAGTGCGATATACCGGATTCCTATCCCTAAGGATTTGTCTTCCCGTTTATTGCCTGTTTATACATCTTCCGGCAGGGAAGCCCCTTTGGCAGCCGATTACTTGCGTATCGTGGTAGATAGCTGGGACGATGGATTTATTTACGGGAAGACGGCGGACGAATCCTCGGAGTTCGTGCGTGTTGCTTACGCCTACCAAAACTATTTCGGGGATTGGCGTTACATCGGGGATTTGCTGACAGACCATACGCAATTGAACCTTGTCCGTCCCCGTTTGAAGGAGGGCGTTTATTATGCCGAATTGATTATTTGGGAACCCGATTACCTTTTGGACATATCGGCAGTCGCGGCCTGTTTCGAGTATTACGGGGCGACCTCGTTGAATTATTTGGTGAACAAGGTCAAGCCTTCTGCCAATAGCCAAGCTATCCTTTTGGGAAACTTTGCCGGACAGCTGCTGGACGAGGTTATTTACCATGGCAAGAATCCAATCCCTTATCGGGAAAGTGTGCAACAGTTCTTCCGGAACAATGCTTTGAACTTGGCCATCTGTCCGGATATGCAGCCGACGTTCCATGAACAAGCCAAAAACCAAAAATATAATTTGGAAAGGATCATCCATGACCAGTTCCCGAAAGTCTGCTATTTGGATATGGATAAAATAGTGTTGGAGCCATCTTTTTTGTCCGAGATGTTGGGGCTGCAAGGACGAATGGATTTGCTGCAAGAAGATTTGCGGGTATTGATGGAGCAGAAGTCGGGCAAACGCGAATATCTGACCAACAAGCATGTAGAGAAGCATTATGTGCAGATGTTGCTCTACCTGGCTTTGATCCATTATAATTTCCATCGAAGGAACGAAGAGGTCTCTTGCTTCTTGCTCTATTCCAAATATGCAGACGGACTGATGAAAGAGGGTCCTGCCCCTGAATTGCTGTTCCGTGCGATTCGGTTGAGGAACGAGATTGTTGCGGATGAGTTTGAATATGGGGAAGGAGCAGCGGGCAAGCGGTTGGCGGAACTGACACCGTCCGGGCTGAATGTCAACCAAGCGGGAGGCACGTTGTGGGATAAATTCACCGCTCCCGAATTGGCCCGGTTGTTGCATCCGATACACATGGCTTCGCCTTTGGAAAGGGCTTACTTTAACCGCTTCTTCACCTTTTTGGAGAAGGAACAGATTTTGGCAAAGTTGGGGAATGCGACCAAAGAGGGAAGCGGTTTCTCCTCTGTCTGGAATTCGACTTTGGATGAGAAGAAGCAAACCGGCGACATTTATGACCGTTTGACGATATCGGATCTGGAAGTGGAGAGGGAGGAGGATTCAGGAGTTTCACAAATCCGGTTGGCTGTCCCGCCGGCATCGGCAGACTTCCAGCCCAATTTCCGTATCGGAGATATCGCTTTGTTGTATGCCTATCCGGAAGGAGAGGAGCCGGATGTCCGCAAGACGATGGTCTTCCGTTGCAACATTATAGAGATTTTCCCGGAACGGATTACGGTGAAGCTGCGTGCGCCGCAGAAGAACCGTTCCTTGTTTGAAAAGTCCGAAGCCTATTTATGGGCAATAGAACATGATTTCGTGGAATCTTCATTCGGATTCCTTTATCGAGCTTTGTATGCTTTCCTTTCGGCAACACCGGAACGGAAAAAGCTCCTTTTGAACCAGCGGGAACCGGAAGTGGACACGGCTGTGGAGTTGATAGGAGATTACAACGCTTCGGGAGAGGACAGTGGATTCAATGAATTGGTGTTGAAGGCAAAGCAGGCCAAAGATTATTTCTTGTTGGTCGGGCCTCCCGGCACAGGAAAGACTTCGTTTGGCTTGGTCAATATATTAAAGGAAACATTGTCGGAATCGGACACTTCGGTGTTGCTGGTGTCATATACCAATCGAGCGGTAGATGAGATTTGCAGCAAGTTGGTGAAACATCGTATTGATTTTGTCCGGGTGGGAAGTTCGGTCTCTTGCGATGAAGTGTATAGGCCTTATTTGCTCGGCCAGAAAGCGAGCAGCTGCAAACAGGTGGGTGATGTCCGCCAATTGATAGCCGGGACACGGGTCTTCGTAGGAACGACGACCGCCTTGAGTTCAAATGCCGCCATCTTCCGCCTGAAGCAGTTCTCGTTGGCAATCGTGGACGAGGCATCCCAGATATTGGAACCCCATTTGTTGGCTCTCCTCTCAGCCAAGCACGGCACGCAGGACGCTATCCGTAAATTCGTCTTTATTGGAGACCATAAGCAACTTCCGGCAGTGGTGATGCAAAACGAACAAGAATCGAAAGTGGAAGATGCCCAACTGAACGAGATCGGATTGTCAAATTGCAGGTATTCGCTGTTTGAACGGCTTCTCTCCTTGCAAAAGGATAATTCCCGGTTGGTTTATTGCATGGAACGTCAAGGACGCATGCATCCGGATGTCGCCTCTTTCCCGAACCGGGCTTTTTATCATGAACGGTTGCGCCCGGTCCCATTGGACCACCAACAGTCGGAGTTGAGCTATTCACCAGACTTGTGTAATCCTTTGGAGGAGTGGTTGGCTTCCCACCGGCAGTTGTTTTGGAATTCACCTTTGCCGTCCGGTGTGCACTCCTTGAAGACCAATTTGCCTGAAGCTCGGATTATTGGCTCGTTGGTTTATACGGTGTGGAATCTCTACCGGAAGAGTGGTAAACGGTTCGATCCTTCGGAGAGCGTGGGCGTCATTGTCCCTTACCGGAACCAGATTGCGATGATACGAAAGGAGTTGGCTGCCTACGAAGTGGACGAATTGTTGGATATAACGATTGACACGGTGGAACGTTACCAAGGGAGTGAGCGGGATGTGATGATTTATGGATTCACGGTCCAACGTCATAACCAATTGTCCTTCCTGACGGAAAATGTGTTTGAAGAGGAGGGTTGTTTGATTGACCGCAAACTGAATGTGGCTTTGACCCGGGCGAGGGAGCAGATGATATTGGTAGGAAACGAGAAGCTGCTGTCTCAAAACCAGACGTTCCTGCGGTTGATAGATCATATTCGCCGGAATGGAGGATACACCGATTGCCAGGTTGAAGCATTTATGAATTGACATTATAATAATACTTCCATCGCACGAGAAAGGGAAATGGCATGGCTGGAAAAAATCGGCGTAAAGGGAATAAAAGTGGATTTCTTCGGAGGCGACAAGCACTATGGATTAGTGTCAAATAAATGGCATTAAAACGGTGTTTAAACGCTGTTTTAATGTCCGTGTAAGATAGCTCAAGAGAATGTTCCCATGCTTGAACCAGTATATGCTTTGTAAGTATCTGTAAATCAAAAGAAACTTTACGGTATCAAGCGCAAATGATACCATAAAGTTCCCATTGTCTGCGATAAATCAATCTTGCTGAACATTGGAGTGTCTATTTCTAAGTATGCAGCTACTTGGCACTGCAATATTCCTTGTTCGTCTCTAAGGGACCTTATCTTGTTTCCTAATAATTTCCTTTTCTTTGGGTTTGTATTGAATATCTGTGTCAGACATACCGTTCTATTGGGCTGTTTTCGGCCGGAATACCTTCAAACGGTCGGATTTTCGGTCGGATTGTGGATTTTTCGGTCGGATTATGATTAAACCGACCGATTGTAACTACTTTCAGGCGAATCTGTAGCGCAGAGATGGAAATGTTATTTCCCGTTTTGCTCAGGGGAAGGCTACAGTGGTGAACTGAATAGTTACTAGATACGAAAAGGTGAATATTTAACGTATTTAACTTTCAATCACATCAAGAATCACGAAATAAGGGTTGGAAGGGGCGCTTTTAACCGCCCCCATAATGTAGTGAATGGAAGTTATAGGACGAAATTCATAAAGGGGGGACGTTTGAAACGACTCCCTTGAAGGGTGTGATTACATGTCATACCCTTTTGTTCTAAAAAGCATTTTTGTGTAGTTTACGATGCTACGTTTTACTGTTTTTTTACTTGGTAAACGCAGTTTTTTCATTGATTGTGCTGGCTTTAGGGATAAAACTGTTATCTTTGCGGTGTAAAATATGATACTAGTATCAAAAATAGTACTCTAATATGATATTTGAACGTAAGAAATACTTGGATGAACTTATTGCAGGACGTGGAAACGGTCTTGTGAAGATTATAACAGGTGTCAGACGATGTGGAAAGTCTTTCCTGCTGTTTGATATCTGGCATAACTGGCTGTTGGAACATGGGGTGACTGATAGTCACATCATTGAAATACAACTTGATGATTTCCGAAACAGACGGTTGAGAAAGCCTGATGCCTTGCTCGACTATATAGATTCAAAGGTTGTGGATGATGGCAAACCTTATTATATAGTCTTGGACGAGGTACAACTTGTAGAAGAATTTGTGGAGGTTATTCTTAGCTTGACACACATGAGGAATGTGGATGTGTATGTGTCAGGCTCAAATTCTCGTTTCCTGTCAAGTGATGTTGTGACTGAGTTCCGAGGCAGAGGTGACGAAATACGCATCTGGCCTCTCACCTTTGACGAATACTTTAGTGGTATTGGTGGTGATATACGCAAAGCTTGGTTGGATTACTATACTTTTGGAGGACTGCCACAGGTTGCTTTGCTTGAAACGGAAGAAAAGAAAACAGACTATTTGCGTGGTCTGTATGAAACGACCTATCTGCGTGACGTAATTGAGCGCAACCATCTACGCAATCCAGAAGGATTGAAGGAATTGGTGCGTGTGCTTGCTTCGGGTATAGGTTCTTCCACCAACCCAACAAGAATAGCCAATACCTTTCAATCTTTACAAGGGATAACCATAAAAAGAGACACTATAAAACAATACATTGACTATCTGAAAGACTCTTTCTTGATAGAAGAAGCCTTACGCTATGATGTGAAAGGCAGAAAATATATCGGCACCGAGACAAAATATTACTTCGCAGACATCGGCATTCGTGCAGCCATTCTAAACTATCGTCAACAGGAGGAAACACACATTATGGAAAACATTATCTATAATGAGCTTCGCAGTCGTGGATATAATGTGGATGTAGGATTGGTAGAACTTGGTGGCAAGGATGAGAACGGCAAGTTTGTCAGAAGGCAGTTGGAGGTTGATTTCGTGGTAAACCGTCCTCCATACAGGGTGTATATCCAGTCGGCTTTTCACATGCCTACGCCAGAAAAGGAACAGCAAGAACGTCGCCCATTATTGTCAATCAATGACCACTTTCGTAAGATTGTCATTGTTGGGGATGATATTCATCGCAAGGAGGACGAACTCGGCGTGTTGACTATTGGATTGTTGGATTTCTTGACGGACAAAGAATTACTTGAACAGGGATAAACGTAATAATGATAGTTTTAGCGAATACACAACTGTAACATACACAATATGAAAACATTATTATCACTACTTACGATATTGAGTCTGATGTTTATAAGCTGCTCAGCTTCGTCAGTCGAGTCAGATGAAGACAACAAGATTGCAGACCGCCCTATCACGCCCAAAGAAATGCAGAGGATGATGGGGCGTGGCTTTGATGTGCAATGGGCTGAATTTAGCAAGAAAATTGAACTCTACGGAGAAGACGAAGTCAAAGCGATCAAGCAGAAAGGATTCAATACGGCAAGAATACGCACGAAACTACCTGCCGACGAAACGCTTTTCAAAGTTCTCGACCGATGTATAAATGACTGCCTCAATAATGGTATTATACCAGTATTGGCATACAATGCTCTATTGAACCCTAATGAAATGACATTGGCAGAATGTGCCGGATGGTGGAAAAAATGAGAGCTTCTTTTCCCTTATTTTTAACAATCATCGCTGCACTCTATGTTTTATACGTGTAACAGTTCCCAATCCTTCCTTTTGTGTTCCGTCCCAATTTGTAAGTTAGTCTGCGCACCCATTAGAACCGCCAAGTGAAACGTATGTGTCTGCACTGCATGACATATAGTCAACAAAAGCGAGAAAGTTGTCAATGGCGTTGTCTGTGAATTGAACTTCATTCGTAGCGAAGAGTTTTGTCCAGCTAGTGACACATTCCTGCTTGAAGTCTGTAAAACCATGCCAAGACATATCAGATAAGAACCTTTTTGCTGCCGATTCTATACAGGCTTTAGAGTCCAATCCAATATTATGCTTTACAGCAGATGCCATAATGCCATAGTATATGGAAGCCGATTCTTTCTCGTTGAAGTTGACTCTGTCTGTTTTTGCAAAGGATGATAAAGCTTCATGTCCCTCATGGATGAACTTGTCAAGCACTCCTATGTATCTATTTTGACGAGCCATGCTTTCACGTTTAGCTTCGGCTTCTTGCCGAGCCTTTTCTTTTGCATCTTCCTCCTTACGTGCTTCCACTCGTCTCCATGCGTCAGTCATTTCAGGCTCTTGCCAAATGGCATTCCAACGAGCCTTCAAATCATTGTACATTTCCATAAGTGTAGTATTATACCTTTTGGCACTGGCGAGTTCTTCCTTCGCATAGACAAGTTGAGTAGTCACTCGCTCCACAGCCTTCTCGTCAAGTTGCGATATGCGTTGTTTCACCTCCGTATTTTCGGTCTTTAGTGTATCATTCTCATTCCGCAATGCCTTATTCTCAATAATCAGTTTGTTGAGTTGCTGCATATAGTAAGTGTAAGTTTTGTAGACAGATGCCCGTATACCATTATTCTGCTTGTCACGTTCAGCGTTGATGGCAACGACAAGAGCCTTGATAGCATCATTGATGTTTGTTGTCCGTTTCTCACGCCACGCCTTTTGTCCGATAAGTGCAGGAATAGGAATGGCAAGTTCTTGCTTAACGGCATCCATTGCCTCTTGAACCGGTGTCTTGATGTTAAGAAGAGGGAATGTAAGCTCTTGCTTGTCAATAGTGGCAAGAACAGCGTATTTCTCCACCTTGTCAAGAGCAGCTTTCGCCTGTCGCTCGGCTTCAAGAACGACTTTCTTCTTATGCCTTCGTCCTCGTTTCTCCTCACACCTTGGCATAAGACACACGCTCAACATAATCCTTTGAGGCAGTCTGCTTGGTGTAGTTGTCTCGCTCCTCTTTGGGTAATGCTCTCCATTCCTTAGTTGAAAGCACTATGTCGGGATTGTTCGCGATTCTTGCACGCAGGCACAAAGACAAATGGTATGTGGCTGGGTTGAATGGTGAACCAGACCAAGACATTGACGATACAATTGCCTATGTTTGCCGGGAGAGAGGTGGCTTATTATACGGATGCAGCTTCTGCCAAAGGAAGTCCTGCCACGCTTGAACCGATAAAGAAAACGGTGAAAGTGGATAAGAATGGAAATGCAAAGGTCTCTTTGCAGGCATTGGGCGGATTGATAATTACAGATGCTACGGATTAGACGTCAAATAAATGGTATTAAAACGGTGTTTAAACGCCGTTTTAATGCTGTTTTAATGTCCGTGTAAGATAGCTCAAGAGAATGTTCCCATGCTTTTTCCAAAAAGGTAGTATGCTTTTTGTGAAAAGGTAGTATGCTTTTTCTAAAAAGGTAGTAAGCTTTTACAAAACAAAAAATTAAAATGTTTTGTGGGTTATTTTTGTTTTTAGCAAATATTCGTACAAAGCTTTTGCCAATTGTGACTTACGCTCCATCAACTTGTCTGGTTGTTTTAATTTGATTGAA
>ENA-OZFZ01001155-OZFZ01001155.1-human-gut-metagenome-genome-assembly--contig:-NODE-1155-length-11406-cov-11.633248_pt1 | contig 11406 bp, 10 predicted proteins | sample MGYA00244621_ERZ653640 | MGnify/ENA primary metagenome ERZ653640 (study PRJEB26926, sample SAMN06165019) | human gut metagenome | biome: ENVO:00009003; feature: ENVO:2100002; material: ENVO:00002003... | reverse complement strand
CCCAGAACAAGCTGTCCAAGCGCAACGGCGATGCAAGCTATCAGGATCTGGTGGCTAAGGGCTACCTGACCGAAGCTGTGCTGAACTATATCTGCCTGCTGGGCTGGAGCCCCCGCGGCGAGTACGCCGAGCAGGAGATCTTCTCCCTGCCGGAGCTGGTCAAGATCTGGTCCCCGGAGGGCATCTCCAAGTCTCCCGCCATCTTCGACCCCCTCAAGCTGCGCGCCATCAATGCGGAGTATATCCGCCGCCTCAGCCCCGAGGAATTCCAGAAAAAGGCCGAGCCGTGGATCGACAGCGCCGTGCACAGCGCCATCGACAAAAAGCTGCTGTGCGCAAACCTGCAGCCCCGGTGCGAGGTGCTGGGCGAGATCCCCGAGCAGCTGGATTTCTTTGACGCCATGCCGGAGTACGACGTGAGCCTGTACGCCAACAAAAAGCAAAAGACCACCCCGGAGACTGCAAAAGAAGCACTGGAAGCCCTGCTGCCGGTGCTGAGCGACGAGGCTCTGGATTTTGCAAACCGCGATGCCGTGTTCGATGCCTGCAAGGCCAAGGCAGAGGAGCTGGGCAAAAAGAACGGCTGGCTGCTCTACCCGCTGGGCATTGCCCTTTCCGGCAAGCAGCGCACCCCCGGCGGCGGCACCGACCTTGCCTGCATGATGGGCCGCGAAAAGACCCTGCAGCGCGTGCAGGATGCCATTGCAAAGCTGAACGGTTAAGTGATATAAGTACAGTGATCTGGGAGGTGGAACCTATGATGTACCCGTTTATGACATTGGACGACGATACCGAAATCGTGCATTCCGAGATGAAGCCCGATGGCCGGGTGAAGGTGTACCTTGAAAAACCGGATGCAGAAGATTGTTTCCACTCAGCAGTGTGCTGGCTGCCGGGCTATGACTGGCAGGAGGTGCACGGTTTCACGCCGGAGGAGATCGCGCGGTATCAGAAAATCGTGGAGTCCACCGCGCATCTGATCTTGCAGTTCTCCCAAGAAGGAGGCGTGGAAAATGCCGCAGGTTTTTAAGGTTGGCTCCTACTGGGTCTACTTCTGGGCCAATGAGAACGAACCGCTGGAGCCAATCCATGTGCACGTTGCACAGGGGGCACCCAACAGCAACGCCACCAAGATCTGGATCACCAAGGCGGGTGGCTGCTACCTGTGCAATAATAACTCTCAGATCCCGCCCCGGGTGCTGCGCAACATTATGGCAGTTATTGAAGCGCGCAGCGGGGAAGTGATCGAAAAATGGACAGCCTTTTTTGGCGAGATCCGCTATTTCTGCTGAACAGTTGAAAATACCCCCAAAGCCCTGCGGCAAAATGACGGCCGCAGGGCTTTTTTGCGTCTTTGGGCGGGTTTGGGGCGGTTCTATGCACCGCGCCAAAAAGCGCCGCTGCCCCGCGTTACAGTATATGCAGACAGTGCGGGGAACAGAACAAAAATCCCCGCCGGAAAGCGGGGGATTTTTATGACAGAGCGGATGGGTGTTTTATCTTCGGACGGGCGGTGCTTGCAGCCTTCGCCCTTAGCGGCACGGGCGATGCTGCGCCCGGCGGCGCGGCGGCTGGCAGCGGTGGGCATCGGCTTTGCAGGCGGCTGGGCAGTGCTGTACGGGGCGCTGATGCCCTTTGGGCTGGGGCTGACCCTTGGGCTGGCAGAGGATTGTTTTGCGCCCTGCGCGGCAGGGGCGGCGCTGGGGCTGCTGCTCCACGGGCTGGGTGCGCTCTCGCTGCGCAGCCTGTGTCAGCTGTGTGCGCTGGGCGCTGCCGTGGCAGCCCGCTGGCTGCTGCCGCAAAAGTTTGTACCCGCCGCGCTGGCGGGCTGCGGCACATTGACCGGCATGGCGCTGTGCTTTGCGCTGGGCAGCAGCGGCGGGGCAGACCTTTTATTGTACAGTGCGGCAGACGCCCTGCTTGCGGCGGGCATCGGCTTTGGGCTGCGTAGATTTGCCCCGGAGCGCCCGGGCATGGGCACGCTGCTGGTGGGCGCAGCTGTGGCGGCGGTGCTGGCACCCGGACGGCGGGTGGAGACCCTTGCCGCCTACGCGGGCGGCTGCGTATCCGGGGTGCTCTGCGTGCAGCCGCCCGGAAACGCCTTTGGGCTGCTGTTCAGCGCCTGCGGCGGTATGGCGGTGGTCTGTCTGCTGCCCGGCGGCTGGCTTGCCCCGGCAGCAGACACCCCGCAGAGCGGGGAAAACGCTCCCGCGCCCGCCCGCAGTGCGGCGGCCTCCACCCGGCTGGAAGCCGTGGCACAGAGCCTTTCCTCATTGGCGGAGACGGTGAACGCGGTCTACGAGGGGCTGCCCCGGCGGCGGGAGGGTTTCCGCTGGGTCATAGACAATGTACATGATACTCTTTGTTTTAACTGCGGGCGGCGGGAGACCTGCTGGAAGCAGGAATATACTGCCACCATGGCGGGCATGGAAGCGCTGCGTCCGCTGCTGGAACAGAATGGCAGCGTGGAGACCGCGCAGTTGCCCGGGGAATTGTCCCGCTGCATCCATCCGGCGGCGCTGTGCGCGGCGGCGGGGCGCAGCTTTGCGCTGTACCGCAGCCGCAAGGAAGCGCGCATCCATTCCGAAGCCATGCGCACCGCCCTGACCGAGCAGTACAGCGCCGTAGCCGAAGCACTTGGGGTGCTCAGCGAGCAGCTGGGACGCCCCGGCGACCCGGAGCCCTATAAATCCAGCCGGGTGGCGGAGTTCTTTACCGGGCTGGGTGCGCCGCCGCAGGAGTGCGCCGTCACGCTGGACGACCTTGGCCGCACCCATGCCGCCGTCACCCTGCCGCGCACCCGGTTCACCCCGCAGGAGCTGGCAGCGCTGGCGGGGGAGGTGGGGCATATCTGCCGCCGCACGCTGGAAGTGCCGCAGGTGCTTTCCTGCAAGGGCATGACTACCCTGCTGTTCAGCGAAAGACCGGCGCTGCGGGCGGTGTTCGGCGCGGCAAGCGCTGCCGCCCGGGGCGAAGTTTCCGGCGATGCAGTGCAGCAATTTTGCAGCCCCACGGCGGCGCAGATGATCCTATGTGACGGCATGGGCACCGGACGCCCGGCGGCGGTGGATGGCAATCTGGCGGCAGAGCTGACCGCCCGGCTGCTCAAGGCGGGCTTTACCGCCGAGCTGGCGGCACGGCTGGTGAACGTGGCGCTGGCCCTGAAAAGCGAGGACGAGAGCGGCGCAACGCTGGACCTCATCAGCGTGGACTTATACACCGGCACGGCGCGGCTGTTCAAGGCCGGAGCCGCCCCGGGGTTTCTGGTGCACGGCGGGCGGGTGCGGGCTGTGGGCGAAGCCACCCTGCCCATGGGGGTGCTGGGCGGGGTGAACGGGCAGAGCCGGGTGGTGCACCTGACCGCCGGAGACTACGCGGTGCTGGTATCGGACGGCTTGCTGGTGGACGGCGCGGGCTGGGTGGCGAAGCAGGTGGAGCTTTCGGCGGCGGCGGGAGACGCGCCGGAAAAGCTGGCCGAAACGCTGGTGCAGACCGCCCGCATCCGTGCACAAAAGACCGGCCGCCCGGACGATATCACCGCCGCCGTGCTCCGGCTGGAAAAGAGCGGATAACGGCGGCAGAGTTTCCGTTGCAATTTGCGGGAAGGAGGGGTATACTGGAAGCATATTTTTTTGCCCGGCAGCGCCGGGCGCAGGAGGCGGCTTATGCTTACCATCAACGTTGCACCTGACGGCAGCGGACAGTTTACCACCATTTCCGAGGCGGTGCTGGCGGTGCCCTACGACTGCCCCGCGGTCATCCGCATCGCGCCGGGTATTTACCGGGAAAAGCTGGTTTGTGAGAAAAAGGATATCACCCTTGCGGGCGCGGGCATGGATGCCACCCGGCTGGTATGGAACGACGGCGGCAAGCTGCCGCACCCGGACGGGCGTCCCACCCACACCTTCCGCAGCTATACCGCCTTTTTCAGCGGCGAAAAGCTGCGGGTGGAGGATATGACCATCGAGAACGACGCAGGCCCCGGCGCAAAGGCCGGGCAGGCCATCGCAGCCTATGTGGACAGCGCCCGGGCGGCGTTTGACCGTGTGCGGCTGCTGGGCAATCAGGATACCCTGTTCTGCGCCCCTCTGCCGGAGAAAGAGCGGGAGAAGGACGGCTTTCTGGGCCCGCGCGGGCTGGCACCCCGCCGGGCAAGCGCACAGTATTACCACGCCTGCGAAATTGCCGGGGACATTGATTTTATCTTTGGCGGGGCAGACGCCCTGTTTGAGCACTGCACCCTGCGCACGGTGGACAACGGCCTTGCGCACAGCTGGGTCACCGCACCCTCCGGTGCGGCGCAGGGGCTGGGCTTTGTGTTCTGGGACTGCGATTTTGTCTCGGACTGCCCGGCGGGCAGCGTGTATCTGGGCAGACCGTGGCGGCCTACCGGCAAAACGGCGGTGCTGGACTGCCGCCTTGGGTCGCACATTGCGCCGGAGGGCTTTGCCGGCTGGAACGACCGCACCGACACGGCGCTGGCCGGCTTTGCCGAGGCAGGCAGCACCGGCGCAGGCGCAGGAGAGCGCCCCGGGTGGGTGCAGGCGCTTTCGGCTACTGAAGCCGCCGCGCTGCTGCGCACTGCCCGGCAGAAGTGCCGCATGGAGACTACAGAAAGGATAACGGAATGAAAAAATTACCCAATGCAGTAAAGTGGCTCATCATTCTGGTGGTGCTGGGTGCCATGGGTGCCATGATGTGGGCGGTGAACGACCGCGCCTCCCGGGTGGAGATGCCCGCCCCGGACAACACCTTTGGCATCTATCATACGGCAGAGAGCGGAACATAATAAAGCACCGGCAGTTTCCCGATTGGAAGATCTGGAAAGCTGCCGGTGCTTTTTCTGTGTTACAGGGGGCGTTCACTTGCCCTCAAAGTCGTCCACATAGGGCAGGTCACTCATGACGAACCAGAAGGTGGTGCCCTTGCCTACGGTGCTTTGTACGCCGAAGCGGAAGCTGTGCTGCTGGAAGATGGCTTTGGTGATGGAAAGCCCCAGACCGGTGCCCTGCTTGCCCGCGTCCGAGCGGGAGCGGTAGTACCGGTCAAAGATATAGGGCAGGTCGGCGGCGGCAATGCCCGGGCCATGATCCTCCACCTCTACCCGCACGCCCTCAGAGCAGCGGAAGGCGCGCAGGATAAAAATGCCGTCCTGGCCGATGTGGTGCATGGCGTTGCCCAGCAAATTGTGCAGCGCGCGCTGCATCATGTCCGGGTCGGCGTAGACCGGCAGTTCCTCCTCCGGCAGTTCCAGCTGCAGCTGCCAGCCGTTCTGGGCGCAGATGGCGTCGTAGCGCTCGCTCACCTCGTCGCACAGCTGCCCCATGTCAAAGTGCACCCGCTCACACTTATAGGTGCCGCTGGTCACCTTGCTCAGCTCCATCACGCTGGAGACCAGCGCGGTCAGGCGGTCGGCCTCGTCCACGATGATGTTCATCTGCTCGTCCCGGTGGGCTTTATCGTCGCCGGTCAGATCGCGCACCGTCTCGGCGTAGCCCTTGATGAGGGTCAGCGGGGTGCGCAGGTCGTGGGAGACGTTGGCCAGCAGATCGCGCTGCATCTGCACCGCGTGCTGCACCTCCTCGGCCATGTGGTTAAAGTCCCGGGCAAGGTCGCCCAGCTCGTCGTTGCGGCGGTTGTCCACCTGCACGGCGTAGTTGCCCAGCGCCATCTGCCGTGCGGCGCTGGAAAGCTGGCGCAGCGGCTTTGTGAACCACTCGCTGAACAGCCACGCCGCCGACATGGCAAAGCCGAAGATCAGCGCCGCCGCCAGCGGCAGCAGGGTGCTGAGCACCTTGCCGGCCTCGGTAACGTGCACAAGGCTGGTGGTCACCAGCACGGTATAGCTGCCGTCGGCGGTAATGCGCCCTACCAATAGCTGCGCCGAGCCGGAGAGCCGGGGCGGGTTGAGCGTCTGCACAAAGCTGCCCACGCTGCGGCACTTGCGGCGCATGGCAAGGGCAGTGGCAATGATCTTATCGTTGTTGGCAGAGTCTGAAAGATAGGTGCCGTGCAGGTTGCAGAAGGACTGGTTCTCGATCTTATAAATGGTGTGCAGGGTGGTGTCCGAGATATCCACGCAGAAACTGTTCAAAGAGCCTTTGGTGTACAGTTCCAGCGTGAGCTTATCAAAAAAATCACTGTTGACCGCAAGCTGCCCAAAAGACCAGCTGGACAGCACCTTGCCCTCGGCAATGGCATCGTCCAGCCGCTCCACGATGCTGTCGGCCTGATTGGTAAGCTGGGTCTCGATGTGTTTGGTGTACAAAGGCTCCAGCAGCTGGGTGGACAGCAGCCAGAACAACCCCAGCAGAAACAGGCAGATGAAGCACAAAAACCACATCAGCTGCCCGCGGATGCCAAGGGTATGCCGTGCTTTGGTGGTTTGCCGCATGCTCCGCACGCTCCTTCAGTCAACGGGCGGCATCGGGGTCGAACTTATAGCCGATGCCCCATACCGTAGCAATGTAGCTGCGGCATTTGCCCAGATGGCCGCGCAGCATCTTCACATGGGTGTCCACGGTGCGGTCCTCGCCGAAGTAGTCGTAGTTCCACACCTTCTGCAGGATCTTTTCCCGGCTCAGGGCAATGCCCTTGTTGGACGCCAGAAATACCAGCAGGTCAAACTCCTTGGGGGTCAGGGCAACTTCCTCGCCGGATACCCGCACGGTATGGCTGGCAGTGTCGATGGTCAATTCGCCAAAGGTCATGGTGTCGGCGGCCTCGGTGGGGCGGGGCATGGTGCGGTTCAGCACTGCGCGCACCCGCGCCACAAGCTCCCGGGGGGAGAAGGGCTTTACCACATAGTCGTCCGCGCCGCTTTCCAGCCCGGCAAGCTTATCGTATTCCTCGCCCCGGGCGGTCAGGATGATGACCGGGGTGTTGATGTGGCGGGCGCGCATCTCCCGCAGGCAGGTCATGCCGTCCATAAAGGGCATCATCAGGTCTAAGATCACCAGATCAAACCCGCCGCCGGACAGCTGTGCCAGCGCCGCAGAGCCGTCCCCGGCTTCCTCGCAGATGTAACCGGCATATTGCAGATGCTCGTGGATCAGCTCCCGGATGCGGGGCTCATCATCAACGATCAGGATCTTTGCCATAAAACAGGACTCCTCCTATCATAGTTCAATATACAACTCTATTCTAAAGCAAGAATTGGAAAAAGCTGTGAATTTTAAGTGAATGGTTTGGAAAAACAAAACCGTCTGCACCCAGTATACCACACCGGGCGGCGGGGCGGCAATCTTTTTGCGGGAATACGCGGCAAAATGCGCCGGGGAAACTTGACAAGAAAACAGGGCCTTTTGTAAAATAAGGTCGTAAAGACTGGGAAATTTGCGGAGAAAAAGAAGGAACAGCCATGAGCATCCCCAAGATCATCCACTACTGCTGGTTCGGCGGCGGGCCCATCAGCCCGGAGAGCCGTAAATGTATCGAAAGCTGGAAAAAATACTGCCCGGATTACAAGATCATGGTGTGGAACGAGCAGAACTTTGAGATCAGCCAAAACCGCTACGCGCAGCAGGCCTACGAAGCAAAGAAATATGCCTTTGTGTCGGACTATGTGCGGCTGGCAGTGCTGTATGAGTACGGCGGCATCTATCTGGACACGGACGTGGAGCTGGTGCGCCCGCTGGACGAACTGCTGGAGCACAAGGGCTTTATCGGCATGGAGCACAGTGCGCCCTCGCCCTACGGCCGCACGCTGCTGGTGAATACCGGCTCCGGCGTGGGCGCAGAGCCGGGCTGCGAGATGATCGGCAAAATGCTGGCGAGCTACCGCAATGCCGCCTTTGTTCAGGAGACCGGCGAGCCGGATCTGCGCACCTGCACCCAGCGGGATACCCCGCTGTTTACCAAGGCCGGTTTGCAGCAGAAAAACGAGCAGCAGGAACTGGACGGCTTTCTGGTGCTGCCCACCGACTGCTTTTCCCCCTTTGATTATGTGACCGAGCGGATGCACCGGACCCCGCGCACCTTCGGCATCCACTATTACAGTGGCAGCTGGCAAAGCGGCAACAAGGTAAACCGCTGGTGCAAGCGCTTCAAGTGCACCAAAGTCGGGCGCTGGTGTATGTGGCTGCGGCAGTGTTCGCCCCGCTGGCTGCGGGAAAAACGGCGCAGCCTGCATAACCGCTGCCGCCTGCAATGGAAAAAATGGTTCGGCTGCCGGGGACTGCAATTTGGCCGCAGCATCCTGCTGGACAGGGAACTCCGGCTGCGGCTGAACAGCGGCTCCCGGGTGACGCTGGGCGACCGGGTGGAGAGCGACGGCAGAGTGTTCATCACCACCGGCTATTCCAGCCAGCTGAACATCGGCAGCGGGGTCTACTTCAACGATGGCGCGGTCATCAGCTGCCTTGGAAAGATAACCATCGGCGATAACACCCTTTTTGGCCCCGGGGTGAAGATCTTTGATAACAACCACCGCTTCAGCCGGGAGGAAGGGGTCAGCCGGGAATGCACGGCGGGCTGCATCACTGTGGGGCGCAGCTGCTGGATCGCCTCGGACGTGGTGCTGCTCAAGGGCGCGGATGTCGGGGACAACTGCGTCATCGGCGCGGGCTGCGTTATCCGGGGCAAAGTGCCCGCCGGTTCCCTCGTGACCCGCAGCGGGGAGCAGACCACCCGGCCGATCGAGACAAGATAAGATAGGAAGAGCTGCTGCACAACGCTGTGCGGCAGTTCTTTTTTGTCCCGCTTGCCCTTTTTGCGCAGGAATGCTATACTTTAGCGATAAAGGACAGTGTACTGTCCGCAGGTTTTTCGGAGATAAGGAAAAGCGCTTATGCGAATCGGACTGATCGAATTTTTGCTCATACTGGCCATTGCGTCCCTCACGGTTGGGCCGCGGGTGGCTTTGTTCGTGGACCGGTGGATGCGCCGCGCCAACCGCGCCAACGCCATGGCGGCGCGCCGCCGGGCAGAGTATGCCGCCCAGATGGCCGCAGAACGGGATGCCATGCTCAAGCGGTTCCGCACCGCCAGCACCGTGTTCGGGGTGGGTATTTTGCTGGTGCTGGTGTATGCGCTGGGCTTCCGCCCCATCGACACCCCGCCGCAGGCCTATAAAGCCCCCGACCTCCGGCAGGAGACAGGCGCTCTGCAGACGGCAGTTTCCACCGACCGCAAGACCCGGCTGGAGCTGGGGGAGTATCAGGGGGTGGACTGCATCCGCGCCAAGGACGGCCTGTTATATGCCGCTGCATGGAACGGTGCTGCCCTGAAAAAGCGCACCAGCGACCTTGTGCGCACCGATGGTGGGCATGCTGCCGCCATCCTGAGCGTGGAGGGCGAGCTGACCGGCTTTGCCTTTGATGCCGCCGGGGATGTGTGGCTGACCCAGCTGACCACCGCCGGAGGCACCTTGTGCCGCGCTAAGCACGACAGCTGGGGTGCGGCGGTGGAGCAGGTGGTCACCCAGCTGGACGGTGCGCCGCTGGGGGCGGTATCTGCCGTGGAGGTAAGCCCGGCGGGTAAGGTGTACTTTGCAGTGGCAGCGGCGGCAGGCGCGGAGAACGGGCTGGAAAGCGCTCTGCGCACCGAGCTGCTGGCGCACACCGCCACTGGCTGCGTGTATGTGTACGACCCCGCCGCCCGCACAGTGGAAAAGGTGCTGGGCGGGGTGGCAGGTGCTGCCGGTCTGGCGCTCAGCCCGGACGGCAGCACCCTGTATGTCTCCGACCTTGGCAGCCGCTGCATTTGGGCGGTGGACGCCGCTGCCCGGGAGCTGACCGCCGGGGGACGGGGCTGCACCGCTGCCTTTGCCGGTCTGCCGGGCTATCCCGGAGCGCTGGCTGTGGACACGGACGGCACGCTGTACATCAGCTACCGCTGGGCGCGCAGCGGCTGGCTGGAAAAGAACGCGGACAGCACCCTGCTGCGGGGCATTGCCCTGCGGGCGGGGCAGAATACGCAGGAGCGGCTGTTCCGGTGCACCGCAGATGCCCCCTGCGCCGAGGCGGTAAGCCTTGCAACAGGGGCTTGGGAGCAGACCTTTACCGGTCTTGTACAGGACAGCTGTGCGGCGGTGTGTCCGGTGGAAAGCAAAGTATATTTCGGTGCGGCAGGGGCAGACAGCCTGCTGGCTGCAAACCGATAAGTGAGGTGTTTTTTGTATGACCGAAGCATTTGCAAAACAGATCGAGACCGAGGCACGGCAGGCTATGACCGAGCTGGTGGCTGCGGCAAAGCTGAAAAAGGGAGATGTGCTCGTGGTGGGCTGCTCTTCCAGTGAGATGGTGGGCGGTCACATCGGCAAGGATTCCAGCATAGAAGCCGCCCGGGCGCTGTACGCGGGCGCTGCGCCGGTGCTGGCGGAAAAAGGCATCTGGCTGGCAGCCCAGTGCTGCGAGCACCTGAACCGCGCCCTTATCCTTGAGCGGGAAGCCGCAGAAAAATACGGCTGGGAGGAAGTGTGCGTCGTGCCCCGTCCCCATGCGGGCGGCAGCTGGGCCACTACCTGCTGGAAAAACTTCAAAGACCCGGTGGCGGTGGAGGAGATCCGCGCCAACGCGGGCATGGATATCGGCGGCACCCTGATCGGGATGCATCTGAAGCGGGTGGCAGTGCCGGTGCGGCTGAGCCTTAATAAGATCGGCGAAGCAAACATTCTGTGTGCCTACACCCGCCCGAAACTGATCGGCGGCGAGCGTGCCCGCTATACCGAGGAGGACTGAGCCAGATGGCAGAAAAAACGTTGGAAGAGATGCGGCAGGCCGTGGCCGAGATCCGGGAAAAGATGGCAGCCGCCGCCCGGGAAGCCGGGCGTGACCCGGCAGCGGTGCAGCTGTGCGCCGCCTGCAAGACCCGCACGGCGCAGACCATTGCAGCCAGTGCGGCTTTGCCCATTGATGTGTTTGGCGAGAACCATGTGCAGGAACTGTGCGCAAACTACGATGCCGGAGCTTACTGCGGCAAGCCCAGCCATTTTATCGGCCATTTGCAGACCAATAAGATCAAAAAGGTGCTGGGGCGGGCAAGCCTGATCCAGAGCGTGGACAGTGAGCATCTGCTGCTGGCCATCGAGAAGGAAGCCGCCAAGGCCGGCATCGTGCAGGACATTTTGCTGGAAGTGAACATCGGCGGGGAAGAGAGCAAGACCGGCGCTGCGCCGGAGCTGCTCTGGCCGCTGCTGGATACCGCCGCTGCACAACAGCATATCCGGGTCAAGGGTCTGATGGCAATCCCGCCCGTGAACGATGACGATGCCCAGAACCGCCGGTATCTGGCGCAGGTGTATCAGCTGTTCGTCCGGGCAGGAGAGCGCGGCTACCGCAACGTGGAGATGCAGACCCTTTCCATGGGCATGAGCGGCGATTTTGAGAACGCCATCCGCGAGGGCGCTACCCTTGTGCGCATCGGCACCGCCATCTCTGTCTCTTATACACATCTGACGCTGCCGAC
>ENA-OZFZ01001154-OZFZ01001154.1-human-gut-metagenome-genome-assembly--contig:-NODE-1154-length-11422-cov-3.437143_pt1 | contig 11422 bp, 7 predicted proteins | sample MGYA00244621_ERZ653640 | MGnify/ENA primary metagenome ERZ653640 (study PRJEB26926, sample SAMN06165019) | human gut metagenome | biome: ENVO:00009003; feature: ENVO:2100002; material: ENVO:00002003... | reverse complement strand
GGCAGCGTCAGATGTGTATAAGAGACAGGATTACGATTATGTTTCCGCAGAAAAGGCCGGCAAGACGCAAATGGTCGCTCTCCATGTCGATGGTTCGGCGTTGAGCGAAGGCGAATCGAACGATTTCGAAACGGACTTTACGTCGGCTTTTATCGGAACCGCCTATGCCAAAGCGGGTATTCAGATCCCTGTGACGAATTTCGTGTTGGCCCGGGCCGATGCCGAGAATGAGGGCGAATACGTCGAATATACCGACGAGGTGACTACCGAAGTAAAATATACGGACAAAGAGGTTCATGGCGTGTTGGCCGGATATACGGTCATGTATAAGGACGGTGAAACGATCCTGCCGCTCGCAGAGGCTGCCGAAGCTAATAATTGGACCGTGGATCTGGCGGCGCTGGTATCGGCGTCGGCGGAATTTACCTTCAGTGATCCGGGTAGCGAGGAGTTGTATGCCGTCGATGGAAAGGCGCTTACATTCGCTGTTGCCGAGTCGGAAACTGCGTTGATCGGACAGACAGTAACCGCTGCTGCGACTTATGCATTGCTCGACGAAGAGGGATTTTCGCTCGAAGTGAAAGCCGGTGCCGTGAATAAATTCTCCATCGCACCCGACGGTGTCGAACTTTCCACGCCGAAATCCGAAGTGATGTGGACGTATGCTGCCGCTACCTCCGACGATACGTATGAGGCGAAAGGACTTGTGCTGACTCCGGATAAGGGTATGCTTTCTGCCGTTCAGTATAATGCGCTCAAGGATAATGAGAATCTGGTTGTCGAACTTTACCGGGGTACGGAGCTTGTATCGGAGATCGTCCCGTCGATCGAATTGCCGGCTACTCCGACCTATGATACGGATGTGCAAACGGTCGATTTGAAATTGGTCGGCGATCTGGCACAGAGTGCTGAATATGTCGTAAAAGCCGTTTATACCAACGACGATAAGACCGTCGTAACGATTACGATCCCCGTATCCGTAACGGGTATTCCTGAAATTCCAATGCTGGAGCAAACGCTCGAATTGCCGTATAATGCGGCATCCTCGACGGGCCATCACATCGCCGTCGAAGAATTCCGTGCGCTCCTTTGGGAGAGTCTGGATCAGACGGCCCGGGCGCAATTCGGAGAGGAAACGTTCATGCAGCTCTCCTGGACGAGCGACATGGTGAAGGATGAAGCCGGCAACTATGCGACGGTCGGAGCGAGCGGTAAGAACATCAACTTTGTCTTCGGCAAAGCTGCGGCTCTGAATGTTTCCTACACCGTGAAGAACCTCTTTACGACTGCCGATCCCGTACTTACGTTCGAAGCTGTCCTGCACGTGACTGTTACGGCTCCCGAAATCGAGTTGCTGCGCGGATCGTCGCTTTCGGACGACGATCGTGCCCAGGCCGTAATGAAGATCGAAGGCAGCACGCTGCAGATCGATGCATTCGACCTGTCGAAAACCTGGTACATCGCAAAAGATGCTCCGGCAGAAGCAAAGGTCGTTTATGCGACCCAGGCAGAAGGGGCTGTCATCACGGATGCGACACTCGATTGGGGTACCTGCGACGAATTGTCGATCGTGGTTACCGCCCAGGTGATGTATGGTGGCAAGGCGTTGGGCGAGCCGAAGACCTTTACCGTATCGATCGCTGATCCGATCGCTGACGCGACGATTGCGGTCGAAACCGGAAAACTCGTCGCCAAAGTCGATGAAGATGTAACGCTGGATGTCGCTACGTTGCTTACATTGAAGGCGGTCAATGACGTGAATGTATTCGATGGTTCGACAAATGCGCAGAATACCAATACGGCGGTAGCCGCAACCATCGAATATGGCGAGGCGGTGGTTTCCATCCCCGACGGCCGTGTGAAGTTCGATGCGGAGAGTCATGTTCTTACGGTAGTCGAAGGCGGTGATCTGGAACTGATGAAGGAGATTACCGTAACGATTCCGGTGAAATATGTCTATACGTTCGGCGAACGTACGGCGCAGATCGTTGTGAATGTGACGAAATAACCGCATCGTGGACGGCGATTGTTTCAGGTTTTCTTCCTGCGGGGGAAGGAGCGGAAGAAGATAACCGGAAAATCGCCGGGTGAAAAGGCTCCGAATCTTTATTGAATGGCGGGACCGGCTCTATTCAGAGCCGGTCCCTTTTTGATATGTTTTTGCGGAGGATATGACGGCAATACGAGTGTAGGCGACACTGCGGCGAAGGCTGTGGGTATGCGGCGGTCGGATGCGAAAATCGTGAATTTTCCGGTATATTCGGGCGTATAACCTGCCGATCGGGTTATGCACTGTCGGCTGATGTTGAGTATATTCTGCGCCTCGTGCGAAGTATTCTCTGTTTTTTCTGTCGCTTGGAAATTCCGGATATTGATTTTTCGGTTGCGTTTATCCGAAGAACAATCCCCTCTTGCGGAGGGGATTGACGTATCGAGTTGTATGCTTCGGAAGCGTACGGTCCGGAAAAGGTCCGGATTTTTAACGGGCAGATGCCTTTTATTCCCGCTCTTTTTTCCGCAGTTCGGCGAAACAGTGGCGGCAGATCGGTTCGTAGGAGTCCTGCGCACCGAGCATCACCTGTTTTTCGTCGTTGGTCAGGCGGTGCGAATGGTGCGCCAGGTTGCCGCACCGTACGCAGATGGCGTGTACTTTGGTTACGTACTCCGCCGTAGCCATCAGCGCCGGCATCGGTCCGAAGGGCTTGCCCGTGAAGTCCATGTCGAGGCCCGCCACGATTACCCGCACCCCGCTGTCGGCCAGTTGCCGGCAGACCTCCACCAGTCCCTGGTCGAAGAACTGCGCCTCGTCGATGCCCACGACATCGACGTCCGAGGTCATCAGCAGGATATTCTGTGCCGAATCTACCGGCGTGGAGCGGATCGCGCTGGCATCGTGCGAAACGACCTCCTCTTCGGAGTATCGCACGTCGATGCGGGGTTTGAAGATTTCGACCCGCAGGCGGGCGAATTCGGCCCGCTTCAGGCGGCGGATCAGCTCCTCGGTTTTGCCCGAGAACATCGAGCCGCATATCACTTCGATCCAACCTTTCTGGCTGGCATTTTCCAAAAACATATTATTACAACTTTGCTTCGTTTCCTTATTCCGGACACCGGCCGGTCGTTACTCTTCGACCCGGGTGATCCGGGCTCCGAGGGCGTTGAGGCGTCCGTCGATGTCCTTGTAACCGCGGTCGATCTGTTCGATGTTCTGGATCGTGCTCGTACCTTCGGCGCTCATCGCCGCGATCAGCAGCGCCACACCCGCACGGATGTCGGGCGAAGTCATGCGCGTAGCCCGCAGCCGCATCTGGTGGTCATGTCCGATCACCGTCGCGCGATGGGGGTCGCAGAGGATGATTTGGGCCCCCATGTCGATCAGCTTATCGACGAAAAACAGGCGGCTTTCGAACATCTTCTGGTGAATCAGCACCGAGCCTTTGGCTTGGGTGGCCACCACGAGGAATACCGACAGCAGGTCGGGCGTGAGGCCCGGCCAGGGTGCGTCGGCGATGGTCATGATCGAGCCGTCCATGAAGTTCTCGATGCGGTAGTGCTCCTGTTGGGGAATGTAGATGTCGTCGCCGTGCTGTTCGAAGCGGATGCCCATGCGGGCGAACTGCGCGGGGATGATGCCCAGGTTCTCGAACGACACATCCTTGATCGTCAGCTCCGAACGGTTCATGGCGGCCATGCCGATGAAGCTGCCCACCTCGATCATGTCGGGCAGCAGCGTGTGTTCGGTGCCGTGCAGCTCCCGGACACCCTCGATGGTGAGCAGGTTCGAGGCGATGCCCGAGATGCGTGCGCCCATGCGGTTGAGCATCAGGCACAGTTGCTGGATGTAAGGTTCGCACGCGGCGTTGTAGATGGTCGTGAAACCCTTGGCCATCACAGCCGCCATGATGATATTGGCCGTGCCGGTCACCGAAGCCTCGTCGAGCAGCATGTAGCACCCCTTGAGTTCCTTGCAGCGGACTTCGGAGCAGGCGGCCGCAGTGTCGAAATCGAGCGTGGCGCCCAGCTTCTGAAAGCCGATGAAGTGGGTGTCGAGCCTGCGGCGGCCGATCTTGTCGCCGCCCGGCTTGGGCATGTAGCCCACGCCGAAACGCGCCAGCATCGGACCCAGCAGCATCACCGAACCCCTGAGGCGGCTGGCCCGGCGGCAGTAGTCGTCCGAGCGTAGGTAGTCCGGGTCGATGTCGGCAGCTCGGAACGAATAGCTCTCTTCGGACAGGCGCTCCACTTCGACGCCCATCGCCTGCAGTAATTCGATGAGTTGTATCACGTCCAGGATCTGCGGGACGTTGTGTACGATTACCTTTTCCTGCGTGAGCAGCGTGGCGCAGAGGATCTGAAGCGCCTCGTTTTTGGCGCCCTGGGGCGTGATTTCACCGCGCAGCCGGCGGCCGCCTTCGACTTTGAATATTGCCATGTTCGATCTGTTTTGAGCGAATGGGGGAGGCGAACCTTGCGGCAAACGCCGCTCCGGATTTCCCGGAATATCTCCCATTATTTTACAAATATAGTGAAAACCGTGCGGCGGGCCAAATTTGTCCGGGCCGTCGGGGTGTATTTTCTATTCCATAACGAGGGGCGTAAAAGGAAGCGGCAGTCGCATTTATGCGAACTTGCCCGAATCGCATTCTGTCTTTTCCTACAAATATACGGAATAGGTCGGAAATCGAAAAGGGGAAAACTGAAAATTAGAATCGGATTGATAAATATCATCGGCCGGATTCATTGCCCGTGTTTTTAGTCTGTCATATGCCCTCTTTCGCTGCCGGATTAACCGCTGCCACAGGTACAGGAGATGTGTCCCGTAACGGGATTCGAGGCGGGTGATTCGTTGTCACAGGCAGTGCGGATTGTGTGTTTGCGGAAAATCGGTGGCGTACTTACCTCCGGGGTACTCGGAGCGGAAGGACGCAAAGTCTTCGAGTGCGTTGCGTTCGCCCGGCGAGGCGGTAAACCAGGATCGGATGCGGCTCTTTTGCCCTTTTCTGCGAAAGAAAAGGCGTGTGAACTATGCTGGGAACCGGTAATTTTTGCCTTGCAGCTTTTACGGCCTTCTTGAAAAAAGGCTGTGGGCACTTTCACTTTGTCGCCGGAAAAAAGTAGGGACGCACCGCTTAAAAGATTGGGTCGGAAAGAAGCGTTTCTACCGACTGAACAGCAAGGGCGGTGCATCAATGCACCGCCCTTGCTATGGCTTGAATCCCGAAGGAATTAAGCGTACTTGAACGTCGATTCGTCCGATACGGTCAACTTCTTGCGACCTTTCGCACGACGCGCAGCCAAAACCTTGCGTCCGTTGGCCGTAGCCATTCTCTGACGGAATCCGTGCTTGTTGATTCTCTTCCGGCGCGAAGGCTGGAATGTTCTTTTCATTGCCATAGATCTATCGTGTTTTTATTGTTTTAGCGTACAATGCGGAGTGCAAATGTATAATCTTTTTCTTGATCTGCCAAAAATATCGTAAATTTTTCTTCTTCTTCGTTCCGGGTGCGACTCCGCACAATCCGCTTTCGTCCCGTGTCTTACGATCGGTTACCGTTCCGGTGCGGTGTCTTTGAAGAGGTCCGCCTCGCCCCGTTCGACCTTGCCGTACATGTCGGCCAGTTCGGCGATGACGGGAGAAACGTATTCGATGGTGTCGCTCACGGCGCTCTTGCCTCCTTCGCCCTTGATGCGGTAGAGCATCGCGGCGTAAAGCGCCCGGAAGCAGAGTTCGATGTCGCTCATTTCGCGCCCCAGCACGGCCCGCAGACGCGGCAGCTCGGGTTCGAGTTTGGCGAAAGTCTGACGGTAGTGCTCCCCGATCGGCAGCTTCATCAGTTGCAGGTGCAGGTCGTTCAGGTCCCCTATCAGATGCAGCGTATGCTCCAGGTGCCCCTTTTCCTCTTTGCCCTCTTCGCGCAGCAGGTTGGCGATGTCCATGTACCAGATCAGGTAGTTGTGGCGTTGTCCCTCTTCGATTCCGCGCGGAGCGATGAGCTGGGAGTAGATGGCCTCGGGGCTGAATTGCAGTGCCCGGAGCAGGTCCTCGATCTGCCAGAGGTAGAGAATGTATTCGGCGATGTTTTCCCGCCGTTTGGCCAGTGCGATGTCCATGGTGAATTTCGTTTTGCTTCCCGGCGGGAGGCGGAGTTACTTGATTTTGTTGAGCCACTGCAGCGGCCCGTCCTTGTGTTCGAGGAAGTAGCGCTGCGATTTGAGCAGGTTGCGCGACTGAAGCACCATGCTCTTGGTTTCGTTCAGGATCGTCAGGTAGAGGATGCTGGCCTTGGTGTTGGAGCGGTTCTCGTTGATACGCGTCACCTCCGACTTGATGGCGTCGGCGATCGCCTCGAAAAGCCGGTCGCGCATTTCGAGCACCATGTCCAGGTCGGAGAAGTCGCCCGTGCGCAGCATGTTGTTGATGTGGCGGTAGATCGACTCCACTTCGTCGTTGATGTGCATCAGGTCCTCGGTCTGCTCTTTCGAGAGTCCCTCGTGGTTGTTGTCGATATGTTCGAACGCCGGACGGGTGATGTGCGCCAGCGCCTTGGTCATTTCGTTCAGATAGTCCACCACCTGCACGTAGTAGTGAGCCGTATCGATGTCGCCTTTCTGCAGTTTGCGCAGGGTGGGCAGCAGGGAGTACTTGCGTTCGCGCGACTGGTAGAAGAGTTCGTTGGATTCGCGCACCATTTCGCGCAGCACCTTGCGGTTCTCTTTGAAGACGGCGATCAGCGTGCGGTCGTAAATCTTCGTGGCGCACTCCATCGTGCGGCACACCTCGTCGCGCAGGTTGGCGATGATGTCCTCGTTGGTGTCTTCATGCTCCTTGACGATGGCGCTCTCCTTGTCCTTTTTCAAGAAGTTGCTGTGGATGAGCATGTACCCGCACAACAGCGTGATGACGATGAAGGCCGGGGTTCCGCCGTAGATCAGCGCCAGTCCCACCACGAAGGCGATCAGGAATCCGCCCAGCGCCGTGACGAACCATCCGGCCACGACGGTCATGACGCCCGAGATGCGATACACGGCGCTTTCGCGTCCCCAGGCCTTGTCTGCGAGCGACGATCCCATCGCTACCATGAAGCAGACGTAGGTGGTCGAAAGCGGCAGTTTGAGCGACGTGGCCACCGAAATAAGCATGGCGGAGGTCGTGAGGTTCACCGTGGCGCGGATCATGTCGTAGGGGGCGCCGCTGTGCTCGATGTCTTCGTACTGGAAGCGGCTGCTGATCTTGTCCCGGATTCTTTTGGGGATCGTGCGGTCGATCGCGTTGCTTGCATTCAGGGCGGCCCGTACGATGGTGCGCGAGAAGAGCGACGAGCCGTACTGCGTCTCGCTCTCGCCCTGCGTCGAAAGCGAAATTTCGGTTTCGGTGACGTGCATCGCCTTTTTCGAGGTCCAGAGCGTGACGATCATGATGACGCCTGCCGTCATCAGCACCAGGAAATTGGCCGGAACGCTGGCGTTCAGCCCTTCCATCAGAATCGTGCTGTCGCCGGCATGACGGGCGATGCTGTATGCGTCGAATCCGGCTACCGGGACGCCGATGAAGTTCACCAGGTCGTTGCCTGCGAATGCCAGAGCCAGAGCGAAGGTGCCCGAGAGGATCGTAAGTCGCAGAATGTTGATTTTCAGCCGTTGCAGGAAGAAGAGCAGCAGGCTGCCGACGGCCCAGCACAAAAAGAGGGAGAGCAGGATATGCTGGTCGATCCATTCGATCGCGGCGCTTCCGGCGAGCGGGGTTTTGAGTCCTTTGAAGACGGCGAAGTAGAGGATCGCCGTGAAGGAGGCTCCGCACCAGAAGGCACCGAAGCGGCGGAACATCGCCGTATAGCGGAACGAGAAGATCAGACGGGAGATATACATGATTAGGGTGCCGAACGTGAAAGCGATCACTACGGAGAGCAGAATCGCCGAAACGATACCCATCGCGCGGCCCGTGTTGATGAAATGGTTCAGGTCGCCCATGCCGAGGGCCCCGTCGTTGGAGATCTTGTAGATCGAAACGGCGACGGCGGCACCCAACAGGCAGAAGATCAGCGATACGGTCGTCGAAGTCGGGAGCCCCATCGAGTTGTAGAGGTCCAGCAGGATGACGTTGGCGAACATCACGCCCATATAGAGCATCATCACTTCGTGGAAGGAGAAAAGCCCCGGGTTGAACATACCGTTGCGGGCCACTTCCATCATGCCGCTCGAGGTGACCGTACCCAACAGGATGCCGATCGAGGCGACCAGCAGAATGGTCTTCATGGGGGCGGCTTTCGAACCGATGGCCGAGTTGAGGAAATTGACGGCGTCGTTGGAAACGCCCACGAAAAGGCCCGAAACGGCCAGGATTCCCAGAATAACGACGATAACGGTGTAGATTTCGCTCATGTTCGGGATTTTTTACACAAAATTTCAGACAAATTTACATTAAAAATCCGGATGGACCGGTTGTGGCGGTCATTGTTAACATTAAATTAACATGGAGTCTTTTTTACGTGCTTTCGGTTTCGGAGTTTATTATCCGGACGATCCGCACACCCGCACGCCGGGTGTGCGGATCGATATACCGGTACATGCCACGGTCGAAGGTCTGCATACCGGATGCGATGAAATTCTGGAAAAAGCCCTGGAGATGGTCCGTACGGGCGAATACGACCCGGCAGCCGAAAAGTGATTCGCATGCGATGAAGATGAAAAAGAGGGGCCGTCGGCGGCCGAACCGGAAATCGGAGCGGTAAGGTACCCCAAAAGTGCCGTTCGATCCGTCTTTTGCATTTCCGAAATGCGGTTTTAGTAGCCCTCTTTGGGTGTGTAGCGGCCCGAAGCTCCCTTCGTGGAGGGGAGCCAGGGAAAGGGTAGAATTTACAAATGCGGCCTGAGCCGCGAATAGGCGACCGTCGGATAATGGTATCTTGGGACATATGATTACCTTTCGAAACTATGATTCTTGGCAATTTCGGCGTACACAGCGACATAAAAAAGGGTTGTCTAATGCACATAGACAACCCTTTTTTGTAAAAATCCGCCGATTTACTCCTCGTCGGTGTCGGTATAGGCCTTCAGCAGCTTGTCCTGCACGTCCGCCGGAACCTGTTCGTAGGAGGCGAATTTCATCGTGTAGGTCGCGGCACCCGAACTGAGCGAAGAGAGCGTCGTCGAGTAACGGTACAGTTCGGCCAGCGGTACGCGGGCGTTCAGGCGGTCGAAGCCCTTGTCGGACTCCATGCCCATAATCATCGCCCGGCGGTTTTGCAGGTCGCTCATGACGGCGCCCATGTAGTCGCTCGGCGTGAGGACTTCGACGTCGTAGATCGGCTCCATGATCTTCGGTCCCGCGTTGCGGAACGCCTCTTTGAAAGCGTTGCGGGCTGCCAGCTTGAACGAGATCTCGTTCGAATCGACCGGGTGCATCTTGCCGTCATAGACGATGACGCGGATGTCGCGGGCGTAGGAACCCGTCAGCGGACCTTCGTCCATCTTCTCCATGATGCCTTTCAGGATGGCCGGCATGAAGCGGGCGTCGATCGCGCCTCCGACGATCGCCGTATAGAACTGCAGCTTGCCGCCCCAGGGCAGGTCGTACTCTTCCTTGCCCTTGATGTTTACCGCCAGTTCTCCCTTGCCGGGGATCTTGTAGCTCTTGGGTTCGGGCATGCCTTCGGTGTAAGGCTCGATCAACAGGTGCACCTCGCCGAACTGACCCGCGCCTCCCGACTGTTTCTTGTGGCGGTAGTCCGCCTGGGCTACCTTGGTGATGGTTTCGCGGTAGGGGATCTTCGGTGCGATGTAATCGTACTGGAGCTTGTTCTCCGAGGCGATGCGCGAGCGCAGGATGTTCAGGTGATGTTCGCCCTGGCCCTGGATGATGGTCTGTTTGAGCTCCTTGGAGTAGTCCACCAGGATAGTCGGATCTTCGTATTTGGCGTCGTTCAGGAGCTTGCCCAGTTTTTCGTCGTCGGCCTGGTCCTTGGTCTTGATCGCCGCACGGTAGCGGGGTTCGGGGAAGACGATCGGGTCGATCGTGACGGGCGTTCCGGGCGCCGAGAGCGTGTCGTTGGTGCGCGTGCCCTTGAGCTTCACCGTGCAGCCGATGTCGCCGGCGGCCAGTTCGGTGACCTTGATGCGATTCTTGCCCGCGACGGCGAAGAGCTGCGAGAGCTTCTCCTTGTTGCCCGTGCGGGTATTCAGGAGTTCCATGCCTTCGGTGATTTTGCCCCGGATGACGCGCAGGTAGGATATTTCGCCGATGTGCTGTTCGATCTGGCTTTTGAAGATGAACGCTACGGCCGGAGCCGCTTCGTCGGCCCGGATCTCCTCTCCTTCGGTCGAGAGGAAGGCGGGGGCCTTCAGCGGGCCGGGCGCTACGTTGATGATGAACTCCATCAGGCGCTTGGTGCCGATGTCGCGCTTGGCACTGCCGCAGAATACGGGCATGACCGCCCGACGGGATACGCCGATTTTCAGGCCCGAACGGATGTCGTCCTGCGTCAGTGTGCCCTTCTCGAAATAGAGTTCCATCAGGGCGTCGTCGTATTCGGCGGCTGCCTCGACCAGCTCCTTGTTCAGAGCCTGGGCCTTCTCCGCTTCTTCGGCCGGGATGTCGAGCTCTTCGCGGGTGCCGTTCTCATCCTTGAAGCGGTACATTTTCATCAGCAGCACGTCGATGAAAGCATCGAATCCCGGGCCCGGATTGACCGGATACTGGACTACGACGGGCTTCACGCGCGAGGCCGCACGGATGGATTCGAGCGTAGCGTCGAACGACGCCTTGTCCGAATCGAGCTGATTGACGAAAGCGATGAGCGGCTTGTTCAGCACACGGGCGTAACGGGCCTGGATCTCGCTGCCTACTTCCCAGCCGTTCTGGGCGTTGAAGACCATGACGCCCACGTCCGCCACCTTGAAGGCCGAGAAGAGGCTTCCGCAGAAGTCGTCCGAGCCGGGGCAGTCGATGATGTTCAACTTGCGGTCCATGAATTCGGTGAAGAGGATGGTCGAATAGATCGAGCGCTTGTACTCGTGCTCGATATCCGTGTTGTCCGAGAGCGTGTTGTTCGCCTCGATACTACCCCTGCGGTCGATGACCTTACCCTCGAAGGCCATCGCTTCGGCAAGGGTAGTTTTACCCGTGCCGGGCGCGCCGATGAGTACGATGTTCTTGATCTCTTTAGCTGAATAATTTTTCATATTCTCGTATGGTTTTAAGGTTTTTCGGTTAGCCGACTATAAATATACAAAAAAAACGGGATAACCAAACCGGGGCATGAAAAAATCGCCCTCAGGAGGCGATTTTTCGGTCTAAAAAAGGAATGTCGAGCCACGTGAGCTTTTTCCACAACCACTCGACGGGACCGTGCGAATGGCGGCGCAGCCATATCCGGCAGAAGGCGTACTGTACGAGGACTGTCTCTTATACACATCTGACGCTGCC
>ENA-OZFZ01001150-OZFZ01001150.1-human-gut-metagenome-genome-assembly--contig:-NODE-1150-length-11438-cov-6.527365_pt1 | contig 11438 bp, 5 predicted proteins | sample MGYA00244621_ERZ653640 | MGnify/ENA primary metagenome ERZ653640 (study PRJEB26926, sample SAMN06165019) | human gut metagenome | biome: ENVO:00009003; feature: ENVO:2100002; material: ENVO:00002003... | reverse complement strand
CTATTCGTCGGCAGCGTCAGATGTGTATAAGAGACAGCTATATGGAGTTATTAGGAGAATAAAATGGATATTATTGAAAGATTTAAGAAGTATGTCAGTTTTGATACAACTTCATCTGAGACGATTAGACCTGGAAAAGCTTCTACCGATAGACAATATGCTTTTGGTAAAGAAGTAATTTATAAAGAATTGAAGACTTTTAAGCCTGATGAATTGGATATTAATGGCTATGGTGTTGTCCGTGCTGTGTTTAAACCTTCAGAGGAAGAAACTCTTCCTAGAGTAGCTTTGTTTTGTCATATGGATACTTCACCTGCCACTAAGGGAAGTGATATAAAGCCTAGAGTTATCAAATATGAAGGCGGCGATATCGACTTTGGACATGGTGTTGTCCTTCATGCCAAAGATTATCCTTACTTGAAGAAGTCTATCGGACATCAATTGATTATTCCTGATGGAACAACTTTATTAGGCGGTGATGATAAGGCTGGGTGTTCAGCTGTCATGGATTTTCTTGAAAAACTCCCTAATCATCGTTGCAAGCATAGAACTTTGGAAATTCATTTCACCACTGATGAAGAGACAGGTGAGGATGCTAAACATGTATCAATGGATAAAGTCAAAGCCAAGTTTGGAATCACAGTCGATGGTGAAGATTTAGAAGAAATAAACATAGAGACATTCAACGCCTTAGCTATGCATGTAGATATCAAAGGATTCAATATTCATCCAGGTGCTAGTAAGAATAGACTGATAAATGCCAATATGCTAGCTATTGAATTCGACAGATCTTTACCTTGGTTCCAAAGACCTGAATTTACTGAAGAGAGAGAAGGATTCTATCATCTTTGCAATATGACTTGCTCAGAAGAGCATGCAACAATGAAATATATTATTCGTGATCATGATCTTTCTAAGGCTATGCATATGGCTGAGATTGCTAAGCATGCCGGTGATATTCTCAATGAAAAGTATGGTGAAGGAAGAGTTACTGTGACAGTAGTCGATACATATCATAATATGATTGAAAAGATTAATGAATGCCCTGAATCTATCGAGCTTATAACAAATGCATTCAAGGCTTTGAATGTTCCTTATTCATTTGTTGCCGTTCGTGGTGGAACTACAGGATCCCAACTTTCTTTCATGGGACTTCCTACTCCTAATATCGGAGATGGAGACTTCAATCCTCATGGAAGAATGGAATATGTCGATGCAGATCAGATGGCTATGACTTCTAAGATCTTAGCTCAAATGTTCAAGGACTAATCTATATAAACATTAATTGCTCACCATCGAAAGATGGTGAGTTTTTTTGTTGATTAAAACAAATTGCTTTTTTGTTTTTAGCTAATGATAAAACGTGCAACATAAAAAAATAGCATTAAGCCTAATGCTATTTAATGTCTTATTTATTCTTTTTTTGTTGCTTTTCCACTTCTTCATTTTTGAAAATGGATAAATAACTACCGTGATCCTTGAATGTATAATCTTGCTCATCCAAGAAATCTTCCATAGGAAGTGCCATTTCTTCGGGGTCGGCACCTTCAGCCATGCTCTTTTGGAAAACTACTCCAACAGTTCTAAATATGATTATTAAATCATATATAGTGCTTTGTTTTTGGATGTAATATAAGTCGTATTTAAGCTTGTCTTCAAATGATGTGTGGTAAGTTGCAGAGACTTGTTGAAGTCCAGTGAGTCCAGCTTTGACATTATATCTATATCTGTATAATGGATTGGTTCTAATAAAGCCATAAACAAATTCAGGTCTCTCAGGACGAGGTCCTACCCAAGACATATCGCCTTTAAGAATGTTTATTATTTGAGGAAGCTCGTCGATTCTTGTAGCACGTATTATTCTTCCAATCTTAGTTATTCTTGGATCGTTTTCGCTAGCTAATTGTGCACCACCAATCTTTTCAGCATCTACTCTCATCGATCTAAATTTATATATCTCAAATGGTTTTAATCCTTTTGTTAATCTGGTCTGTTTATAAAAGACAGGACCTCCATCTTGACATTTTACAAGCAAAGCCGTCAACAACATAATAGGAGATAAACAAATGAGAGCTATCAAGGAAACAATTATATCGAAAGCACGTTTAACAAAAGCTTCTACAGAATCGATATATAAAGGCCTTTGTTCAAATGCCATCTTTTCATTTACGTGTGTGAGTGTTCCATCTAAGAAGACTATGTCAAAGTATGAAGAACATACGAAGATATCTTTGTTCTTGCAAGAAGAAAAATAAAGAAGCAAGGCTTGTTTATTTTTGGCCGTAAGACTATCTAATAAGATAATCGTATTCACTTTTTTAACTTTAGTATATATATCTTCGGATATTTGACCATCTACTTCATAGAAAACATATCTGATAGTACATTGCTTTTTGTTTTCTTTAATCATCTTCTTGCTCAATATTTGAGCATCTTCCTTAGGTCCGACTATGATCACTCTTTTCTTGTTTGATTTGTTTATTACTTTTAAAATTATCCTTATGATTAATAGTATGAATGTATAGACACATCCATCTATAGCACTCATTGCAATATATGCATAATATAGATTTGATTCAGAATTGATTATTGCTTGTCTAAACGCAGTACACAAAGTAAATGTGGTGACGTTTATTAGGACTGATAATATTAGCGAATAGCATGTCGTTTTTAGAACACCTTTTGTGAGTGAGATGTTTTTGAAGAAGAATTCACATGCTATCAAAATGATGAATGATAAGATGTATGGTAATATTGTTATCGACCACAATTCTTCCGAGAAAGGATTGAATCTTAATGGTGGTGCCACCATTCCTCCTTCAGCAACATCAATCCATGAAGCTATATATGCTGATAAAGGAATTGCGATGATAGCCATGAATATAGTCAAAACTTTTTCAACAATTTTCAATCTTTTCTTCCAAGAAATAGACTTTGAGAAAAAGTTATCGTCATCTATGTAAGTTTCAGGAATTTCCAATTCTATTGTTGTTAATCCTATATCTTTTTTTGGTTTTGGCTCTTGTGATTCCATATAAAAACCTTCTTGTGAATATGTGCAATTATATACTAACGTGAAATAACTAGCAAATAGCTATAACTTAGACTTTCTTATGCTATATAAGTATTCTAAATAAAGTCACTCAAAGCTTGGATGCTTTAAGTTTTACGTTATTTTAATTATTATTTTTTTGCTGTTAGTTTGAATTGTGTTATACTCATTCATGACCCGTGAATTAGCGAAAGGAGCTTTGTTTATGAAATTTAAGAGAAGTACTTTGTTTTCAATTCTTTTACTTCCTTTGATGTTGACTAGCTGTGGCGGAAATACGCCTACTACTACACCATCAAATTCAGGAAGTGGTTCTACTACTGAAAAGCCTACACCAGATTCTTCTAAACCCACAGATAAGGATTCGACTACATCGTCACCTACTGGAACCACCGAAGATAGTGGAGATGTGGATCCTAGTGAGACTCAATGGAATGAAGAAATCATTCAATTGATGCAAGAACATTTAGGTGGAAATGTCATTCCTGACGTCTATATTGGTAAAAGCAATCAAATTGAAGGAAAATATGTTGAAGATGATAAAGAGGACGACTATTTATCCAGTGTTGTATTGACGGGTGATACATTTGTTGCATCTAACTTAAAAGATGCTATTGAAACATATAAGAAATATGGATATGAAGTCGTATTTGCTCATAATGTCTTCACAGCAGTTAATGAAAAGAATCATTTGACAGTTATCGTTTCTCCTACTGATGATAATTTGTTTGAATTGCGCGCTTATTATGATGAACCATTTGATTCTTCATCTGTCACAGAGTGGAATGATGATGTCAAGGAAGCTATGCTTGAGCATTTCGGACAATTTAGCACAGTTGTCCCCTTTACATATTTAGGAACTCAAAATTATAGATGGGAATTTTTGGATACTGGAGTAAAGATTGGTGAGAGCTCTACGATTGAAACCACAGCAGATGAAGATTTTGTTGTTACTGGTGGGGTTTGGAACGATGAAGTTGTATCAATCTTCGAAAGCACATTTGCATCTTGGACAGATGCAACTAAGGAAGATGATCCTGTCACAACTAAGAGGGCATCTTATACAACAGCTAATGCTAGTACATTTACAGCCACTTTGGAAGAAAAGAACAACAAAGCTCAGTTGAGTGTTGAATTCAATGAAAAGTTTGATGCTGAGAATCAAACAGCTTGGCCAGAAGCAGTTAAGACTAAATTCAAAGCATCATTTGGCGATTTAGAAATTCCTTATGTCTATTTGGGAGCTACTTATCCTAGAGTTGATGCTACCAACACAAACAGTGCTAGAGTTACAGTTTTAGGAAAACATTGGGATGATTCAATCTTGACTAGCGCCAAGGCTTCTTTTGAAGCAGATGGTTGGACTAGCGAGGCTGTTGAAGAAGGCTCTAATTCTGCTAAATTCTCTAAGGCTGTCAACGGACAAACAATCACGGTATCTATTACAAAGATGCAAGATGCAAATGGAACTCCACGTTTGTCTATCATGAAGAGTGAAGAATACAACGCTGATACATTTACAGCTTGGCCAGAAGCAATTAAGACTAAATTTGAAGATATGTTTGAAGATACTTTGGATGATACACTTCCTAAGGTCTATATTGGAACAGCTAATCCCTCTATCAATGGTGATATGACAACATCAAATGAAATGGATGGATCTAAAGTAACTTCTTACGGACAGTTAATTATCGATGGTGGTCATTTCGATCAAAGACTTTTGTCTGAATTCGATACAAAGTTCAACGAAGAATCTGGATGGATAGTCGCAAACGAAGACCATGACGCATATGGAAGCGGCTATAACGATGATAAGAGTGCCGTCTATAGAGTTGCTCTTAAGAAAGTAGGAAATGAAGTATATAAGGTATCTTTGTTCTCTTTGTATGAAGATACTTCTGTGTCTTTAGACAAGACAGCATTCCTTGAAATTACTAAATCAGTTGATTCTAATGTTTCTACTCAATGGAGCGCTGAAGCTAAGAAGACGTTTGAGAATGTTTTAGGAACTGATTTTGAGATGCCTTTCTTCGACGTTGGATCAAATAGTGGAGAAGCTTCAATTACTGACTATAATGGAGAGCTCAAAATCAACTTCTCTTATACTCGTGGAACATTGAGTACAGGAATTTGGAAAGTTTATCAAGCTTTGAAGGCTGATGGTTGGACTTTCGCCAAGCTCGGTCACAATATGTATCGTACTCAGTCCAATGCTAACTGTGATTTCGATTATATCTTTGCTTCCAAGAAGGTTGATGATGATAAGACGATTGTAATCAAGGTCGAATCAAATTCCAATGGCTATATGTATGGGACAGTTGCGGCTCAAGAAAAATACAACAAGTCTAAAGCTGCTTCTGATTGGACTAGCGATATTACAAGTGAGATTTCTACTAAATACGGACTCACATTGCCTTATGTCTATTTAGGAACCACATCCCCTTATTTCACTTATGATGAAGGCCGTGGCGGCAGTGAAATCATGTGCATTTGGGGTAATGCAAAGAATGATCAAATTTTAGCTGATGCTAGAACTGCATTTACTACTGCCGGATTTACTATCGATGAAAGTTCATCTAGCAGTGAAGAACTGGTTGCCAAGTATACAAAGGCTAATAACGATGCTTTGACTGCTGATTTGGATTTGTCCGAGGATAGACCTGTTCTCAAACTTTCATTTGTGAAAGGATTTGATCCCACAGCAGGAACTGAATGGACAGCCCCTATTAAGACTGCATTCAGCTCTTATTTGACAGGTGAGAATGCTGTTCCTTATATCTATTTAGGAACTATTGCACCTACAGTAAGTGCCTCCAATAACCAATATAAGGTCACTGATTCAACTACCGGTGCTGAGACTTTGATGAATTCCGATACGAAGTCAGTCAGTGTTATCGGTGGAAATTGGAAGGATGAAGTATTAGACTTGGCTAAACAAAAGTTAGATGCTGATACAACTGATGGTGGATGGCATGCTGAATCTACACAAATAGAAAGCGGCTGGAATACAAGCTCTGCAGTCACTGCTTATAAAGATTTAGGCAATAATAAATACTTGCGTTTGAAAATTTATAAGAATGGCAATGATAAGATTGAAATGGATGTATTCTTTGATACAGAAAACACTCATTCTTATAACGAGAATCCTACTAACTGGGCCTCAATTAAGTATGGTGGATACACTGCTACCCAATATTTAGAGGATAGATTTGGAATTACAGGTGCTGCTGATATTCCTAGCTTCTTGTATTTTACTGAGAATGATTCAAGTGTGTCTAGCACTTCTGTAAGTGAATCTGGTCTTTCTAATAGAAGAGTCTCATTCAATAATTATTATTCTGAATTGACTTCATATTCAATTTACAAGTCTATGGAAACGTTGACTTCCAAAGGATTTGCAGTTACTTTGAATCCTTTTGCTCAAGGTTCCTTGCCTGGATTTACAGCTACTAAGACTACTGATAACGGAGATTTCGTGATCGATTTCAAACCTGGTGATGGTGATATGAGCTTAGATGATGATGGATATCTTAAATATGGAATCAATCATGGATTCAAGGTATATATCTATAATTATGAGAAGTTTGATGACAGCAAGACTGATTGGAATAGTGATATTAAGAATGCCATGAGCTCTAATTTGAATGGCTATGTATTACCTTACTTTGATTTAGGTGCGACTTGGAATGATACTCTTAAGTCCAGCTTCTCATCTAATAAATTGACCATTACTGCTTATAACTATTCTGAAGCTGAGTTTGACAAGGCATATACAGCTTTAAAGAATGGTGGATGGGATATCTCTTATTCTTATTTAGTTAAGGATGGCACAATATACAAGGGATTGAATGGAAAATATGAACACGAAGGCAAAACATTCGTGTTAGATATGACTCCTAATATCTCTGGATTTGTTAAAAACGTGACTTTGACTATTCAAATCATATAATAAAGTCTAATCTTATATTTGGAATGAAACTAGATTTCTAAACGAAATCTAGTTTTTTTGTTGTTAAAAAATTATATTAATGCTTATAAGTTGTTTGATGTTTATACGATATACGAAACCGCTTTCAATAAAAAATATAAGAAAAAATAAGGTTTGAGTTCTTTTTGTTATGATAAACTATTTTTGCTCTAAAAAGCAAAAGGAGCATATGTATTATGAAACACAAAAAATCACTAACATTTTCTATTTTTTTATTACCGTTGTTGTTGACTAGTTGTGGAAATCCGAATAGTTCAACTCTTTCTTCTCCGACTTTTACTCAGCCTGGTTCTACTGTTAAAACTACACCTACTTCAAAGCAAACTGATACTGGTGTAAAAGCGACAACTTCCTCCACACCTGATGAGCCTGAAGATGATCCTGACATCATCAAACCAGAGGATTCTCCTTGGAGTGAAGAAGTCACTAAAGCTATGGTCAAGTATTTAGGAGGCAACATTTTGCCTTATGTCGATATTGGAAAAGATATCGACATTAAATGGAATGAGAATGACTCCAAAGATAATTATAGATCGAGTCTCGTATTGACTGGCGAGAAATTTGTCGAAGCAAGTTTGACAGATGCTGAAAACTTATACGATGGATACAGCTGGTCTACTATGGTCTATGACACTAGTTTTTATGCTAAGTCAGAGAAACAACATCTTCAAATTTCAGTTACTAGTAATAAAGATTTGTTTGAATTGAAGGCTTATTATACAGAGCCATTTGATCCTGAAGCTGTCACTGATTGGAAGGATGAAGAGAAGACTAAGCTAAAAGATTATTTTGGAAAGTATTACAACATTCCTTTCGTATATTTGGGAACCACTAATTATTCAGTGGAATTTAACGATGACACTTCTAAAGTGATGGTTGTGACTGGCGGAACTTGGAACGATCAAGTCGATCAAGTTTTTGAAGATGCTTTTGCTGGAACTACTTGGGTAGTTGAAGTAGATACTGAAGATGCATCTAAAGAAATTGCCACCTATACAGATGAATTGAGTGGAACCACAGTGGTTGCTACTTTAGCAAAAGGAACAGGTAATAAAGCTACTATGACAGTAGCTTTGAATGAAAAGTTCAGCAAAGAGAATCAAACTGACTGGCCATCAGATGTCAAGACTGAAATATCTAATATCTGCAATGGTAAGACGCTTCCTTATGTCTATTTAGGCGCTGTTCATCCTACAATTGATTCTACTAATACAAATTCAAGGAAATTAACTTTATCAGGTGGTTTGTGGGACAATTCTATTTTTGATGATGCTAGAGAAGCTTTTGTAACCAATGGTGGATGGACTGAAGTCAAAGAGACTGAGACTGATAAAGTAGAAGCTGATCAAGCAGATGATGCAACTGATGGTACTGATACACCATTAGGTGAGACTAAAGTCGAGTTTTCATTAGGTGGAGAACATGATAGTTATAAAGCTACTTTAACAAAAGAAGCAGCAAAGACTGAAGGTGAATATTATCCTAAGCTAGTTGTGACTAAGACAGAGAATTATGATCCATCTACAATAACTGCGTGGACTCAAGCTATTAAAGATGGGTTTGCAGATAAATTCACCGATGGAATTGACGAAATTCTTCCTTTTATGTATTTAGGAACAGCTTCTCCTTATATTGATACGACTACATATATAGATGATAGTGAAATGGTCATTTATGGCGGGGCATATAATGAAAAAGTCGTAACTTTATTCGATCAAGTATTTGAAGAAAACGGATGGTATGTAGCAAGTGAAATGAATACTTATTCCAGGGATTCATCACGTGGCACTTATGTTTATAGAGCAGCGGTGAAAAAGTTTGACAATTTAGATGCTACATATAAAGTCGGATTATTCACAACTGGAAAAGATGAAAACAAAACTACATCGTTTGAAATTAGAAAATTTGCTAATAGTTCTTTAACAGCTAATACTGATTGGACGGCTGAATCAAAAGAAGTCGTTTCTAGTATTTTGGGAAGTGATGTTGAAATTCCATTCTTCGATACAGGAAAAGATGCTGATGAAATTAAATTTGGTAGTGGAGTTTTGACTATCAATAATGCATATGCTCATGATGACGCTGTATCTCACTTAGTAGGCATCTATGATACATTTGAAGCAGCTGGATGGAATGTTACACTAACTTATCGTGGTGATTTCTTCTTCACTGCTTCTTATATTTCTGAGTGTTATATTGATAAAGTTTATGCGACTAAGACATTTGGTGATGAAGAAGTATTTGTAAAAGCTGAGTTAGGAAGAAATGGGGAAAAATCTGGTCAAAAGACAACTATAACTGCCGGCTTTGAAGCTACATACGATAAGGAAAACGCACCTACTGATTGGAGTGATAGCTTGAAAGAAGCTATGCAGACAAATCTAGGATCAGTATTACCTTATATTTATTTAGGTACAAACCGTCCTATTTATACTTACAATGAAACTAGTAAAACAATGCAAATTTGGGGTGGAGACTGGGGAGATACTCAGACTAACCCTGTTATTGCAGAAGCAAAACAAGTTCTTATAGATAATGGTTTTACTATTAATAATGTAACTACAAACGCAACCAATTTGAATGCGACGAAGATATCATCTGATGGAAAATCTTTAACCGTAAAGTTATCCAAATCTAATTCAAGACCTTTGATTACTTTGACTGATGTTGAAGCTTTCTACGATGGAACAGTTACTGATTGGTCTACTGATGTAAAGACTATTTTAAAGGATGATTTGAAAGGTGAAACTTGCATTCCTTTCATATACTTAGGAACAGCTACTCCTTATATTACTAAGAATGAGAAAGTAACTGATGAATTATATGTTCAACTTGCTGGTTCTACTTGGAATAGTGAAGTTATAGATTTGGCTAAAGAAAAGTTAGATGCTGATACAACGGATGGTGGATGGCATACTAAAATAGTTAAAGAAACTACTCAATCTATTCAAGCTTATAAAATCTACAGTGATCATTCTGCTTTGCGTTTGGAATTGAAGAAAAATTCTGCGACTATTAATAATGTTAAAACTCCTATCGTATTAAACATTTATTATGATAAAGTGGACTCGACTGCTACAGTTAAAACCTGGAATGATTTAACTGATGCTACTGCGACCAGTGATTCTAAAAAGTTGAGTACTGTTATGGCATCAGTATTTGACAATAAAACTATTCCAGAATTCTTACTCTTAAAAGATGGATTAAAGTTACCTAACGTGTCATCGACAACAACGGAAACTTCAAATAAGTGTGTTCGTTTCAATTTATATAATGTTGAATTTGCACCATCAAATTTGTATAGAATAGCTGATACCCTTGAAAATGCTGGATATGAAATTGATTTGGATGCTTTTGGTCATGGAGCTTACCCATCAATAGTTGCTCATATCAAAAATACAGATGGATCTCAATTCTATATTCATATTTCTACAAATTCATCATCATATCCTAGTGCAACTGCCACCAAGCCGACTCAACCTGGATATGATGTGAAAATTATTTATTTGCCTTCATATTCAAAATATTCTTCTATAACTGAATGGAATGATAAGACTAAAGGATATATGGAAACAAAGTTTGGATTTGTTCTTCCTTATTTCAATATAGGAGTTAGTAAAACTGGATACGTGACTTTATATTCTTCGCCATCGGCAACTACTGCTACCTCTGATAGAATTTATTTTACTGGATATAATTATGATGCAGATGAGTTTAGCAAAATTACTACAATATTGGCTGCGGATGGTTGGTCGACATCTATGTCATATGAGATTCCAAGCTCTAAATATTATGCTTTAACAAAAGTAATTACAGCAACAAAAACAATAGGTGATGATGCGTTTGTTTTTACAGCTAAGCCTAATTTGTATTGCAAATATTCTTCAAGTGCTATTTATAGTGTTACTTATTCAATACAAAGATTTGATTCTAAATTTATTATTTAATAGATAGATAATAAAAGTGATAATTAACTGCTGATTCCTATAAGGATTCAGCAGTTTTTTCTTATCTTAACAACTTTAAATATTTATTTGTCTATATCAATGCGATGAACTACGACAAGAATTAAATGGATGATATTGCTCAAGTCTTGACTGATGCAGGATGGACTGTCAAGGAAGGGCATAATAACCTAGGATATTATGATAGTTCGAGTGAAGGTAGTTCTTACGACAATGCTATGTATAAATTAGCTAAATCGATACAAGCTATTTATAAGGATTTCAAGACTGGTTACTATTACTATGAAATAAATGTTATTCCTGAAATATATTGGACTTATTCTACTTTCCAGTATTTCAAAACTAGAATTACATTTGTAAAGAATGTATATCCATCTTTTGGATCTGTCTCTTATACACATCTGACGCTGCCGACGAATAGCCTTGTGTAGAT